>Ga0335085_10009946_pt1 | contig 14277 bp, 9 predicted proteins | sample Lox_Sample_45_FD_206712 | JGI IMG/M metagenome (GOLD analysis project Ga0335085, IMG submission 206712) | Soil microbial communities from Loxahatchee National Wildlife Refuge, Florida, United States - Lox_Sample_4.5 | ecosystem: Environmental > Terrestrial > Soil > Wetlands | place: USA: Florida...
ATGCAGGTCAGGGCATTGAACAGGCTGTTGAAAATCAGCAACACCCAGGCCGAGGCGGTCGAGTACACGCCGAAAATCTTGAATACGCCGGCCATCCAGTAGGGATAAAGCGGCGGCTCCCAGGCGGTTGGGCCGGTGGAGTCACCATAAGGATTGCTGAAGCCCTGGCCGAGAGCCAGAGAGCGGGCGATGCGCCCCATTTCCCAGCCGAAGGCAAAATGGTCGTCGCCGGAGCGGAAGCGATATTCGTGGAATGCGCCGATGGCGGCGATCTGCAGCACGAGAGAAAGCAGCACCATGCGAAGCAGCGTGTTCCGGATTTTCGGCGAGACCCAGGTTGCGGGTGGATTCGGCGAAGCTGCGGAAATCCCGCTCACCGCGGAGGCAGCCGCAGCACGGCCACCGGAAATGGATGGTTCTCACCGCTCACGGACGAAACCAGCCGGCTGCGGCGGGAGAAGCGGAATTTGAGGAGCGTCCAGATCGCCATCCAGCCGTCGGAGGCGTGCAGTTTCTTGCCTTGCTCGTGGGTGCGCGGAGTGTAGGAGATGGGCACTTCCCAAATTTTTTCTCCGCGGCGGCAAAGCTTGGCCGTCACTTCGGGGCAGAATTCGAATCGCCGGCACGTCAGGGGAAGATTGGTCAACAACGACCGGCGAAAGGCCTTGTAGCAGGTGGCCTCGTCGTGAATTCCCGCGGCGTAGAGCAGGTTCGTCAGATGAGTAAGAAGCTTCGCGCCCAGATAGAAGCGCAGGCCGCGCTCCGGACGGTCGGGGCGCACTCCGTACACCACGTTGGCTTTGCCTTCCTGCAGCGGGCGCAGCAGAGCGGAATAATCCTGGGGATCGTATTCCAGGTCGGAGTCCTGAATCAGGATGTACTCGCCGCGTGCATAGCCCAGGCCGGTGCGGATGGCCGCGCCTTTTCCGCAGTTCTTTTCGTGGAAGAGCAGAGTCACGTGATCGGCGGCGGGCAGAGCCAGAAGCTTTTCCCGCGTGCCGTCGGTCGAGCCGTCATCGACGATCACGATTTCTTTGCTGACCGGAGAGGCTTCAATCGCCCGCAGCAGTTCCTCGACGTGCGCCGCCTCGTTATAGATGGGCACAATGACGGAGACACAGCCTTTCCATGCGGAGGAAGGCCCCGCATCGTTCTGGGGCGACAGGGGTGCGGCGATGTGCGGCAGGCTCATTCGCGGGATTTCGTCATTGCTCTCGGGAATGTCTTGAGTATAAACGCAGCATCCTACCATGTGCCCACGCCGCAACCCGGGAGAGACTCTGCGTTTTTCCGGCTTGCGCAAGACCCGCGTTCGGCGCTAGCATTCGCCCGGCCAAAAGATCAGGGCTTTTCGAATTCCCACACGGGCGATTCCCACACCGGCGGAGGTGAGGTATGAATCGTAGTCGGGCTTCAGCCGTTCTTCTCGCAGTTCTTTTCCCGCTTTTTCTATTCGCACAAACCGGCAAAATCACGATTCCGGCGGGCACGCCGGAGGATCAGGCACTGCAGAGTATTTCCAAGGAGCAGGATGCGCAGAAGAAACTGGCCATGTATGAGGATTTCGTGCAGAAGTTCTCAGCCAACCCCGCGGCCCTGGCATACGGGAACTGGCAGATCGCTCAGTACTACCAGAATGCCGGCGATCGCGAGAAGGCGATGGAGTATGGCGACAGGGCGCTGGCCAGTTCGCCCGGCAACCTGGACATTCTGGTGATGCAGACCAATCTGGCGAACGAACTGAAAAACAATGCCAAGGTAATCGACTACGCGGTAGAGGGGGGCGCAGCCTACCACGATATCGGCAAAACCCGGCCCGCCGGGGTAAGCGACACCGACTTCGCTTCGCAGACCCAACAGGAGAAAGAGGCCAGCAAGGGGGCGTACGAGTTTTTGGAATCGGCCGCCTACAATGCGATCTCGACGGAAAATGACGCTCAGAAGCGGATGAGTTACATCGAGCGCTTTACCCCCGCCTTTCCGCAGTCCCGCTTCGAAGCGTCGGTGGAATCCTATGCCATGGTGGCGCTTTCACAACTGAACGACAAGCCGCGTTTGATTGCCTACGGCGAGAAGATGCTGGTTAGCAATCCCGAGAGCTTGCCCGCGCTTCTGCTGCTGGCGAATACCTACGCCGACGAGGCTGGCGCGGCGAGCCTGAGCAAGGCCGCGAACTATGCGCAGAAGGCGATTGCGGTGGCGAAGGCGGATGCCCCCGATGCCGATGCCTCCCGGAAAGTCTCCGCCGGAGTGGCCTATTCCACTCTGGGTTATGTCCATATGAAGCAGGAGAAAACCGCTGCCTCGGTTCCGGAATTGAAGTCGGCGGTTGGTCTGCTGAAAGGGCAAAACGAGCAGTACGCGGTGGCGCTCTATCGCCTGGGTTTCGCCTATGCCAAGCTTGGCCGTATGACCGAGGCGCGTACAGTTCTCAACGAAGCGGTGGAAATTCCCGGACCGGTGCAGGCGCCCGCCCGTGAGCTATTAAGCAAGGTCAATCAGGCCCGGTCCCGAGGGCGGTAATGCCGGAAGGTCCTGACCTCAGTGTTTCGCCAGTTCGTCTGCCAGCAGGCTTGCCTTCAATGCCAGATTGTGGGCGCGTTGCAGATCACTGGAAGCCGCAGCCTGCTTGGCCTGCTCGACGTACATGCGAATTTGCCGCACCATATCCTGCTGGTCGGAATTGAGCCGGCGTTCAGAGAGCGCTTTCAAGTTGCCCTCGGTCGAAGCCAGAAGCTGGTCTACATTCTTGCGCTGATTCGTGGCTTGTTGCTTGGTCAACTCAGGAGAGAGCTGTACCTTGGGGTCGCCGGTTCCGCCGTTTGACACTACAACGGTATCGGGGGCGTCCGCCTTTGCCGCCGGCTTTTGATCGGGCCGGGATTTCTCGGCAGTGGAGGATGATTTCTTCCGGGTAGATCGCGCCGTCTTTTTTTTGGGCTTGTGGTGTGCGTGAGAAGTCGGCTTCTGAGTCTGAGCGGCCGGGGCGGCGGCTGTCGGCGCCTCTGCGGAGCCGGTCTGACTGGAAGCCGGTTCGGAGTTTTGCTTGGAACTCTTCTCGGAGGTCGGCTCGGAACCCGGTGCCGGCTTCTGCGCAGAGTCTGATTGCTGCGGTGCGGCGGAGGTCGGCGGCTCTCCCGACGGCTGTTCCTGTGTCTGGTTAGGGGACGAGGAATCCTGCAGTTGCGGGAGACGCACGGCAACGGCGTAGGCTGGCGTCGGAACCCTACCCGATGGGGGCAGACCCAGCAGAGCGCACACTCCGAGAATAGTGGCCAGAGGCATAGTCATCACCTGAACCCGGAGGGCGCTTCCGGGCGAATATTTGCCTGATTTTACTCCCGGCTGGGGTTGCGGCGCGATGGCCCTTTCGTGGGTATCAGGGTTTGGCGGTCGCCTCCTCTTCAGCGCCCGACCGGATTCCAGCCAGGGGAAGGCGCAAGAGGAAGGTACTTCCTTTCCCTTCAACGGATTCGAAGTCCACCGAGCCATAGTGCCACTGCAGAATCTGGTAGGTCTGTGCCAGACCGATTCCGGTGCCTTCCTTCTTGGTGGTGAAATACAACTCGAAGATCTTCTCCTGCACGTCGGGTGGAATGCCGGCGCCCTGATCCTGAATTTCGGTAACCACCACATCTTCTTCCAGCCGGGCGGCGATGGTCAGTGCGCCTCCCTGAGGCATGGCCTGCACCCCATTCAGAACAACATTGAGGATAGCCTGCTTGATGAAGTCGATGTCCACCTTTACCGTCAGCGGTCGGGTGGCAAACTGGCGGCGCAAGACGACTCCGTGCTGGGCGGCATCGGGCGCGGCCAGCATCGCCACCTCGTCCAGCACGCGCCGCAAATCGGTCTCCTCGAGATGAAGATCTCGGGGACGGGTGAAGTCCACCAGAATCTGCACCACGCGGTCGAGGCGGTGAATTTCGCTGCCGATGATATCCATATGGCGGCGCGTATCCGGATCCACCTTTTGTTGCAATTTGTTCTGCAGCAGTTGCAGGTGCAGAACGATGGCATTGATAGGATTCTTGACTTCGTGAGCCACGCCCCGGGTGAGCCGCCCGCTGGCAGAAAGGCGCCGCGACATTTCAATTTCGTTTTCGATGCGGCGGACCGAGTCGGTATCCCGCAAGGTAAGGAGCGCCCCGATTTGAGCCCCGCTCTCCTGGATGAAATCGAGCGCCACCTGGGCGCGCTTGCCGTTGCGGGCATCAATCTCGCGTTGCGGCACCGGCCGGCGCAACTGGAAAGCCTCCAGCAGCAACGCACCCAGCGGTGTGCCCGGGGTGAAGATTTCTTTGGCGGTGTGTCCCAGCAGTTCCCGCCGGGGCCGGCCGAGAAACCGCTCCACCGAAGCGCTCACCAGAACCACGCGCAGATCGCGGGTGAACAGCATAAGGCCGTCCTGCAGGTTGGCCATGATCTGGTCCACGTTGTCCTTGAGCGCAGAAAAGATTTCCTTGGTGTCGCGCATCTGACGCCCAAGGTGGGCGATCTTCAGCGTGACCAGGCCATACTCGTCGCCGCGCGCTTCCTGCGCTGCGAGCGCGTCGGCTTCGCCGGCGGTCATACTGTCCAGACTGCGGCTGATTTCCTCCAGAGGTCCGAGAGCGAGCCGCGACAATCCGGCGGCCAGAATTAAGGAAAGGAAGATCGCGGCACATGAAAAGATAACCGCATGCTGCAGTCGCGGATTGACTTCACTCTTCAGGAATACGGTGGAGACTCCCACCCGGATGCTACCGAAGGGCGAGCCGTTCAACTGCAGCGGCATGCTCACGTCGTACACCGCGGGCGGGCTGTACACAAGACGCAACTGCTCGATGAACTTCGCGTTCTGCACCATCTGGAAGCCGGGACGATCATCCACCGGCTTGCCAATAAGTTCCGGGTTGGTGTGCAGAATGGCTTTGCCGCTGGAGTCTGCAATGGCCGCGTCATACACGATGGGCCAGCTGCCTACCACGGATTCCAGCATGGTGTTCAAATCGCGGTCTGTGCTGAGGTAGTAGGCGATGGCGTGACGAACCGCTTCGGGACTGCTGGTGTCCACCTTGGTGCTGCTTAGATCAGGCACTGCGTTCGTGGCCAGGTATGAAAGCTGAGACGTTAAAAGAGCGGCGGTTTCGTTGGCCGCGGTAATGCGCTGGCGGAGAAGCTGAGAAATGTAAATGTAGGAGAACACGGTGACCAGTGCGGCCGCCATGAAGGTGATGGCCAGCACGAGTTTTGTTCGGCGCCGCATGATGGGGTTTCGACGAGCAGATAGCGGGCGTGCAGCACGCCGTTATTCGACTTTCTCCTCCTTCTCACCGGCAGCTTCGGCGGCCGCGCTGCCATATTCCTTCAGCTTGTTGTGCAGGGTTTTCAAGCTGATTCCCAGAATTTCAGCGGCGCGCGTTTTGTTGTTGTTGGTGGCTTCCAGCGTTTTCAGGATGAGCATTTTCTCCGCTTCTTCCACCGTGGTGCCCACGCCCAGGCGCACCGCATCGGGATCCTCGGCGGCGGTGCGGAGCGGCGCTTGCCCGAAGCCCGGGGGGAGGTGCCGGGTTTCAATCACCGCACCATCGCACACGATCACGGCCCGTTCCAGGGTGTTGCGTAACTCGCGCACGTTTCCCGGCCAGGCGTAATGCTGAAACACGTTGAGAACCGCTTCGCTGACCGTGGCCACCTTGCGTCCGTGGCGGGTATTCATCTCTCCCAGAAGCGCCTGCATCAGATCGACAATATCTTCTTTGTGCTCGCGCAAGGGGGGCATGTGAATATTGAAGACGTTGAGCCGATAGTAAAGATCGTTTCGCAATTCGCCCCGGGCCACCGCTTCTTCCGGAACTTTGTTGGTGGCGGCGAGCACTCTTACGTCCACGACGGTTTCCACCTTGCTTCCCAGACGGCGTAGTTTGCGGTCTTCCAGCACGCGCAGCAGCTTGGCTTGTGTAGCCACGGGCATTTCGCCGATTTCATCCAGCAGCAATGTGCCGCCTTCAGCCAGTTCGAAACAACCGGTGCGCCGCTCCAGAGCGCCGGTAAACGCTCCCTTTTCGTGACCGAAAATCTCGCTCTCAATCAGGGTTTCCGGAATCGCGGCGCAGTTGATGGGAACAAAGGCTTTGTTCCGGCGCGGGCTGAGTTCGTGAATGGTGCGCGCCACCATCTCTTTGCCCGTACCGCTGGCCCCGGTGATCAACACCGAAGCCGTGCTGGGGGCGACCATTTCGATCAGGTGAAAAATCTCCTGCATCTTCTTGGATGGTCCCACCAGGGTTCCCAGAGACCCGGTGTCGCGCAGTTTCCGCCGGGTGACCTCCAACTCGGCGCGTGTCCCCAGCAGAGCGGACGCGTTTTGCAGGATGGCGCGCAGGCGGTGCGTATCCACCGGCTTGGTGATGTAGTCATAGGCACCCATCCGCATGGCCTGTACAGCGCTGTCGATGGTGCCCTGCGCCGTCACCACGACCACGGCCATGGTTTGCGAGTCGGTGGCGAGTTTCTCCAGCAGTTCCAGCCCACCCATGCGGGGCATCTTCATATCCGTCAATACGATGGAGGGGGAGAAGCTGGCCACGCGTTCCAGACCTTCCAATCCGTCGCGAGCGGTATCGGTTCGATACCCCCAGGACGAAAGCAGCTCGGCCAAACCGGTGCGCTCGTTTTCTTCGTCTTCTACAATCAGGACTTTTTCCTGGTTCATAAGTAAGAGGGAAAGGTAAGACCTTACGCCATTATTGGGCTAGATGTCATTCCCTGCAACAAGGTGACGCTCCCGCTTCAGTATCTGTCCGGAGGCGCTAATGCAGGCGTTAGTGTATCAATCTGAGACTGAAAATCAACAAGCGAAGGAGACGTTCTGGGGCTTTCTCCGAGTGATGACCTTGGCTCGTTCTGGCGCTGTAGAATACAGCTCTGCGGTACAATTACAACGTACGCCCTAAATAACTGCGAGTGAAATTGTCTCGGACTCAATGATACTTGTTCACGCTGGCCCCCGGTTCTGAATTTTGAGCGTGGACATCCCGGAAATTAGAAGTTTCGGAGGATTGCATGTCACGTCGTCGCGAAACATGCCTTGTGCGTGTACTGTTTGTTGCCCTGTCGTTGATGCTGGTCGGAATCATTTTGCCCGCCCCTGCGCTTGCGCAAGAGCAAACGCCGCCCAAATGGGAATTGTTCACTGGGTATCAATGGCTGGCCCCGGGCGGCACTGTGCCGGCGCCTTTTCAACCCTACAACAGCCCAGTTGGCCTCAAGCCGCCGGGTCTGCCCAAGGGCTTCGGACTGAGCTTGACACGCGATTTTGGTCCGATCTGGGGATTGGAAGGCGATTTTGGCCACAATTGGAGCTCATTCGGATATGAGACCACGGCATCGGCTGGTCCGCGGATAAGCTGGCGCAGCGAAGACACCAATTTTTTTCTGCATGCTTTGGCGTCCTACAATCGTTTTGATGAGAATGGGCTGAATCCGAGCAATGGTGTTGGCGCGATTCTAGGCGGCGGAATGGATCTGCTGATTTCGCACCGCATCAGTTTCCGTCTGTTCGAGGCTGACTATGTGTGGGCGCATCACAATTTCGCGGATGCGGTTTCCTCGGCCTTCCCGGCGCTGCGGCGCCCTTCCCTGGAGGGCGTTCGTCTGCGCACCGGCGTGGTGTGGAATTTCGGCGGAGCGCCGGAGACCCCAGTAGCCGCAAGCTGCTCGGTGCAGCCCTCGGAAGTCATGGTGGGTGAACCGGTGACGGCGACGGCCACGGCGACAAATTTCAATCCCAAGCACGCGTTGGCGTATAGCTGGACGAGCACCGGTGGCAAGATCGCGGGCAAAGATACGACTGCCAGCATTGACACCAACGACATGGCGGGAGGCAGTTATGTGGTCACCGCGCACGTCACCGATCCGAAGGCGAAACATAACAACGAAGCCAGCTGCACCGCGAACTTCACGGTGAAGGAACCGCCGAAGAATCCGCCGACCATGTCGTGCTCGGCCAATCCGACGACGGTGCAATCGGGCGGCACCTCGAATCTCTCCTGTACGTGCACCAGTCCGGACAATGTGCCGGTTACGGTGAGCGGCTGGACTGCCACCGGGGGAACCGTCTCCGGAAGCGGAACCAACGCAACCCTTAACACAACGGGCGCACCTGCGGGGACAATCACTGTGAGCGCCACCTGCAGCGACACCCGCGGCCTGACGGCTTCCTCGTCGTCGGACGTGACGGTGGAAGTGCCGCCGCCACCGCCGCCGCAAGCCAGCAAGCTTAGTGAATGCGACTTCTCGAAGATGACCAAGATCGGAAAGCCGTGGCGCGTGGACAACGAGTGCAAAGCCATTCTGGATGATGTCGCGCAGCGTTTGCAGCACGACCCCGATTCCAAGCTAGTGATTGTGGGAAATAACGAACCGACGGAGAAACGCAGGAATTTGGCGGCAGAACGCGCCGTGGATGCCAAGGCGTATCTCTCCGGGGGAGAAGCCAAGCAGGGTATCGATGCCAGTCGTATCGAGACTCGCACCGGCAGTGCTGGAACTCAAACCGACGAGTTCTGGGTAGTGCCGGCGGGAGCAACCTATGCGGGCGAGGGCACGGTTGCGGTGGATGAGTCGAAAGTGAAGCCGGTTCCCGACCATCCTCACCATCCGGCTCCCAAGAAGGCTAAGTAGAGAAGGCACACAGAGGTAGAAGGACACGGCCGGCCGGGCAGCCAAGCTCGACCGGCCTCTTTTTCTTCTGCCCTTACGTAACTTGATCGCACCGTGGTACGCTGTCACCCTTTCCTCCGGCGGATTTTTGTCCTGGGGGAGGAGAAAAGCGATTATGGGTTCTCGTCGGATCTCTCGTAAATGGTTGATTAATTTGGTGGTTGTGCTAACTGTTGGCACAGTTGCATGGGCCGGACAATGGCCGATTCTAGGGCCGGATGGGGGCGATGTACGCAGCCTGAGTTACGATCCCCACAATCCCGACCATCTTCTTCTCGGCACCGGGACGGGCACGATTTTCTCCTCCAAGAACGACGGCCGCACCTGGACCCGATTTGCACACCTGGGCCAGGGCGATGATTACGTTCTGGATCACATTGTTTTTAACCCGCAGAATCCGAAGATCGTATATGTGGGCGCCTGGAGCGTAGAAAACCAGCAGAGCGGCGACCTGTTCCGCTCGCAGGACGGCGGCAAGACCTGGCAGGCGCTGCCCGGTATGGAGGGCAAATCCATTCGGGCATTAGCGATTTCGGCCTCCGATTCCAAGGTGCTGGTCGCTGGGGCGCTCGATGGCGTATATCGCACTCTGGATGGCGGCGATAACTGGCAGCGCGTTTCGCCGGCCAGCGACGCGCAAATCAAGAATATTGAGTCGATCGCGGTGGACCCGAAAGATCCCAACGTGATTTATGCGGGGACCTGGCACCTGGCGTGGAAGACTGCCGACGGCGGCGCCACCTGGCAGCACATCAACAAAGGCATGATCGAGGATTCGGATGTGTTTTCGATCATTGTGGATTCCTCCAATCCTTCCGTGGTATTCGCCAGCGCGTGTTCCGGAATCTACCGGAGTGCCGATGCGGGAGCGCTGTTCAGCAAGATTCAGGGCATTCCTTTCTCGGCGCGGCGCACCCGGGTTTTGAAGCAGGATCCCAGCAATCCAGCCATCGTCTATGCCGGAACCACCGAAGGCCTATGGAAGACCGCGGATTCGGGCAAGACCTGGAAGCGGGTCAGCAGCCCAGAAATCGTGGTCAACGATGTTCTGGTGGATCCGCGCAATTCGCAGCGGGTTCTTCTGGCTACAGATCGCGGCGGCGTGCTTACCAGCGAAGATGGCGGAATGACGCTGGCGGCATCGAATCAGGGCTATGCCCACCGCTACGTCACTTCGATTGTGACCGAACAGAGCGATCCCAATACCCTGTACGTGGGAGTGGTGAACGACCGCGAGTGGGGCGGGGTTTTTGTATCCCACGACGGTGGCCAACACTGGATGCAGAAGAGTTCCGGCCTTGACGGGAGCGACGTTTTCACACTGCAGCAGGCGAGCAACGGTACTCTGATCGCGGGCACCAACAAGGGCATCTTCCTCATGGAGCCGAATGCCAACCAGTGGAGGCCCGCCAATAGCGTGCTCAACGAGAAAGTTACCTATCACCTGGTAAGACGCGGGAAGAAAAGAGTCCGAGTGGAGAGCAAGAGTTACCGGCGGTCGGTTCTGAGCGCGCGCGTGGATGACATTGAAATCACGCCGCAGGGCTGGCTGGCCGCGACCTCCGGCGGGCTTTTCGAAAGCCACAATGAGGGCAAGAGCTGGAGCGGAGGACCGGTGCTGGGCAAACAGGACTTGGTGGCCGTCGAGGCTCGGGGCAACCTGGAAGTGGCGGCAACGCGCATCAGTCTCTTGCTTTCGCAGGATGCGGGCCGCACCTGGAAGCAGTCGGTTCTGCCGACCTACCTCACCATCCGCGGACTGGCGATTACACCGGGCGAGCACATTCTGATTGCTGCCCGCGAAGGCGTGTATGCCAGCTCCGACAATGGCGCCACCTGGCAGCACCTGCTCAACGGAGTACCGGACAAGAACATCAGCTCCGTGGTCTATGATGACAGCGGCAAGCGTCTGCTGGCCACCAGCATGGCGACCGGGGTAGTGTTTGAAAGCCGGAATGAGGGACAAAGCTGGCAGCGGGGCCCCGACGCGGGCTATCCGCTGCGCCGCATCCAAGTGGTGCGCGGACGGTTTGTGGCGGCTACGCCCTTCGATGGCGTGGTGCTTCAGCCCGGCAGCCAGTCGGAAAGCGCTGCGGTGGAAATGGAAGGGCAATCGAACTGATTCCTGCCAGAACCGGCCCGGCAGGAAAGGGGCACGGCGCGAGTCGCGCCCCATTCCTTTTTGTGTTTGCTTTGCCGAGCTACCAACAACGCTCAGACTTGGGATAGCATCTCGCGTCGTATTTCCCGCCCCCAGGGGCGCCAGGATTACGTAGTCACGCAAAAACTACCCGCAATAATTCCTTCCGGCCACGAGTGGCACGCAGCTAACCTGCTGTTCTTCAACTATTTGCATAATGGCATCTGCCTTGCGACTTGTCAGGAGCAAGACTTGCAGGGAGTATCGGGACCATGCAGTGGCAGCCGAGGCGCGGGTTACTGGCAGGCATGCTTCTGGCGCTGGCACTGGGGGCCGGGTGTTCGCGACAGGCTACGGCGCCAGTGACCGTGGGGAGAGCCGGCAGTCCACAAACGCTGCCCTTCCAACGCGCAGCGCGCACCCGCGGATTTTCTCCGACAGCCTCTCTGCTTCCCGCCGGAATTCCAGCCGGGACAGTGCTCGCGATTCGCATCCGTTCCGCGATTTCCAGCGCCAGTTCGCAAGCTGGCGATTCGTTCGAGGCGGTTCTGGACGCGCCCATCATGATTCAGGGCGAAATTCTGGCGCCAAGCGGTGCGCCTGTCACGGGCAAGGTCATGACCGCCAAATCGTCCGGCGGTACCGGCGATCCGGGCTATCTGCGGCTTACGCTGACCGCCATCTCAATCCATGGAAAGAAGCTGCTGTTACAGACGTCGAGCCTGTTCACCAAAGCCAGTGTGTATGCCGGACAAGCGATGCCGGCACTGGGAACGGTTTCTCAGACATCCGGTTCCGCGCCGGCTGAGGATGTTGAATTTCCCGCCGGACATCGTTTCTCGTTCCGGTTGACCGAGGCGTTGCCCCTGCAAGCAGAAGTCGCCAGCCTTCCAAGCGAGTAAAGCCGAGATCACGGCGTATTGTTGATTCCCATTCTGGTTCTGACCGACGACGATTCCCGTTTTGTTTGGGCGTCACATTTTCTTGTGATGAATAGCCTTAGCAGACTCACGCTCTCCACCTAAACTTCCCAAATGGGGAGCGTGCGTCAACGACCGAGTTCAACGGAATATTTTCCTGATCGGGGACCGATTCCGTTCGGGACTCTCTGGATCCGGTGTGGTGTGCCGCGGGAAGTAGCGCGTGCGACGGGGATCCTCCCAATACAGCGGCATTGTCGCGGAGTATGACCAGATTGAATGCGATCGTGCAATTTCGGGCTGTAGCGGACGCTCCTGCAGACGGCGGCATAGTGCGCGCTTTGTTGCAGGCTTGTTCGGCCTGCGTCGCGGTAGCGGAAGGTGGACGCTTTGTCTATGCCAGCGAGGCATTTGGCGAAGCGTTGGGATTTTTCCACAGAGAAGAGATCGAGGGCCACGCGGTCGAGCAGCATTTCCTGGATATCAGGGCGAAACTCGAACACAGCTGCCCGGTCTTTGCGGCTTCCACGGAAGCAGTGTGCCGCGATGGATCACGCCTGCCCGTGCGGATCGATGCTGCGGGCGTGCGCGTCGGTGCTCGCGATCTGCTGGTGGTTACACTGCGCCGCACCCCGCAGGACGAGGGCGATGCCCAGCGACTGCAGGAGAGAGACAGGCTTGAGGCCCTCGGCCGGTTGGTAGGCGGCGTGACCCACGATTTCAACAATCTGCTCACCGGCATCCTGCTGTATTGCGACCTGTTGCTTGTTGCCCTGAATCAGCAGGGGCCGCTTGCCGGCTATGTGCGAGAAATTCGCCAGGCGGGGGCTCAGAGCGCCGATCTGATTGCACAATTGCTGGCCTTCGCGCGGCGAGAAGCGCCGAGCACGGCCGCAGTTTCATGGCAGGAAGTGGTGGGCGGAATGCGCAATCTGCTGGGCCGGCTCATCGGGGAAAACATTGAGCTGGCAAGCGAGTTTGCGCTCGACACGGGCACGGTGGGAATGGATGCGGCGTCCATGCGGCAGATTGTCCTGAACCTTGTCCTGAATGCGCGCGATGCCATGCCGGAGGGCGGAAGAATCACGCTGGTCACGCGCAACGGGAGTATCAACCCGCCGGCGGGCAGACACCAAGACGCGGTGGAGTTCGTGGTAGCTGATTCCGGTTGCGGGATGAAGGCGACGACCCGGGCCCGCATGTTTGAACCGTTCTTTACCACGAAGCCAAGCGGCCGCGGCAATGGCCTGGGCTTGGCCACAGTACGCAGGCTGGTGGAAGGGCGCGGCGGAACGGTGGCCGTGCGCAGCCGCGCCGGACGCGGCACGCAGGTGAGCATTTGCCTGCCGCGGGCCGACCAGGGACACGCAACCAGATCTCAAGAAAGCCAGAGGTGACGACAATCATGACGACTGCAGTAGCCACTGCGTTTGCGCCTCCCCAGATTGAGGGGGCAAATTTTCTCAACCTGATGATCGTGGATGACGAGCGTGCCATCCGCGAGGTGTGTCGCGAGGTGGCCCAATCGCTGGGCTTCAATACTTCGGTGGCCGACTCGGCCGAGCATGCTTACCGCCAGCTCGATGCGCAAAACATCGATGTGGTGCTGCTGGATCTGAAATTGCCCGGAGCGGGCGGTCTGGAGGCCCTGCACCAGATCAAGGAACGTCGCCCGGATGCCGCGGTCATTGTAGTGACCGGCTACGGCACGGTGCAGTCGGCGGTGCAGGCCATGAAGAACGGAGCCTATGACTATGTAACCAAGCCGTTCAGCATGGAAGAGCTGAAGCTGCTGCTGGAACGGGTCTCCGGCCATCTGAAACTCAAGACGGAAAACCGCGTCTTGCGGGAGAAGATCAAATCCAAGCAGGGATTTGGCGGCATTGTGGGGCGCGCTCCGGAGATGGAAAAGCTGTACCGGATCATCGCCAAAGCGGCGCACAGCAGTCACCCAGTGCTGATTCTGGGGGAGAGCGGAACGGGGAAGGAAATGGTGGCGCGATCCATTCATTTCTCCGGCCCGTTCCGCGACAAGCCATTCATTCCGGTGGATTGTGGTTCGTTGGTACCGACGCTGATAGAAAGCGAGCTTTTTGGCTATGTGAAAGGTGCCTTCACCGGAGCGGTGCAGGCCAAGGACGGCTTGCTGGCGATCGCGGAAGGCGGCACGGTATTTCTCGATGAGATCGGGGAGCTGCCGGTGGACCTGCAGGCGAAGCTGCTGCGCGTACTGCAAGAGGGAGAGTTTGAGTCTGTCGGCAGCTCGCGTACGCAAAAAGTCGATGTCCGCGTGATCGCTGCCACCAACAAGGATCTCAAGCAGGCGACGCGAGACGGAAAATTCCGCGAGGATCTTTATTATCGGCTGAACGTTTTTCCCATCGAGCTGCCGCCGCTGCGCGAGCGCGGCGACGACATCGGACTGTTGGCGGGCAATTTTGCTCAGAGGTTTGCCCGGCGGATGGGACGTTCTTTGAAGCCGATCTCCGAAGATTGTCTGCAGCGTCTTAG
>Ga0335085_10009947_pt1 | contig 14277 bp, 13 predicted proteins | sample Lox_Sample_45_FD_206712 | JGI IMG/M metagenome (GOLD analysis project Ga0335085, IMG submission 206712) | Soil microbial communities from Loxahatchee National Wildlife Refuge, Florida, United States - Lox_Sample_4.5 | ecosystem: Environmental > Terrestrial > Soil > Wetlands | place: USA...
CACCAGATCCGTGAGGGCCAACACCGCCAATGGCACCCACAAGGCGTATCGCCGTCCGAAATACATGCCGCCCAGCAACGCCATCGCCGCAATCGGCGCAACGTTCCACGGGTGCGGCATCAGCCGATAAACCGCCGCCACTGCGACCATCAGAATTGCTAGAATCATAGTTGCTTTCCTCGAATCACCGTCATTGTGTCGGCGCAATCCATGAAAATCAACCCGAAAACGGTACAGGCAGTTGGCGCACCCCCTCAGACTGTGCTAACCTACCGGCGTGGTTCCGAGCGAGCAAGCCTACCGTAGAATTCAGCGGCGCGCTGACAGACTCTGCTTTCTGATCGTGGCCACCGACATTCCCGAGCGCGACGTGAACATCGAGCGGTTGTTCTTGCGCACAGAGGCCGCGCGCCTGTTTCCCGACAAACTCTCCTTTTATGACATGATCTACGAGAGCCGTTTCCGCCGTCTGTGGCAACAATTTCGGTCGACAAGTTAACGCCCGCAAAACGTGCTCAGCCCGTGAGAAACCGCGTCCGCATACTCGCGAAAGATACTTTTGTAAGCCTTCCCGTCGATCTCTCGCGTCCCAACGTAGTCGCCGAGTTGGATGCGTTGATACACAGTGCGGTTGTTCATGTAATAAGGTTCGAGGAACACAACCGGGCCGTCGACCAGGCGGTTGGCTGCAAGGTTCCGCGCAAAGACGTACGAGTTCGTTCCGACGCGCACCGCGCCGCTGTTCGGGCCGTATTTGACCGGTGGAAGCTCGGTGGCCGTCGCCAGCGCTGCGGCGATCGATTCGGCCGCCGCAAGTTCGATCCAGTGTGTGCGCTCCAGCAGTTTGACGAATAGATGAAACTTCTGCTCGTCGTCGACCAACTCGCTGTCGAGGTAGTTGCCGTGGACGAATACAACGAGCCGATTATCGTCAACGAGGTCATGGCACTCGTTCCATTCGACGGCATTGAAGTGAATGCAGATCGTCAGGTCGGGCTTCAATTGCTCGTTAATGCGGCGGGCGCGCGCCGCGATCTCCGCGCTGCGATAGAACAGTTTCTCGGCCCGGTTGCGCGCGGCATCGGCGACGGCCGCTTCTCGTTCAAGCGGTGGGAACACGCTGAAGTCCGTCAAGGACGTGGCGTAGCGTTCGGCTTCAACACGAAAATCGTCGGGACGTTTATCGGTAACGGGCTCGAGATTGTCTTTCGAGAGGAACACGGTCGCGCCGGCCGCTTCGAGTCGCGGCTTGAGTCGGCGGGCAACCGTCAGATTCAAAACGGCCTCCTGGACAGGACGGTCGTTGCCGCGAACAAAGTAGCGTTCCTCCATCCGTGCCCATTCGCCGCCGATGTGACCGGGGTCGAGCACGATCCGCTTGAACGATGGCGGTTGCGAGAGTAATGGCAATGGGTCCGAGCCGAAACGCAGGGTGAAAAGCGGTTCGCCGATCTTGTCGGAAGTCGAGTAGACGCTGACGGAATTCGTGCTGTACGTGAGGTAATTGGTCAGGGCGCCCGTCGGCGCGTAGACTTGCAGCACGAGCTTGTCAAATTCCGCGCGTGTGATCGTCTGCTGATAGCGCTCGAGCGAAGACCAATCGACAGCTAACGCAGGCAAGGATGCCTGTGCCACCATCAACCAGAAGAGGAGTCGTCCCATTCGGCAGGGCTCCATTCGAGAATCTCGCTGATCTCGTCAAATGCGTGAATCGACTCGTCAGCAAAATAGCGATCGGCATCGAGCGCGCCGAGTTCTTCCTGCATTTCGTCCTCGGTGCAATCGCGCGCGTAGTGATGAGTCGCGTTGATCTTGCGGATGCGGGCTGCACCGATCGCATCCAGGAGATCGTAGTACGGGCCTTCGCCTTCATCGGCGATCAGCGGAAGGGCGAAGAGTTGCGCGCCCTCCGCGAACACACTCGCGTCAGTCGCCGCGAGGCGGAGCACGCCTTCTGAGATCTCGGATTCCAGCTCGAATAGTTGGAACGCCTCCGCCAGGGACTTCGGACGAAGACCGTACGGCCGATACTCGTCGAGCGCTTCGATCAGATGCGCGACTTGGCGGGGATCCAGAATGCCGCGACCCCGCGTGTCGGCGGTGAGTTCGGCGCTGGTGTCTTGGAGCCACCAGTTGAAGTCATCGCCGAGTCGGACGGTGATCCAGCGTAGTGGTGTCGGTCTGTCGATGGTCATGTTGCCAAATTCCGCTTTGCATTTTACAGAGTCGACGCACAGAATCAACCGTCGTGGGCGATTTCCTGGAATACCTCGGCAAGCGGCCGCAAGTCGGCCCTGACGTGTATGTGGCGCCCGGCGCGCAATTGATTGGTGACGTCGCGATCGGCGAACACTCCAGCATCTGGTTTAACTCCGTGCTTCGCGGCGACATCAACCGCGTGGTCGTTGGCCATCACACCAACATTCAGGACCTCAGCCTCTGTCACGTCGCGGACGCGCATGCGTGCGTCGTCGGCAACTACGTGACGGTCGGGCATCGCGCGATCCTGCACGGCTGCACCGTGGGCGACGAGATTTTGATTGGCATGGGTGCAGTGTTGATGAACGGCGTTGTTGTTGGGGAGCAATCAATCATTGGCGCTGCGGCGCTGCTGACCGAGGGGCTGGAAGTGCCCGCGGGGTCGCTGGTCTACGGCGCTCCGGCGAAAGTGATCAGTCGGATCGGCGACAAGGAGCGGCGTGAGATCAAACGGTGGGCGGAGAAGTACAGTCGGGCCGCGGCCAACTATCTGGGCGCACGAGACTGACCCGTTACTGCGTGCCCGCCTGGATTTTTTCGGACGCGGGATTTTTGGGGGACGCGGCGGTTTCAGCTCCGGCGGTGCGCATTTGGATTTGGTCACCCGCCTCCGTGCGTGAGCCACGGATGGCGCCAATGGGCAGCTCGAGCACGTAGATGGCCTGTTTGACGATGCAGGTCCGAAATGGCGGCAACGCCTCCACGGCGCGCATCACGTGCAGTTCCTTGTCCAGAAACAGCACATCGATGGGAAACCGCATGCCGACGGTGTGGATCCCGTAGCACCGGTCCAGCAGCAGGCCTTCGCCGCTCGCTAGGCCCTTACGGTTGAGCAGACCGACCATTCGCTTCAGCAGCGAGTTGGCAAAATGACACCGATCGCAAACGGTCGTCTTCTTCGTTGCATTGACCAAGATCATGTCCGACCCGTTCCCTTGCTACTGCATAAATTGCTGAGAAATGCTCATCCACGCCGGCCCCAGAATGACGATGAATAGCGCGGGAAAAATGAACAGCACCAAGGGAAACACCATTTTGACGGGAGCCTTCATGGCCTGCTCTTGAGCGCGCTGACGGCGGCGCACGCGCATCGAGTCGGCCTGAATGCGTAGCGTGTTGGTGATGCTTCCGCCCAACCGGCTGGCGTGTACAACGGCAGTGATGAAGGTCTTGAGTTCGTCGACGCCGGTGCGATTGCCCAAATCTTCGAGAGCTTCGAGGCGCGGCTTGCCCAGGCGAATCTCATTGAGCGTCTTGGCGAATTCCTCGGCCAACGGGCCTTTGATTTTGCGCATGGTGTAGCCAACGGCGGAATCGAAGCCCATTCCCGCCTCGACGCTGATGGAGAGAATATCGATCGCATACGGCAGTGAAAGCAACAGCTCCGTCTGACGCTGTTCAATCTTTTTACTCAGAACGAATTGCGGCAACATATATCCGCTCACAACTGCGATCCCTAGGAACAGGATGTTGTATGGGTCGGCGAGTTGCAGTCCGCCACCAGCGCTGCCAAATGAAACGAACAATAGAATCACCAGAACCAAACAAGCCACTGCGCTAATCCAGCAGAGTCCAAGCAATTGCGGCGCCGTGACGCGCGGGTACAGTCCCGCCATCAGCAAACGCTTATGAGTGCGATCCTTGACCTCGGCCGGCGCCCAGCCACGAAACAACTTGGCCACCGACTCACCGAGCGGCAGCAAGACGCGCTGCATGAACGGTAGCGCCAGTTCTTCTTCCGGTGTGTGATCTTCGACCGTCTTGATCCGCTCGATGCGTTGGACGACGGCGAACTTGGCTGAGCCACGATAAAACCCGTAGCCCAACATCGTCGCCGCCGCCACCACCAGTAACAATCCTAGCCAGAGCATGGTCTTAAACCTTGATGTTAATAATCCTGTAAATGAAATAGCCGCCCAGCAACTGCCAGCCAAACGCTGCCAACAGCCATAGCAAGCCCACGGGGACACTCAACCCGCCCAGCAACGACATTTCTGGCGGCCCGAACATCGGCTTGAAATAATCGGGGGCGCGCATCAGAAGGAATAAAAACAGCGCAATTGGCAACAACCCCACAATCAATCCCGACAGTCGTCCTTGCGCCGTCAGTACACGGATGTCGCCCTGAATCCGCAATCGTTCGCGGATCGTCTCGGCCACTTTCTCCATGATTTCCGTCAGGTTGCCGCCGACGTCCTTCTGAATCAGATACGCGCTGATGACGATATCGAGATCCTGACTGTTGATGCGCTTGCCCAGGTTCAACAGAGCCTGATCGACGGTCGCGCCGAGATTGACCTCACGCAGAACGCGATTGAGTTCCTTCGCGATGGGATCGTTCATTTCCTTGGCGATGAGTTCCAGCCCTTTGAGAAACCCGTAACCCGATCGCAGCGAGTTGGTCAGTAACATCAGCGCGTCCGCCAGTTGCGCCACAAACTTGGTACGCCGCCGGTTCTGATGAACGCGCACGAAGATGGCCGGCACCACATATCCTGCAATCGCCAGAATAATCCCGCTGTGCACGTAGCCGAGTCCATACAGACCGACGACAAATCCCACACCGGCTAACACCACACGCAGCAGGATGTATTCGGACGTGCGCATGGGGATGTCGGCGCGCGTCAGATCCTCTTCGAGGCGTTGCATGTAACTGCGGCCAAGCAGCACATGCATTACCCGCGGCACGGGACTCAGCCGCTGGAGTTCGACGTCGGTGGTCATCGCCGCCTCTTCCTCGATACCCGAATAGGCTTCGAGGCGCTGGGCCAAGATCGCCTTGCGTCGTCCGAACGTCAGGTACAGACCGTACACAAGCAACGCGATGAACGCGACCGTGAGGATGAGAATCAGAATCTGGATATTGGCCATCTAGCGGGTCTCCCCAATAGAACGCTTGAAGATTTCGGCCGGCAGATGTACGCCCGCAGAATTGAAGCGATCGAGAAACTTCGGCACCATACCCGTTGGCTGCAGCGTGCCGAGCACTTTGCCGCCTTCGCCAACACCCTTCTGTTGGTAGCTGAACATGTCCTGGAGCACGATCACGTTGCCTTCCATCCCCTGAACTTCGCTGACGCTGACGACCTTGCGGCTGCCATCGCTTAAACGTGAGACCTGCACGATCAAATGAATCGCCGACGCCACCTGCTCGCGGATCGCGCGCGACGGCAGTTCCATGCCCGCCATCATCACCATGGTCTCCATGCGCGCGAGCGCGTCGCGAGGCGAGTTGGAGTGGATCGTGGAAATCGATCCTTCGTGGCCGGTGTTCATCGCCTGCAACATGTCGAGCGCCTCGCCGCCACGAACTTCACCCACAATAATGCGGTCGGGACGCATTCGCAGACAGTTGCGCACGAGATCGCGAATCTTGATCTCGCCTTTGCCTTCGATATTCGGTGGACGCGACTCAAGACGGACGACGTGAGGCTGATGCAGCTTCAACTCCGCCGCGTCCTCGACGGTTACGATGCGTTCGCCTTCAGGGATGAACGACGACAGCACGTTGAGCAGCGTCGTCTTGCCAGCACCCGAACCGCCCGATACGAGAATGTTGAGCTTCACCTTCACACAAGCCGCCAGGAATGCGGCCATGCCCTGGGTGATCGTGCCAAATCCGATGAGATCTTCCACCGTATAAGGATCGACCGAAAACTTGCGGATAGTCAGCACGGGGCCGTTCAGTGACAACGGCTGAATGATGGCGTTGACGCGCGAGCCATCCGGCAGACGGGCATCGACCATTGGGCTCGATTCGTCGACGCGGCGGCCGAGGGGAGTGACGATCTTGTCGATGACGTGACGAATGTGCTCCGTGTCGCGGAATGAGATATCGGTCAGCTCCAGTTTTCCGAAGCGCTCGCAGTAAACCTGGTCGGGGCGATTGACCATTACCTCGGTCACGGTCGGATCGCGCAACAGGGGCTCGATCGGGCCAAAGCCAAGAATTTCGTCGGCCATGTCGGAGACGAGACGATTTCGAACCTGGCGAGAATACGGAAGCTTATCGGCGCGGAGTTTTTCTTCGACCAACTCTTCCACGCGGCGACGCAACATCGCCTCGTCGCCCTTCTCCAGCAGCTTCTGGTCGATATTCTGCACCAGATAGCCGAGGATGGCGTTCTTCGATTCCGAATAGAGTTGCGAGCTGACCTCAGGACTCGAGGGCATGATGTTTCTTCCTCTCTACATTCTTGGTTATTGCATAAACGAAAACCATTTCGCCCCCGCACGTTTCTTGGCGACGGTCGCGCCGCCTTGGACGGGCACGAGACCCTCCGCCAGCGTCACGATCGCCTTGGATAATTGTCGATGCGGGCTGGCCACCACAAACGGCTGCCCGAGGTTGACCGACGAACCCACGAGCGCATCATCGTTCGGAATCTGGGCTGCCACGGGGAACTCCAGGATCGATTCGACCTCGCCCGGTGAAATCTCTTTCGAGCCGCTGGCACGGTTGACCACCACTCGGATTTTTTCTTTGGGGTAGTTGGCGGCCAACAGATTCTTCAAGTACAACTTGCCATCGCGTAGGCGCGGCAAATCCATGCCAACAACCACCAGGATGACGTCCGAGTAGTCCATGGCGGCGAGCGTGGACTCGAGGTTGGCGTACCCCGTGTCGACAATCGTGCACTCGTAGTGCTCGCGCACAGCTTCTAGAATGCTCTGGACCATGTAGCGGGAGAGCGTCGAGCCATCAAACGTCCCTGTCAGTGGTGCAGCCAATACAGACACACCACAGCCATGTTTGACCATCACGCTGTCGATCACATCATAATCGATTCCGCCGAACCCGGGTAACAAGTCTCCGAGGGTGCGCCGCGGAGTCATGTCGAGCAACATCGCGATATCACCGCCCCACAGGTTCAGGTCGAGCAACGCAATTCTCTCGCTGCTGTTGGCCATCGCCACGGCGAGGTTGGTGGCGATCACGGTCTTGCCACACCCGCCACGGGGCCCGGTCACGGTGACGATCCGTCGCCCGGGCTCTTCGGGTGTCTGCGGCACCACGGCTGTGGTCCCGCTCTTCTTCGCCGCCCGGCTTTGCAGGCTGGCCACCTTTCGAACTTCTTCAAGAAGGCGATCCCCCGGGATCGGACGGGTGAGGAATTCCCTGATGCCCGCGCGCAGCATCTTGTGCCAGACCTCCTCTCCTTCGTTGCCGGACAGAATGAGGATGACGCCGGTTTCAGGTGTCTCGGCACTGATCTGTTCCGCGGCGGCAATGCCGTTGAGTCCGGGCAGGTCCTGTTTAATCAGGACAATATTCGGCCGCTGACGCGTCACGAGATCCACGCACTCCCGTCCGTCGCGCGCTTCGCCGATGATTTGAATGTCCGCTTCACCCGAGAGGAGGCCCTTGAGCTTCTCACGCTCGGCCAACTCGTTTTCGGCGACGACGATATTAATGCGCCCTTCCATTCGACCCTGTATCCTAGCCTAGCAAGTCATGTCATCCTGAGCAATTCTAACACCTCAGTCGCGCCAGTCAATTGCCCGACGGCCTGGCCGGCTCGAAGTTCGTCGTCGGCTCCTGGCCCGGCTGCAATGTGTCCGTGCCCTTCGGAGTAACGTTCGTGCTCATCCCCAAGTTGCCCGGATCCCATAGCCCCCAATCGTCATGCTTGTCAGGAACCATCAAGATGTGCTTCAGGGCCTCGGCTGACCACTGTTGCATGAACGGCGTCTGAGCAGCATGAGCCGTGTCTGCGTCAACATCCTTCACCACTTCGGGAGTCATGAAAAACAACACTTCGCGCTGCTGTTGATGGGATTCTTTGTGGCGGAACAAAAGCCCGAAAATAGGAATATCCGCAAGCCAAGGTACCTTGCGCAGGGCATCCACGTCGCGGTTGTTCTCCAACAAGCCACCGATAACCACGGTCTGACCGTCGTTCACCTGCAGCGTGGTGTCCGCCATCTTGGTGCCGATAATCGGTATTCCCTGCGCGCCAGTGCCAATCACCTGACTGACCTCAGAGTGAACCGTCGTATTGATCCGGTTTTCGCTATCGGCGACAGGCTTGATCTTCATCCGTACACCGACCTCCTTGAACTCGACTGTGAACGAATTCGGCAACTGCTGGGTAATAGGGATCTCCTGGCCCACGAGGAAGCTGGCCTCCTTGCCGCTGTACGTGATAAGCGTCGGCTCGGACAACAGCCGCGCGTATCCCTTAATCAACAACAACTGCAAAATCACGTCGATCGTAACGGCGTTTGGTTGAAAGGTAGTTGGTTGCGTCCCAGACGCGCTGGCGGGTGTCACAAAGCCGCTGATGATCGAGCCACCGCCCTGATAGTTCATCGCGTATTGAACTTCACCCGCGGGACCCAACCACTTGAAGCCAACGTTTTTGATCGCGTCGTCGCTTACTTCAGCAACGCGAGTGCGAATCTTGATCTGGCGGGGTTTGGTGACCTCAATCAGGTTAACCACGTTGGCCTGCTGCGGCTTGTAGGCTGAGGCGAGTTGCAAAATGCGTTGCGCATCAATCTCGCTTTCAACCTTCCCATCGAGCACCAACGCGTCGCCGATGGCGCGCACCGTTACGTTCTGGTTTCCGACCATCTGGCGGATCATCGCAGCGGCGGCGTCGTTGCCCACCTCGATACGGTACATCTGCGTCGGACGGCCCTCCGAATGGACCACTGTAAGTGTGGTCACGCCGACTCTCTTACCGATGACGCTGATTTCCTTGTCTGACAGCGGCACTACGTCCGCAATCGACGGCTCAGCGATTGCGAGTTTGGTGACGCTATCGGCGGGCAAGGTCACCGCTTCGCCGAGGCTCACTTGGATTAGCGTTGCGGGTTCCGCCCGTAGGTCAACGGCAGCCAGCGTGCTGGCAATGAATAGCGTCCATATCGTTACGATTCCCCCACGGATCCCCTTGCTTGGTCTCGTCTTCATTTTTCCGTCCTTTCGATTCGAGTTTGAAAGAGCTTTGCCCGTCTAGGGCGCCGCTTGCGATTCAGCGCTACCCTTGTAGATTGTGATCTCGTTGCGTCGCTGGTTCGACGGCACAACAATGCTGATCGGCGTTCTCTGGTCTGCGGATCCCCCTGGGACTTCCTCGGGAATTTTGCTGCCCACGAAGTCTCGCGCCGTTACCCCCGGACTTCGCACAACTGTGTCATCGTGCACTGGCCGCAACTGAATCCGTAGCGCTCCAGCGCGATCTGCGGCCGCCAGCAGCTCACCCTGTTCAGGCGTCACCGCCACAGTCATCGAACTGTTGGCGCCGCCCCCCTTGGCGTTCGGATCCGTCTCGCCCTTGTTGACCCAAAGGACCTCGACATTCTGTAAAATCATCTTTGTCAGTTCCTGCCTCGTGCGAGGATCCTGATAAGTAGCCAGAATGTCCACATGGTCTCCCGCCTGAACGCTGGAACCAGCCGACATGACTTCACCCGCGCCGATGGCAATCGCGCGCATGCCTTCGGGAATCTTGAAGGCATATGTGGGAGCCTGCCCTTCCGCAACAAGGTCGCTCGAACGAATCTGCTCCTTCGGTGAGATGGCGCGTTGGGCTGTTCGGTTCTCCACTTCTTCGATTTTAGTCTTGGCGTTTTCGGCGATCAAGTCCTTCGGATACTGCTCCACTCGGATCATGGAGCGAGTGATCTTGGCGCGAGCCTTGATGTCGGTAACGGCAATCACGACAGGTTGCCAGTTCTTCGTGTTGCGCTTGTCAACGTTCTGCAGGTACGTCCAAATCAGGTAGGCCGCTATCAGACCCAAAATAACGGCCACCAAAAAGATTCCACCTGCCCCAGGTCGCTTAGCCATTTAGTCCTCCTTGTCCGGCTTCGGTTCGTAAGCCGAGCAATGCTGTTGTCTCATCCAACAAAAAGCAACACAAATCGTGCCAGCGGTGCGCGTGTCCTCACGCCCGATCACCTCCGCACCGGATAATCACCCCAACCAGCAGCGCGAACCCAACCTGGCTACAAATCCATTTCATCCCCGGTGACTAAAATATTACGGACCGCGGCGCGGCGTCCAGTGCAAAGCGTCGAACCCGCAGGCCCTTCGCAGGAGGTCTCGATCACCGATCAATTACCGCAACGTTGCCGAATTCGTAACGACGAATTTGTAACGACGGAAATGAGCGCCAGCACGAGCGCGTACTCCACTTGATCCAAACCAATGAAAGCTAATGGGGGGTGAAGAATCTTTACGATCGCTTCACCCCCCACATGATGATCCACAACCCGCCTACTGCAGGTTGCCATTAACGTTCTCGAGTTTCGTATTGACGTTGCTGCCAATTCCCTTGAGCACCAAGATCGCAACGACGGAAATGAGTGCCAGAATCAGCGCGTACTCCACGAGACTCTGTCCGGACTGCTTCTTCATCCGCCGAAGCAACTTCTGGAAGCGAATCTTCATCTTCAGTGATCACCTCCTTACACGTTTGTCCTATTTCTTCACGCTGTCGCAGATCGACCATACGTTGTAGTAGTTCAGCGGCAGTTGCCGTGCCATCTTCCGCGAGCGCACGGCAAATTTGTACCCTCGCCACGTGGTGACACGCAAGCTATTTGTAATCAGATAATTGTGCTGCTCCACTATCAGGAGACGCAGCGAGCATCTTGCCACACAGGCGCACATCTGTTTCACGGTTGCCAATGTGTTTTAACATGTGACTGGCAACTGTCCAGTTGTTGAACACTTCTCCCTCTAATCTGAGAAAGTAGGCACAGAAATGAACCAACAAGCACCAAGTTGCTCAAATGGCGGCTGGCTCAACGCGGTACCATTGCCTTTCGGCGCCGAAACTCGGCATTCAGCTCATACACGATGCCGCTTCCACCTCTTGTCATCTTGGCAGCCCCAATGTCGAAATCCGAATTGAAATCCTGCAATCGCGACCCCGGAGGCACGATGAGTAACACCGTTTTCTTGCCGATCCAGTCAATGCCGCTGACGAACTGAAGTTGCCCTCTCCGAACACACAATAAAGGTTTGTCGCGCGGTGTCGCCATCGCTAGGTCAGGTGTCAGCCGGTATTGATCGAACTCCGGCAGATAGAGCTGGAGGTGTCGCAAGCCGAAAAACAAATCCCCATACATAAGGCACACAACCGTCTTCGATGGATCATACTGAGCGCGGATGGCGTCCACAGTCTGTACCAACCGTTCGTCGTGCTGGCGCAGCCGCTGAGCAGTGTGCACTGTTCCCCACAAAATTCCGTCCCATGACTGTGGCCACGCAATGAAGATAAAGGCATTTCCCGCGCACACGACGAGCGCAACCCCAACACGCCATCGTGCGCTGGGCAGTTGATCAGCAGCGAACCCCACAAGCAGCAATAAGCAGGGCAGATATGTGAAAACGTGCCCCGGCGCCTCCGTGTATCCGACCAGTGTCCCAAGCGCTACCACTGGCAACAACCACAATGCCATTACCCACTCTGCGGTCCACCACTGCTTTAGCATGGCACGCCTCCGCTCCGCCGACAGTCCGAACTCGAACCAAATCAGCCCGCCGAACAGCACCAGCGCACCCAGCATCAGGCCGTCGAAGCTATACAGTGCTGCGAAAAACACATTCCACATCAACGAGTTCATGCCCCCTCCGAGAATCGTTTTGTGCGCGTGAAACTGGGTGATACGCTGGAGCGCAGACCGATATGCTGTCCAGCCACCGGTCATCTTGACCATCGGGATAACCCAAGCAGCACTCAATGCCACGCAGACAACGACGGCGACCGCCAGCTTCCATCCCCGCTGTGACCGAATGCCGACGAGCGTCGCCCCCACAAGAATGGCCAATCCAGGGAACGTTTGTTGCCGCACTCCCCCCACCACTGCCATCAATGCCGAAAGAGCCAGCACATCACCCCACGTCACACCGCGCTGCCTTGCGTACCAGCAGCACAACACAACAACACTGACCAGCAGTGCGTCCACGACATAGGTCAGGGCCACGCAACTGAAAAACCAGACCAATGGACTGGTCAAGGTTACCAGCGCCGCCATAACCCCAACCGAACGTCGAAACAACGCCGCTCCCAGCAAATACATTGCTGCCGTCAATCCACTGCCGGCGACCACACTGATCCACACGAGGCTGGCATGCGGATCACCGACGAACCCGTTGACCAAACGCGCCAGCATCACGTACAGAAAGTATCCGGGCGAGTGCGGTTGACTAAGCACGACGTTGTAGTGGCGTATCGCCAGGGTGAACTCGACGCTGTCCCAAAGGTAGGCGTAGTGCGTCCGAAATGGCACACGCGTCGCGAAGGTCACGGCAAAGAAACCAGCCGTTGTGAGCCAGTCTCGGCCCGTCAGTCTCCCGTTTACATTCATCGCGTTCGGTTGGCTTCGCTGTTGACCGTGATCCGCATCGCTCCGAACGGCAACGTGTAGAGTCTCCCGCCCGAGTCGGGCACTGGCTCCGCACGACCTACATCCAACTGTCGATCGAACATCGCCACCGTCATCGCAGGCGGCACGACCAGTAGCGCCGCCTTGTTTGACAACACGGCGGCCGAGTCCACAAACAGCGTGCGTCCGTCTTGCGACAACCAGAACCGTGTCGCCGCTTCTCCAGACAGGGAAACATCGGGGGCCAACAGCAAGTTGCGGTATTCGGGCAGATGATATTGAAACTGACGGAAACCCCAGTACAAGTGCTCGCATCCGTGACAAATGACCACGTCTCTTGGATCGAAATTCCGCCGGATCAGTGCAATTTCAGCCGCCAAGCCGCGATCGTGCCCGCGCAGTTCAGCTGCGGTCAGAGGCAGCCCCTGCATCAGCCGAGTCATCGCTCCATTCGGGAACAAGAAGGCCGTCGAACCTACCCCCGCAATGAGCGACAACAACACGACCCGCTCTGTCCGCTTCTTCACCCGCCCGACGACCGCGCCCGCAGCGACGGCCAGTCCGGGAAAACAGTTCAAGACGTATCCTGTCGTTACCACAAACATACTCAGCCAGAACGTCAGCATCGGAATAACCCACAACGCCAGCAACGATAATTGACGACGATGATCCTGGTAGAAGCGTTGCCGATCCGCGGGACTCACTGTAAGCACCCATTTCGTAAACAGCAAAGTCGCAATCACGGCCGCCGCATGCAACCCCGCCCAGCACATGCTTGCAATCCTGTCCGCGTTCTTCCAAAGCACGGCAAATCCGCCTCGCCACGGTGTCCGCAACGCGTCAAAGCGGGCTTTCGCCTCCAGCGCTGCCCAATACGAAGTTAGCCCTCCCGACATCCTCACCATCGGGACGAACCACGCCAGACACAGCAAGGCTGTCAATATCACGCTCACGCCAAACTTTGGCCATCGCGGACGCGCCATCCCCACAAATCCATAAATACACACGGGCACCAGAATCGGAGCCGTCTGCTGCCGCACACCCGCCACCAATGCCATTAGCGCCGAAAGGATGACCACATGCCGCCAGCCTCCCTCCTTTTGGACTGCCTGCCAACACACCAACACAGTCGCCGTCACCAGCGCAGCATCCACAATGTAGCTCAATGCTATCTCGCTATGGAACCAGCACAATGGACTGGTGGCTAGAATTACCGCGGTCGCCCACCCGCAGCTTGCGCCGAACATCGAGGTTCCCAGCAGATACCCAAGCGCTACTAAAGCCGATCCTGCCACGACACTGATCCACACAAGGCTCGCATGCGGGTCGTGCACGAATGAATTCACCAGCCTCCCCAACATCACGTATAAAAAGTAGCCGGGCGCCTGTGGCAGCGACCGGGTGGGGTCGTAGTCCGCGATCGCTAATGCGAACTGCGCGCTGTCCCAGTGGTAAGCCAACTGGCTGCGGAATGGTACACGCATCACCATGCTGGCCCCAAAGAGCAGGGCCGCCGTGATCCAGTTGCGGCGCGCGAGCCCAACTCCCTTGTCCACTGTTAAGACCTCCTCCAAATATAAGATGGACACATCAACGCCCGAGTGAAGACGATTCCGGGACCAACGAGTCCATAGAGAAGCAGGTTGTTGCAGACGACTTTCAGATAAAGGTACC
>Ga0335085_10009950_pt1 | contig 14275 bp, 9 predicted proteins | sample Lox_Sample_45_FD_206712 | JGI IMG/M metagenome (GOLD analysis project Ga0335085, IMG submission 206712) | Soil microbial communities from Loxahatchee National Wildlife Refuge, Florida, United States - Lox_Sample_4.5 | ecosystem: Environmental > Terrestrial > Soil > Wetlands | place: USA: Florida...
CGAGATTTGCATGGTCAACACGCCCGAGGGACGGAAGCCCGGGTCTACCTCGAGCACGCGCAAGAAGCTGCGCAACAGAAGTCCACCGCCGGCCAATAGCATCAGGCACACCGCAGCCTCGCCCGCCACCAGCACCCGAAGTGTGCGGTTCGCTTTTGGTCCCAGCGAATTGCTGCGCCCACCCTCCTTCAAGGAGGAAAACTGCACGCCTCGCACGGCCCGCATTGCAGGCACCAATCCGAAAAGGATTCCGGTGCCCACGGCCACGCTCAACGTGAAGAGCAGCATGCGCAAATCCACCTCTGCCGCTACCGGACGCGGCAGCGTCTCCGCGCTCAGGGCGACCAGCGCCCGCAAGGCCACCGGCACCAGGGCCACTCCGGCCAGCCCGCCCAACAGTGCCAGCAGCACACTCTCCGTCAGGTGCTGGCGGATCAGGCGTCCCCGGCCTGCACCCAGCGTCATGCGCACGGTGGTCTCCTGGCCGCGTGCCGCCGCCCGGCTCAACAACAAACTGGCCACGTTGGCGCACGCAATCAGGAGCACAAAGCCGACCGCACCCATCAGGATCCACAGCGAACCCCGCATTTCGTCTCCCACCACCTCGTCGAGCAGCGGGTTCGCCAGCAGCGTGTAATCGAACTTCGCGTAGGGGTAGTTCTTGTTTTGTTCGATGATGGTCTTGGCCACCCCGGCAAGCTCGGCGCGCGCCTGCGCCAGCGTTACCCCGGATTTCAGCCGGGCCACCACCTCGAAACCGTGATTTCCGCGGTTGTCGGGCGTAAGCGCAGAGGGCGCAAACGCCAGCGGTTGCCACATTTCGATCTGGGAGAATCCGGGATACGCGAAACCCTTCGGCAGCACTCCCACGACGGTCATCGGCTGGCTGTTCACCTGGATGGTGCGGCCCACTACAGTTGGGTCGCCCGCGAACGCCCGCTGCCACAATCCGTCGCTGAGCAGCACCACGGAATCATGCCCCGGCTGGGCTTCGTCTTCGGTGAACGTTCGCCCGATCTGGGCATTCACCCCCAGCGCCCGGAACAGGCTGGGCGTGGCCTGCGCCCCGGCGAGCTGCTCCGGCGTGCCGCGAACGCCCATGTTGAAGGAATTCGTGGTGGCCGAAGCGATCTCCGAAAAACTGCGGCTCAAATCATTCAGGTCGCGGAGTTCCGGCGCCGAAAACCACATCTGATCCTTCGGCAGGCCGATGCCGGTAAATCGTCCCCAGACTTTTACCAACTGTTCCGGCTGGGGGTAGGGCAACGGGCGCAGCAGGACCGCGCTCAACACGCTGAAGATGGCCGTGTTTGCGCCGATGCCCAACGCCAGGGTGAAAATGGCCGTCAGCGTGACGCCGGCATTTTTCACCAGCATTCGAGCCGCAAATTTTATGTCCTGCAGAATGGTGTCCATCATTCCTCCCGTAGCGCCACCAGCGGGTCCACCCGGGAGGCGCGGCGCGCGGGCAGGTAGCCGGCCAGCAGCACCGCCGCTCCCAGCACCGCCACGGCCCCGGCGAGCGTCAGCGGGTCGCTGGGGGAAACGCCGAACAGCCGGCTGGAGAGCACGCGCAGCGCCCCGAACGCCAGCAACACCCCGACCACCACACCCGCGGCCAGCAGGCCCGCGGATTCTCCCAGCACCATGCGCAGCACCGTGCCGCGCTCCGCGCCCAGCGCCATGCGGATGCCGATTTCGTTGGTGCGCTGAGAGGTTGTGTAGGACATCACTCCGTACAGGCCGGTCACCGCCAGCACCAGTGCCAGCCCGCCGAAAAACAACGCCAATTGCGCCAGCAGCCGCTGCGCGGTGATGTCTTCCCGCATCAATTCGGCCACGGGAGAGACATCCAGGATGCGCAGGTTCGGGAAACGTTCGGCCAGGCGCGCGCGGACCGCGGAGCGCAATGCCCGCGGGTCCCCCGGCGTGCGCAGAATGAAGCGCAGGAAGCCGACCGCGTCCGGGCGCTGGAGAATGGGCACGAAGAATCGCCTCCCGGCGTCCGCCGAGAGGTCGCCCTCCTTGATGTCGCTGACCACGCCGACAATCTGGATGGGCACGGGGTGTTCATCGTCGCCATAGTTCAGGTAGTGGCCGATGGGATCCACGCCTTCGTAGAGATGATTGGCCATTCGGCTGCCGATCACCGCCACCTTCTGCGAAGTCTCGGTATCCTGCGGCCCGATTCCCCGGCCCCGCACAATGTGCGCACCGATGATCTGGAAGTAATCGGGGCCTACCTGGTCATACAGCGCCAGCCGGTCGTTGCGTTCGGTCCGTTTCAGATCTCCGTGGCCGAGCAGGGTTTCGCTCTCCGTGCCGCTGAACAGGCCGTTGTAGGAGGTGACCACGCCGGTCACTCCGGGCAGTTCCGCCAGCGCCGCGGCCGCCTGGCTCATCACCGGATTCAATTGCGCATCGGCGTATCCGCCGGCCACCGGATCCGTTTCCACTTCCAGCAGGTGGTCGCGATCAAAGCCCACGTCCTGCTGGAAAAGATTCCCCAGGCTGCGCGCGAGCAATCCGGCGCCGGCCAGCAGCACCAGCGAGACGGCCACCTGCGCGATCACCAATGCCTTGCCCAGGCGGAACTTCCCTCCCGTACCGGCCGCCTGGCCGGAACGTCCCATGGCAGGTTTAAGCGCCGTGAGCAGGTCTACGCGAATGGCGCGCATCGCCGGAGCCAGCCCGAACAGAAGCGCCGTAAGCACGGCAATTCCCAGCGTGAAGCCGAGCACGCGCAGATCGGGCTGCACATTCAGCGGGATGGGATCGGATGTAAAGGACGCGAACTGCAGCAGCACCTGCGTGCCCCAGGCTGCCAGCAGGGCCCCGCCGGCGGTTCCGGCGATCGCCAGCAGCAGGCACTCCGTAAACATCTGCCGCACCAGCCGCCCGCGCCCGGCTCCGATGGCCAGCCGCACTCCGATCTCGCGGGTACGCCCGGCGGCCCGGGTGAGCATCAAGTTGGCGATGTTCGCGCAACAAATCAGCAGCACCACTCCCACCATGCCGAATAACAGGAACAAGGGCTGGGCAAATCGCGCGCGCACCGAAGAAAATCCCATCCCGCCGGGCGTTACGATTACATGGAGGTTCGCGATCGATTGCACATCATCCGGGTCGAGTTTGACTCCGGGAAGCGTGGGCACCAGGCGGTGCGCCAGCGGATCCAACTCCGCGCGCGCCTGTTCCAGGGTCACGCCCGGCTTCAGCCGGCCCATCAACAAAAGCCAGTTCACGTTGGGCGCGTTCAGCCAGTTCCGGCCGGGGTCCACCACCGGTTGCTGCGTTACCGGAAGCCACAAATCGGCTCTCGAGCCCACCACTTCGCCTTCGAAATTTGGCGCAGCGATGCCGATTATGGTGAAGACTCCTCCATTGATGCTCAGCCGTTTCCCGACCACCGCCGGGTCCAGTCCGAAGCGCCGTTGCCAATACTGATAGGAGAGAACCACCGCAGGCGCGGACACCCCGCCGGGGCGATCGTCCTCATCCGTGAAGGTTCGGCCGAGCACGGGACGCACCCCCAGCACGGAAAAGTAGTTCCCGGTAACCATGCGGGCCCGCGGGTGATTCGGTTCCGCCGAGGGCGGCGCGCCCTCCACGCGCACATCCAGTTTTTCCGTTCTCCCCGTGGCCACCAGCCCGCTGAAGCTGCGGTTCGCGTCGCGCACCGCGTAGTACAACGGCACGGAGAACAGCCCGAATTGCGGCGTCCCCTGGGAAACCCCGCCCACCCGCGACGGCAGCCCTACCGCCGCCAATTCCTCCGGATGCGCCACCGGCAGATGCCGCAGCAGCAGCCCGTTCACCAGGCTGAACAGCGCGGTGTTGGCGCCGATGCCCAGCGCCAGGGAGAGCACGGCCACCGCGGTGAACCCGGGGTTCTTTGCCAGCGTGCGCAATCCAAACCGCACATCCTTCCAGATCGTGTCCACGGTTTCCTCCGTTTTCTACTCGTAGCGCAGCGCCACCAGTGGATCCACGCGTCCGGCGCGCAGGGCCGGCAGGCAGCACGCGGCTCCTGCCGCCAGCGCCAGGAGCGCGGTGGCCGATAAATAAGTGATGGGGTCTTCCAGAGCCACTCCGAAGAGCTGGTTGGCCAGCAAGCGGCTGGCGGCAAGCGAACTGGCAAGTCCCAGGGTGCCCCCCAGAAGAGTCAGCCGCATCCCGCCCCGCAGCACCAAACGAATCACTTCCCCTGGGGTAGCGCCCAGCGCCAGGCGCACTCCCATTTCGTGCGTGCGCTCTGCCACCAGGTACGCCATCACCGCGTAGATTCCTGCCGCTGCCAGCAGCAGCGCCAGGACTGCAAACGCGCCCAGCAAGGTCGCGGCAAACCTCTGCCGTGCCAGCGAATCGCCCAGCCGCGCGGCCATGGATTCCACTCGCCCCACCGGCATAGTCGCATCCACGGACGCCAGCGCCGCTGGAATGGCCGCGGCCAGCGTCTCCGGAGGTCCGGCGGTGCGCAGTACAAACGAAATGGACAATTGACCGGAGAGCGCGCTCAGGTCCTCCGCGCGTTGCTGGCGCAGCGGCATGTAGACTTCGTCCCGCACGTCGTCGCCCAGGCCGAAGGTGTGCACGTCGCCCACCACGCCCACAACCTCCATCCACTCCGCGCGATTTTCCACGTCGGTAAACGCGAGGTGCCGCCCGATGGCTCCTTCCACGCCCCAATATCGTTCCGCCATGTGCCGGTTGATCACCGCCACCAGCGGCGCGCCTGCGTTGTCCCGCGCGTTTAAGTCCCGTCCGGAGAGCTGCGGGATTCGAAACACGCGGAAGAATTCCGGAGCCACGAAGCGCATCTCCGCGGCGGGACGCCGCGAAATGTCTTCCACCGGCCGCCCTTCAATTTGCACGTCACCGTTGATGTTGTACCCGCTGAGCGGCAGCAGCACCGCGTTGCTGGCCGCCTCCACTCCCGGCAGCGCTCCCAGCCGGGCGGTGATCTGGTCCAGACGATCCAGGTTCTTTCCCACTTCCGCAGGCGTCATCTTCGGGAGAAAGACCTGGGCGGTTTCCACATGCGCAGGGTCGAATCCGGGGTCCACGTGCAGGAGCGCGCCGAGCGTGCGGATGAGCAGTCCCCCGCCCACCAGCAGCAGGGTGGCCAGCGCGACTTCGGTGAGGATCAATCCGCTGCGCAGCCGCGCCACGCCGCTCGACGCCGTGGCTCTGGTGCTGCCCTGCTGCAATCCACTCTGTGGGTCCACGCGCGCGGAGGCAAACGCGGGCGCGAGCCCGAAAAGCGCCGCGGTCAGCAGGCTCGCGCCCAGGGTAAAGAGCAGCACGCGCCCATCGAGCGCAATCCCTCCCGCGCGTGGCAGGGTGCCCGCGGGAATCGACGCCGGAACCGCCGCGACGGCTCCGTACGCGATGGCCAGTCCCAGAGCGGCGCCTGCGAGCGACAACACCGCACTCTCCGTGAGCAGTTGACGAATGATGCGCACCCGGCTGGCGCCGAGCGCGGCCCGCAGGGCCATCTCCCGCTGCCGGGCCACCCCCCGCGCCAGCAACAGGTTGGCCACGTTGGCGCAGGCGATCAGCAGCACCAGTCCCACCGCGGCCACCAGAATCATCAGCGCCGGACGGACATGCGCCACGGATTCTTCCAGCAGCGTTGTGACCCGCACCCCACGGCCGCGGTTCGTGTCCGGGTACTGCTGTTCCAGCCGCCGCGCGATGGCGCCCAGGTCCGCCCGGGCCTCCTCGAGTGACGTTTCCGGCTTTAACCTGCCGAAGGCGGCGAAGAAATGCGTGTCCCGATTCCGCGCAAATGCGTTATCCAGATGGTTGGGGATCCACACCCGCGTGCCCGCCGGGTACGCAAACTCTTCCGCCACAATCCCAACCACGATGTACGGCGTCCCGCTGAGCTCGATATTCTGCCCGATGAGTCCGGCATCCGCTCCGAACACGCTGTTCCACAACCCGCTGCTGATCACCGCCACATTCGGCCCGCCGGGCAGGTATTCATTGCTGGAAAACAGGCGGCCGCGCATCGCCTCCGCGCCCAGGCTTTCAAAGAAGCCGCTGGAAATTTCCGCGGACTCCAGGCGCTGCGGAGCGAAGCGCCCGGTCAGGTTCAGCCCGCCGGAGCGGTACACCGCCATGCTGGCAAACGTCCGGCTCTGTTCTCTCCAATCGAGCAGGTTGGGAGCGGAAACGGAGCCCCAAAAACCGCGGGCGGTCTCGTGGAGCACGACGATGCGGCCGGCCGCGGGAAAGGGGAGTGGCCGCAGCAACACGCCGTTGACGATGCTGAAGACTGCGGTGGTCGCGCCGATGCCCGCCGCCAGAATCAGCATCACCGCGAGCGAAAACCCGGGCTGCTGCGCCAGGCGGCGCAGCGCGTAGCGCGCGTCCTGACTGAGGGATTGCCACATACACACCCCTCCCGGGCGCAGTGCGGACGCGGTTTCTTCCAGCTGCGTTCCGACTGCGTTGTCTGTTCCCCGTTCCGCCGAAGCGGCGCGGGGGACTGCTGTGAATTGCCCAGTGCTCTACAGCGGAGAAGTAAACCGGCTCAATTCCGGCACATTGAAGTCCGGAAGCGGGATGGAAGCGCTTGCGCCCCCCACGGCCTTCGCGTCCGCGTGCTTTTCCGTCCGCGGGCTTTCATTCGCAGCTTCCACCGATTGAGATTTTTTTGCGGGCGCGACGGCCGCGGTCTGCGCCGTGGACTTGGGGCACGGGGCCGCGTGCGCGGAGGCGGAGGAGCGCGCCGCATTGACCGGCCGGGTGCGCGGGCAGGCCAGCACGATGCCCGGCTGCGTCCGGCTGGCGGCGATCACAGAGTACAGCCCGGTGTGCCGGGCCGTGGAAGATGCGGCCAGCCCCGCGGTCAGCACGGCCAAAAACACCGCGCCGGGAGCAGCCACCAGGCGCACCGCCGCGCTGCGCAATCCTGCGGCCAGCGCGCTCATGCCTGCACCGCCTGCCGGCCCGCGGAAGTGGTTTCTTCCACGATTCGGCCGTCGAAGAGGTGCACGGTGCGCTCCGCGCAATCCGCGTAGCGCGTGTCGTGCGTCACCATGCAGATGGTGGCGCCCTCGCGATGCAGCTGATTCAGCAGTTCCATCACCGCTTCGCCGTTTTTCGAGTCCAGGTTTCCGGTGGGCTCGTCCGCCAGCAGGATGGCCGGCTGGCCCACCAGCGCGCGGGCCACGGCCACACGCTGCTGCTGGCCTCCGGATAGCTGCGAAGGATAGTGCTTCATGCGGTGCGCCATGCCCACGCGTTCCAGCACTTCCTGTACGCGCTTTTTTCGCTCCGCGCCGCTCATGCCGCGGTAGGTGAGCGGCAGCTCCACGTTTTCATACACGTTCAGGTCGCCGATCAGGTTGAACGCCTGAAAGATGAACCCGATTTCCCGGTTGCGGATGCGGGTGCGCTCGGAAAGCGAGAGCTGCGCCACCGGCTGCTGCTTCAGCCGGTATTCACCGCCGCTCGGCGAATCCAGCAGCCCGAGAATGGAGAGCAGCGTGGACTTGCCGCAGCCCGACGGCCCGGCAATGGCCAGATACTCCCCCGGCTTGATCTCCAGGTGGATTCCGGAGAGCGCGTGCGTCTCAATCTCGTCGGTCAGGAAAACTTTGGTCACGCCGTCAAGGTGGATTAGAGCCGTGCCGTCTGTCGCCATGTTGTTCTCCTCGTCCCGTTCGTCGGAGCGCGGTCTGCTTAGCGCAGCCGGATCCGGTCGTAGCGGTCCCACGCAGACATATCCGATAGCACTACCTGGTCCCCCGGTTGCAAGCCCCCAAGAATCTCGATGGTGTTCACGGAACTCTTCCCCAGCTTCACTTGCACGCGGCTGGCTTCCTGTCCGTTATCCACCAGCTTGAACAGGCCCACGGTGCTCTCTTCCTGCCCAAACGCCGGCCGTCCCACGTAAAGCACGTCCGCCATGCGTTCCAGCTCGATGGTGCCGTCCACGGTCAGGTCCGCCCGGGCGCCGGCCGGCAGCGGCCCGCTAAACAAGACGTCCACGGTCACCGTTCCGTTCACCACCGAGGGATCCACGCGGGAAACCTTCCCCTCCACAATTCCGTTCCGTGTGTCCACTTCGGCGCGCTGGCCGATCTGCACGTCCTTGGCCTGCGTTTCCGCGATGCGGATTTGCGCTTTCAGGCGCGTGGGATCCGCCACCCGCGCCACGTTGGTGCCCGCCGGATACTTCTGGCCGACCTCCACAGGCAGCAGTTCCAGCAGGCCGGTGATGCCCGCGCGCACGTTCAGCGCGTCCATCTGCTTCCGCTTCAGCGCTTCCAGCGCGCGCAACTGGTCCACCCGGGCCACGGACGTCGCAATCTGCGCCTCCGCGGCCTTCTTCTGTGTCTCTACGCGTTCTTCCTCGATCTTGTTCCGTGCCGCCAGCTCCTGCACCCTCAATTCCGCCTTTTTTACGATGACATCGGCAACCAGCCCGTCCTTGAACATCTCCTCATTGGTCTCGAGATCCAGCTTCGCCGTCTTGTAATCGTCGAGCACCGTGGCCGCCTGCGCCCGCTGATTCAGCAGGTCGCTTTCCAGGCGCGCCCGGGTGTTGTTCAGGTCGGCTTCCGCGCCTTTCCGCTGCAGCGTGGCATCTTCCATGGACTGCTCCAGGTCCGGATTGCTCAGCTTGAGGATGATGGAGTCCGGCTTCACCACCGCGCCCGGCCGCAGGACGATTTCATCCACGCGCGCGTCGGTCAGCGCCGGAATCCAGCGGATATCTTCCGGCACCAGCGTGCCCAGGCCGCGCACCTGGCGCACCATGGGCCCGCGCTTCACCGTGTCCACCCACACCGTGGAGCGATCCACGGTCGGCGCCGCCGGCTTCAGCCGTGAGAGCCCCACCGTGACCGCGGCGATCACCACCAGCGCGCCCGCCCCATACAGGATTTGACGTACTTTCTTCTGCTTTCGTACCGAATCTGGGCGTTGGATATCCATAATCTGCCGCTCACACTAACTGCACTCTGTGTGCCGCCGGGTGTCCCGGCAACACATCCTAACTATAACGCTGTCAGGGTGTTAGGTGCGACCACGGGCTCATTTTCTCGACTCCCTGCCCGCTGGTGGGATTCCCTGTCGCAGAAACGGACACCCTAGCCGGGCAGACCCTGGACTCTTCTTCTCCTTATGCCCGCTGCCGCGCCCCTGGCGGATTCCTCCTGGTTCCCCCGGCATCCTGCATTCGGCCGCGTCACCACGGCGATGACGGACAGGAACGGCTCCGCGTCGAGAAGCCCGCAGTTGGCGCAAGAGTCTGTAATCTTAATTCAACAGACCGGGCGGCATGGCTGGCCCACGCTGTCCTAAACGGGGGAAATTATGGAAAACGCTACTCCCGGGAAATCGCGCGCTCCCGGTGCACTCGGTTGGATCTTTCTGCTTGGGGGCATCGGATTTGCCGCCGGTTTCTTCGGGCCCATCATCCTGAATCCGGAAGCCAATCAGGGCCCGCTCATCGGGATTTTTCTTTCCGGGCCGGGTGGAGCGATTCTGGGCCTGCTGCTGTTCATCGTTTGCAGCGTCACTCACGTTTCCGCTGCGCGCCAGTGGCAGACGCTGGCCGTCGTCGGCGTCCTGGGGGCCGGAGTCACGCTGGCCTTTGCCCTGCCCGGCCCGGCGTTCCGCGGCTACATTGTTGAAGTTCAGTTGCAGGGCTGCAAGGCTCCCGCCGATTTGGCCGACGAATCGGTGGATTATTGGGAAAAGCGCGTGGCCAAAGTCACCTGGGCGCCGCCGCGCGCCGGCTGGCAGCAGGAGGCCCGCCGGCAACTGCAACTCGACACCGGGGCGGTCCTCGATGTCACCATCTTGCGCCGCATCCTCCTTTATGAGGGCCGCAAGCCCTGGAATCGCGGCGAAATCTCCGCGCGCGGGTGGTTTCCCGCCTCGGAGCGCAAATCCTATTACGCCAACCTCGCGGGACCGGGCTGCGCGGGCTACACCGCCGGGGAAAAGTCTGTTCTTTTCGTCTCCTACACCGAGCCGGACCTGCGGGGCAACGCGCAGAATTGGCCCCCGCGCGAGTTGCCGGCGTTTCTGAATCTGGTTTCCCTCGCCCCCGTCCCGGTCCAGTATCAGCATTTTGTGGGCCCATGAGCAGGCATGTGAATGTGGTCCGCCCAGGCCGATTGGAAACGACCCTCCCCCGTTCGAATCCCGGATCGCAGTATCATGCTCCAAGGACTTGCCCATGGTTCCCTCGCGCCATCGTCCTTTCGCCGGCCGTCCCCGTTGCATCGGAGTCAGTGGTGCGGTGCTCGGGAGCTTGTTGACGGCCGCCACCGTTTTCTGCGCCGCAAATCCTGCACCCACAGAGCAGGCGGTTCCTGAAGTTACTCTCTTCGACCCGGATGCGAATCACATCTGGAACCGTACCTACGCCTGCCTCTTTGTGCGGCAAGCCGCCGATGGATCCTTCAACGGCGCGGACACGCCGGATCCGCTCCTGTGGGACGACACGGCCTACCTGCTGGAGGGCTCATCCCATCGCCGCGCCCTCAGTTGTCTCGACGAATTCCTGCGCACGCATGCCGAGCGTGCCCTGGCCGACCCGTTGAAACATGCCATCCTCCAGCACGACTTTTGGGCGGTGTTTGATTGGGCCGCGGCACGTGACGAGGAAGACGTCCAGTTCCGCCGGGAGCGGAATGAGTTATGTCTCCGGCTGGCCGAAGCGATCCGCCGGCTGGCGCTCACCGCGCAGGAAATTCGCGCGCTGCCGGACAATTACGCCGGGGCCGTGGCTGCCGGGCAGTTCGCGACGGCGTACGAGCCGGGCGATTCGCACCGCACCTTTTTGCCTCCGGAGTTGTTCCGCCCCGATGGCCCGTGGGTGTGCCTGAGCGCGCATCTGGAGGAGCCCACGGCCATCGTGCACTTTACCGGGCGCTCGCGGTTTCTCGTTTTCCTCCGCTTGCCCGGACCACGCGCGGCAACGCTTGAATATCTGGAGAAGCTGCGCGCTTCCGGGGAGCCGCCGCTGGTTCCCGACAGCTCCCACCCGCCGTCTTCCACCTTGTTAAATCAGCGGCTGCCGCAGTTCCCCGTTGGCACTCAAGTGGCCCTTGTGCGCCAGATGATCCTCATCGATCGCGAGGGTAAGTTGATGTCCACCCCTCTGACCGATTTGATTGAACTGCGCGGGTACCACGCCGTGACTCCTGGTTCGCGCTACATGAACTACATCAACGGCCCTGCGAGCCGCGACCAGGATTTCTTTGAGCTCCGGATGAGGCGAAAGGAATTGTTCGCCGGGCACCTTGGCGGCTTGGTGGCGGTGCGTCCCGGTGAGATGGACTACCCGACGTTTGCAACCCACGGCATGGACCCCTTCGATTCCGGGCACGGCGTCGACGGGCCGGCGGATATCCTGAAAAGGTGTCTCGGCTGCCACAGTGATTCCGGCATCCATTCTGTCCAGAGCCGCACCCAGTGGATGCAGTCCCTTCAGGTTTCGCGCAAAGAGCCTCAGGACTGGAACCTTTCCGGGTCCATCTCCTGGGAGACGGAGGAGACCATCGCGCGGAAACAGCGGCAGCCTGAGTTCTTGCTTCTCGAAAGGATGTGGAATGGTGCTGGGAACTGAAACAATTCCGCCAACCGATTCCGCCGGCCGACCACCGGCGGCCGCCCCGGCCAACCCTCCTCACAAGGTGGACCGGTGAGGCCGCTGCGCGGCGCAGTGGCAGCAATTACCGGAGCGGCCAGCGGAATCGGCCGGGCTTTGGCGGTGCGCCTGGCGCAGGAGGGCATGGCGCTCGCGCTGGCCGATTGCGACGCGCAGGGGCTGGAGGACACCGTCCGGCAAATCTATCCCGAGGCGGAAGGCCGCAGGGAAAGCGACCCGCTGGTCACCACCCACGTGGTGGACGTCGCCTCGGAAGCCGCGGTCGAAACCTGCGCCGAAGACGTGGCCGCGCGGCACCGCCGCGTGGCGCTGCTCATCAACAACGCCGGCGTGGCCTTGCACGGCGACTTTGAAGAAATATCCCAGGCGGATTTTGAATGGCTGATGGGCATCAACTTCTGGGGCACAGTGTACGGGGTGCGTCATTTTTTGCCCTTGCTGCGGAGAGAAACGCAGGCCCACATCGTAAACGTCTCCAGCGTCTTCGGGCTCATGGCCTATCCCGGCCAGGCGGCCTACTGCTCCAGCAAGTTCGCGGTGCGAGGTTTTACCGAAGCCCTGCGCCACGAACTGGCGGAAACTGCGGTGCGCGTTTCCTGCGTGCATCCGGGAGGCGTGCGCACGCGCATCGCGGAGCACGCCCGGCTGGGGGCCAAGGCGCGGCCGGAGTTGGCCGCGGAGCACCGCGAGAAATTCCTGCGCCTGGCCGCGACTTCGCCGGAAGCGGCCGCGGCGCGCATCGTGCAAGGCATTCTGGAAGACGAACCGCGCATCCGCGTAGGCGCGGACGCGATGCAGATCGACCGCATCGTACGCCTGCTGCCCGGCCGCTACGCCGCGGCGCTCTTTCCCATGTTTCGCCGGCGGATGGAAGGCCCTTAAAGGGCGCGGAATACGGAGCGCCAACCTTACCGCGCAGGAATCAGCGCATTGGAAGGCGCGTCAACCTCTGCCCCGCTCACTTCCGTGCGCACCTTGATCGGGTACAGGCCCGTCTTCTTCACCGGCTGGGCGGCAAAGGTCACCACATACTGGTGCCCCAGATGCCGGGCCACTTCGTCCAGAAACGGCTGCATGTTGATGGGCGTGATGGTTCCGGAGAAGTAGGCCTCGCCCCCGGTTTCATCCCCCAGGCGTGCCAGGCAGGCCTGTCCATTGTTCACCAGGAAAAGGCTGCGGTAGAAATGGGAGCTGGGCGCCACGTAAATCGAATACACAATGATGCCCTTGCGCTGCGCCGCGCTGACCGCGGCGTCCAGATCGGGGTTCAGGCCCGGGGTGCTCGCGCGGACGCCGCGAAAGGTGTCAATCCCGTTGCTCAACAGCAGAATGGCCGCGCGCCGGCCCGGGGACAACTGGATGCGTTTGGCCACATCGACCATGGAGAGATAAATCCCGCCGGTGGCTCCGATGCGGCCGATGGGCAGGCGGAGCTTCTTGATCGCCGCTTCGCGGTCCGCGGTCAACTCCTGGCCCACGATCACCGTGCCGTTTCGCGCGTAGAGTACGGCGAACTGCGACGGCCCGGGCAATTCCCTGAGAAACGAGGAAATCTCCGGGTAGCGCAGAGCCAGTTGGTTCTCCGAGGTGTCGTCCACCACCACGTAGAAGTCAATCTTGTTGTCGGCCCCGGTTTGCGGAACCGCGGAGAGGACCGGCCTGCGATCCTTGCCCTGGTAGACGAGAAAGTCGTCCTTCTGCATCGGCGGGGGTTCCTCGCGCTCCCGGCCGGTGACGGTCACAATCACGCTGGCCGGCACACCCTGCTGCACGGACGACTGCGCCCGGGCCCCGGCCGCGCCGGCTGCGGAGAGCACCACGGCTCCCGCGAAACCGAGCAGAAATGTTCTATGAGAGAATGTTGCGTTCATCGACGCCTCCCTTAGGGGCCGAGGGCGACGCGTCCCTAGTGATTTAGATGGAGCCATTCCGGCAATCGTTGCGTGCGGCAGAGGGCGTGGAGCCGCGGGCTGTCAGGCCAGGCGCCGGCGCCGCGGAACCGCCCGGACCTCCGGCGGCATACTGCCTGGCTACGTTCCTCCGTCTGCTGCGCGATCCCCTGGGAATCTTCTCCGAATCCGCCAGGCGCTACGGCGACGTGGTCTTCCTGCGCACGCCCTTTCGCCGCTTCTACCTGATCAATCATCCCGAATACATCCGCGACCTGCTGGTCACCAGCGCGCAAAAGTTCGAAAAGAGCCCGGCGATCAAGAGCATGAAGCGGGTGCTGGGAGAGGGCCTGCTGACCAGCGAAGGCGATTTTCACCTGCGGCAGCGCAGGCTGGCGCAGCCCGCGTTCCACCGCGAGCGTGTGGCCGGCTACGGCGCGGCCATGGTGGACTTCGCCGCGGAGTGGCGCGAACGGTGGCGCAATGGGCAGAGCGCGGACCTGCATGCGGAATTGATGGGCCTGACCCTGGCCATCGTCGGCAAAACGCTGTTCGACTACGACCTGACCGTGGACCGGGAAAAGATCGCCCGCTCGCTGGACATCTTCCAGGGCTTGTTCCGCGTGATGCTGATGCCGTTTGCGCCGCTGCTCGAGCGGCTGCCCATTCCCGCCATGCGCCGCCTGCGCCGCGCGCGCGAGCACGTGGACGAGATTGTCTATCGCATCATCCGCGAGCGGCGGGC
>Ga0335085_10009951_pt1 | contig 14275 bp, 9 predicted proteins | sample Lox_Sample_45_FD_206712 | JGI IMG/M metagenome (GOLD analysis project Ga0335085, IMG submission 206712) | Soil microbial communities from Loxahatchee National Wildlife Refuge, Florida, United States - Lox_Sample_4.5 | ecosystem: Environmental > Terrestrial > Soil > Wetlands | place: USA: Florida...
CGCGCGATAGTGTCGGTCCCGTACGCTAGGGCGGCCACCGCCTGGGCGCCGCCGATCCGATATACCTCGCGTACACCGAGCATCGAGCAGCCGGCCAGCACTTCCTGAGATGGATTGGGCGACGCAACCCGAATGTTCTTCACGCCCGCGACTTGTGCGGGAATGACGGTCATCAACAAAGTTGAGACCAGCGGGTGACGTCCGCCGGGAACATAGCAACCGACCGATCCGAGAGGAATGACCATCTGCCCTAAAGAAATCCCATCGCGTGACCGCGTCCATGCGACAGGTTTCTGCCATTCGCAGAATTGCCGGATGTTCCGTGCCGAGTGCACCAGCGCATCGCGCAGCTGAGGCGAAGCCGACTTCCAAGCCTGCCGTATCTTGGTAGGACCGACCCGGAGCGCCTGTTTTGAAGCAAGTCCGTCCCACCGCTCCGCATATCGACGTAGTGCTCGATCACCGCCACGGCGAACTGCATTCACGATGCTTCTTACCTGGGGCTCAACCGAATCCAGCCGCACACTTCTTGCTGCCATGCGCTCGACAAATGCCTCGGCCGCCTTGCCCGAGAGGATCTTCATCAGAGCACCACCTTGTTCAGCGGATACTCAACGATTCCTTCAGCGCGCGCCTCTTTGAGCCGCGGAATGACTTTCCAGGCCGCCGCTTCGTCAATGATGGTGTTCACCGCGAGCCACTCTTCGTCGCTCAAGTGAGAAATCGTGGGTTTCTGTAGTGCCGGCAGCACTGAGAGAACATCCTGTAGATGTTCGCATCGCACGTTGAGCATCAGTCCGACGCGATCCTGGGCCTCCATGGCTCCCTGGAGCATCAGCGCGAGGTTGTCGATCTTCCGCCGCTTCTCGCAATCCGCGTAAGAGTCTTTATTGGCAATAAGCTGCGTGTTCGACTCCAACACCGTTTCCAAAATCCGCAGACGGTTTGCTCGAAGGGAACTGCCCGTTTCCGTGACCTCAACAATGGCATCGGCGAGCATGGGAGCCTTCACCTCGGTTGCTCCCCACGAGAACTCGACTCGAACGTCTACATGTTTTTGCTGGAAGTAACTCCGTGTCACATTGACCAGTTCCGTGGCAATGATGCAGCCCGAAAGATCTTCGGCGCGTTGGAAGTGCGATTCTTCTGGTACGGCAAGCACCCATCGCACTTTTCCCCGGCTGCGCTTGGCGTATATGAGGTCGCTTACCTTCGCGACTTCTAGTCCACTCTCGATCACCCAATCGAGACCCGTCAGCCCTGCATCAATCGCGCCGTGATCCACGTATCGGGCCATCTCCTGCGCGCGAATGAGGAGGCATTCGATTTCAGGATCAGCTGTGGTGGCAAAATACGATCGGCCGTTCGTGTATGCCGGCAGCCCCGCACGCGCGAAGAGTTGCAGAGTGGATTCCTGCAGGCTTCCTTTAGGAATTCCGATTCGGAGTTTCATTGACTCCTTTCCTCCGCTGCGGCTGCAGCCGGCTCGGCTGAGCCGATCCCCAATTGCTCTGTGAAGCAGGAGCGCGTCCCACGATGGCAGACCAGGCCGTCTCCTTCGACCACAACCCGGAGCAGGATCGAATCCCGGTCGCAGTCGGTACTGGCGGAAATGATGCGCAGCCGGTTGCCCGAGGTCTCGCCTTTGGTCCACAGCCGATTGCGGGTGCGGCTGTAGAACGTTACGTATCCCTCGGCGACAGTGCGATCGAGTGCTTCGCGATTCATAAATCCGACCATCAGGACCTCGCCATCGGACGCATCCTGAACGATGGCCGGAACGAGTCCGCCGAGTTTTCCGAAATCAAATCCAGATTTCATGATTCTCTCCAGAAAAACAAAAAGCCCGCTGAGCTTTGCGCTTCAGCGGGCTTTAAATCTCTTTAGTGCGAATTACCTCAGATGCACCCCCGCCGTCACGCTGTGCGCGTGATGATGATGGTGGCGATGGTGTCTGAAAAATGACATCTTTCGAAGAATATTTGCGCCGTCACATCTGGTCAATGATTTTGAATGCGGAGTGTGAATCAATTTTTCGATTACCGCTATCGGATTATTGGATTGAGGCTGCATCTTCAACTGTTCATTCGTTCGCTCAGGAGCTGAGCGAAGACCGTTGGCATGCCAGCGCCGTTCGGACGGAACGGTTTGCCGGAATCACTGCTGCCCATTAGAATGAATGACACAACCGTCGCATGTAGGCCCGTAGCTCAGTTGGTCTAGAGCGCTTCCTTGACACGGAAGAGGTCGATGGTTCGAATCCATTCGGGCCTACCATCGTTTTCCCCAGTGTTTACGCCGGTTTCCTGCACAAAGGCCTGAGACGAGAAGTGAAGTAGAATTATCCTTCCTCCAAACTTCCTACAAATCGCATGTGCACAGATTTCGGTGCGTGTTCGGGGGGAACGCACTCTGATTGCGCTGCGCGCGATGATGTCCCAATGTGATCAGAATTCAGCAAGCATGGCAGGTGTGGATATGGCCGCCATCAGACAGTCCCGCGGCCTTGCCCCTCACTCCAGCGGGTCCATGGCGATGGATCCCTACGCAGCAGAGTTTTCGCTGCGCTGGGCCGCAGCCCAGCGCTGATGTCCACGTTCCGCGTGTGTCGCGCTAGGGGCAGTTTTCACGGGTAGGCGGTTGAGCCAGTCCATCAAATCGCTGTGGAGGATCACTGTGCGCCCCATCAACTTCCGAGCACGCAAGCCCCGTTTGGGATCTTTCGCGTAGAGTTTGATTGCGTTGTAGAGCAAACCCTTGCTTGCATTGATTGAATCTGCCGCGCCTCTTACGCTGTACGCCAGAGGCTGAATAGCGGTGACAGGGCTGATCTTCAGAGCCCTTGCTGATCTTTCGGGTGTTACGAGGGGTTTGTTGTCTTCGGCTGGATTCATTTTCTACTCCGTCCCGTCTCTTCCCACGGGCCAGTTTTGCTGAGAGTGCAGCAATCCTAGCGACGTAGGTTCTCTGTCGGGAAACAAGCGTTTGCCCTTGACGGTAGCGCATCTGTACACATATAGTCAAGTCGTAACGTTACATACAGGAGGTGGAGTTGGCCGAAAGAGAACTGACGACGGAGAAGGCAACGATAGCGCAGCAGCCAGTGATCTCCATTCGCATTTCCGATGCGCTGCGTTCAAGGCTCGAAGCCTTGAAGGTACTCATGTCTATGAAGAGCGGCGAACCCGTCTCCACATCGGAGGCGGCGAAGCAGCTCCTGGAGTCCTCGAAAGAAGAGCGCATTGAGCTGGTAAGTATGCTCACAGAGCCGACGGATTCTCTACTGAATATCCGCCGAAAAGCAGGCGCAAAGCTGCTGCTTTCGCGGGCGGAATGGACCTTGATTGCCTATTACTGTCTGCAGGGGACGGAGAGATTTGGCGACACCGCACAGACTGAGATTTCCTATGAATCTCTTGCCGGAATCCTTGAGGCATTCCAGGCGGTTTACGGACTCCTTCGCAAACAGAACAAGACGCATTTGGACTCCTTTTTCGTGGCACATCTCCCACCAGATCGGCAAGCCGAAGCGAAGAAACCGGAAGAGATCGGCAGCGACGATGTGCGGCGAGCAGTGACCCGCACAATTCGAATGCTGGAAAGTCCGACGGAAGAGCGGCAAAGGCCGACGTTTGTCGGCCGGAATCTTTACTTTCTCCTCGACGAACTGGAATTCCCGAATGTCGAGAAGTTGAATGAGGCGCTTCGCCCGTACTGGCCGATCCTGTGGCGAGTATGCGCTCGCGGCCACTACTTATTGCACATGCAACCCTTGCAAGATCCGAACTCTTCGGCGAGTGAGATCGACGCTCCATTGAATCCGCCGTTACCGAAATTTGAGGAGGGCGACTACCGGCTTGAATTCGTGCGCTCGCCGAGAGAAGGTTTTTCCGTCTGGTTGTCCTTCCCCGGAAGACTTTCGCCGCTTTATCCGGTGGAGGGATATCCAAAGATTTCGGAATTCAGGACGATCCTGGAACGGCTGGAAGTAAGGCGGGTGCTGATCGCGTGGAATGGCCGCTATTTTCTCGCGTATACGGTGGCTGACGAGAAAGACGCGGTCGGCGTGAATTTCCGCGCTCGTGACAACGGAATTACGTTTAACTTTCGTAGCGACGACTGGCAGTCCATCAAGAAGCTGTTTCGACGCGCGTGGCAGGCACCGCAAGTACGCCGCCTTTGGGATGCGTTGGCTCTTGAGTATGGCGAGCTGTGAAAGGCGCGGTGCTTCGCACCGGAAGAATGATGGACACGTCACCCCCAATTTGGGAACTGCGGAGCGCTCGCGAGCGCCGAAATGTTTACGAGCGTCAACTTGTTCTGCATGAGCATTTTGCTTCGCGATCGAGTTCCCGCACGTCCATGGCGTTTACCTTCGTAAACAGCCAAGAACCCCTAGGTGCACCTGGCGTAAACATGTTGACCGCAAACGCTTTCATAAATTGTTGTAACACCGCCACTGGTAGGCCATTTGTGAAGAAGCATGAATAGGATTTCCCATGAGTACACCCGAACTTCCTTTTCCTATTCGGAGCGAGGCACCTCTTAGAAGTGAAACTAGGCCCGGCTTTCGCACTAAAACGATAGCTACGCGCCTGACTCCTGGAGAGCTGGCTGAGGTCGAAGCCACCGCTGAAAGCGCTGGCCAACATCTCGCTGAATGGCTCCGCGAAACTGCGCTAAGGGCAGCCCGGCAGAGGTCCGCTGATCCTATGGAATTGCTTCTTGCCGAGGTCTGGGCCTTGCGATACACGCTGCTGAATTTGTTTCATTCAAACGCGAAAGCGGCATCAGAGGGTACACAATTACTCCCGGATTCCATCGTCAAAATCCGTGATCAAGCAGACGCAGCGAAGCTCCAGAAAGCACACAAAATCCTCGCCGACTTCCTCGCACTGACCCGAGCCAACCGACCCGACAAATAAGGTATTTGTGTCATGCTTACCATTTCGAAACCGCTCTCGGTCACCCAGGCACGAACGTATCACGAGCGTGAGTTTGCCTCTGAAAAACAGAACTATTGGAGCCGCGACCAGCAAGGGCACAGCGAATGGCAAGGCAAGCTCGCCGAGCGGTGGAAGCTTGCCGGGACTGTGGAATCGGAGCATTTTGCACGGCTGAGTGAAGGTCAACATCCTCACACCGCCGAGCAGCTTGTTCGCCATCAGGTCTCGAGAACATACGAGGGCAAGTTCGGTAAGGAAATCACCAGCGCTGAGCATCGCGCCGGGTGGGATGCTACATTTTCTGCACCCAAGTCAGTGTCGCTCACAGCACTCGTTGGAGGCGATGAACGAGTCCGGGAGGCCCATCGCGAAAGCGTCCGGACGGCGCTTCACGAGCTAGAGAGATACACTCAAGCCCGTATCGGCAATGTTCACGCGCCAGAGACTACGGGCAAGTTCATCGCCGCCACATTCGAGCACGATACCGCGCGCCCCGTTGATGGTTACGCCGCCCCCCAGCTTCACACTCATGCAGTCGTCTTCAACGTAACTGAGCAGGCAAACGGAACTACGCGCAGCCTCCAGCCTCACGAATTGTTCGTTTCGCAGCGATACGCGACGGCAATTTACCGATCCGAATTGGCAATGCGGCTGCAAATGCTGGGCTATGAATTGGAGCGCGGGAAGCATGGGCAGCCCGAAATCCGCGGTTACACCAAGGAGTACTTGGAGGCGTCCAGTCCACGACGGGAACAGATCAAAGACCATCTGCGCGAACAAGGAATCGATGGCGCAGCGGCGGCGCAGATCGCTGCCCACCATACGCGGGATCGAAAGGAACTCTTGTCCCAGGCCGAAGTATTGCAGCGGCACCGCGAGCTCGCAGCAGAGCACGGACATCAGGCTGACCGCGTTGTGGCTCAAGCACTCGAACACGGTCACCAGCGAATGCAAGACGCTAAGGCTCAGGCGCAGAATGCTGTGACCTGGGCACGTGATCACATATTTGAGCGCTCGGCGGTGCAAGACAGCCGCGCAATCTTGGAAACAGCGCTGGCACGCGGCATGGGAGAAACCACTTGCACTAGTATCCAGCAAGAGTTCCAGCGCCGGATCAACACGGGAGAGTTCCAGGAACTTTCGCAGATCGGAGCACGCAGACAGTACACGACGAGAGCTATGGCAGGGATGGAGCGCGAGGTCGTCGTCAGAATGTTAGAAGGCAACAAGCGAGATTATAGCGATCCAGTGCTTGTTTCCCCTCCAGTACGAATCGCGACCGAAGACCGTCATCCAGAATTGAATCCTTCACAGCTCCAAGCGGTCGACGAGATCCTTCTCTCGCGTGAAAAGATCGTGGGGTTGGACGGTGTTGCCGGTACGGGCAAGACCACGACTCTAGCGGTGATTCGCGAAGGCGCGGAGATCGATGGCTATCGCGTGGAAGGGTTCGCGCCGACATCTCGCGCGGCGCAGAAACTCGGAGAGGCGGGCATCGAAACATCGACTCTGCAGCAGTATTTGGCGCGCAGGCAGCAGCCTGACACGGGTGAGAAACGGCTGTACGTGCTCGACGAGTCTTCGCTCGCTTCGACTCGGCAAATGCATGAGTTCATCCAGCGGCTACGTCCGTATGATCGAGTCTTGTTGGTCGGGGATCTACGGCAGCATGAAGCGGTCGAGGCCGGACGCCCGTTTGCACAACTGCAAGATGCTGGCATGAAGACTGTAAAGCTGGAAGAGATCGTGCGGCAGAAGGACCCCGAACTCAGACAAGTGGTCGAGCACTTTGCACGTGGCCAAGTACACGAGGCTATTGAGAGTCTTGACCGACAAGCCCGGGTCCACGAAATTCGCGGATATGACGAGCGCATTTCTGCCATCGCGAAGGAGTATACAAAGTCGCCGGAGAACACGCTTGTTGTGTCCCCGGATAATCGCTCCCGCAAGGAGATCAACGACCGCATTCACGCGGAATTACAAAGCAAGGGCATGGTCAGAGGCGAAGAGTACCCAATCCGAACCCTAGTTCCGCGCCAGGAACTCACCGGGGCTGACCGCACGTGGGCAGCGAAGTACGACGTGGGCGATATTCTGCGCTATTCCCGCGCATCGAACGAAACCGGGATTGGGAAAGGCCAGTACGCTCAGGTGCGGAGCATTGATGCTGCCGCCAACCGGCTTACTGTGCAGTTGCAGGATGGAACCGAGCGCACATACGATCCTCGCCGACAGCGCGGCGTCTCTGTCTTCCGCGAGGAGCTACGAAATTTCTCTATCGGTGATCGTATTCAATTTACGGCACCCGCCAATGACCTGAAGATTGCTAACCGGGAGTTGGGAGCGATTAGTGACATCGAACGAGCTCGGCGAATGACGGTGAAGATGGATTCGGGCCGCTCGCTTCAAATCGATCCCAATAAGCACCCGCATTTGGACTACGGTTATGCAATGACCAGCCACTCCAGCCAGGGACAAACCGCGAGTCGCGTGTTGATTCACGTTGACACAGAATTGCTCGCCAAGGACTTACTCAACAGCCGGATGGCTTACGTCTCTGTTTCGCGCGGTGCTCACGATGCGCAACTGTTTACGAATGACCGCGAGAAACTACCCACCGCTCTCGGTCATGATGTTTCAAAGCAAACGGCTCAGGTGCAACAGATCAGGTCGGAGGAGACAATAGCACCGCAGCAGGAAATCTCTAAGACACCTCAAAAGGATCACGGCCTGGGTCTTGGAATCGGCCTTTAGAAACCCGCCTGCCCCGGATAATGGAAGCATAGCGCTGGCACAAACTCTGTCAAGGCCTTCCGAAGTTCGCCGCTATCGCGGGCACGCGCCTTGACAGAGTTTGCTCAACCCGCGCAACAATCTCCGCCATTCCGGGATAGGCTATTAACAGGGCTACAAGCGTCCACAAACCACTGACCTCGCTTACAACCAACGGTGCCGGGAACCACGGTTTGGCCTTGATTTTAGATCACTCCGAGTTGAGCCGCTGGGATCAAATGGATTTTGCTCAGCTTAATCCGCAAAACACGGGACTCGTTCCCGGCAACGTCCTTTGCAAGTGAACGAAATCGATCATCCGTCCGATTGCCTGGCGCGCATTTGCTCGTACGGTTTTTCGATGTTCGGGAGAACAATAGGTCTTGGCGATTCTTGCTTGCTCGGTGCAGCTTCCAAGAATGCATTTGCCGGGACGCGAACCTCCCCGGACTGCATTGCCTGGTATTCGCGCAGACATCTTCGAACTGGATTATTGCGACGGATTTGAGTCAGTCCGAATCAGTTTGTGGGCCAGACGGGAAACGTGAATTCGAGAAGAACGTTGAAGCCATAACCAATCTGTTGGCGCGGGTTCCTGCTAATTCGCACGTAACCGTAATCGGGATCACCGATCACATCTTGACGCAGCCGGATATTCTGCTAACGGCAGTGGTTCCTGCGAATGCTGGCTACTTTGGAGAGCGATTGAATGCAGCGCGTACCCAACTCGTCCGCGCCTGGAGGGGCAGGAGTTCGAAACTAATATTCCGATATGCGAAACAGCACTATCGAATCGGGTGGAACTGCTATACCGGACTTGCGCAATTTGGCGGTGATGGTTCTGGGAACTGCAAGCAACTACTCGACAACTGCCGAATGGGAGAATACGAGAAGCTTCTGGACTAGCTACTTCAAAAGAACAGGCGCGTGTCTCGAACTCTATTCGATGCGAGATCAATAGACGCCGTCAGAACTTGAGTTCACTGCCTAGACGTCCGGGACTCGTGTCAATTAACGGTAAAGGTCGCCGAACTGAATCCTGTTCCACCTATAGTGACTACGCGGATCTGGCCTGTTTTGGCTCCGGCGGGCACTGTCGCGGTAACTTCTGTATCCGAGTTAACTATAAATAGAGCTGGCACATTATCGCCAAACCCGACTCCCAAGGCTTGCTGGAAACCGATGCCGTTGATCGTTACCTGTGTTCCCACTGACCCGCCTGGCGGGTTGAAGCCAAGAACCTGTGGTGTTACGCGGAATTGCTGATTGCTGGTCAGGGTTGTCCCGCCCGTGGTCACGGTGACCGGTCCGCTCAACGCGCCCGCAGGTACTTTGACAGTGAGGAAAGTTGTACCGAAAATTTTTACGTTCGTGGCTTGCACGTCACCGAACCGCACTACTGATGAACCACTGAACCCTTGACCAAAGATGCCGACCGTCGCACCCTCTTTGGCAGAAGAGGGTTGAGTTTTCAAATAGGCCCCAAGCCCGGTAGACAAGCTGAAAATTGTACCAGCGCCACCCGATCCGGACTGTGACGTTGTTCCGTAGAAAGTCCCGTTTGTAGCTTGAACTAGCCCAACCGTTGGGGTTGCACCATCTTCACAATTAAGAAGAGTGCAGAAGCTATAAAGCGTAGTCAGCGTACCTCTTGGGGTGATTTCGAAGACCGTGCCATTGTTTACATCAAAATCGGAGGTCGTTCCGTAAAAGTTGCCGTCTGTGCCTTCGACGAGCGGACCGTAAGGTCGGGCACCATCAACGCAATTAACTGAGGAGCAAAAGTTGTATAGGGTGGTCAGCTTTCCCCCGGCGGTGATTTTGAAGACGGTGCCGCATCCTCCAGTGCACTCCAAGCTGCCGCTAGTGCCACCGTTAGTAGTGACACCGTAGAATCCGCCATCGACGGCCTGTATCAAACCGCCCAAAGGTGCCGAACCGTCGGTGCCATTGAAGCTAAACAGCGTTGTAAGGCCGCCCAGAGGGGTAATCTCGAAAATAACTCCGAAGCCAGTTCCGCCGAATAGAGTCTCCCCATAGAAATTCCCATTCGTGGCCTGCACTAGTCCACTCATAGGCTCGGCACCGTCAGTGCATGCAGGCTGAGCGCAGAATCTGTATAACGTGATCAGATTTCCCGTTGACGTGATTTCGAAAACCGTTCCTCCGCCGTTGTTCCCACCAAGTTGGGTAGTTCCGTAGAAGTTACCGTTCCTACTTTGCACTAGCCCCGCTGTTGGTCCTTCTCCGTCACTACAGTTTGCTGAGGCGCAAAAACTGTAAAGGGTTATCAGCTTGCCCGCTGGTGTCACTTGGAAAACTGTGCCTCCGCTGTGGGTTCCACCGCCCGAAGTGGTCCCGTAGAAACTCCCATCGGAACCTTGAACCAGCGAGCCTACCGGGTTGTCCCCATCCGTGCAATTTGCCAAGGAGCAAAAGTTGTATATCGTAGTCAACTTGCCGGCAGCGGTCATTTTGAAAACCGTGCCGCAGCCTCCCGCGAAAATACAGTTGGCACTGAAGCCTCCTTCATAAGTCGTCCCGTAGAAATTCCCGTCAGCACCCTGAGTGAGAGCCATATAAGGCCACGAACCGTTAACTCCATCGAGACTCACGAGCGTTGTGAGACTCGCTTGTGCCGTCGAGATTAGAGCCGTAGAGAAACCAAAAGCAAACAGTATGCAGATTAACTTGAAGTAGTAAAATCTCCGTATATTACATCCGCTCCATTTTGGCTCGGGTCCAGCGGTATGTGATGCACAGATTTGTAGGTTCCTCATTGAAAACCCTTCCTGATTGCAAAATCGGACGATGAAGTTCCCGATTCACTTGAGGGAACGACTCACGGACGGCTGAACGCCGCAGGGGGGACTGTGCGACAGATAGATAGAGCGAAAAAAATTATCTCTCGTCGCAGGTTGGCTGTCAAGCCGTGATTGTTGCAGTAGTCAGGGATTTCCGCGGAGATAACTTCGGATGTTCACCTTCTAACTTGGTCCTCTTTGTTGTTGACATGCAATGCTCTGCAGCTTATGGTTCCCCGCAACCAGCGAAATAGGACTTCGCCGAGCGTGTCGGATTCTCAGGTCCGTCGGACATCCTGATCGCTGCTTCCTCCAAATGCAATTGGTGTGCGCTCGATAGTTCAGGCGCTCGAACCATACGTGTGTACACCCATCCTGCGTGTGTTGTGCAGATCATCGTCTGAAAGGTGTTCGTTGTAGTGTGCCGTAACGCTGTAGCGTCTCAATCTACATTTGGAGTGATCAATGGACGTAAAACGTCTACGACTTCTCTTCTGTCTGGCCGCCATTGGGCTAAGTGCGTCGACTATCGAAGCTCAGACATCACCTACACAGGGTTATCCACAAATCGGCCCTCCCACGTACTCATACTCGGCTCTTTACCTTGACGCCTCCCAGTTCTGCACTAACGGCTTCGATTTTGTAAACCACACGTGCCTTGCGGGTGGGAACATGTGGCAGGCGATCAAATCAGCGATTGGCTCAGCGCAGAACGTCAGCAACATTATCGATGCGCGAGCCTTCGCAGGGAATCAGATTATCCCCGCTAGTACCGGAACCACGGCTCTTTACGGAAATCTTACCTCCGGTTCAACGGTCCCTGGGACACTTTTGCTCGGGAATGTGCAGATGTATTGCGATGGACCTTCCGGCGGTTCGTCAAACAATTACACTGACGGGAGCGGCTCGAACTACGGAACACCCTGCATTATCCTACCGAATGGTTACCAAATCATCGGTGAGAACCCAAACCAAACGACTTTCTCCGTGTGCACAGGATCCGGCACTCCGATTTCCGGCTGCAGCAACGCCTACCCGCTTCGTCAATTCCCTGTGTCGTCCCTCTCCTTTACCGCCGGTAGCCACACCCTCGCGGGGAACGGAACATTCCAGGCGACGGGCGGTCCCCCCACTCAAAACATCTATGTCGGCGAACTCGGTATATTGACCAGTTCGACGTGTACAGCCTACAACTTGCTGCGAATTATCTCGGGTGCTTCGAGCACCGCGTTCTCAATACAGGCACCGACCGGAACGGGGACATGCGGTTCGACAGGAACGCTCACACTGCTCACTCCGATTATTGGATTCGGCTACCAAGGGGTCGGAATACCCTATCAGCCCACTCGACCGTCCAGTTTGACATCTCAGTCCTTTCGCCAGCACCTTATCAATGTAGGTTTCAATCTTCAGGATTATCAAGGCGCGATTGCCATCCAAGTCCTGTCAACCGGTGAAAACTCCACTATTGAGGATGGCTACTGCAAGCTTCCGAGCGCAGGCTATTTGGATGTGGGGACAGGCTCAAACGAATTCGGGCCGGTCGTGGATGTGTACTGCGAAACTACGACAAGTTCGTTGACTCACGTTACTCCGGGTACTTTCGGAATCTACAATGCCGCCGCAAACGCAGGCTTTCATCGCACGACTTTTACCTACCACTATAATGTTGGTCCGCCCTCCCAACAGCCAAACTCGGCGATCTACAACGATGGCTCCGCCGTTTCGTTTGACGGGGAACCACACAACGAAGGCACAGTAGATGCGATTGAACTCGCTCCGAATGGCTCCGTTTCCGGAGTGACGATCGCCGGAATCGTGGGCCCTCCGTGTCCGACGAGCTCCAACCCGGGCAACCCCGGCCTCAACTTGGTCCATATCGTTAGCAGTGGGAATAGCACTGCTAGCTACACAGTTTCCGCCACCACGATTGGTAACCTTATACAACAGCAGGGTGGGTCGTGCACTAGCAATGGCAGCACGAACGCCGTAGCCGATGACATCCATAACAACAACGTAACGGACCAATTCCTCTCGCGATACGAATTCGATAGCAGCGGCGATCCCGTCAGCGGGGCGACTTTGCAGAGCAATACCTTCGTCACGACAATCAACGGGAGCGGGCTAGCCGCCGGTGGCCCAGCGAGCGGAACGAATGGGAGCCTGACACTGAATGGCTCTACCAGCGGAAGTGCAGCGATCACTGTTAGTTCCACGGGGACTTTAGCCCTGCCAAGTGGGACGACGGCAACTAGCATGGTCCTGACCACGCCGAATCTTGGCACGCCATCAGCGGCAATCCTAACAAACGCCACCGGACTGCCGCTCGGTACAGGGCTAACGGCAACCTTCTCACCTCCGCTGAGTCTATCGGTGAACACGCTATCGTGTCCTACGTGTGTGACCTCGACTAGTGCTCTGACTAATACAGCTATCATGACCGGGGCAGGATCCCAGGGTTCTCAAACGCCGTCGGCAACTGCGACCCTCAGCGGTACCGGAAACATGTCGCTACCAGGCACGATTACGTCCGGATCGGCTGGAACGGGCGGCAGCTTGACATTGAACGGTTCTAGCAGCGGCAGCGCGAGCGTCTCTGCATCGGGCACTGGTGGCAACCTGCAACTGAACAGCACGTCGACTTTCGTCGATACTACTGGATCATTGACCGTTGGCAGGCATCTCAATCAAAACGCGGCGAACACGTTTGCCGGGTCTTGCACGATGAGTGCAGGTACCACCTGCACATTCTCCATCACCGCCACGTTTTCGGGCACGCCCCTGACGTTTGTCTCTCAGGATGGATCAAGCACACTAGTGAACACTGCTGGGAAGTGCAGTGTCTCGACCACTACAGTTACTATCACTGCTTTCACAAGCAATTCCAACAAATGGGACTGCCTCATCATAGGCAATCCGAACTAACACAGGGCGGCAATAAATCGCTCGTGCGTCGACAGATCGCGAACTGCCCTCGCGGGGCGAAGAAGTCGGTGCTTCAATTCCTGTAACAAGCCCGCGGAGAGCCGACAGTTGGAACCGCGCAACGGACCACAGCATTTAATAAGGTTCAGAATCCGACTCTTAGTCAGTCGGTTCCTGATGCGGTTTTATGCGGAGCTTGGGCGCAGCTCGGCACTGTACGTAGTGGACAAATTCTGGGCACCCTTCGGGCACCCAGCCTGATGCCTTCTCTGGATCTCACTGAATTTCTTCAGTCGCGCATCGAGTAAGCTGGACGTGCAAGTTGTTCTCTGTAATCAGGTTGGCGACCCGTACAAGGCGGGGATCGACGATCTGCGGCGCTCAAAATGCGAAGCGGTCATCAATGAGGCAACGGCCAAACACCATTCGCCTAGAATACGACACGCGGAGACATCTCGGTGTCAACCCACAATGTTTGAGTCGAAAGAGGAGACCTGTGTTAGCGATAGATAGAAGCGTGACGCCGCTTTCCGCAAACGAAGTTCAAGACTTAGTCTTTTGTCAGTTTGTTCTTCTTCTCGATGTTCTTGTTTTCTCTAAGAAGAAGCTGAGAAGCGAGATTAAACCAGAACCGCAAAGAAGAGAGGGAACAAAGAGGGTCGTGGATAAGCCCTAATTCTACTGCTAGTGCATGGTGTTTATTTAGTGTTTGCTCTGAGCCTCAAGAAAGTTCTCTAAGGAAGCAATTCTCTTTCGGTTTAGTTCTGATGTCTTTCGGGCATGCCAAAGATAGTGTAGGAGTGTCTCGGAGAACTCAAACCGGGAGCG
>Ga0335085_10009952_pt1 | contig 14275 bp, 13 predicted proteins | sample Lox_Sample_45_FD_206712 | JGI IMG/M metagenome (GOLD analysis project Ga0335085, IMG submission 206712) | Soil microbial communities from Loxahatchee National Wildlife Refuge, Florida, United States - Lox_Sample_4.5 | ecosystem: Environmental > Terrestrial > Soil > Wetlands | place: USA...
GGTGACGGCCGGCATCGTCAAGGACGTCGACGCCGGCTTCGGCGGCTACTTCACGGCGAGCTCACCGCCGGACGGCGAGACGCAGCCGGTCTGCCGCAAGGGGCACGTTCCGCCCTGGGCGCGCTGACGTCAGAGCCTGACCGTCCAGGTGAAGCGGGTGAGGCTCTCGGGCGGCGCGAGCCCGCCCGGCCGGGGACCGTTTCTCGCCAGCAGGACGGGAGCTTCCGCCGACGCGGCCAGGGCGCCGCGCACCTCGCCCAGACCGTCCCGCTGCCACCGCTCGCTCAGGCCGACGACGACGAGCCCGGCGCCTGCGGCCGCGGTGACCAGTGCAGCCGGCCCGGGCTCGACGAGCAGCGGCTCGGCCGTCACGCCGAACGCTCGCTGGATCGCGAGCGACGCGCTCGCGAGCAGCCTGCTCGCATCGCGGTCGGGCTCACGTGGACCGGCGAGCCGCAGCGGGACGCCGGAAGAGCTCGCAAGCCAGGCGGCGAGCTCGATCGCCGTCCAGTCGTGCTCGCCGCCGCCGAACGGCACCAGCACCGGCCCCTCGGGCAGCCCATCGCGCGCGATCAGCACGCCGACGTCGCACGGCGACCCTTCGAGGAGCAGGCGGGTGAACGGATCGTCGAGCAGGGCGTCGGAGGCATGGAACAGGAGCAGGTCGGCGTCCTGCTCGGCGGCCAGCCTGATCGCGTCGTCGGCCGGCCGCACCGAGGTGAAGCACGATGTGCGTGCGACGATCTCCCGCGAGACGAGCGTCTCCTGCCGCGACCGCAGGATCGTGCTCGCGACCACGACATCGTCGGGGCCCGCGACGAGGCATGCCACGATCAGCTCGCGCGGAGGCTTGCGCGCGAGCGGCTCGGCGAGTGCGAGCAGCCCTTCGATGCCCGTCGTTCCTCGGGCGACTGCGAGCAGCGTCCGGTCCGGGGCCGGCGCACCGGCGAGGTCGAGCGAGGCGTCCTGCCTGAGGATCGCCGACTGGAGCTGGCGCAGCACCGGACCCGGCTCGAGGCCGAGCTGGTCCAGCAGGATCTCCCGCGCCGACGCGAACGACTGCAGCGCGTCCGCCTGCCGCCCGGCTCGGTACAGGGCCAGCATCTGCTGGCCGCGCAGGCGCTCGCGGAGCGGGTGCTCCGACACGAGCGCCTCCAGCTCGCCGGCCAGCTCGGCATGCCGGCCGAGCTCGAGGTCGGCGTCGATGCGCCGTTCGAGGGCGGCCAGCCGCAGCTCCTCCAGGCGTGCGATCGCGGGCTGGGCGAAGGGCTCGTAGGCAACGTCGGCGAGCGCTTCCCCACGCCAGAGCCCGAGTGCCTCGCGCAGGAGCATTGCGGCGCGCCCCGCGTCTGCCGCGGCCGCCTCGGCGACCAGCTCCTCGAAGCGGTGCAGGTCGAGCTCGCCGGCGCCGACCTTGATCGCATAGCCGGGAGGGCGCCTGACGACCGCCGCCCCGGCTGGGCCGAGCTGTTTGCGCAGATGGGAGATACGCACCTGGAGCGCCGCCCTGCCCGACCGCGGTGCGGCCGACGGCCAGAGGTCGTCGAGCAGCCGCTCGGCCGAGACGGCCTCGTTCGCGTGGAGGAGCAGGACGATCAAGAGTGCCCGCTGCGCCCTGCCGGACGGCGTGACGAGCTCGTCCCCCGACGAGACTTCGAGCGGCCCCAACAGGCGATAGCGCACCCGCGCATTCTTCACGGCGGAAGCGTCCTCGACCGCCGCAGCTGCGCCCGAGAGTCAGTACGGTTCGCCCTCTCGAGCCCACGAACCCGAGGAGGCTGGATGCCAGGACAGACGTTTACCGGGCAGGCTCTCGTGGAGGCGCTCGGCTCCGGCGAGCTCGACCAGCCGGCCGGCGTCGTCATCGCCGGGATGGTCAAGGAGTCCGACCACCCGGAGCACGTCGCATTTGCGCTCGGCGGCTGCGACACGTGGATCGACCTGCCGACGTCGATGATCGAGCAGGCCGAGCACATCGGCGCACGCCCGTGCGACGACCACTCCCACCCGCTGTTTCGGATCACGCTGCGCGAGTCGGACGACCCGCAGGCGAAGCTGCTCGCGCAGCTGCTCGCATCGCAGCCGCACGGGCGGTCTCCCCACATGCACCGGCGGCCTGCCGGGCCGCCGCGGCCGGGACGCCGGCGCGGCGTGTCGGCGCGGATGGCGCAGGAGCCCGTGTTGCACGACTACTGCATGTACGCGTGCGACTGGCTCGTCAGAGAGTGCATCGGCTTCGGCGGCAGCTGGGAGTCGTGCATCAACCTGCGTGTCATCTGCAGCGACATCTGCGGGATCCTCACCGAGGGATTCGGGTCGGTTCTCGAATAGGTCGCGGCTATGACAGGGCGCCGTGGCACTGCTTCCACTTGCGCCCCGAGCCGCACGTACACGGCTCGTTGCGTCCGCGCGCCGCGTCGGCGGCAGCGTAACGCTGGACGATCGCGGCAGGAGCCTCGCTCCGGCGCAGCCGGCCGGCCATGAACTGCATCGGGCCGTCGACGTGGTGGAAGAAGTCCTTGAAGCCCTCGCACAGATAGTTGAGCCCGGGCTCGCCGTCGGGCGTCGAGATGAACCGGTCCTTCGGGCAGCCGCCGTGACAGGCGAACCTGACGTCGCATTCGAGGCAGTAGCGCGGCAGCGAGTCGCGCTTGTCGAGCCCGAACTGCCGCTGCCGCTGCGAGGCGACCAGCTCGAGCATGTGCTGCTCCCTGATGTTCCCGAGCCGGTAGGCCGGCTCGACGAAGTGGTCGCAGGAGTAGAGGTCGCCGGTGTGCTCGAGCGCGAGCGCGAGCCCGCACGTCTCCGAGTGGATGCACAGCCCGGGCGGCTCTCCGACCCAGTTGGCGAGCGCGACGTCGAACATCTGCACATACACCTCGCCGACGTCGCGGCGCACCCACTCCTCGAAGACGTCGATCAGGAAGCGCCCGTACTGCTTGGCGGTCACGGACCGGCCCGTCACCCGGTCGCCCTCCTGCACGTAGAGCGGCCGGTCACGCCAAGACGACCACGGCACCGTGCCGTCGGCCGACGCCTCGGCGACACGCTCGATGATCGGGATGAACTGCACGAACCGCGCACCGCACTCGTCGCGCAGGAAGCGGTAGACCTCGGCGCCGTGGTCGGCGTTGGCGGCGTGGATCGTCGTCAGTGCGTTCCACTCGACGCCTGCCGCCTGCAGATGGCCGAGCCCCGCCATCACCTGGTCGAAGGAGCCCTTGCCGCCCTTGTTCACGCGGTAGGCGTCGTGCAGCTCGCGCGGCCCGTCGATCGAGACGCCGACGAGGAAGTCGTGCTCCTTGAACAGCGACGCCCACTCCTCGTCGAGCAGCGTCGCATTGGTCTGGATCGTGTACTCGACCCGCTGTCCGGGCCGCAGATGCTCGCGTGCGAGCTCGACCGACCGGCGGAAGAACTCGACGCCCATCAGCGTCGGCTCGCCGCCCTGCCAGGCGACGGTGACCACCGGGCTTCGTACGTGTGCCTCGATCAGCTGTCGCACGTACGCGTCGAGCAGGTCGTCGGCCATCCGGAAGCGGCTTCCCGGGTAGAGCATCTCCTTCGACAGGAAGAAGCAGTACGAGCAGTCGAGGTTGCAGACTGCACCCGTCGGCTTCGCGAGCAGGTGGAACGCCGGCGGAGCGTCGGTGAGCATCGGTGTCGGTCGTGTCACCTCGGCCAGTCTAGGCGGACACCCTCGTATGCGAACGTCTGGATCCCGATCCTGACGGCCCCGGCGACGCGGGTCTTCACCCGAAATCGGCCGATGTCCGCCGTCCGCGGGTGCAAGATGAGTGGATGGAGCTGAAGGAGCTCTCACTCGACGGGGAGCCGGTGCGGTTCCACGTCACCGGGGCGGGGCCGGACGTCGTCGTCGTCCACGGGCTGTCCGGCTCGTGGCGCTGGTGGTCGCTCGTCGCCGAGCGCCTCGCGGCCCGGATGCGCCTTCACTTCGTCGAGCTGCCCCACCTCGGCCGGCTGCGGGCCGGTGAGCTCGCGCCGTGGCTCGCGCGGCTGCTGGACGCCGCCGGGCTCGGTCCGGTCGACCTCGTCGGGCACTCGCTCGGCGGGCTCGTCGCGGCCGAGCTCGCAGCCACCGAACCGGCGCGCGTCCGGCGCCTCGCGCTCGTTGCGCCGGCGGGGATCCCCTGCGGCCGTGGCTTGGTGGGACGCTCGCTGCCGCTCCTCCGGGAGCTCTACGACGTCCGCGCAGAGCTGCCGACGATCGTCGCGGACGCCTTTCGCGCCGGACCGACCACGCTGCTGCACGGCGCCGTCTATGTCTGGGAGCGCGACCTCCGCGCCGAGCTCGGCGCGATCGAGGCGCCGACGCTACTCGTCTGGGGAGACCGCGACCGGCTCGTACCCGCGCGGGTCGCGGAAGAGTGGCAGGCGCGGCTTCCGCGCTCGCGGTTCGTGCAGCTCCCGTGCGGGCACGTCCCGATGTGGGAGGCCCCCGACGAGCTCGCCCACTCCCTGCTCGGCTTCCTCTGCGATCAGCTCCCGGACGATCCCGGCGACGACGCCGGGCCGGGTGTACGGAACGGCGTGCGGCTCGCCGTCGACGACCACCAGCCGGCCGTGCGGTAGCAGCGCCGCCACGCGCTCTGCCCACTCGCGGCTCACGAACGCATCGCGCTCGCCGTGCAGGACGACGGTCGGCTGCTCGATCGACGGGAGGCGATCTTCGATGCGATCCTCGAGCGCCGAGCGCGCCGCCGCACGAAGCTGCTGGACGTCGTGCCCGACGCCGTCGCGAGCCGCGAACGCGATCAACGACACCGGCTCGCGCGCCGTCTCGCGCAGGCCGGCAAAGATCTGGCTGCGCCCGCCGCGCCGTGCGGGGTCGACGGTCGGGCCTGCGAGCACCATCGGTCCCACCCGCTCCGGCCGCCGCACTGCGAGCTCGGTGACGATCTGGCAGCCCATCGAGTTGGCGACGAATGCCGGCCGCTCGAGCTCGAGCGCGTCGAGCCAGGCGCACAGAGAGTCGGCGTACTCGGCGATGCCCGGCGCGCTGCGCGGCCGCTCGCTGCGCCCGTGGCCCGGCAGGTCCGGGACGAACGCCGCAAACCCGTCCGCGAGCTCCCGTGCGAGCGGGACGAGGTACCGCCCCGAGACGCCGTAGCCGTGGACGAGGACGACCGGGTGGCCGTGGCCGCCGAACCGCGTGTGGACACGGACGCCGTCGATGGAGTCGAAGCGGCTCTCGAGACTCGGTTGTGACCCTCGCCGACCCACGCTTTCGAGTGTGCCACACCGGCGCCGGAACGACCCGGGCGGGATCAGGGCTCGGTGCCGAGCACGAGCGGCGCGGCGGGCTCGCGGACCGGTGCAGCCCGCTTCGCGGGTGCGGGCAGCTTGAGGCAGAAGAAGACGCCGATCGCGGGCGCCACGGCGCAGATCGTCAGCGCCGCCTGCAGGTCGATCGCGTCCGCGACGGCGCCGAGCGCCACCGCGGCGATCCCGCCGACGCCCATCGCCAGCCCGACCGAGAGCCCTGACGCCATCCCGACGTGGCGCGGAAGGTACAGCTGGCTCAGCACCATCGTGACGCCGAACGTCCCGACGACGCACACGCCAACCAGCATGAGCGCGACGACGCCGGGCACGCCCCCGACGAAGACGAAAATGAGGATCAGGGGGGCAAGCGCGGCCTGCGTCACGACGAGCGTGCGGCGCAGCCCGATCGCGTCGGCGACCGGCCCGAGCGCGATCGTCCCGACCGCCCCGGCGAGGAGCATGATGAACAGCAGCCGGTTGCCTGCCTCCTTCGAATGGCCGTGCGCAACCACCCAGAGCGGCACGAACGCGAGCAGGGCGAACCAGGCGATGCTGCGCAGCGCGATGACGGCGCCGAGCCATGCCATCGCGCCCCGCTGGTCATCCCCGTGCGCGAGCGCCTCGGAAGGCCGGTCCGGCTTGAGCCGGGCGAGGCGCGGCAGAAGCCGCACGAGCACGATTCCCGAGGCAAGGATCGGCACCATCGCGAGGAGGCCCCCGACCAGCCCGATCTGGACGACGAGCTGGCCCGTCACGAACGCCCCGAACGCGTACCCGACGTTGCCGCCGATGTTGAAGTACGACATCCCGCTGGCACGCTTGCGGCCGCTCGCGAAGGCCGCGAACTTGGCGCCCTCGGGATGGAACGCCGCGACGCCGAGCCCGCCGACGAAGACGAGCACCACCACGACCGGGTAGACGGGCGAGACGGCGGCGGTGCCGACACCGACGGCCGCCAGTGCGACGCCGCCCGGGATCAGCCAGAGCGCGCCGCGCCGGTCCGACCACAGCCCGAACAGCGGCTGCACGAGCGACGACGACACCGTCGCTGCGAGCAGCAGCACCGCTGCGAGCGCGTAGCTGAGGCCGAACCGGTCGGTCAGGAACGGGATCAGCGCCGGGACGCTGCCGGATGCGAAGTCGACCGCAAAGTGCCCGCCCGACAGCGCGACCATCGAGCGGGTCTCGATCTCCTGCGTCCGGTTCGAGGCCACCTGCCTCGATGCTACTGACGATCGCGATCTAGGCCTGGTCCGGTTTATGAACCTCCGTGTAGAGGTCGCCCTGGGCCGCGCCCGACCCCGACTTGCCCCCGCCTGCGCCCCGGAGCACGTACGCGAACCCCACCGCGACGGCTGCGCCGAGCAGCGGGCCGACGACGTACACCCAGTAGCTCCCGAAGTCGCGCCCGACGAGGTCGGGCCCGAACGTGCGCGCAGGGTTCATCGAAGCGCCCGAGATCGGGCTCCCCCAGAGCCCGGCGAGGGCGATGTAGCCGCCGACGCCGATCGCGCCGAAGATCCCGATGTTCTGGGCGCCCGAGGCGGTGCCCAGGATCACGCTGACGAGGCCGAGCGTCAACAACGCCTCCATCAGCAGCGCCTGCCAGTTCGAAAAGCCGTGGGCCGGATAGTTCGACCCGAACTTGGCCGAGACCTTGATCACCGCGCGCAGGAACAGCGCAGCGGCCGTGGCACCGATCAGCTGGACGACGATGTACCCAGGGACGCGGCGCCACGGGAAGTCGCCGCGGAGCGAGAAGGCGACGCTGACGGCGGGATTCAGGTGCGCGCCCGACACCTTGCCCATGAACATGATGATCCCCATCACCATCAGGCCCGGGGCGATGACGGCTGCCGTCCGGGTGATCGTGTTCGGGAACGCGTCGCTCATCATGCCGCCGCCGGCGGCGACGATCACGAGCAGGAACGTCCCGTAGAGCTCGGAGAAGAGCCTCCGCCATTCCTGGCTGGGGTCCTGGAAGTTCGCCATCGGCTCGAGCACGTCCTTTTCGAGCCGCTCGGCGACCACCCCCTCGACCCGCTGCACGACCTCGCTCACCGCGTCCTCCTTCCCTTCGCTATCGGGGCGAATACCCTCTCAAAGGCGGCCGTGAGGCGCGTCCTCCTCTTAGGAGGATCTTCGGCCCGGTGGCTAGCGTCCGGGCTGGGCAGGCGCCGTGAACCGTGCCCGGCCCGACTCTCAGACACCGTGCGGCCCTCGCGCTGCTCTGGCTCGGAGTGCTCCTCGCTCTGGCCGGCTGCGACAGCTCGGCCGCGAGCCGCTCGTCCGGGCCGCGGATCGAGTACGGCTCGTTCCACTCGCACGCCGTGAACGGCACCCTCCATTACTCGATCGCGCTGCCGCCCGGCTACGACGCGACCAAGAAGCGGTATCCCGTCGTCTACTTCCTGCACGGGCTGCCGGCGAACGCCCGTGCCTACAGGAACATCGGGAACTACGCGGACAGCCTCGCCACCACCGGCCACAGCGCGATCGTCGTCGGCGCGCAGGGCGCGCGTGCGGGAGACACCGACCCCGAATGGCACGACTGGGGGCCCGGCCGCGACTGGGAGACGGCGACCGCGAGCGAGCTCGTCTCCTGGATCGACCACCATTACCGCACGCTGCCCGAGCGATCGGCGCGCGCGATCATCGGCGTGTCGGCCGGCGGCTACGGTGCGACGCTGATCGGGATCCACCATCCCGAGACGTACCGGGTGATCGAGTCCTGGAGCGGCTACTTCGTCCCGACGAACCCGGCCGGCAAGCCGCTCGACCTCGGCTCCGCCGCGGCGAACGCTGCGGCGAGCGCGCACGCGAACGTTCCGCTCCTCCAGAAGCGCTTCAAGCGCTATCCGGACACGTTCTTCGCCTTCTACATCGGGAGGCAGGATCCGTACCCGGGATTCGTCGACGACAACATCCGCCTCGACAGGGAACTGACGGCGGCGGGCATCCCGCACGTGTTCGAGCTCTACCAGGGCGCGCACGACCAGGCGTTCTGGGACATGCACGAGGACGCCTGGCTCGCGGCGGCCGTCGACCGGCTCGACCACCCGTCCTGAGCTCAGTCGGGCGGGATGCCGTCGCGGAGCCAGCGCGCGTTCTCGGTGATCTCCTGGACCGGGTCCAACCCGAGATGGCCGGCGACGTCGTCGATCTTGACGCTGCACCCCGGGACGTTGGCGGCCAGCCAGTCGCCGTGGGCAGGCGGAACGAGCACGTCGGTCCTCCCGTAACGCACGAGCACCGGGACGGTGATCGAGGCGACGTCGAAGCCCCAGGGCCCGATGATCGCCAGGTCGTCGTCGACCCACCCGCCGACGCCGTTCACGCTCTGCTCGGGGGTCACCTCACGGATGATCCGGATCACCTCGGGACGGGCGAGCTGCGACCGGTCCGAAGCGCTCAGCTCGAAGTCGCCGAGAACCGTCGTCGGGTCCTCGGCAACGCGCTCCATCATCCCGGCCTGTTCGCGCTCGAGCTCGGGCGTGAGGACGTCCTCGCCGGCCTCGGCCCACGTGAACTCCTTCACGTTCGCGGGATCTTGACCGTCGATCCACGCCTCCCGCTCGAGCCCGGGCGAGCCGAGCGGCGCCACGCCGACCACGCAGATCGCGCGATTGACCCGCTCGGGGAGCAGCGCCGCGCACGCGAGTGCGTGCGGGCCGCCGCCCGAGCCGCCCTGGACGCCGAAGGTGTCGAGCCCGAGCACGTCGGCGAGCAGGCGCACGTCGTCGACCTCGTCGGCGACCGAGCGCCCGCGGCGCCGGGTCGACCGGCCGTAGCCGGGCCGGTCGTGGGTGACGATGCAGATCCCGAGGCGCTCGTACAGATCCACGTCCGGCCAGCGGTTGAGCCGGCAGCCCGGGGTGCCGTGGAGCAACATGATCGGGAAGCCGGACCGATCGCCCCAGACGGCATACGCGATCTCGCGGCCGTCCTCGGCGACCGCGATCTCGGGCGACTCGCTCACGAGGCGACCATAAGCGACGGCGAACGCCGGCGTTACACGTACTTGCCCATGCCGCCGGCGACGTCGATCGACGCGCCGGTGATGTAACTCGCACGGTCGCCGAGCAGGAACACGACGACCCCCGAGACCTCGTCCGGGGTGCCGAAGCGGCAGAGCGGGACCTCCTGGCGCGCGAGGCGGTCGAGGAACTCGTCGCGCGAAAGCTCGGGAGCCCGGCGCCGGTGGATGTTGTCCCACTGCGGCGTCGTCACGAAGCCGATGTTGACGCCGTTCACGAGGATGTTGTCCTTCGCGACCTCGAGCGCAAGCGTCTTGGTGAACGAGTTGCCGGCAGCGCGGTTGACCGAGGTCGCGAAGAACGCAGGATCGGGATAGCGCGAGTAGACGGCTCCGATGTTGACGATCCGCCCCCCGCCTGCTTCTCGCATGTACGGGAGCACCGCGCGCGAGCAGCGGATGAGCGAGAAGAGCTTCACGTCCAGGTCGCCCTGCCAGTCGTCGTCGGTGAGCGTCGCGAACGTGCCCGGATGGGCGCCGCCGGCGTTGTTGACGAGGAAGTCGATCCCACCGAGCGCCTCCGCGGAACGCGCGACCACGTCGCGGACCTGTTCCGGGTCGGTCACGTCGGCGGCCTGCGCGTACGCGGCACCGATCGCTTCGGCGGTCGCCAGCACCTCCTGCTCGTCCCGCGCGCAGATGGCGACCCGGGCTCCCTCGGCGGCGAGCTCGCCGGCGATCGCCTCGCCGAGCCCTTTCGATCCGCCGGTGACGAGCCCGCGGCGCCCCTCGAGGCCCAGCCTCACCGCGAGCGCAGGTAGCTGTCCGTCCCGTCGAGCCAGTCCTGACGCGGCGGGCAGAAGACGTCGACGTCCAGCGTCGGCTCGAGCGCCTCCGCCCGGTGCGGCAGCCACGAGGGGATGTGCAGCACCTCGCCGGCAGCGACGTCGACGACCTGCGACTGGTCCTCGCCGAGCCAGAAGCGGAGCGTGCCTTCGAGGATGTACGTCAGCTGCTCGTTCTCGTGCGAGTGGGTCGGGACGACTGCGCCCTGCTCGAGGAAGACCTGGGCGATCATCATGCGCTCGGTCGAGATGAGGCGCCTCGAGAGGTCCTCCTTCAGAGGCTCCTTCGGCAGGTCGTCCCAGCGGTAGTGCGTCGCCGCCGCCTCGCTCACAGGAGCGACCCCAGGAGCGCGATCCCCTCGTCGATCCGCTCCTCGTCGACCATGCTGAACGAGAGACGGAGGCTGTCGGCGCCGCGACCGTCGGGGAAGAAGAGCGTTCCCGGCAGAGCGGCGACGCCTCGCTCGACCGCCAGCCCCGCGAGCTCGACCGAGTCGACTCCGCTCAGCGTCAGCCAGGAGAAGAAGCCGCCCTGCGGCTCCGTCCAGTGCGCCGACTCCGGCAGCGAGCGCGCGAGCGCCTCGAGCATCCGCTCCGACTTGCGGCGGTAGAGAGCCCGCGACCGCAGCAGCTGGTCGTCGATCCAGCCGCGCCGCTCGGACTCCTCGAACAGGCGCTGCCCGAGCGCTGCGGCGCACTGGTCGGTCAGCTGCTTCGCTGCCACGAGCCGGTCGACGACCTCCTTCGGCCCGGCCGCCCAGCCCAGCCGCACGCCGGGGAAGAGCGTCTTCGAGGTCGTCCCCGCCTGGACCACGACGTCCGGCCCGGTGCTCCACAGGCTGGGCTCTGCGCCGCCGTCGAAGCCCAGGTCGCGGTAGGCGACGTCCTCGATGACGAGGAAGCCGTAGCGGCGCGCCAGGTCGACGAGCGCTGCGCGACGCTCGGCCGCGAGGCTCACGCCGGCCGGATTCTGGTGATCCGGGATCGTGTAGAGGAGCTTGGGGCGAAGGCCGCCTTGGAGCCGGTGCGCGAGCTCGTCGACGTCGAGGCCGTCCTCGTCGAACGACACGGGGACGACGGTCGCCTCGAAGCTGCGGAACGACTGGATCGCGCCGAGATAGGTTGGCGCCTCGATCACCACCGCGTCGCCGGGGTCGAGGAAGGACTTTCCGACCAGCTCGAGCGCCTCGATCCCGCCGCTCGTGATCATCAGCTCGTCGTCTGCGGGCCGCCGCCCCTGCAGCCGCTCGATCCGGTCGGCGAACGCCTCGAACGGGCCCGCGAGACCGCGCGTCGGCGCGTACTGGAAGGCAAGCTGCTCGCCGTCGGCGGCGAATTCCTGCAGCAGGCCGGCGACGCGCTCGCGCGGGAACGTCTCCGGGTCGGGGAAGCCACCGGCGAACGAGATGACGTCGGACCGGCCGAGGAGCGCGAGCACGGAGGCGATCCCGTCGCCGACGTCGCCGCGCGTACGGGCGGCGGCCAGCGCCTCCCAGCGGGCGGAGTCGAATGCAACGGCCATTTGCGAATCCTAGACCGAGGGCTACGCTGACTTCTCGTTCTCGACAGACGGGGGTAGCTGGCGTGGCTGAGACGAAACCTGCGAAGAAGCGCTCGAAGAAGTCGGGCGGCCTCTCGGCGGATGAGCGCGCGGCGGTCAAGGAACGCGCCCAGGAGCTGAAGACGGCGGCGCAGCGGGGATCGCGCGCGAGCAAGGCCGACGGGGAGAAGGACCTGCTCGCGAAGATCGCGGAGATGCCGGAGCCCGATCGCGCGATCGCGAAGCGGCTCCATGCGATCGTCACGAAGACGGCGCCGGATCTCGCGCCGAGAACGTGGTACGGGATGCCCGCCTATGCGAAGGGCGGCAAGGTCGTCTGCTTCTTCCAGAGCGCGCAGAAGTTCAAGACGCGTTACGCGACGCTCGGTTTCAGCGACTCCGCCAACCTCGACGCCGGCGCCATGTGGCCCACGTCGTACGCGCTCAAGAAGCTGACCGCGGCCGAGGAGGCGAAGATCGTCGCGCTCGTAGCCAGAGCGGTGGGCTGAGCAGGCGCGGGCTCAGCCGACCCGGTCCTTGCCGAGGGCGAGCGCCACTGCGTCCTCCCACGTCATCGCGCGCCCCTCGTCGTAGGCTGCGGCAGCCCGAGCCTGGCCGAGCCGGGCGCGCGCCGCGCCGAGGTCGCGCTCACGCCACCTCTCGAGGACGCGTGGCCTCGAGGCGACGCCGAGCTCTTCCCATTTCGCCTCGACCGCACCTTCCAGGCGGAGTGCTTCCTCGTCCCTGCCGAGCCCGCCCGCGATCATCGCGATCCCGAAGACCTCCGTCGCCTGGTTGATCTCGACTCCCTTCGCGACGGTGCTCTCGAGCTCGCGCACCCGGTGCTGCTCGGCGAGGGCATAGTCGCGCCGGTTCTGCGCGCAGTCGGCGAGGTAGTGATCGTCCTCGAGCTCCCGTGCCAAGGGCTCGGCGCGCTCGAACTGCCCCGTCGCCAGGAGAAGCTGGCAGACGCCCCGGAGCGCGTAGTTGATCAGCGGGCCGTGGCCCAGGCAACGGGCGAGCTCGAGGTTCTGCTCGTGCAGCTCGAGCGCCCGCGACCTCTCTCCCGCCTGGTAGAGAGCCGACGCCAGTACGTTGCGGGCTTCCAGCAGCTGAGTCTCGTCGCCCACGGCACGCCACAACTCGATCGCCCGCTCCGCTCGGCTCACCGCGAGCGAGAAGTGCCCCCTGACGAAGTCGAATCCGGCGAGCCAGCTCAACGCCCTGGCCGTGAGCGGCCCGTCCTCGCCGGACGCCGAGAGGGCGCGTTCGAGCCGTTGCGCCCCCTCTTCGAACCGGGACGTGTTGTCCCAGAACGGACCGAGGGCACCCGCGAGCTCGAGGAACTGAGAAGGCGCGTGGTCGTCCAGGTAGTCGAGCGCGCTGCGCATGTTGTCGTGCTCCGGCGCGATCCGGCGCACCCAGGCGAGGTCGGTGTCGAACCGGCCCGCGTACGCGCGCTCGGCGAGAGCGACGTGGTAGTCCGCGTGGCGCCGGCGCACGACGTCGCCGTCCCCGCCCGCGTCGAGGAGCTCGAGGGCGTATTCGCGGATCGTCTGCAGCATCCAGTAGCGCTCGCCCGTTCGACGGAGAAGGCTCTTGTCGACCAGCGACGCGATCGCGTCGACGTCGGCGTCGCAGATCTCCTCGGCCGCCTCGAGCGTGCAGCCACCGGCAAAGACGGCGAGCCGCGCGAATGCCTGCTGCTCGGCCGGCGTCAGCAGCTCGTAGCTCCACGCGATCGTCGCTCGCAGCGTCCGCTGCCGCTCGGGCGCCGACCGTGAGCCTCCGGCGAGCAGGGGCAGCCGGTGGTCGAGCCGTTCGAGCAGCGCGGGCAGTGCGAGCGCTTTCACGCGCGCGGCGGCGAGCTCGATCGCGAGCGGCAGGCAATCGAGGCGTCGGCAGATCTCGGCGACCTCGCCGTTCGCGGCGAAGTCCTCACGGACGGCGGCGGCCCGCTGCAGGAAGAGCGCAACGGCCTCCCGCTCGCGCAGCGGGTCGACGGCGACCTCCCACTCACCGTCGACATGGAGCGGCTCGCGGCTGGTGACGAGCACGCTCAACCGGGGGCACGCCCCGATCGTCTCCGCGATCGTGGGGGCCGCGTCGAGCAGATGCTCGAAGTTGTCGAGCACCAGCAGCAGACGCCTGTCGCCCACGGTCGCAGATAGCACGTCCTCCGAACCGAGCGCCCGGCTCGCGGCGGTCTGGACAAGTGCGGGGTCGGCGAGCGGCGCAAGCGGCACCCACCAGACGCCATGGTCGAAGTCGTCCGCAGCCGAGGCCGCTGCCTGCAGCGCCAGTCGCGTCTTGCCGCTCCCACCCGGACCGGTCAGCGTCACCAGGCGGACTTCGCGGCGACCCAGCAGGGTCGCGACGCGGTCGACCTCCTGCTCGCGGCCCAGGAACGGTGTCGCCGGGACCGGCAGGTTCGTCTCGGGCAGCGTCTTCAGGCGCGGGAAGTCGTCCGTCCCGAGCTGGAAGAGCCGTTCGGGCGCGCCCAGGTCCTTCAGCCGGTGGAGACCCAGATCGCGGACCTCGACGCCCGCGAGGTCGGCCGTGGCGTGGGAGAGCAGCACCTGGCCGCCGTGGCCGGCGGCGGCGATGCGCGCCGCGCGGTGAACGTCG
>Ga0335085_10009953_pt1 | contig 14274 bp, 18 predicted proteins | sample Lox_Sample_45_FD_206712 | JGI IMG/M metagenome (GOLD analysis project Ga0335085, IMG submission 206712) | Soil microbial communities from Loxahatchee National Wildlife Refuge, Florida, United States - Lox_Sample_4.5 | ecosystem: Environmental > Terrestrial > Soil > Wetlands | place: USA...
TGGACGAAATTCTCAGCCGGGCCGAGGCGTGATATTCTAAAAAGGTTGCAGGCCCGTAGCTCAGTTGGTTAGAGCGCTACCTTGACACGGTAGAGGTCTGGGGTTCGAGTCCCCACGGGCCTACCATATTTTCAAACACTTGCGGAAGCGTGGTTTTGACGGGAACGTCATTTGTGTAGTTGTTTGTGTCATAACCCTTCATTGCGTTGCTATCCGTGAGCGCGTCGACCGCCCTGCGCATGGCCGCCGTCCGAACGTGAGAATATAGCTTCAGCATCTTTGGATCGATATGGCCTGCGATAGCCATTATGGTCTGGTCGCTTGCCCGAGATTCGGCAAGTTCAGTAATCGCATGGTGGCGAAGGTCGTGGAAACGCAGTCCGTCGGTCGGGCTCTTAATGTTGCGAATGTCAGCCTTGCACTCGTCGTTCTGGCAAGTTTCTCCTGGGTCTTGCACGAAACCGCACTTTGGGCACTCGACCGACCTAGTAAGCCTTCGCCACGCGGTTCGCCAGCTCGTCTGAGGCCGAGTTGGGTCAATCCTGTTGTTCTCGCAAGCCGGGAACAGATAGTGCTCCGGCTCAACGCTCCTGTTGGGTTGGGATGCCCTGTCGTCTTCGGCACGTCGGTATAACTCGACTATCGCGGTCATTGCGTTCGCATTCAGAGGAATCACACGCTCGCCTGCATCGGTCTTGGTGGTATTTCGCCGAACTTTCAGGGTACGCTCGATCAGGTTCACGTCACTCCAACGAAGTCCTTTAATCTCGCAACCTCGCATCGTAGTGTTTAACGCCAGAATTTGAGCCAGTTTCACGTTAAGCCATTCTGTTCTGGTCTCCGCCATTTTCAGAAGCCGGGCCTTTTGCTCCGGGGTGAGCGCACGTCCGACGCCTCGACGGACCTTGAGAGGTTTTATATCATCCGCCACCAGATGCCACCTCTTGGCGCGCTTGAGAATTCGTCGAATAACACCCATTTCCATGTTGATGTATGTCGAGGTGACTCCTTGTTTCGCTCTTTCTGTGCGATACCTGATTAGATCCTCTGCACCAACCCGCGCAAGCGAAGCGGCACCGAAAAACTTGCGCGGCGCAACGAGGAGATATTCCTCCTTTTCAGAACTCTTCTCAGAAAGCTCCAAACGCCGGTTTTCTAGGTAACGGTCAGCCGCCTCGCAGAATGCCAAACGGGCAAACTGTTGGCTCGCGGGAGCCAACTTGCCCGCAGTGGCATCCGCGATTTTGTCTTTTTCAAGGTTCTGTGCCTTACGCCAGTCCGTCGTATCGAGCGTCAGGCGATAGCGGACACCATTAACCGAAAAATCGGTCCACCAAGTCTTGTTACGCTTGAAAAGACTCATGACATTAATCCGATCAAACTACCTTCGCTTACCTTTTGTTCCTCTTGCGTTCGAGGCTTCCCCAACTGACATTCTTAAATGTCAATTCGTCGGCCAATCTAAGAAGAACCGTTCTCTTCGCCAAAGCTGAATAGCTCAAAGTTGTCTCGGTTCTGAGTTTCAGCTCCAGTAAGAGTTCGGGGCTGACTGCTTGCGGCATCCCACGCAGTAGGCGAAATAGGTCATAGACAAAATCTTTCTCAGGATAGATAAGCTCTGCCGCAAAAACTTCGGCTCCAATTTCCATCCTGCGCGTCTGATCATCAGTAAGGCACAGGACGCCGCCTATCTTCGAATCGACCAGATGATGCTTCAATTCATGGGCCATGGTGAAGATGGTTGGCTCGTCAGGCAGTCCACCCGCCAACATGACCGTCACACCGTATTCGTCGTTGAAGTACGCGCCTCTCAAGTTCCTGAAACCGTGTCGAAAGTCCAATTTCTCTATTCCCTCTTCACGATATATTCGCCACATGTCGCGCATCGACAGATCGGCCCCTTCGATCTCATTGCGCGTCCGCACCTCCAGCGCCAATTCACGCATTTCGTAGTAGTAGTCCGTGTCTCTCACTTCTTAGTTTTTCGTCCTGAAGGCCGCTTGGTGTAAACGTGTCTTGCCCGTCGAAATTCGGCGTACCGCCTCAATTCTTCAATGTCTTCCTCACCGAGTTGCTTCGCCGTTCGCAAGAGAGCGTCAATTTTTTCATCAAGCTCCGTCCGAACGGCTTCATTGGGAATGAAATCAGAAAACGGTCTGCCGAAAAATCGCGCCAGTCTGTCTATGTCTTCGATTGTCGGCATATACCTCCCGGTTTCCCAGCGAGAGATCGTATTGCTCGCAACGCCCAAAGCCTTCGCCAGGGCGTCTTGCGAAATGCCTGTGCCACCACCGTAACTCGTCCGAAATTCTCGAATACGCTGTCCAACGTGCTCAGTTATTGTCATTTCTGCTCGCTTAGTGACATCCTGTTACAGGATAACATATTGCGCTTTGTGTTGACGGTCAAGCCAAATCGCAGAATTGAGGGGTGGCCCCGTGTAGGAGCTGGGGCAGAGCTTGTAAGCCGCCATCCGTTCAAGCCAGATTTGGAAGCGAAAACTCCTATTTTTCGGCCATTCAATGCGCATTGTTTGCTGTTTTAGCCCTCGTTGCGCTATTCTGTGCAACGCGTATAAGACTGAAGTTTTCGCTCCGACTGCCGATTAGATACCTGAACACTCCCATATACCCTGTCCGTTCGCCCAGGGCGATGGCATTAAAAATAGGGTGTTTATTTGAGGACAAGGAAGTAGCACCCAGAGCCTTCTTAATGGCATCATATCCATTGACAGGAGATTACCGCTTGCCTACGATGTCGGGCTCGCTTGTTGGAGGCAGTCATGTCACCTATCCGTGAAGAGTTTGTGACGCTCGCGGAAGTGGATGAGCTTATCCGCAAGTTCGAGGAAAAGTACAGCATCTCGACCATAGAGTTTCTCCGCAACGCAGAATTGCGTGCTTCTATTCCTGAAGACGACGTATTCCAGTGGGAAGCGTTCGAGGCACACCGAAACGAATTGCTTCGGACCGGGGAGGAATTGCGGAGCGCTTATCTGTCTACCGTCGCGAAGTCACCTGAAGAATCGTACGACCCACCTGCCGCCGAGAAGCAAAGTCTTCTAGCGGCGTAGTTCATGCATGCGTGCCGAGCCTACGGACTATGCCAAGTTCACGGCATGGCACGAATTAAATTACAAGTCACTGACTTTGCCTACGGATTGGTCCGAGTTGGCGTGCAAAACCATTCGCGCCAGCGTACAGGTTTGGCAATTCCAGTGGTATCTGAAGTGTGGGACTGACAAATATGTCAGGGTTTGGGAGCGCTACGAACGATGGCCTGGGCTGCTTGGAATGAGTCGCAAGGCTTCATTCGTCTACCATTACGGTACGCTGGTGCGAATGGGGCCCGACGGAATACCAACGTATGTCTCAAATAACCCGGTTGATATCAGAGTCGATAACGTGGGACGCCCAGTTCATCTGCATTTTGGCTCGCCGAATCCTCATCACGATCAGAGCGTGATAAAAGGCCTCCAACTCGACGATATGGACATGTTCGAGTTCTTGAAAGGTATCATCCGTCATCGCTCGACGAAAAAATCACTCGACAAGATTTTCGGCTTTACGATTGGATGAAATTATGGAAAAGCAATTCACATCTCCAACCGTCTATTTTCTTCAAGAGGGCAGAGAGAATCTGCGCGAGTGCCTCAATATTGCGTTTCAATCTGCGAAGCAACAAAATGTCTCGAAGATTATCATCTTCACCGCCAAAGGCGAGGGCGTCCGAATCGCACTTGACTCTTTCCGTCCGCAGGAGGAGTTTTCGCACATACAGCTTGTGGCTGTAACGTTTCCGCAGGGGATGTCGTTCACGGATAAGGCCGGGAATGCACTTGAAGTAGAAATTCCACCAACTGAAGTCCAGTTCTTCCGTGAAAACAACGTGAGCATCATTCGGGCGCATATGCCTCTCGATCCAATCACACCTTTCTACAAACACAAGGGGATGCTGGGCCAAGACCTCAGCTTAGTTTGCGAGGCCTTGAACATGTTCGGGGGCAGCATGAGTTTATGTGTACAGGCAATTACGATGGCGTGCGACGCAGGCCATGTTGCTCTCGGCGAACACGTCATCGCATTGACTTCGGATACCGCTATACTCGCCCAAGCATCAAACACTGCACGCATGCTCGGCGAACTGGTAATACGAGAGGTACTGTGCAAGCCAGCGGTCCTAACAATTAGTCGCCGAGAAGTTTCTGAAAAGCTACCCACCCAAATGCGGCTTGAAATGAAGTCAGATGTTAAGGCGCTTCCGAGCGTTTCTGAGACTATTTCAAAGAAGTCGCCACCTGACGAGAAAAGTTAGGACCCACGCACTCTGCGTAGATATTTACGCCTATAACGTAAAAGGCGGCCTACAAGCAGAGGGAGGCCCGCCTTCGCGGACCTCCCGAAATAAAAGTTAGTCCATTTGGGTAATCACAGCGAGGATTTCGGCGCTGGCGCGCTGAACGTGCTCCAGCGATTCCGTGAGCATATCCTTGTCGCCGCAATAAAGCTGGATGTAGTCGGCTGTGCGAACAGGTAGTAGGTCGCGGGCTTCGTCGCACTTCGTACGAGACAGACCCGGAAACGGGTTTCTTCCAGCCGGAGTACGTCAACATTTTTGGCGTGCCCTTCACATTTTTGCCGCACGAAGGCGGAGGAGATCAACCGCCGCCGCCCCCGCCTGCTCCCAAAACGAGGATTGAGGCGCTGCCGGAACGCAAAGGCTATGAAATCGTTTGGCCCAATGTGATTCGGATTGACCACGACTACCGGCCAACGTTGACTCTGGACTTAGCGAAGGCGAAGCCGCTCACCCTTGATGCGTATGAAACGCCAACATTGGCTGAATTGGCACCGATCATTGAGGGCAAGCCTGATGTGACGCGGCTATCTGAAATTAGCTTGCGTGAGCTTGGTGAGCGGTTCCGAACGCAGAAGATTGTGTTCTCAGCGGCAAGCGACATTTACGAGCAGATGAAAACCACCTGGAAGGGCAATCGCGAGTATCTGCTTGCCCAGGTGATCCGGCTTGTCGAGAAATACATTGAGAGCGACAAGCTGCGAGTCGAGCCGCCCCTTTTCAATCAAGACCCGTTACGCCGAAGAATCATAATTACGCTCCACATGAGCAGCTTGGCCGAACATCTCAAGCAGGCGATTCATTTTGAAAACACGAAGGCGCTGGTTCCGATTTTTGACACGGAGCGACCAATCCGGGCGACCGGCGACATGCTGCCGTGGTACACGGGAAAGGCCTGCGAGCACGTTAACCACTCCCACATCAACATGGCTGTGTTCGACAGCCGATGGGAAGCGAGCGAGGCGTTCGAGCTTGATCGCAGTCCGCATGTCGCCGCCTGGGTGAAGAACGATCACTTGGGTTTCGAGATCACTTACTCCTTCAAGGGAATCATCCGCAAGTTCCGTCCAGACTACCTGGTGCGCCTCGCAAACAGAAAAATGCTCGTACTGGAAGTCAAGGGACAGGATAACCAGGAACAGCAGACGAAACGCGAGTTCCTAGGTGAGTGGGTCCGGGCGGTTAACGGACACCGCGGATTTGGCAGATGGGACTCGGACGTTTCTCGGCATCCCACGGATATTCACGAAATTCTCCAGAGGCAGTGCAAGTAGAAAACTAGGAGAGCACAGAAGGCATTTTTGTCGTTACTTAACAGATGCCTTCGCAGACGCTTTCTTGGCTTCCAGAAGCACCTTGGTTACCTTTGCAATGGCTTTCTCGATGTCTCTCTTTGTTATTTTTGATGAGTGCCCGTTCCAAGTGCGAACCTGGGTCTTAACGTAATTTTCAGCGAGCTTGCGGATTTCAGTCATTTCCTTGCCTCCTCGGTGCTTGAAGGGCGGGCTGATAGACTCGATCGAGAACATAGTCTGTAAAATCTTTTACCCAATAAAGCTGCGTAAGCGGTTTTCTACCACCATGGGCGAGAAATTCACGCAGGTACGGATTAAGTTCGATCAGAGGAAAGAGCACTTTCTTAATATCGTCCACCGTCGGCGCGTGACCTCGCACCTGCCCCCCAATCAAGAGCCTAGCTTGCTCTGCTAGATTTTCCCAATCTTGCCTATGGTCATCATAGAGCCGATTGAATCCAGCAGCCTCTAATCGCAATCGTACCACTTGCGTCAACGCCATGGCTTTATCCCTTCAACACGGCAAGGAGAGCGTACGCCACCAGCAGGATGACAGAGACAACAAACCCAACGCTCCAAACGTGGAATAAACTTATGCTCGACGGATAAAAAAGCCAAGTATATGAACTCAATATTCCCACGGCACATGAAAGCACAGGGACGATTCCGAGCCGAGCGTAGCGGACATATTTGTTGGCAGTATCCTTGGCGTCTGCTGGAAGGGCATCAGCCTTAGCAAACAAGAAGGCTATGAATACGAGGAGTAAAGACGCTATTGCGGCTGAAGCTGACAATACGGCTTCGGCTATCTCCTTAGTGGGCGTAGACTCCAAGATTCCGGCAATGTATTATCTTCTCAGATAGTTGTCAATCAGCGAATACAATTGACTAATAGGCTGCCAAGACTTAGGACTGATGATCGAGTCAATCCATTCCCCCCATGCCAGAGGTGCTTCCTCTTCGCCTAGTAAACGGAAACTCAAATGATCTTCGTATCTTAGCCCCTCGACATTTCCCTGCACTCGAATCAGTATTGGACGTTCGTTTGGAGTGGACTATCATCTGAACGAGAGAAAGCGTCCCTGTCCGTTTGGGCGGTTTGTATTGAGCAACCGGGATGCACGAATTTTGGCGACTTGCTATCCTAGAGTTGTACAAGGAGAGAAAAGCGTTGAAAACTAAGCTTTTCGGGTCTACGGGGCTTGAGGATGAAACAAGAGAAGATTTGGCTGTTTTGCTTGAGTCCGAGCAGTCCGATCTCGACAGGTTGGCGTCTTGGTTGACGCAAAGCGCCCATACCATTCCTCTGGCATGGTCCGAAATCGAGGAGATGGTGGAGGGTACCTCCTTTGATGCTTCAACTGCGAACCAAGCCTTGCTTGTCACGCGGTTCTTGTTGTCAAGGTGGTGTTCGCTCGAGCTCACCTTGCCTGAAATCTCTGCGGACCTTATCAAGGTGGGGTATTCTGACAAGGAAGCCCAAAAACTCGTAAGTTTTCTCGCTAAACTTCAAGATGTGCGTGAACGCGTATACCGATCTGCGATGAAGCGGGGACATGAAATCCGCGGGTTGCCCACGATCGACGATCTGAATTTAGTCTGGGATATTAGACCGGTATTTCAGGATTATGCATACGATTCCCCTCCAGGTGATTCGGCTTATGAGCGTATAGTTACTCACACGTACACGTTGATTGCTGAAATACTTGCATCACGGGAGAATGGCGAGCAAGAATCGGTGTCGATCCAGCTGTCCGAGGATGATCTTGAACGCTTAATGCAAGCGCTCCAGAGATCAAAAAAACAACTTGAAGTTGCAAAGAAGCATTTTGGTTTGTGAACAATGAAAAATTCCGGGACATACGCTAGGACGCGACGAATGCAGGACAAGCCTCGGGCCTCCAAGTGGAGACTCAATAAGTGGAGGCTCAATAAGGAGTCTCGAAACTGTAGCTATGGTCACTCAGCATTGTTGCTGGACCAGTCAGCTCACCTGTTGCGAACATCAAAGTCTCGTGAAGACCTTCATCTTCTCCACTCCTGTAAGGTGCCCAAGCGTGTGGGTGCGTCTTCTGGGGAAAGACAGAAGTTCCCATTCCTTCGAGCGAGATTGTCCAAAGGAGAAGACGATTGGACTACTCAACGCTTGAATCGCGTCAGTATCGAGTTGAGCAGTCCAGGGAAACGACGAGCAAATTATCCGGCTAGAAGTCATCAAGAGCTGGTAGAGGCTCACTCCGAGCTGGTGTCGGAGTACCAGATGTTGGTCGGACAGCGGCTTGAAGGTGGTCTCTCTCCTGAAGCCTCGGCGCGACTCAGGGAAGTCGAGGCAGAACTGGATGACCTTGAGCAGAAACAAGAACCAGCTTCGAGGCAATTGAACATCTACGCGACTGCCAACCGCCGTCTGCGTGAACTGAACGAAATTATCGAGCGTCTAAAGGAATTCGCATAAATGCCCAAGGTCGTTCGGCGGCAGACGCCACCTCCTTTCTCTCGGTATCAAGATTACAAGCCCTTTTTAAGACTTGATTTCCTGCATCGGTGCAGTTACTGCGGCGTCCGTGAGGCTTCGTGGGGAGGACAGACACACTTTCACGTCGACCACTTCAAGCCGAAGTCCATGTTCCCTGAACTGGAGACAATGTACTTCAACCTTTATTATTCTTGCGACAGATGTAACACATACAAGCGAGCCTTTTGGCCCACGGCGACTGAACTTACTCATGGACAGCGTTTCTATGACGCTTGTATTGACCGCTCGAAACATCACTTCCGCATGGAGACGGACGGCTCCCTGAGCGCAATTTCTCCTTGCGGAACCTATTCACTACAAAGGTTGAGACTAAACAGGGCGACACTAACGCAATTGAGAAATCAGCGGCTTGAATTCATCGTCCAATATCGAATGATTCTGCGCAACGAACGCTTCTTGCGGTTGCGCTTTACCGAAAGCACAAGTGAAGATCGTGACGCGCTGGCATTGGCAATCAGGACGATCGCCATACAAAGACGAAAGTACAGGAATTTGGTGAAGCTATCGCCAATGGATTAGTCAGGTGCATAAGTGCAAAGAACAATAGGATTATGGATTATGAGACTGATCCAACTGGATTAATGACTGCCTGTTTTTTCGGGGGCGGCGGTAGGAGCCGGGATCTGACTGGTGGGAGTGTTCTTGGGTGATACCGTCGTGGCGGGGGACGGGGCAGGTGCAGGGCTCAATGTGAACGGTCGCGGGATTTCGACTATTGGAGGCTTGTTGGCTTTTGGTAGGGTCGCATCGGCGGCCATGAGCAAAACGAACAGAACCGCGCAGCATGCCAACACAACGGCAAGAACTCTGATGCGATCTGTCTTAATTTGACGGATGTAGGAAAGTTTGAGAACCTCGCCAGAAACCACCTGCAGTAATGCTAAACCATTCGAAGCAGCGATTTCAGTCAAGTACTCATCGTGCTGTTGGGCCAAACATGAATACTTAGGACTACGCGAGAAAATTCGTTGCCACCGTCTGGGACGGAGATGAGACAGGAAGAACAGCGCGCGCGTGTTTGAAATTAATCGTGTGTTGGCAGCTGGATTGGTAGTCGGGAAGATAATCAAAGCCACGAGGACAGCTGCCCAAATTGCCGCGAATGCGAATGCGAGGACAAGCAGCTGTCTCCAGAGTGGTTGACCACCGCGCGGGAAGTAATCTCCCAAGTTCGCAAGAACTTTGCCTATCATCGCGGAGAGCAGAGCGACCGCAAATGCAGCCTTCGCGTCCAGGAATCGAATGATGCCCTGATTGTCGTCGAGCGCCTTATACAAGAATCCGAGTTGCTGGTTGGGATCAGGTTCGGCTGCCTTAGGACCAGAGAAGGGAGCTGCCACGCCAGCAGGCGGACTGGCTGGAGCACGGTGACCGACGGCACCATCCTGAATAGGCTGGGTCATTGCGAAAAATAATAACAAACGAACGGTGGTCTCGCTAGCAAATTGAAAGTCCGGGCCGTTAGTGTAGAATACATTGATATTTCTTTAACTCTTGAGTCTAGTGGACCTACTAAATGCCTGAGCAGAGCTTCCAGGACCTCTTTTCAAAAGCCTACGGTCGGGCCCAAACGCGTGGCGTCAGAAAGACTTCTGAGTTACGGGAGAGCCTAGCGATCGACGCGGAAGTTGGCGCTCAGCTCGGGCATCCCGAATTTGAGTCCTTGACTGTTGGGGAAACGAAGGAGGGTGAAGGGGTTGTCTTTTTCCTAGACATCCGCGGCTTCACAAAATTGTCTTTCGTATTGTCAAATGAGGAGCTTCTCTGGATCTTACAGGCCTTGACCGAAGCCGCAGTGAGAAGCGTGATCCAGTTTGGGGGACACGTCATTGAGTTTACAGGCGACGGCATCATGGCCGTATTTGGGGACTCCCGCACAGCTGCCGAAGCAGCTGCCTTCGCAGCTTTGCACACCACAGCGTTCCTGATGAAGGGCATTCAAGACAACGTAAATCCACAATTGGAGCGCGTCGGTACTGAGCCGGTTCGCACTGCTGTTGGAATGGAATTTGGCGATATTCTCTGGTCACGGATCGGTATCTTAAACAGAACACAAGTGAAGCCCATCTCTGAGGCAACCTTCCTAGCAGGAAAATTATCTTGCGGTGGCCGAACAAAAGCCTGGGAGGCTATGGTCGGGGCTAACCTCGCCGAATGGATTCCCGAAGCATTCAGGGTTGCAGCGCCAAAATATAAGTTCGTTTCTGACGGAGTCGAATACTCTAGGGATCTATTCTTGTTTAAGTGGGAGCAGTTCTGGAGCGAAAATCGATTACGGCCACGAGAGTTTCGAAAACTATTGCTCGAACGCAAACTAAGGTTAAGCAATCATGGGTCTCCCTATTTAGCAGCACTGAAGCGCCTGACTGAGGCTGGCCACACGGTGTTTCTCGACGAGTCAACTGATTCTCCGCATTTGGTCGTTGAGCTCGACAATCAAAGGAGCGTCTCGGCAATTGTCACGTTTGGGTCCAATTTCATTGGATCTGTCCCGAGTGTGTTCCTCAGACAGAACGGAGACCTGGAGAGAATCGATATTGATCCAGTACAGTGGACACAAAGCGGTGGGGACTTGGCCTCCATAATGGCTGCACTCCGCAGAGCCTTGTAGTGGGTAAAAGGAGCGCACAATGCGACAAGGCCTTTTTAGTCTGGTGGCGAGTAAGTCAGCACGAGATTTTGCAAGCGAGTTGCGGCGAATTCTACTTTACCAATCGGAGGCCGCACGCATTGCAAGGTATGCTCGCTCAAGTCCCCACCTCGAAATCGGTGGAGATATGTTTGGATTCTACACACCCGCTGGAGAGCCGTTAGTATTCGTCACGACCGGTCCTGGGCCTGCCGCCCGTCGAGACGCAACGCATTTCCAACAAGATCCAGAGTTTCAGACTAGGATCTTTAACCAACTAGCTAGCAAGTTTCGCATGTTCTACATCGGAGATTGGCATTCTCACCACAGCCTTGGGCTTTCTGAACCAAGTGGATCGGACGACGCGAAACTTCGAGATCTTGCCAGGAAGAACGGATGGCCACAACTATTCTCATTAATTGTCCAGACCGAACTAACTGATCATCGATCTCGCTATCATGGGCGTTATCGAGATGAACCGTCGGGCCCAACCGAGGAATTTGGCATTTGGTGGAATGCTTTTCACTATCAGTTCCGGGAAGAAAAGCATTTTCGCCATAGAGTCGAAATTGACTTTCAGGCTGAACAGAATCCTTATCAGACGACATCCGACAGCATTGACGCGACGATTCAGCAGGATCATCGCAGCAGAGATTACGAATCTCGCGGATTTGCGAGTGCCGTCCTTCCTCCTATAGAGACATTGAGCGAGAGCCGGATAACAATAAGCGCTGACGAATTTCTGCTCAAGTCATATCAGGAAATCTGTAGGGAACTTTCTCGTGAATTACACAATGCCCAGATGGAAGTGGATCTGGAGGCTTCTGGTGGCCCCTGCCTCGTGGTGCTAGACGGCCAACAAAGCGTGAAATGCAGCATCCTTGGCCACTGTGATTCGACTGTCCGAGTCGAGGTATCGCCACAAGCGAGAGAAAAGATTGAGTTTGAAGTGTCGTGCAAGAGCGGGCGGATCGCTGCAGTTGAAATGCTGCGAATTGTTGCATGTGTTGTAAGTCAGATTAAGCCTCCAGACTCCAGAGACAGACCGGGGAAGCGTGCCTAAGCAAACCGCCGATGTCGAATGCTCACTGGCATCAGAGCAGCCGAAACAAAGGAAGCGCTTGTGTTCGACGATTTTCAGAAAAGTCGACTACGTTTTGAAGAGAGCGAGTTGAAGGCCAGTCACCCTCATTGTGAGTTCACGTTGGGAGACGACTATGCCTTCTTAAAGCTCTGGCACTCTGTAGCCGGTACCTGGTACCGGCTGCGTGTCTACGTGCCAGGAGCGTATCCAGATGAAAAACCTATAGTCTATGTGGAGCACCCCCTGCCTTTGCCTGCGTACACGCCTGGGAAAATGATTCGGGACTATGCTCCAAGTCACAATTATCATGTCCTTCGCACGAGCAAGAACGGCGAAGTTCAAATCTGTCATTTCTCCGATAGCGCCTGGGATGCTACCAAGTCGATTCACCTGGTTATTCTAAAAGCTAAGCTGTGGCTTCAGGCCTATGCTGAGCATCACATGCGAACCGGTCAGCCCATATGTGATTTTTTCAACGACTGCCAATAGTGAATTGGAGAAGGAATATGGACGAGAAGAAAGTCACGAAACAGACTCTTCAGGATGCCCAACGAGGCGGTCGACGACTTGTTTATAACAAGGAAACAGGCCAATTCGAGGTGTTAAAGGCGTCCGATACAATTGACCCGGCAAAACAGACACAGATGACTCCTTCCAATATTCCAAACGCGTAGTTCCCTCGAAGGTGGGCATGCTGATTTTTCAAATCGAGAAGATTGCTACGAAAGGGCACCCCCTGCTTGACGGTGTCTATAACGTTGCTCTTCGGGTCTCCGATAACGGTGATTGTCTTACGACGATTCCTCGCGCTGGTGTCGTGACATTAGTCGATGCCCATTTGTTGGTTAAATTGCTCACAATGCAAGACCGTCTACCGTTGGGGGAAACTGGTCGAACGGTCGCATCTATATTGGCGGATGTGGAGCGCATCGGAAGAGACGCAAGTTCTGCTGAGCTGCCATCTGAGCACGCGCCCGCTATTGCTGGCCTGACATTACTTCGTTACCAAACTGACGAAGGACCACAGCGGGACAAGTTCTGGGTGATGCAGCGAGAGCTCAGATCGGAAGGCATCGATATCTGCATTGATGAATCTGGTGTTCTCGTAGGATTTTCTGAGAGAACGGAAGAGGGACATCGCGAAAAGATATCGACAAATCTAGTCAGCCGCCTTGACATGCTTAGCGACCGTGATGGTGCTTTGGTTGATAGAGGAGCCCTAAGGGGAAAGAGCGCACTAATAATTGGTCTCGGGAGTATTGGCTCAGTTCTGGCGTGCGATTTAGCTAGATGTGGCGTTGGAAGATTTGCTCTGGCTGACTCTGAGCGGCTCGAGTGGGGCAACGTTGTGAGACACGCAGCCGGACTGTCGGATGTCGGACGCCTGAAAAGCAAAGTCGTTTCGGATCTAATACTTGATCGAAATCCGAACTCGCAAGTCTCTGAGATTACATTGGAGTTAGGAGCTGCCTCAAGGGACACCTACGATCAAGCTGTCGCTTTGGCAGATATCGTCGTATGCGCGACAGATAACAGATTGAGTCGTTTGATGTGCAATCGCCTGTGCGTCAAACACCGGAAGAAAGTGATCTTTGGTGGACTGACACCTGGTGCATTCGGGGGAATGGTTTTCCAGTTTCGACCGCCAGAAACGATGTGCTATCACTGTTTCGTCAGTTCCTTTCCAGAGGCTGCTGCAGATAGGGAAACCGAAGAGTCGGCATACGCCGGGGGACCTGACGGACATCTCGCACTCGACATAGCACCAATCACGAATCTAATGTCGAAGCTAGCAATCGTCGAGCTTCAGAAGCAAATTGGAAAAGTACCAGGAGGATTGGATGCCGATCTTTCTGCGCCTTGGTATATATGGATCAACCGGCGTGAAGGTGAGTATGCCGAATTACCTCCTTTAGGAAGGGGCGTTGCGGGACTGAGAGTGTTACAGTGGAATCCGGTGCAGATGGAAAAATTCGAGGACTGCCCTCACTGTGGTGCGGCTCCATTCTAACTCGCTGGTCGCCACGTCCCCTCAAGATTAGCGAAGGACCTTCTCGTACTGCTGTCGGACGGAATGGAAATTGTGTCGTACTTTGTGTCATAACCCCAAGTTTCTTTGCATAAAAACGCATATTCAGTCCGGTGCAGTTCCATGCGTGCCTAAAGGCACCTAACTCCCATCAGGTCTTATCCTTTGGTGCGTTTTGCCGCTCTGCTTTGCATGGCTGTGCTTCTCGCGACTGGGATTTGACACGGTAGAGGTCTGGGGTTCGAGTCCCCACGGGCCTACCATTCCACGCTGGTCCAGCCCGGACACATGGGTGACACAACGTACCTAAGACATAGGTAACACTTTTGGGCCGAACGGATTTTC
>Ga0335085_10009954_pt1 | contig 14274 bp, 22 predicted proteins | sample Lox_Sample_45_FD_206712 | JGI IMG/M metagenome (GOLD analysis project Ga0335085, IMG submission 206712) | Soil microbial communities from Loxahatchee National Wildlife Refuge, Florida, United States - Lox_Sample_4.5 | ecosystem: Environmental > Terrestrial > Soil > Wetlands | place: USA...
TATACGCGAAACACCCTGCTCAAGCTCTGGTCGCAATCGGACGGGCCAATTTACCACCGCTAGCGGCGCTAGCCGTGACCGTGGCCCTAGTCTCGCTCCATCGAAACTCATCGATGCGGGCAGAGAATGGTCAACAAACCGGAATTCATGAACGAGGCACAGGCCGCCGAGTACATCGGCATGAGCGTGGCGTTTCTGCGCTGCGGCCGATCGCGCGGCGTTGCCGGCAACCGCACCCCGACACCGGCGCACTACAAGAAGGGAAGCCGCATTCAGTACGCGCGGGGTGATCTGGATGCATGGCTCGCGGAGAGACGTGTCGATCCAGCGACGCCTCGACGCCGCTCGCGCCGTCAGCAGCAAACCTCCGCAACGTGAGCGCGCACGGCGCCGCGCCCGGAGCTGCTGGCGCGCAGGCTCCGGGGCGGACTTTACCGAACGGGATCGCCGCGGATGGTAGCGCGTCGCCGGCGCCGGCCGCCAGCGCGATCAGCCGCGTGTCGTCAGCCTGGCTCCTCGCTCGCAGCCTCACGCGACCGCCAGCGCCGCGGCAGGACACTGCGGCGCGCATCCTCAACGTCACGGCCGAGGTGTATCACAGCGACCCCTGCGACGTGCCAACGCTGAGCGCCAGCATCGCGCACCTGCTCGTCGCCGAGTCGCCACGGCATGCGTACGTCGCTCACCCTCGCCTCGGCGGCGGGATCTCGATCGGCACACGGAAGAACCCTCAGCTCGCCGGCGAGATTCTGCACCGCCTGATTCTCGGAAAGGGACGCGAGATCGTCGCGATCGCGGCGAACGACTTCCGCACCGCGCGCGCGCAGGAGCTGCGCGACACAGCGTTCGCCGACGGCAGACTGCCGATCCTCACCGGCGAGCTCGAGGAGACCGCCGCATTTGCGGGGCGCGTGCGCGATCGCTGTGCAGCGCTCGGGTTCCCGTTCGATGGTGAGTCGGAAGTCGCCATCGAATGGAGCGAGCCGCTCGCCGACGGCAACGTGCGCTGCAGGTGCATGATGGATCACGTCGACCTCGAGCATGGCCGGGTGTATGACCTCAAGCGCGTCGCGGACGCGAACCCGCGCCGGCTCGAGCGGACAATCGTCGAAAACGGGCTCGACCTTCAGGCGCACGCCTATCGTCGCGCACTCGAAGCGTTGCGGCCCGAGCTGGTCGGACGTGTCGAGTTCACGTTTTTGTTCGTCGAGGCGGATGCACCGCATGAGATCGTGCCGGCGGTGCTCGACGGACGCCTGCGCGAGATCGGCGAATTGCGATGGCAGCGCGCGCTGCGCACCTGGCGCGAATGCCTTACTGCGAACCGGTGGCCGGGCTACACCGACGGCCGACCAGCTCTCCTCGAGGCGCAACCCTGGGACGTGGCGCGGGAGATCGGGAGCGTCGACCTATGAACACCCAAGCGCACCGGACGTTTGAGGACACGCCCGCGACCCGTAGCCAGACGCCTCTCTTCATCGGGCTCTTCGCCCCGACCGGCGCCGGGAAAACCTACAGCGCCCTGCGACTCGCGACCGGGATCCAGCGCGTGGTGGGCGGTGAGATCTTCGGGATCGACACCGAAAGCAATCGCATGCGGCACTACGCCGATACCTTCAAGTTCCGACACGTCCCGTTCTCCCCGCCCTTCAGCCCGCTCGATTACATCGCCGCGATCGACCACTGCGTGGAGCGCGGTGCAAAGACCATCATCGTCGACAGTGCGACACACGAACACGAAGGCCAAGGCGGCGCGCTCGAGTGGCACCTGGCCGAAACAAAGCGGCTCGCGCAGGCCTGGGGCTGCAGCGAGGCGAAGGCGCAGATCTCGGCCTGGGGCGTACCGAAGGCAGCGCGCCGCAAGCTGATCGCCCGCATCCTGCAGATCAACGCGAACATCATCTTCTGCTTCCGCGCGCGAGAAAAGCTGAAGGTCGAGCGTGGAAAGGACCCCGTTGAGCTCGGCTTCATGCCGATCGGCGCCGAGGAGATCTTCTACGAGATGACACTCGGTTGCCTCCTGCTGCCGATGCAAAAGGGCGTCCCGAATTGGACGTCGCAGCTCCCAGGCGAGAAGTTGATGATGAAATTGCCGGCGCAGTTCGAGGCGCTCTTCGGCGAGAGCAAGCAGCTCGATGAGTCGATCGGCGAGAAGCTCGCCACCTGGGCCGCCGGCGGCGCGTCGGCAACCGCGGCGGTCGACACGCCGGAGAAGCTCCTCGAGGAGTACTCGAAATGCGCGTCTCGCTCCGCCTGGGACGGGCTCGAAAAGCGTCGCGCGGCGCTATGGGCTACGGCGAAAGGCAACATCAAACAGCGGCTCAAGGACGCATCCGACACCGCGGCCGACCGGCTGCGCTCACCATGAGCAGCACACGCAACGTTGGCGGTGCGCTCACGATGGATGCGATGGCGCGGCTGCATTTCAACGTGCTGAACCGCGACGAGCAGGCTCAGGCGATCCGACAGCTCGCCGAATCGGGGATGAGCGATGACACGATCGCTCGCGGCACGGGCCTCACCGTCGAAGAGATCAGGCGCCGCGTCGCATCTGGCGGTCAGTGGGTCGGTCGCCGCTGGTATCCCGACTGGAGAATCCGCGAGCTCGCGGAGAAGCACCGGGAGACCGAGGTGGACGAATGAGGCGCGCGCGCGCACTGACCGAGCGTGATTGGATTCTCGCCGTCACTCAGACGAGCCCACGCGGAGTTATCTCGCGACGTCGGGGACGCGGATGGAAGAAGCGCCTCATTTGCATGGCGCTGGCGCATTGGATGGAGCCGCAAGCCGGCAAGCGCACGCACTATGTGTCGGCTCTCAGCCTTTCGGCGGCGACCGCACTCGGTCCCGACGAGATCTCGGAGCTGCTCGCCGAGCTGCTCGAGGAAGGCTGGCTCGCGATCGCGGACACCATCGGCGGCTCGCATCATCAATATCGCCCCGCAATTCCAACAGGGCAGGAGTCGTACTAACACCCATGGCCGGCTACATCCGCATCGACAAGGACCAGGTCGCCGATCAGCGGCTCTACGATCTGGCCGAACGCGTTGCACCGGTCTGGACCTTCGCCAAGGACCTCCCGGAGCTTGAGCGCCGTCACGCTCTGCGTCACGCGTTACTCGGCGTGACTGTCACGCTCTGGGCCTACGCGGATTCGCACATTCGCGCGGACAATAGCGTGACTGTCACGCTCGACGGATTGAGCGCAATCCTCAATGTGCCCGTGACAGTGCTCGCTCAGTTCCCGCCGCAATGGATCAAGGTGCGGGCCGACGGCTACGTTGAGCTCCCGGGCTATTGCGAGAAAAACCTCGTTCGCGCCAGAGACCTACGCCACGATGACCGTGCGGCGAAGAGAGAACACGAGCGCGAATTGGCGGCCGAGCGCCAACGCCGGAAGCGCAAGAAAGATCGAGAGTCTGTCACGGGCGTGACGTCACGGAAAAGTGCCCGTGACAGTAACGCTGTCACGCCCCACACCGGTACCGGTACCGGGACCTTAGACCATACCCGGTACCGTACCGATGGCGCGGCTACGCGAGCGGCTGGTCCGGCGGCCGCCGCTGCGCCGCGCAAGAGCTTCGCGGACGACTTCGTTCAGCGCTTCGGCGAGCCACCGGCGAAGGCGAAACCATGAGGAAACGCCCGCTAAGCCTCAGCGCCCGCGTACCGCGGACGAGTCTCGCGGCACCGGTGATGCGACTGCCGACGCAGATGGAGCAGGGCAACCGAGAGCGTGCGCAGCTCTACCGCTCGAGCCGCTGGCGGCGGGAACGCGCTCTGTTCCTGGCGACTCACGCAACCTGCGGTTGTGGTGCCACCGCCGTTGTGGTCGATCACCGCGACGGGCATCAGCGCGAGGACTGGCGCGAGCGCTTCTGGGATCAGAGTACATGGCAGCCGATGTGCAGCGCGTGCCACGCCGCGAAGAGCGCGCGCGAGCTCGACGCCTGGCGCGACGCAGGCGAAGGCGTAACGCCACGGCCGCAAGGGGGGAAGGGGGTTAAGGATTGGGAGCGAACAGAGGCGCGCGTCCGCACGGGGCCTTCGCGATAGTGAGCACAGCGCCATTAAGGGGCATGGGATGAAGCGATCGAAACCAACACGCTCGAGAACCGCCACGGATGAGCGCGCGCCGCCGTATCTGTCAGCCGACGCTGCGGAGCTCTGGCGCCAGACGGTCACGTACCTGCGCGGCAACGGCACGTTTCTGGCCGTCGACGCCGGCGTGGTCGAGACGTACGTGACCGCAGTGGTGCGGCTGCGCCGTCTCACCCTGGCGCTCGACAAGGCCGCGCTCGTCGACAAGGAGGGCAAGCCGCACCCGCTGTTGAGAACGGTCGAGGCGACCTGCGCGACGGTCAAGAATCTGGCACACGTTCTCGGCTTGAGCCCGCTCGCGCGCAAGGCGCTGCCGGCGAAGCCGCGCGTGAAGCCGAACAGCGGAGGGAGGGACGTATGGCGCGGCGTGCTCGACCGCTGACGCCGCTCCCGGTGCCGGCGCCGCTCTTCCCGCTGACGGTCGAGCCGCACACCGCGCTCGACCTGATCCCCGAGGTCGACGACCCGACCGGCCGCGGTCTCAAGGCCTGGCGGATCCTGTCACGGCTCCCCATCACCGAGGGCCCGTTCGCCGGCAAGCGCATCGGCGAGCACTCGCCGCCCTGGCAGCGCCGGCTCACGGTGCTGATCTTTGGCCACACCGATGAGCAGGGGCTGCGGGCGCTGCGCGAGATCTTCGTCAACATGGCGAAGAAGAACGGCAAGAGCTCCTACGCCGCCGCGCTCGCGCTCACCAAACTGCTGCTCAACGAAGAGCAGCGCGAACATGTCGTGTGCTTGGCATCGAACCGCGAGCAAGCCCACATCATGTTCGACGGCATGGCCGCGATGGTGCGCGCGGATGAGACGCTCTCGGAGCGCTTCGCGATCGTCGAGCACCGGCACACGATCCGCTACCCCGCGACGACCTCGCGGGTGACCGCGGTCAGCGCCGAGATGGCGGCGGTGGTCGGGCAGAACATCTCGCTCGCGCTCGTCGACGAGCTGCACCTCCTCGGCGCGACGCCGAAGGGCGCGCGGCTCGTGGCACAGATCCGCACCGGCCAGGTCGCGCGCCGCGAGCCGCTCCTGCTCTCGATCTCGACGGCGCCGACGGATCTGTCATCGGGCATTTTCGAGGCGACGTGCCAGAAGGCGCGACGCGTGATCGCGGGCGAGGAGGTCGACCCGCGCTTCTTTGCGTGGCTTTGCGAAGTCCCGGCGGGGCTCGATCCGGAGGACCCTGAGAACTGGCACTGGTCGAATCCTTCGCTCGGCTTCACCGTGACGCGCGAGCGCCTCGAGGCCGAGCTCGAGAGCGCCCGCTCCGACCCCTCGGCGCTGCGCGACTTCCGCAGTCAGAATCTCAACATCGCGCCAGAGGGTTCCGCCGGCGTCGACCGCTGGCTCCCGCTCGCGGAATGGGACTGCGCGGCGGATGACACACTCGACCTTACGGCGCTGCTCGCGGAGTCGTTCAGGCTGTATGTTGGAATCGACCGCGGAGGCCTCGACGATCTCTCCGCCCTGGTGGTGCTCGGCAAGACGCTCGAGGAGCGCGTGCTCGTCTGGTCGCACCAATGGTTGAGCCGGCGCGGGTACGAGAAGCGCAAGACCGTGAACGACTACGACGGCTTCATCGCCGCCGGCGAGCTCACGCTCTTCGATGACGGCGCCGGCGATCTCACGGAGATGCTCGAGGTGGTGCGCCAGGCGGCCGCCACCGGCAAGGTGGGCCTGGCCGGAATCGATAGCTACTGTGCGCCCGACACGGCGGAAGCGCTGCTCAAGGTCGGCATCGAGGTGCAGTCGGTCCCGCAGAACTGGCAGGCGACGCCCGCGATCGTGTGGATCGAGCGGCTGCTCGCCGGCGGGATGCTCAGGCACGCCGGCTCCCGGCTGCTGCGGTGGAACGTGGCCAACGCCGTCGTCGAGCGCCGCGGTAATGCGGTGAGCCTCACGAAGGCCACCGCCGTCGGCAGCGGCAAGATCGACGGCGTCGCGGCGCTGCTGAATGCCGCGGCGGCCTGCGTCTCGCGGGCCGACAAGGACCGCCCGAGCGTCTACGACGAGCGCGCCGCGCGCGGCCTGCCCGTGTTCCTTTCCGTATGACCGCGCGGCGCGCGAATCTCGCCGCGGCGCTCGCGCACTTCAACGCCGCGCGCGCGAGTCACATGCGCGCGCGAAAGTCCCTTGAGCGCCTCACCGAGCTCGTTCGGCTTGGGCAGCACGCCGAGCGGGTTCCGGATTACCTGGCGCTGCGCCGGCTGCTCGTGAAGATCGCGGTGACCACGGCGGCCGCCGCCGAGGCGCATGCCGACGCTGGCTCGCTGTTTGCGAGCGCCCGCCTCGAGCTGCTGCAGTACGTCGCGCAGGTGGACACGCCCCCGGTGGAGGCTCCCGCCGGCGAATGAGCAGCACCGATCCAATTCGCCGCCTGCGCGCCGTCGCGGCCGCCGCCGGGCTCGTCGACCCGGAGCTCGGGCGCTGGCTCTCGGGCGCGATCGACGCGTATGCGGCTGGCGAGAAGCTCGAGCGCGCGCTCGGCCTGGCGGGACCCTGGCGCGCCAAGGCAGCCCGTGAGCGGCGCGATGCCGCGATCCGCGAGCTCGCCGAGCGACACTTGCCGCGCCTCCCCTCGGTGCGCGCCACCGCGATCGCGTTCATGGCCAGGCGAGATCTCCTCAAGCAGCTTGGCGAGAAGGTCAGCGAACGGACGCTGCGCCGGGTGCTTCGAGTTGGCCAACGACTTCATCTACCGCTGGCCCAGAGTTCCGGGCAGCATCCGCCCGGTCATGGCAACCGCAACCGCACAAGCTTTACGGGTCCCGAAGAATCACCCCATGCGCAGCATCGCCCCGCTCGCCGAACAGGCTGACTACATCAGCGGCCGCAAGAAGCTCGCCGAGCTCGAGGCGCGCCACTCGCAGGCTGTCGAGCGCGAGCACCGCGCACGCCGCAAGCTTCGCGCCGAGGTGAGCGTGCTCCGCACCGCCGCGGCCGCCGACGACGATCGCCAGCGACTCGAGGCGGACCGCCGGGCTGCGCTGGAGCTGGCGAAAGGCGGGCGGATGGCAACGCAGTCGCCGGCCAACGAGGTCGCCGCGGCGCTCGAGGAACAGCGGCTTCTGCAGACGCTCATCGTCGAGGCGCGCACGGAGCTGCAGCTCCTCGTCGACAGACTGTCCTACGAAGCGCGCAGTCGCCTCGCCGGCGAGATCGCTGCAGCAAAAAAGCGCGTCGCGGAATCTTTCGTCGAATGGCAGAACGCGCGCGCCGCGCTCGACGAGATCCCGGCGGCGCTGCGCGCGGCAGGCTACCCGACCTGGAACGCGGACGTGGTCGCATGACCGCCACCGCCGACATGTTGGCCACCTGGCGAGAGGAGATCGCCGCCGAGCTCGAGGACCTGCAGAAGCAGCTGCCCGCATTGCGCGAGCAGCTCGCCGCTGCGCATCGTGCAAGAGCCACCGCGCGCGACAAAGCCGAGGCGCTCGTCGAGCTCGCGGCGCGAGGCATGGGCTCGGCCGCCGAGGGGCAAGCTCGCTGTCTGCACTCCCGCGTCGAGGCGCAGCGCCGCGCGCTTCTGGAGGCTCCGGAGCTCGACGTCGGCACGCCGGCGGCGCGGATCAAGGCCCTCGAGGACGAGATCGCCGATCACGCGCTCGCGCTCGCACAGCTTAGCCGTGCTCTCGAGCCCGAGCCGCGGGCGCCTGTCCGGCAACTGGTGCCGCGAGCCCGCGAGGTCCCGCCGGATCACGGCTTCGACATTATCCCGGCGGCCGCCGGTTAGGAGGTTGAGATGGCAGACACCGAATACGCCCGCGCCGAGCGAATCCGCCGCGCGCGGGCCATTCAGAACCAGGCGAACGACGAGCTGCGCGCGGCCCTGTTGCGCGACGCGCCAGGCGCCCGGCGCCGGCGGCAGTGGGAGACGAATCTCCGCGGGGACTTTCAGGGCACGAGCGATGAGGGCACCACGCAGACGCTGGCCGGATTGGGTTACGGCGGGCACAAGGTGCACCCCGATTTCAGATCGGACGTCGAGAGTGCCAAAGCGGATTGCGAGACCGCGCTCGGTCTCTCGATCGACGGCAAGCACTCGAAGGCGCGACGCTACATCCGGAGCGCGCGCGACCGGATCGCGAGCCTGCTCTCGAAGTGAACGCCGGCGCACCGATCGACCTCCTGGCGCGCCGCGCGACCGTGGCGATGATCCGCCGCACTCGCTGTTACCGACATATCGTCGCCGAGCTCGAGCGCGACTGCCCGGGTCCGCGCGCGGTGCTCGACGCGGCCGCGCTACAGGCTATCTACGTCGCCATGTGCGAGGGCGACCGGGTTGTCCGCGAGGAAGTCTCCGAGCAGATCCGTCTCGGCACTTCGGCGCCGCGCCTCGGACAGCGCCCGAGGTCTCGGCGCTTCGGTGGGTCGGGCCGATGAAGACGCAGCAAAGCGCTGCCATGTTGTCGAAGCGCGCCGCTTCATCTCGGCGCGCCGGTCCACTCGCAGGTGACCGCAACAACAGCGAGCGTCCGCGGCCGGTTTTTCCAGGCGGCGCGGCGGACCGTCAGCGGCGCGCTAGCCGCATCGGCGAGCCCTTACCCGCTCGCGACGCCTCTCGACCCGTTTGCCCGGAGCACGAGGCGGCTTCATCCGACGGGCGGACGCTCAGGTTGCGCTCGGGTCGGACGCTGGTGGCGCGCGGTCAAACGCCGTGCTGGCATGTGATATCAGACCCGAGCTTTGCGCCCGAGTGCTCCGGCGCCCGAATTGGTTGCCCGGGGCCTTCCTGCCGAGGCCTCTTCGCAGTCGTGCACGAGGGCGGCCTCGTGACGGTGCATCGGCACGGCCGCGCGTGGCCGACGGTCGTCGGCGAGCTGCAGTTCCTAATGCGCCGGTCTCTCGGTAACCAGCCGGCGGGCTCAAGTCGTGAGTGAGCTTGAAAAACCGCGACCGCCCGCGGCCGTAGTCTCCTTCGGCGCGGCGGGCCGTCAGGTCACGAGACGATCATCGTCGTGCACGACCCGCCCGCGCGTCGACGAGACGCGCGCCGCGGAGTGCCGATCGCAACCCCCGATCCTCTCAAGGTGAACGATGCTCGACTTGGAGATGCTGAATCGGCTGGCGCGACCGTCCGGCGCATACCTCGGCCCGAGACCGCCCTCACTCGATGAAGTTTTCGCGCGCGTGGTGCGCGACGGCTGGGCGCCGCGCTCGGTGGCATACGGGTCTGAGCTCGCCGGTCTGCAGATCGCGCGCACCCACGGCGTGTGTCTCGAACCGCTCATCGTCGACGGCGACGAGGTCTTCATAGATCCGCATGCGACCGCGCTGTCGGGCGACCTGGTCCAGGTGGCCGTGAGCCAGCGCTTCGCCGACCTGCAGAACGCCGGCCACATGCCCGGGCAGCGCGAATGGCGAAAGGGAGATCGCTGGATCAAGCTTTTCGTCGACTATCACAGCGTTCCGATGCTCCTCGAGAACAAGGGGGCCGGGGCGGTGAGTCTCCTCGGCGGCGAGACGCCCGAAGCAGTCGTGCCGCTGGCCGTGGTCCGCAATATTCGCCGAAACGGCCGCCTGCTGTTCCAGCCTGAAAGTGGGGAATCCATCACGCGCCGCTCTGCCATCGCGGCGATTCCCGCCGCCCTGGTCGGCTTCGGCGCGCTCGCCGGCTGCGACGACCAGGGGCTTCTGCTGCCGCCGTGCTCTGTGGACGACGACGCGGGGAGATGCGCGCATATCGCAGACAACGCAGCCACGGCGCTCTACACGGCCACGGCCGCGGGCCCGTACAGTGTCACGTCCGTCAGCGCCGGCACGCTCGTGCTCGCGAGCTCGCTCCTCTCGCTGCCAAACGTCGACGACTCGAGCCAGGCCTGGGAGGTCACGGTCACGATGGAAGTGGCCGACAACGAAGCGACGAACTACGGCGGCGTTGGCTCGGTCAGCACGGTCTACGATTCCCACAACCCGATCGGGCCCTCTGACTCATTCCAGTACGGTGCGGTGAGTCCGTGCCCCAACTCGCGGACGCCGATGACGATGACCGCGGTTTTCAATGGCACCGTCAGCACCATCACGACCAACACCATCAACCTGTTCGCTACCTTCACGGCCGGCGGGGTGACGGTAACCGCGTGGAACATCAACGTGCGCGCCACTCTCATCAAGAGGTAGCGGGATGCTGCGGCACTTCTCGTTTTACGATCCCGCGAGCGGCCGGTTGACCGGCGAGCAGTTCGCGACGAACGTCGATGACGGCATCCCCCTGAACGTGCGCGACGATCGGCCCGCTGTCGAAGGCCAGCACAATCATAGGACGCATCGCGTCGACCTCGAGACAAAGGCCGTGGTGCCGCTGGAGCCGGGAGCAATCACCGAGCATCCCATCGATCGCGCCTACCGAGTGCGCCAGGAGATCCAGGCGCTCGAGCAACGCCAGGCGCGCGTGGTGCGCGAGGCCGTGCTCGGCAACAAGGATGCGCAGGAGCGGCTACAGAAGCTCGACGCGGCGATCGTGGAGCTGCGCCGGGAGCTCACCGCGGCGAAGTAACTAGGCGGCGCGCCTCTCGAAAATAAGCCGGTACTCCTCACGCGAGGGCTCGCGCGGCGCCGCGTCCCACGCCCTCGAGTTGGCAAAGTCGCGAAAGGCAGCGCACGCCAGCATTTCACGCGCGCACCGCTCGCAGTGGGCGCAGGCCTCGCACGGCGCAGGACCGTCAACGGGGCTGGGTTCGAGATCTGCGTCCTGGCGCACGGCGCGGATTCGTCTGACTAGAGTGTTCTGTAGCTTTGATTGAGGGCCTTTCGGCCCTCATCAGTGATGGCGTAGCCCATCTGCCCCGGCTGCCGCGGGCTCGGGCCCATCACCGCGAAGCCGCGGTCTAGCAATCCCTTAAGCGTCCGCCGCCCAACCTCGGCGCCCATCTGCTCTTTCAGTTCGTACTGGTAAGTGCAGGCATCCATGGCCTGCAGAGCTTTGCGCTCGCGACTGTTCAGGATCGTCACCTACGGGCCCCATCAGCTCCGGCTCGGCGCCATGGGTCAGCTTAGCGCGCCACGCGCCGACGTGCGGTCTATGTCGCGGCGTGACCGACGTTCAGCCGGATACCCGGGAGGACATGCACGCGGCGGTAGAAGCGCAGGCCCATCGCGGGATGCTACCCGACCTCGCGGACGGCCTGCGCGGCTGCGTCGAGCACCGCGAGGAGCTCCGCTGCGGGCTCATTCGCCTGCCCGACTATATCGAGCGCGCGCAGCCGCTCCATGCACTCGTCGATCGCCAGCGTGAGATCGGCGCGAGGACGCTCGAGGCGCTGCCAGAACTGCGGCGCGATCTGGGGCCGGGACAGCCGCGGTGAGGCGGTGTAGAGGTCGCGAGCGAGATCCGATGCCACGCCGGCGGAAACGACGGAGAGCTGCTCGCCTTCGAGCTCCCATACCAAGCGCTCGCCGAGTGTCCGATCGGGCGCGAGCGTTCCCAAGTCGCCGGCGAGCATCGCGGTCACGGTCCGGCGGACCGCGCGGCCGACCGCCGCATTGCGCTCCCGGGCGCCCGTGGGGCGACTCATGAGCACCCCCGGACGAGCACCGCGCCGAGCAGCAGCAGTGCGGCGGTGGCGAGCAGTGTCAGGTAGGCGAGCTGTGGGTCGACGCGGGGGCCCCAGCGGCGCCGGCTCACAGGCCACCGGCGGGCGCCTGGTGGCGCAGTCGGGCACCGATGCGTAGTGCCTCGAGCAGCGCGGCTGCGGCGCTCGGGCGCGGGCTGGTGCGGTACTCGCTCGGGCCTGCGCGGCACACGCCGACGAAGGCCTCACGGCGCGGAACGGTGAAACAGACGAAGCCGGCATACGCCGGCGGTACGATGGGGCTAACCATGGTCGACTCCTTGGGTCGGTTGTGGCCAGCCGCTCGTCGTGGGTAACAGCCACGGCGGGCGGCGCTTACTTGGGCAGGAAGGCCCTCAGCGCGGACCGGGCGGCAGGATGGGACCGGGATGCCACGGGACTGGCGTCGGCGCCGCGTGATCCGGGCGCCGGTGATCGAGCGCGATCACGGTCCCCATGACGGCCGCGGCCACCACGGCCTTGCAGACCGTCGGGTGCTCGCGGCAGGTCGCGCAGCCGCCGAGAGCCAGCAGCAGAACCGCGGGTGAGATGATCTTCATTGCGCGCGTCTCCGAGTGATGTTGACGAGCTGCGCGCGCGTTCACGCGGGCAGCGCCTGGCATCAGCCGAAGCACTCGGGGCTCGAGGAGGAGTCGTTGCGCTTACATGGCGCTTACGGTGGAAGTCCCGTAAGCCGCCATGTCACGAAACGCTGGAATTTATGGTGGAGCGGAAGGGGATCGAACCCTCGACCTTCGCATTGCGAACGCGACGCTCTCCCAGCTGAGCTACCGCCCCACTAAAGGCGCGCGATTCTAGCATCGCCCCCGGGGGCGTCCAATTTGGCGCCCCCGGGGCGCTTAAACGGACCCCACTGCGGCTATGATGCCCGGTGGGGTTGCGGGAGAAGCGCATGCTGGCGATGGGCGCCCGGGCGCCGGAATTCACCTTGCCGGATCAGGACGGGCAGAGCGTCTCGCTCAGCACGCTCCTCGGTCATGGCCCGCTCATCCTCTACTTCTACCCCGCCGACTTCACGCCCGGGTGTACCCGGGAGGCCTGCGCGCTGCGCGATCTCAACGACGAGATCCTCAAGGCGGGCCTGACGGTCGCGGGTGTCAGCCCGCAGGACCCGGCGAGCCACCGCGCGTTCCGCGAGAAGCACCGGCTGCCGTTCACGCTCCTCTCGGACGTCGACAAGTTCGTCATCCGCATGTACGAGCTGCGCGGGCCGCTCGGGTTCGGGGTCCGGCGCGGGACTTATCTCATCGACCAGGCGCGCTACATCCGCGGCGCGGTACTGGCGGACTTTCGCATCGCCGAGCACGAGGATTTCGTGCGCAAGGCGGTCGCTCTCAGCGCCGCTTCCGGCGCTACGACCCGCACCCAGCGGCTGCCTAGTACTTGATCAGCAGCACCTTGGGGCGGCCGAAGCTCGGCAGGCTGACTATATATAAGAGATCGGGCTCGACCGTCGCCGGCACGGCCGCCCGTCCCGCCAGCTGCCGGAGAATTTGCTGCACTGCGGCATTTCCCCCGATCACCAGCGTCGCCGCCCCCTCGTGGCCGTGTGTCAGCCCCGCCGCGACGCTCGTCGCGTCGCGGGCGTCATAGACGGTGGGCGTGAGATGCAGCAGCTCGGCGAGCGGCGCCGCGGTCTGCTGCGCGCGGCGTTCGCCGCTCACGTAGAGCGCGTCGAGCCGCCCCACGGCGCCCGGTGCAGCGAACAGCTGCGCCAGGCGCTGCGCGCGGTGCTCGCCCTCGGCGGACACCGGCGGGTCGTCGATGGTTCCGGGCTCCCTCTCCCCCGAGGAGGCCAGCACCACGACGCTGGTCGTCGCATCGCGGTAGGCGCTCCAGGCAAGCCCCGCCGCCAGCCCCAGCGCCAGCAGCGTCAGCCACAGCGGCGCGAGAAACGGCCGTCGATGGCGGGTGATGCCCGGTGCTTCCATGGCCGCCATCATAGTGTGGACGCCGCACGCACGGGTATTTTGCCTGCCGTATCGAGTACTCTTGGACGATGGCGTTCGGCGGCCAGACCACCGTCATTCAGCGCATCCTCGAGCGGCGTGCCGAGCGCCCTGCGGAGGCCAACGAGGGTACGACCGCCACCGTGGCGGTGATGCTGCGCGTGCTGCCGCCGCCCAAGGCGCTGCTCGCCTTCCAGGATTCCGGAGTCCGCGCGTTGCTCACCCGGCGCATCGCGCCCGACGTGTTCGAAACCGAATCGGTCGCCTCGGACGAGGAGGCGCTGCGCAAGTTCAGCGCCGACTATCGCCCGGTGGTGTTCACCGACAGCCTCGAGCTCATCCGCCAGCTGCGCGCCCGCAAGGCGGTGCGCACCCCGTTCGTGGTGTACGTGGCTGAGCTCGACGAGGGCGCGGAACGCGAGACGGGCTTGCACGCGGGCGCCGACGAATGCATCGGGCGGCGCGCCCCCGAGCGCGAGTTCGATGCGCGCATCGCCGCCGCGCGGCGCATCGCCGAGCTCGAGGCGGTGCTGCGCATCACGCTCGAGGAAAACCGCAAGCTCTCGGCGACCGACGACCTGACGCGGGTCGCGAGCCGGCGCTTTTTCGGCAAGCACTTTCCGCGCGAGGTCGAGCGGGCGGCCCGCTATCAG
>Ga0335085_10009955_pt1 | contig 14274 bp, 14 predicted proteins | sample Lox_Sample_45_FD_206712 | JGI IMG/M metagenome (GOLD analysis project Ga0335085, IMG submission 206712) | Soil microbial communities from Loxahatchee National Wildlife Refuge, Florida, United States - Lox_Sample_4.5 | ecosystem: Environmental > Terrestrial > Soil > Wetlands | place: USA...
TCCCGCCGGGAGCTGGCCGAACAGGTGCTCGCCGCCGAGCAGGACGAGCGGCGGCGGATCGCGCTCTTCCTCCACGACGGCCCGGTGCAGTCGCTCTCAGGCGTTGCGCTGATGCTCGACGCGGCCGTCGACTTCATCCGCGGCGGCAGGGCCGGCGAGGCACAGGAGGTGCTGGACAAGGCGCTCGGACGGACGCGGACGACGATCGGCGAGCTGCGCGACCTCTCCTTCAACCTCGAGCCGGTGGTGCTGCGCGACCACGGCTTCGGCTCGGCGGTGCACGCGCTGACGGAATCGCGCGGGATCGAGCACGGCATCCGGACGACGATCGACGTCGCCGGGGCGGACGCGCTCGGCGAGCGGACGCAGGCGGCCCTCTACCAGATCGTCCGCGAGGCCCTCGACGGCGCGATCCGGCGCGGCCCGCCGAGCACGTTCTCGGTACGGGTCGCGCGACCCGATCCCGACCGGACCGAGGTGACGATCCGAGACGACGCCCCGAGCGAGCGGCGGCGGCGGTCGATCGAGGTGCTCGAGGAGCGGGTTCGCACGCTCGGCGCCTCGCTGTCGGTGGAGCAGGGCGACGGCGGCACCACGATGACCGTCATGCTCCCCCGGTACGCAGTCGGGGAGTAACCTCTCGCCCGGAATGGCCGAGGGCCACCTGCTCTTCGTCTGGAAGACGTCCGGCTACGAGCTCCTCGAGCAGGAAGGCGAGCCACCCGCGGTCGGCAGCGAGGTCGACCTGAGCGGGCAGTCGCTGCGGGTGACGAAGGTCGCGCCGTCTCCGCTCCCGGGCGACCACCGCGCCTGCGCCTACCTCGCCCGCTAGGAGCCTGAAGGCGCTAGACGCTCGCCGCGGCGGACTCAGCCGCCGCGAGCCCGAGCACGAGCGCCTGGGCGAGGCCGCTCGCGTATCCGCCCGTCGCGATTCCGCCGGCGTCGACGCCCGCGGCCCAGATCCCGGCGAGCGGCGCCCCGTCCTCGCCGAGCACACGTGCCTGCTCGTCGATACGGAGGCCGCCGATCGTGTGCGTGACGGCCGCCGCGACGTGAACGGCGATCGTCCCGTCGCCGCGTTCCACGACGGTGGCTCCCGCGGCGCGCGCCGCCTCGATCCGCTCGTTCGTGCGGGCGACGACGTACCAGGCGGTCGGCCCGATCGCCTGCGCCAGCTCGCTCTCGTGCCAGGAGACCGATGGCGGGGTCACGTCCTCGCCCTCCTCGGTGAGGATGCGCGCCTCGCGTCCGTACAGCTGCGCCAGCGGCACGAAGTCCTCTTCCCGGATCCGCGCGGGCGGAGCCGGCATGACGCGCCCGTAGAACTCGTCCATCCCGGGCGTCAGCGCCGCACCGCCCGCGCGGGCGTGATCGAGGCCGCCCCCGTCGCTCCACGGGTTCGCCCGGAGGAGCAGGCCGCGCTCCCGGGCGAGCCGCACCGGGAAGCCGCCGGTCGCGAGCACGAGCGGCGGCTCGGCGGCTCGGGGGAGCGGCGTCACGAGCTCGACGTCGCGGGCCAGCAGCCCCGTCAGCGCCCGGGGGTCGTAGCGGCGGCCCGTCGTCAGCGGGTTCTCGGTGTCGGACCAGACGGGCTCGGCCCCGAGCGACTCGAGCCAGGCGATCGCATCGTCGAACCGCTCCCAGACGAGGCGCTGCAGCCGCCGGTCGCCGCCGGGGCACTCGGCCGGGAAAGCCTCCCACTCGCGATGACGCCAGGGCACGCAGCTGGAGATGAGCATCGACCCGCCGGCGCGGGTCCCCTTCTCCAGCAGGCGCGGCTCCCGTCCCAGCTCACGCAGCCGCGCGGCGGCGACGAGCCCGGCCATCCCCGCTCCCGCGACGGTGACCGCCCGCGTCATCCCGACTCTGACTCGCCCTCGCCGCCGGGCTAGTGCCCCTGCGGGCGCACTACGTGAGCGAGAACGTCGGCTTGTGCTCGACGTACTCGATGCGCACGTGCTCGGGCCCGCGCACGAAGACCGCGAGGGTGTTCGCAGCGTCGACGACGTCCTCGACCTCGACCCCGAGGTCACGGGCCGCCGCAATGTGCTCCTCGGCCGAGTCGACGAGCACCGCGAGGTGGTTGAGCAGCGGGCGCTGCGGCGCGCCCGGCGCGCCCGGCTGGAACTCGACCCACGCACCTCCCACCTCGACCCGCGGGCAGCCGGACGGCCCCGGAGCCGCAGCCGAGAAGCCGAGCGAGGCGTACTCCGAGGCGGTGGCCTCGGGGTCGGCGGAACGCAGCGCGACGTGGTCGAGGTCGTACTCGACCTCCGTCTCGGCCTCGACGAGTCCGAGGTGCACGTCCTCCCCGAGCGCGAAGTAGGCTGCGCGCTCGCGCCGCCGTTCGAGCTCGAGCCCGGCGGGCAGCGCTGCCAGTGCGGCGTCCAGGTCGCTCACGCGCAGTGCCACGTGCTCGAGCGCCCCGCGCTCCCGAGGGCCGTCTGCGGCGAACAGCGTCAGCTTGCCGCGGCGCCCCTCGGCGCCGACGAGCGTGAACGCCTCCGTCCGGTCGATCACGTGCATGCCGAGATGTGCCGTGGCGAAGGCCGCGATCGCGTCCCGGTCGGCGAGCCAGTAGGCGACGTGATCGAGTCTCTTCGGCCTCACGGAGCCAGCGTACCCAGCTGGCTTCGGCCTGCGCGCCGCTACTCGAGCGGCTCGTTCTGGACGTCGTTCTCGTCGGCGTAGGTCTGCGTGAGCTGGTTGACCACGTCCATGCCCTTGGGATACGCGTAGTTGATCTCGACGAACGCGTTCCACTTGTCCGGAAGGGCATCCTCCGGAAAGATCGCCTCGACCGGGCACTCGGGCTCGCAGGCGCCGCAGTCGATGCACTCCTCGGGATCGATGACGAGGATTCGATCGGCCTCGTGGATGCAGTCCACCGGACAGACGTCCACGCAGGAGCGGTCTTTGATGTCGATGCAGGGCTCGGCGATGATGTACGTCATCGGCGCCTACTCTAGCGTCGGCGCCAGATCCGAAACGAGGCCACCGACCCGCTCGACGAGCGCAGACTTCGCGATCACCTGGTCGAACCCGGCGGTGTGCGCAGCGCGCAGCCCGGCCGTGTCCGTGTGGTTCGTGAAGCCGATGATCGGCACGTCCGGATACATGTCGGCGACCTCCTCCGGCTCGATCCGGGAGATGTCGGCGATCACGAGCTCCGGGTCCTCGGTGTGGTCGACCGTGATCAGCTTGTGCCCGGGCAGGAGCGCCTCGAGCTTCCCCCGCATGAACAGGTCGACCCCACACAGCAGGATCGTGGTCACATGGGAAGGTTAGAACGCGATGCCCGACCCGTACAAGCTCGGCCTCGACCACATCGGCGCCGGACGCTTCTTCGAGGCCCACGAGGAGCTCGAGCTCGCGTGGCGTGCCGCCGCTCCGGAGGAGCGCGACTTCTACCAGGGGCTCGTGCACGTGGCGGTGGCCTGGTACCAGGCGGGCCGCGGGAAGCCCGTGGCGACGAGCCGACAGCTCGAGAAGGCCGCGCGCCGCCTCGGCCCGTACGCGCCGGCTCACCGGGGCCTCGACGTGGCGGATGTCCTGGCTCAGGTCGCGGGGGCACGAGGCCGGGTGGCCGCCGGCTCGCTCGACCTCGAGCCGCCACGCCTCCGGTTCAAGTAACAGACTGTTACTTGGACTCGTGGGGTCAGGGCCGGGTGAGCCCGACGGACTCGAGGGCACGGTTGAGCGCGACGTGGAGCCACCAGTCGCGATGGAAGAAGAGCAGCAGGCCGAGCGTGACGAGCATCAGCCCGCTCGCCGCCTGGATGAGCGCGTAGCGGTCGCGCAGCCAGCGGAACGCGCCCATCGCGCGCGCGAACGCGATGCCTGCGAGCAGGAAGGCGAAGCCGAGTCCGAGGGCGTAGGCGGCGAGCAGGACGGCGCCCTTCAGCACCGTCCGCGTGTCGCTCGCGAGCACCAGCACGGCCGCCAAGACGGTGCCGATGCAGGGCGCCGCGCAGACCGCGAACGCACCGCCGAGCAGCGCGCCGGAGCCGCGGCGGCGCGCTCCCTGGAGCAGACCCGGTGCGACGACGCGCTCGGGCACCGGGAGGAGACCGAGGAACGCCAGCCCGAGCAGGACGAGCACGAAGCCGGCGATATCCGTCTGCGCACTGCCCGAGACGACGCCTCCGATCGCGGCCGCTCCCGCCCCGAGCACGACGAAGACGACCGTGAAGCCGAGGATGAACGGCACGCTCGAGGCGACCACGCGCCGCGTCGTCCCCGTTTCGCCGAGCCGCCCCGCTTCGACGCTCGAGAGCGCGGACAGATAGCCCGGGACGAGCGGCAGGACGCAGGGCGTGATCACCGACGCGAAGCCCGCGGCGAACGAGACGGCGAGCCGTGCTCCCATCAGTGGAACCGTGCGCCCATCAGTCGAGCCGCGCCAGCAACTCGTCGAGGCGCCGCTCCTCGTCCGGATCGAGCGGCGGCTCGGGTTCGGCGGTCTCCGGCTCCTCTCCCCGGCTCCGGCTCCAACGCCAGACGCCGAGGCCGAGGAGCGCCGCCCCGGCGAGGACGCCGCCGATCGGCAGCCACCACGCGAGCAGGTCGAAGCCCTTGCGCGGCGGCGCGGCGAGGATCCCGGCACCGAAGTTCGCGACGAGCTCCGCCCTGATCGCGTCTGCCGTCGCGCACTGGTCGATCCGCCGCTGGATGAAGACCTCGATCCGCCTCGCCGCCGGCGCGTCCGACTGGTCGAGCGTCGTGTGGCAGGTCGGGCACATCACCTGCCCCTCGAGGTAGGCGAGGGAGGTCTTCGGGTGGGTGCAGGCCGCAGCCGCGGAGCCGGCCAGCACGAGCGCGACCGCGGCCGTCACGAAAACGCGGGCGATCACGACTGCACCGCCTGCGCGAGGCCGCGCCGGAACTCGCGGGCGAACGGCGCCTCGGTGATCGGCCCCGCAAGATGGAGGACGACGCGCCCGTGCCGGTCGAGCACATACGTCTCCGGGACCTGGCTGATGCCGTAGCTGCCGGTGACGTCACCGGACCCGTCCTGCACCATCGGGAAGGTGAGGCTGTGCGCCGCGACGAAGCGCCGCGCGTCGCCGGTGACGTCGTGGAAGTCGACTCCGAGGAACTCGACCCCCCGGCCGCGGTAGCGCGTCCAGGCCTGCTCCAGCGCCTTCGCCTCGCTCTTGCAGGGCACACACCAGGAGGCCCAGAAGTTGAGCACGACCGGCTTCCCCCGCAGCGACGCGAGCGAGACGCTGCCGCTGCCGTCGAGGCGGCGGAGGGTGAAGGCCGGCGCCGAGGCTCCGACGCGGGGCGCGTGCTGCTGGTGCGTCAAGCGCCAGACGAGCAGCCCGAGCAGGCCGGCGAGGCAGGCGAGCACGGCGAGTTGGCCGACGAGCTTCAACCGCGCGGTCACGATCCCAGGGCCGCCTCGAAGTCGCGGTGGAACGTGGCCGCGTAGCCCTTGTCGCTGATCGGCCCGAGCACGCCGCCGCCGACGACTCGCCCCTCCCGGTCGAGGACGTACGTGACGGGCAGTTCGGAGACCGAGTAGCGATTCGCGGCGACGAGCGCGTTCGGGTCGAAGACGACGGGATAGGTGAGCCTGTGCGCGGCGACGAAGCGCCGCCCGTCGCTTCTCGCGTCGGGGCCCGTGTCGACGCCGAGCACGACCACCCCGCGGCCGCGGTAGTCCTGCCAGAGCTGCTCGAGCGCGGGCGCCTCACGCTTGCACGGGGTGCACCAGGACGCCCAGAAGTTGAGCACGACGGTCTTCCCGCGCAGGGAGGCGAGCGAGACCCGGCCCTTGCCGTCGAGCCGGGCCAGCGAGAACGCGGGGGCGGGGGCGCCGACCTTCGGCGGCGGCGTCTGATGTGTCAGCCGCCAGACGAGGACGGTCGCAAGCGCCGCGACTGCGCCCACCGCGAGCGCCTGCGCCCCGAGCCTCACAGCTCCCGGCAGGGCGACCACTACTGCGGGACGATGTAGACGGGCGTCCCGATCGTGACGTGGTCGAAGAGCCATTCGGCCGACGGCACCTGCATGCGGATGCAGCCGTGCGAGACCGAGTAGCCGATGGAGTCGGGGTCGTCGGTGCCGTGGATGCCGACGCCGGGCGAGCTGATGCCCATCCAGCGGGTGCCGAGTGGGTTCCCCGGCCCCGGCGGCACCGGCTGCAGCCCCTTGGCCCAGTCGTCCTGCGTCGGGGGATACCACGTCGGGTTCTTCCACATGACGACGATCTGGAAACGGCCGAGCGGCGTCGGGTAGGCGGCCTGGCCGGTGGCGACCGGGAAGGTGCGGACGAGCTTGGCGCCGCGGTAGAGCGAGAGCCGGTTCGAGCCGCGGCGGATCACGATCACCGGCCCCTTCGCCTCCGGCTCGACCTTCGCCTTCAGCACCCTCGTCGGAACCTTGATCGTGCCGCGCAGACCCTCGCGCAGCTCGTTCCGGAGCCGCATCCGCGTGGGCAGGAGCCGGATCGCGAGCCCGGGACGCGCTGTCGTCACGACCGGCTCGATGTGCCGCAGGAGCAGCCGGGAGGACACGGGAGTGCGGTCGAACCGCTTGGCGAGCGACTCGACGTAGGAGAAGAGGAGCGTCTGGTCGACCGTCGCGCGCAGGCCGACCGTCTTTCCGGGCCGGACCTCGAGTGCCCGCTCCACCGCGGCGGCGACCGGCACCTCGATCCGGAAGCTGCGCGGCAGGACGCTGATGCGTCTGCCGGCAACGTCGAGGTCGATCCGGCTCAGATATGCCTGTAGCACGACCCTGGTCGCGGCGTGAGCCGTCAGCCCGCCGACCGCGACGGGGCCGATCCGGACGCCGTAGGCGATCGTCGCGGGCTCGGTCGGAGCGGGCTCGGTGGGAGCGGGCTCGGTGGGAGCAGGCTCGGTGGGAGCAGGCTCGGTGGGAGCAGGCTCGGTGGGAGCAGGCTCGGTGGGAGCAGGCTCGGTGGGAGCAGGCTGAGTGGAAGCAGGCGCCGCCGGAGGAGGGGCGTCGTCGGCGCGCGCCGAGACGGCGCCGGCGCCGAGGGCGCAGACGAGCGCGAAACAGAGGATGAGTCCGGCGCGTCTCAACGATCTCCCGGGCAAGCCGCGGATCGCGTCGATGATAGCGGCGAGCACGGTTTGCGAGCCGGAATCGGCGCCTCGGGAGCGCGGCCGGGCGGGATCAGCCCGTCCTTCGGATCACGACGACCGCGAGGTCGTCCGACAGCTCCCCGCCGGCGAACCCGCGGGCGTCCTCGGTGACAGCGTGCGCGAGCGAGCGTGCGCACAGCTCGCGGCGCGCCCCGAGCAGCGCGTCGAGCCGCTCGACCCCGTAGAGCTCGCGCTGCCGGCGCGCCTCGACGACACCGTCGGTGTAGAGGACGAGAGCTGCTCCGGGCGGCAGCTCGGCGCGCACCTCGGCGTACTCCTGGCCCGGGTCGATCCCGAGTACGATCCCGCGCGCCTCGAGTCCGCGCACGCGGCCGTCCGGCAGCAGCAGCCTCGGCGCCGGATGTCCGGCGCTGGCACACGCGACCCCGCCGCGCTCACCGTCGATCGCGACGTAGGTCATCGTGATGAACTTCCCGCTCGCGATCTCGCCGCAGACGATGGCGTTCGCGGCGGCGAGGAAGTCGGCGGGCTCGGGGTGCTCGCGGGCCAGTGATCGGAAGACGAACTTCGCCATCGCCATGTCGGCGGTCGCCTCGACGCCGTGGCCGGTGACGTCGCCGAGCACGACACACAGGCGGCCGTCGTCGAGCGTGAGGAAGTCGTAGAGGTCGCCGCCGACGTCGACGCGGGACGCCGACTCGTACACCTCGCCGACTTCGAGACCGACGACGGACGGACGGGCCCGCGGCAGCAGCGAGCGTTGCATCGTGTCGGCGAACTGCTTCTGCTGCTGGTAGAGGCGCGCGTTGTCGATGGCGAGCGCAGCCTGCGCGGAGATCGCCGCCGCCGTGTCGACGGTCTCGTCGGAGATCGGCTCGCCGGGCCGGAAGGAGAGGATGCTGAGCGAGCCGAGCACCTCGTTCGGGAGCGCCACGGGCACGTCTGCCATCGTCCAGCCCTTCTCGAGGAATGGCGCAAGCGGCTCCAGCACGTCTCCGGCTCCCGCATCGGCGGCCGTCACGCGCTGCGGGCGCGCCGTTCGGAACAGTCGCTGCGCCGCCCGGTCCCCGAACGGCTGCGACCGAGAGAGGAGCGCTCGCACCGCCGGCTCGACCTCGGCGTCGCGCACCTCCAGCGCGTGCGGCACGAGCTGCTCGCGGCGCTCGTCGGGCATGCGGACGAGCGCGGCGTCGAGGTCGAGCACGTCGACGACGGTGCGCGCCAGCGCGTCGAGCGTCTCGTCGAGCGCGAGGCTCTGCGCGAACGAGCGGGAGACCTCGTAGAGCGCGCGCAGTCGGCGGGCCGATCGGCGCTCGGCCTCGAGCGCAGTCTCGCGTTCCGCTCCCAGCTGCGTCGATCGCTCGTGCAGCTGGGCGTTCTGCACCGCGACGGCGAGCTGGCCGGCAAGCGCGGCCAGAAGGGCCGTCTCGTGCCCGCTCGCGCTGCGCCGGGCCTTCGGGTAGACGGCGAGCAGGCCGATCACCTCGTCGCGGACGAGGAGCGGTACGGCCAGCACGGCGCCGATCTCCGCCTGCCGCGCGGCGGCCGCTGCTCCGAGCATCCGCGGGTCGCGGGCGACGTCGGCGACCTCGACGGCGGCGCGGCCGCGGGCGGGGCCGAGCGCGAGGTCGAGCAGCCGCTCCGCGAGCCGCGCGTGCGGACCAGAAAGGCCGCGCTCGGCGGCCGGCTCGAGCCGGGCCTCGTCGGTACGGAGGTAGACGGCGACGCGCTCGGCCGCCAGCAGGCCCGCGACCCGGTCGACCGCGGTCTGCAGCGTGTGCGCGACGGAGAGCTCGGCCGTCGCCTGCCCGATCACGGCGACGAGCGCACGTGTCCGCTCCAGCTCGAGCGCGAGCACGCGCGAGCGCCTGCTCTCCCGGAGGGCGTGCGCGGCCCGGACGCCGAACGTCGTCAGGCGCGTCAGCTCCTCCGGCCCCGGATCGTCGCCGGGTGCGTGCAGCAGCTGCAGCGCCCCCGCCGACGGGCGCCCGAGCGGCACGGTCGTCGCGGCCCGGAAGCCTCCCGGCAGCGGCTCCGCAGACGGCGCCCGTACCGGGCCGGGCTGCGTCAGCGCCAGCTCGGCGAGCAGGCGCGCGGGCTCGAGGTTGCTGCCGGCGTCGAGGCCGTGGGAGCCGCCCACCGAGAGCCGGCCGCCGTCCTCGCGCAGCCAGATGATTCCCGCCGCTGCGCCGGCGGCCGAGGCGGCGAGGCGAGCGATCTCCGCCGCCGCGTTCGCGTCGTCGAACGCTGCCGCGAGCGCCTCTCCGGCGAGCTCGAGCGCCGGCCGCGCGGGCGTCGGAACGGCGATCGCCGAGTGCCCCTCGAAGGCACGGAGGACGAGCGCGATCTCGGCTGCCGCGAGCTCGGCCGCGAGCCGCTCGTCGCGCGAGAAGCGGGATCCCGAACGCAGCAGCTCGAGCGAGCCCGCCGTGCCGTCGACCCGCACGGGCACGAGCAGGAGCGCCCCGGCCGAGGCGCGCGCGGCGGCGTGCCTCACGGCGGCAGGCGCCGCGTCGAGCTCGCGCAGCGTCCGCTTCGGCAGATCCTCCACCGCCAGCCGGGAGCCCTCGAGCTCGGCCGCGAGCCTGCCCGGGCCGGCGACGGCGACCACCTCGAGACGCGCGCAGACGGGATCGAGGACGCGGATCAGCCCGACCTCCGCGCCCGCGAGGGCGCGCGCCGGCTCTGCCAGGCCGCGGAGCGCCTCGCGCACGTTCCACTGTTCCGCGGCGGCCGCGACCGCCCGGGCAAGGGACGCGAGCCCCTCCGAGGAGGCGCCGCGCCGCCGCGCGGAGTCGGGCTGAGCGAGCGTGCTCACCGGTCCCACCAGTATCGCGGCTACCGGAGCGGCTCGGCGGGCGCCTGCCCCGGGCTGCGCGGCGGGAGCTGCTCCCGGATCGTGACGCCGCACATCGGGCAGCGCGGCTTCGGCGCTGGACGACGGCCCCGTTCGTCCTCACGCTGCGCCGGCCTTTTCCCCATACTTGGAGCCGTGCAGACGCCCGAGCCGCTTCCGCCCTCCCGTTCCCGGCCGGAGGCGCCGCTCCGCCAGGTGCCGCGTGCCGCCGTGCCGGCCGACTGGGGCGAGCGTCTCGCCTGGGTCTCGGGGCTCGTGCTCGCGGTATCGGCCTTCACCGGCTGGTACGTCGGGGTCCAGCCCGACGGGTTGACGTTCGCCGTCACCGGCTGGCACACCGGCCCTCTGGGCAAGCTCGTCTTCTTCGTCGGCCTGGCGACGCTGATTCTCGAGGCCCTGCGGGAAGCCGGAATCGCTCTGCCGGCGAGCGTGCCCGAGCGGCTCGTGCTGATCGCGTTCGGCGCGCTCGCGACGATCTTCGTCCTGATTCGCGTGCTCTCGGTCCCGGACATCTACTTCGCCGAGACGAGCCGCGGCATCGGCATCTACATCAGCCTCGTCTCCGCCCTCGCCCTCGTCGCCGCAGGGCTGCTCCGCGGCGACGATCTGTAAGCCCAAGGAACGGCCCGCCGCGCCTCACGGGAAAAGGAAGGGGGCCCGCTCTCGCGGGCCCCCTTCGCGTGGATCGGTCGTGCCTTCGGAGCGCCTAGACGCTGAGCGCCGAGGCGTTGAGCCGGACGGTCTTGACGTTCTTGCCGATCCTCGTGACGAGGACGAGCTTGCCCGTCTTGACCGTGCGGACCTGATGCCCGATCACCTTGTGCTGCTTGTTGACGAGGGCGATGTTCACCTTCGCCGTCTTGGCGGCGCTGTTCAGCTGCATGATCAGCCAGCGCCCGTTGTGGGCGTAGCCGACCCAGCGGCTCTTCAGCACCGTGGTGCCGACGACCAGCTTGTGCTGCTTGATCATCTGGCCGACCCAGGCGCCCTGGAGCATGCCGTTCTTCACGACCACGAAGTGCGGCGTCAGGATCGACACGGCGACCTTGTGCGCCTTGACAGCCTTCGGCGTCGAGTTGTTCAGCGCCGAGGTGCTGCCCTGGCTGGCCGTGCTGGCGTTGCTCGCCGGAGCGGAGCTGCTCGAGCTGGAGCTCGAACCGCCGGACGACGCGCTGCCGCCGGAGGACGAGCCGCCGCCGGACGACGAACCGCCGCCGCCGGTGTCCGGACCTGCAGTCGACGGAGGCGTGGTGATTGCCTCGCCGCAGGTCGCGCCGTTACCGCTCGGGTCGTAACCCGCGAACACGAACACGCCACGGCTGGCCGGGAAGCCCGGAGTCGTCAGCATGTTCTCCGCACTCACGTTCACGCAACCGGCCAGCGAGTCGATGACCTCGATGCCCGCCATGCCCTTGCTGTTCGTGATGAGGATCGGGTTGTTCCCGTTGTCGGTGCCGTAGTAGCCCTGGTTCGTCGTATCCAGGTCGCCGACCGTTGCGGCGTCAGCAGAGATCTGAGCGCCGGTGGTCGAGTTGACCCGGAACTTCACCTTCGCGCCCGGGACCGGGTTGCCCCACGGATCCGTCACGGTCTCGGCGCAGAGAGCGACGTTGAGGCTCTTCTGCACGCACGTGAGGGTCTTCGAGGCGTCCGTGACGACCGTCTTCGTCAGCGGATCGGCGGCCTGCGCCGCGGCGACCTGCTTGTACGGCGAGACGGCCTTCGCGTTGATCACCGTGTTGAAGGTGGTCGGTGCGGTCACGAAGTAGCCGCAGTTCCCGTTCCCGTCGTCGGGCGTCAGCGCGAAGCCCGCGTTCGGGTCGTAGAGGGTCTCAGCCTGTCCGTGCTCGTCCGTGTAGACGCTGCCGGACAGGAACTGCCAGTCATTCTCGCTTGCCGGCGTCGGGATCGAGCTCCCGTCCGCGTACCTGCAGACGTTGTCGCCGGAGCCGTTGATGCCGTTGACGATCTCCCAGTTCGGGTACAGACCGTCGACGAGGAAGCCGGGCTCGTTGTTCAGCAGAGCCGGCCCATCGACGCCCGAGGCCAGGATGTTCCGGGCAGTCGCCGGGATCCACTGCGAGTAGTACGGGGCGTACAGGTTGTGCGGCTTCGGATACCCCTTGCCGTCACGGCTGTACAGCTTCTGCTTCGACGCCGGCTCGAGTGCCCCGGCGATGGCCGAGCCCGTGCCCGCCGCGAGCGACAGGTCGATGCGTGCGGCCGGCATCGGGACGTCGGACGAGTCGAGCACGCCGTTGCCGAGCATCGTCGCCTGATACAGCGGATCGAACGGGCCGATGCCCGAGCCTCCCACGGCACCGATCGGGTCACCCGTGAAGTAGTTGTACCCGAGGATGCGCGAGAAGCTGTACCCATCGTAGTACGATGCCGGATCCGGCGACTCCGCCGCGGGCAGCGCCGCGTCGTTTCCGTCGTGATAGTTCCTCGACAGGCAGTTGTCGACCGCGTCGAGCGCGGGCGGTACCCCTGAATAGGGCTCGCTGTCGTTGCAGGCGCTGACGTACGGATGCCCTTCGTCCAGCGCGTTGTTGTCGTGGATGTCCCAGCGGTAGTACGCGTCGCCGGGGCTCGTGTTGTTGATGTTGTCGTCCTGCGCCAGCATGTGCGCGAGGTCGCTCCAGTCCGTGGTGCCCGGGAAGTTCCAGGTCCGGCCGTTCCACGGGAAAGAGCCGGTGACCGTCACGCCGACGATGCCCGGATCAACCCGGTCGCCGCCGTTCGAGCCCAGGTTGAACTGGCCGGTGCCGTTGTCGCCGCCACCCGGCAGCTCCGCCAGCGACGGCTTGTTCAGGTGCATCCAGATCCCGAGGAAGTCGTGCTTCATCACGCTCAGGTCGATGCCGTTCGCCCCGCTCACCGTCAGCAGGATGTCGGCGAGGCCCGGCTCGGTCGAGTAGAAGGATCCCTCGGCGCAGAAGCCCCAGTCCTCGTACTGCACGAGGTTCCCGTTCCCGCTGAGGAAACCGCCCTCGAACTGCGGGTTGCCCGTGTAGGGCACGCCCTCGAGCGGGTTCGTCACCGTGAAGTGCGCGACGATCGGGAAGCTCTCGAGGAAGTCGGCCAGCGACGTGAACCGCTGACCGGTCCAGACGTCGATCTGATCCCAGGAGTAGCACTTCGTGAACCGGAGCTCCTCACCGGTCCAGGCCACCTCCGGGATGTTCGTCGTCAGCGGGTCGATCGCATCCGACTGTGGATAGTTGTACGGGTAGTAGAGCGAGTTGAACGGATCCTTGTTCTGGTCGAGCGGCCCGCTCGCCGCGTACAGCGGCACCTGGTTGCCCGCCCCTGCACTGCCGGCGGCCGCGAGCAAGACCACGGCCGCCGTCGCCAGCACAGCGACGAGCGCCAAGAATCTCCAACGAACCTGCATCAGCGTATTCCCCCTTCGCATCACGTTCTCGTGATTCCCAAAGCCACATCAGCCGCCGCTTCGGAAAGCGGCCCTCCAGACGATTCTCTCGCCCCTCATCCCTCCCTTCGACGGCTGCCAACGCGGATGGAACCGCCAACCCACGGACATGTCTTGAACCGAGACAGATTCTTCGCTCAACGGCCCCGCTCCGCAAGATCCCGCGCGGGTAGTCCCGCGGCCCGCCTGATACCACCCACCGGCGGCCCCGCCTCCTGCAGACCTTCTGCTATGACTGGTTCGTTTGGCAAGCGAGGGAGGGGGAGTCATGCGGGCCGCACGCGTGAGGCGGTGGTGGGTGGTCGCCCTCGCGGCCCTCGCATGCCTTCTCGGCGGTACCCGGGCCGGCGCGGACGACGCGCCGCCTCCGCCGACGGTCGGGTTCGCCGCCACGACCGCCGAGGTAGCGGCCCCCGGCTACGGCCAGACCTCCACAGTCACCCTCAACGTGACGTTGAGCAATCCCGACTCGAGCGGCGCGATGGTGGTTGACTGGCAGACGGCCGACGCGTCGCAGAACGGCAGCCTGACGTTCCAGAACGACGGCACGGACGGCAGCCAGGCGATCTCCATCACGATCGGAGGCGACACCGCGCAGTCGATCTCCGTCTCCCTCGCGATCGACGGCTCCTCGACGGGCGATGCGACGATCGATCCGAGCGCGGGCACGGCAACGATCACCCTCGACGCCTTGCCGCCCCCCGTCGTCTCGGTCGGCGGGGTGCCACCCGTCACCCCGGGCGGGACCGACGTCTCCGTGAACCTGCCGGTGACGCTCTCGAGGCCCTCGAGCTCCGACGCCACCGTCAGCTACTCGGCGGTCGACGGCACCGCCGCCAACGGCGCCGACTACGCGCTCGCGGGCGGCACGCTGACGATCCCGAGCGGCCAGACGAGCGCCTCGA
>Ga0335085_10009956_pt1 | contig 14272 bp, 13 predicted proteins | sample Lox_Sample_45_FD_206712 | JGI IMG/M metagenome (GOLD analysis project Ga0335085, IMG submission 206712) | Soil microbial communities from Loxahatchee National Wildlife Refuge, Florida, United States - Lox_Sample_4.5 | ecosystem: Environmental > Terrestrial > Soil > Wetlands | place: USA...
GCTTCCAGCGCGCTGTCGAGATCGGACGCAACCGTGACGTCATCGGCGATAAATCGCGCGGTGCGAAAGGCCCTTTCCAGTTTCGGCGTGAGGTTGACGAGCACGATCCGGGCGCCGGTCTTGGCGGCTGCCTGTTTGATTTGCGCGAAGCTGTGCGCGGCCGATGAATCAAGCCCGGTCACCAGCCGGAAATCGAAAATCAGAAAGCGGCAATCCGGCTGCTCGTCAAGCAGCGCCTTGACATACTGGTAGAGCCGATTGGCGGAGCCGAAGAACAAGTAGCTCTGAAGCGTTATGCCTTGAATCTCGCGGCCGTGGCCGGCGAGAAGCGCGAGCTCGCGCGGACCGCGATCGAGCGAGGAGCGGTACTCCGACCCATCGAAGCTGAACTTGATTGCGTTCACCCGGCTCGCGCTCAATGCGAAGGTCGCGCACCCGATCACGACGCCGATCAGAACGCCGGCGATGAATCCCGAATAGATGATGAGGACCGCGATGACGATCAATGACAGGTATTCGAGCGGCAGCAGCCGCCGCGACGAATGGATGAGCCACTGAAAGACCAGATCGGAGCCGAGATAGAACAACAGGCCGGCGAGAACGTATTTCGGCACATAGCCGAGGAACCCAGGGTCGGCGATGAGCACTGCGGTGGAGACCGCCGCGACCGTCAGCCCGGCCAGCCGGCTGGTCGCTCCGGCCCTGCGGACCAGGATCGAGCGGCTGAACGAGGTGCAGCTCACGTAGCCGCCGCACGCGGCGGCGGCGAGGTTGGCGATGCCGAGGACTTTGAGGTCGCGCTCGATGTCGGCTTCCTCACGGGTCGCGATCTCGATTCCCGTCGTGTTCAGGAGCAGCGTGCTGATGGTGACGAACATGACGGCGAGCATGTCGGCCGCGAGCGACGGCAACGAGGCCCAGGTGAAGCCGTCGAGCGCGCTTGGCTTCCACGGCAATGTGAGGCCGGCCATCGGCTGCGGCTGGAACATCCAGCCGTCGGCGCGGGCTGCACTGGGCGTCGTGGCCGTCGCTAACAGGACAGCGTAAGTCAGTGCGATCGCCGCCAGCAGAACGCCGGGAAGGACGAATGGACTTTTGGAACGGCGCAACAGCACCTGCAGCGCGATGGCGACCGCGGCGCCGGCGGCGAGCTTTGCGGCGATGCCGGCGTTCAAGAACGTAGCCAAGTTATCCAGCGCCGGCCGCTGCGCGGTCACGACCTGTACGGCGCCGGTGATCATCAGCCAGCCGGTCGCGCCGAGGAATCCGCCGATCACCGGATACGGCACGAAGCGGATCGCGCGCCCCGCATGGGTGAAGCCGAGCACGCACAGCAGCAGCCCCGTGGCCGCCGTCGTCAGCGACATGGCGACGAGGGCCGGTTCCAGGAGATCGGTCGTGCCCGCGGCGGCGAGCCGATGGACGATCGTCGCCACCAGCGCGGCGATCACAACGGAGATTGAACTGTCGGGCCCGGCGACCGCGAAAGGCAGCGAACTGCGCAACGCCACGATCGCTCCGCCGATTGCGGCCGACAGGAAGCTCACCGCGATGCCGTAGGACAATTGGCTCTGCAGCGGGCCGGTGAAAATCAGCACGCCGTAGGATAGGCAATAGGCAATCGACAGGACGCTGCAAATTGCGCCTGCGAAGATATCGGTCAGGCTTGCGCGCAGGAACTTTTCGTTCAATGTCCCGCCTATCCCCCAAGTGCCGCGCGCGCATCCGAGCGGATGCGCTCCACCATCGAGCGGAACCCGTTCGAGCGTTGCGGCGTCAGATGTTCGCGCAGACCGAGCTTCTCGAAAAGCGCAACCGCGTCGGTCGCGAGAATATCCTTTGCCCCTTTTCCGGAATAGATCGCGAACAGGACGGCGATCAGGCCGCGCACGATATGCGCATCGCTGTCGCCCGCAAATGTCAGGACCGGACCGGCTGCGCCATTCGGACGCACCGCGGTGTCGAGCCAGACCTGGCTGGCGCAACCTTGCACTTTGTTGGCGTCGCTGTGCGCCGCTTCGGGCAGCGGCGGCAAGGCACGCCCAAGCTCTATCAGATAACGATAACGATCGTCCCACTCGTCCAGGAGCGAGAAATTGTCGATGATCTCTTGGATATCAGCCATCAAGCCTGCGTCCCACGTCACCTTTTATATAGAGTGACATGGACGGCAGGTCGATGCGTTCAGTGGCGGCGAAACCGCGCGAACGGCGTGGGCACGACCGGCAGGCCGGTCTCGCTAAGCGGTGTGTTTTGCGTCCCTGCGCGACGGCGATCCGTGCCAGGCCGGGAGGAGGTCGGCCGGCGTCAGCGTATCTTGCGAGGCCTTTTCGGGTGCCGGTTTGTCGAGCGCGCCTTTGTCGCCTGCTCGGCGGCCGGTGCTACCGGTGATGGCGCCGCTCTCGCGCTGGGCCAGCTTTGCGGTCAAGAAATCGTAAATCATCTTGGCGCCGGCCTGTGCCTTGTAGCCGATCGCCACGGCGACTTCAGATCCAACGGTGCATGCGTCGGGCTGGCGCGAGCAGAAGCCGCGAAGATCCTGGACGGTGGCGGAGGCCGCCGAAATGGCGTCGGACGCGCCGACATCCGCTGCCGGCGTTCCTTGTTTGGAACCCGTCGGCAGGAGGATCAGCACGATGCTGAGCCAGAACGCCATGCGCAACAGAAAGAACATCGGTCCCGTGTCCTCAGCGGCATGAGTTGCCGCTCGAGGACGCAAGCTAGCAGGCGGCGTTGAAGGTCGCGTTCGCGGGATCGAGGCGTTTTTGTCCATAATTGAACAGAATACGCCTCAAATTTTCGATCAATTCGACAAAATGCAATTTAGCTAAAGTTTGAGCGAATGCCTGCGCCGTCGCATTTCTCGGCGCTGCCGCTCTGCATTCGCGAGTACCGCGGCGCGCGGCAATCGCGAATTTCGCAGTGTCAATATCTTGGCAACCGCGTGCGGCAAGACCCGATTCACCATTCCGCCTGAAATCGGGTCGTCGCCATCGGCCCGAGGCGCAGTGACGCCGCATCACAGTGTGCAGCGCCTGTTGCTTTAGTGTTCGCTTAAGCGGCCTCTGACACGATCCTGCAACAGAACAAAGGGGAGCGCGTCCGCGGAGCCGGGCGTGCGTTCGGGAGCCGTGGGCCTCTTCGCGCCATTGCGGGATTATGTCGAGACGCTTGTGCATCCGTCGGCGCAGCAGGACGCGCTGACGGCGGCGCGGCATCGCGCCTTTATTGCGCCGCGCCTTCTGGGCAGCATCGTACTGTTGGCGTCGTGTCCGGTTTATCTCCTGGTGCGCGGCGCGCCGAGCGGGATCGAGTTGCTGGTGTTCGCTTGGCTCGTCATCCCGATCTCCACTGCGTATTACCTTTCCGGCACCGGACGCTACGAAAGCGCGCACGTGCTTTCGTCGCTGGCGTTGACCGGCGTGGTGACGGCAGTCGCCGCCATGACCGGCGGCATATCGTCGTTCGCCGCCATCTGGCTCGTCGTTGTTCCACTTGAGGCTGCGCTGTCGGCGTCGCGCCGGGTTGTCGCGACCGCCTCGACGCTTGCGCTCGCCGCCGCAGGCCTCCTGGTGCTGCTCGGCAGCCTCGATCTCCTGCCGCCGCCCGATCCGAGCGTTCCTGCCAGTTTGCCGGCGCTTGGCATCGTGTCGGCCGCACTCTACGCGACCGGCCTGGCGCTTGGCGCCGAGGCGTTGGCGCGCACCAGCTTTTGGCTGCTCTACGCCGAGGAGGACCGCTACCGGCTGCTGGCGCGCAACATGACCGATGTGATTATTCGCCACGGCCGCGACGGCAGCGTGCTTTTCGTATCCCCCGCGGCGGAGACGTTGTTCGGTACGCGCATGGCGGACTTGCATGGACAAGGCCTGTTCGATCGCGTCCACGTCGCGGACCGCCCCGCCTACCTGACGGCGCTCGGCGATGCGGCGGCGCTCGGCGAAAGCCGGTCGGTCGAGTTTCGCGTGCGTTGTGAAGGTTTCGACGCCGCCGGCCTGCCGATCGCGAAATTCGTGTGGATCGAGATGCGTTGCCGGCCGCTTGAACAAGTTGCGGCGGAGCCTCTTGACGAAGGCCGCCGTGAAGTCGTCGCCGTGCTTCGCGACGTCACCAAGCGAAAGACGCAGGAAGCCGCTCTCGAAGATGCACGCGCCGAAGCCGAGCGCGCCAATGCCGCAAAGACCCGGTTCCTCGCCACCATGAGCCATGAGCTGCGCACGCCGCTCAACGCCATCATCGGCTTTTCCGAGATGCTGGCGAACGAAGCGATGCTGATCCTCGACGCCAAACGCCGCGCCGAATATGCCGGCCTCATCAACGAGTCGGGAACTCACCTGTTGTCCGTCGTCAACGGCGTTCTCGATATGTCAAAGATCGAGACCGGCAATTTCGAGATCACGCTGGAACCCTTCTCACCCGCGCAGGTGATCGTAAGCTGTTGTGAGCTGCTAGCGCTCAAGGCACAGGAGGCGGGGCTTCAACTGCAAAAAACGGTTCCCGCTGATCTTCCGGAAATGATTGCCGACAAGCGTGCGTTCAATCAGATCCTGCTCAATCTGCTGTCGAACGCGATCCGCTTCACCGATCGTGGCGGCACGGTGACGGTGAGCGCGCGTGCCGAGGCGGCTCACGTCACCCTCGTGGTCGAGGACAATGGCGTCGGCATCAGCGATGAAGACTTGGAGCGTGTTGGGGAGCCCTATTTCCAGGCGGGTACACCGTATGACCGCCGCCATGGCGGCACCGGGCTGGGTTTGTCCATCGTTAAGGGTCTGGTGCGCCTGCATGCCGGGGAAATCTCGATCCGCAGCCGCATCGGCGACGGCACCCGCATCACGGTGCGCTTGCCGCTCGATTGCGAGCGCGCGCGCCAGGCAAGGAAGCCCGCGCCGCGCGGCGCCGTTTCGGTAATGAGCGACGTCACGAGCCAGGTGGCGAGCAATGTCGCAACCTATCCGCAGAGTCCGGTAGTGCTGCGCGATGTTCCGGTATCGCTTGCCGAACGAAGGACGAAAAAAAGTGCGTAGCCGTCGCAACTATGACCGCGGGGTTGGCGGTCACCTTGCGGCAGCCGCCGGGGTGCTGGCGGTGCGGGTATGGGTGCGCGCTGCCGCGCGCCCGGTGGACACGTTCGCGATTTTGGGCGCGGTCGCGGCGACCATTCTCATCGTCGTCAACGCGGCTTTCCTGCAATCGGGATCGCGTCCGGCCCCCTTCTTCGCCAATCCGGCGCCGAAGCCGGCGGCCGTCGATGCGCGGCCGAAGCCCGTGGAGATTGCGCCGCCCAAGCCGGTGCCGCAGTCGATCGCTGTGCGCCGCAACGATCCGATCGCCGAACTGATAGGACCGTCGCCGCGAATCATGGCGGTGCAGCGCGTGTTGTCAGAGTACGGATACGGTCAGATCAAACCATCCGGCATGCTCGACAACGCGACCAGCGCGGCGATCGAGAAATTCGAGCGCGAGCATAAGCTCCCCATCACCGGGCGGGTGTCCGACCGCCTGGTCAAGGATCTGTCCGCCATGACCGGACAACCAGTCGAATAACGACTTCCGCGAGGGCAGTCCCGCTTCGGACTTCGCAAACCCGGCTTTTCGTGGTTATGGAGTCCGCATCCGCGGGCCGTCTCCGCGTTCCGGAATGACGAAACCGAGCGATGCGCCTTAAATCCGCGCTATGGGTCGCCGCTTATCTGCGCCGCTGTCAGGTCGAAGGCGCGTTCGCGGTCGTGCGCCGGCGCGGTGCCGAGGAGGCCGGTGCCATCTATGTCCGCATCAGCCGGCTCGATGGCACCTCCGATCTCTACGGTCCGGCGCCGCAGAGCGAGCTTCCGGACGAGCGCGGCGCTGACCGTGCCTTCACGGCAAGCCTCGCCAAGCAACCAGCCCCCGATGAAGCGGTCGAGACTTATCTCGCGCGCGAAATCAAATTCGATCCGGACGTCTGGATCGTCGAAGTCGAGGACGCTGCCGGGCGAAATTTTCTCGACGTCGTCGGACGCTGATTCCGGCGGACTGGAATTCGGACTATCATTCAATCTCGTCCGATCACGGTCTAGGACGCTTCGCGGCGGTCCTTCGACGGCGCGACGGCGGACACCCGCTGCGCGGTCGTCGCGCGCGCGCGGGGCGCGGCGTCGTCTGGCGAGAGCAGCGGCTGATGTTTGGCGGCAGCGCGCTCGCCGGCCGGCAGAGCTTGCCAGATCGCGACCATGCCCTCGGCCGCTTCGACGGTCATCTCGTCGAACAGCAGCGCGAGATTATGCACCCGTTCGACCGATTGGCCGACCATCGGATTGACGAAAAGAAGAATCCGATAAACCAAGTGGCGTGGCACGCCCAGCGCCTTCAAGGCGATGGCAATCGGTTCGCCGAGGCTGTCGCGCGCAATGAGCCGCGCCTGCTCGCGCGAAATGTGCAGCGCCGACGCAAGCTGCTGCGCGAACTCGTCGCGATTGCCGGAGAGCGCCGCCGCCTCCAGTCGTTGCCCGACTGCCGGAACGCGCACGATGTTGACGCGCCCGGCAGGCAACGGCGCGACCACGGGAAGGTTGAGCACGATCAGCCGCCGCTCGTAGTCGTCGGCAGCGATAAAGAGGTCGTTAAGCTCGCGTGCCGTTGCGGGAGCAATCGCATCGGCCGGCGCCGCGGGCTCGTCCGGCACATCGGGCTGCAATTCGGGCTGCAGCCCGGGCGCGGCGTTCACCACGACCGCCGTCACATGCACAGGGTGTGCGAGCGCGGGGGCCGCGTCGCCCTGCTGCAGCAGCGGATGCGCGCGCAACGGACCGGCCACTTCCGGCAAATCGTTAACGAGATATTGAAGGACACGCAGCGGCGGCGCCAGATGCCGCGCCAGACGCGCGGCCACCGCCGCTCGCGTCGGTACGTCGACGGTTTCGAGCAGCCGCAGCGCCAGCTCGGTGTAGTGGCGTTCCTCGTCCGGCGTGTGCCTCAACTTTTGCATGTAGAGGTCGGTGAGAACGCGAATGAGTGTCGGACGCATATCGACACCGCCGCGCAGCCCGATATCGGAAAGGCTTTCCAGGCTGCCAATGCTGGACTTTTCCATCGCACGTGACTCGATCGCAACAGGGGACAAGACAGTGATTTCACGTGCAAGCCTAGACGGTTCGCGTTAGCGGAGCGTTAACCTTGCATGCCGCTTAATCGCGAAGACACCGCGCGGCGGGAGTGAATTAAAGGTCCGTCGCCGGCAGTCCGAGGAAAGTGGCTGGTGGGCAACGTAATCAAATTCCCGGACGAGGGCCGCATTGTGCGCTTCGGCCGCACCGATGCGCAGGATGAATCGGCAACCGTCATCATCCTGCCGGTGGTGCGGATCGAACGATATCCGGATTCCGCCGTCGACAGCGCCGAACCCCAAACGCGTCCGCCGGCGGACAGCGGCGGTCGCCGCCGCTTGAGGCGCCGCTGAACTGCGACGCACCAATGTCGCCGCGAGAAAGTCCCCGTCGCGAGTTGGCTTTGCCGCTTCTCGCCGTCCTCGCTGCACTCCTGCTTCCAGGTTGCTCGACCATCGGCGATTTCGGCAGGCTGCGCGACGACATGACCAGCGACGACATTCACACCTGGGTCGGCGAGGATGCCGCCGCCAGCGTCGGCGCGCCGGTCTCGGCCAACAATCTGACCGATGACGAGCACACGCTGCGCGATCTCGCCTTTCCGCTGATTGAGCCGCCTTACGATCGCATCCGCTGGGACGCGGTGCTTTACGAATACGGCGTGAAGAAATCGCTACGGCGCGAGGAATGGATTTTCGACGTCGCGGCCTATTACGGACACCTGCAAACGGTTTTCCACCGCTCGAGCGCGGGACGCTACAATCAGTTGATCGACGACATCCGCAACGACATCGTGCGCATCGAGCCGTTCTTCGCGACGGCCCGGCGCGTCATCGCGCTCGATCAGCAGCGCGAGCAGACCATGCAGAATGTCGCCGACCTGACCCTGCCGGAGCGCAATAGTGCGCTCGCGCGGGTCGGTGAGAACAGCCTGACCATCGCCTGGGTTCATCATTCGTTGACTGAGCGCTACGCCAGCTATCGCTATGCGCTCGAACATCTCATGGTGGCGGAGCCCGATCCGGCCGGCGCCGAGGCGGAGCGGCTGCTCGCGCAACTGCAACAGCAGATCGCCGCCAACGAGTTGGTGCCGGGGCCGGCCTTGGCGCCGCTCACGGCGAAGCTGGTGACGAAGTCGTAGCGCGACTTACTGCACGGGGCCGATCTGACATTTGGCGGCGGCAAGCGCGCCGCGCGCCATCGGCATCAGGCCCGGTTCGGGAGCGAGCGCGCGCAGCAAAATCAATCCCGTCGCCGTCGGCGATTCGATGATCAGCCGGTCCGCAGCCGTCACGTCTTCCTCTTCGGGCACTTGCGCATGCTGCTCGGGCGTCATGAGGTCGAGCTCGATTGCGCGCCGTCCGGCGGCGCGATCGTTGATGGCGTAATAGGCGACGCTGTTGCGCGTATAGAATGTGACCGAAGTGTAGGCTTGGCTTACCGGCGCGTTGAGCTTGAGTGCGCCGTCGGACAGATCGTAACGGCACACCGCCGTGGCGAAGGCGGGATCCGTAAACGGCAGCACCGAGGCCTGCGCCGTCGGCGCGGCAAGCGCGACCATCGTATTGACCGGCGTCAGCGGCGTCAGCCGCGAATAGGCGTCCTGATTTGCCGCTTTCGGCATCGCCAGCACGGTCGAAAGGTGAACGATGCCGCCGAGCAGGATCGCGCCGAGCACCCAGAGCAGAAGCCGAACCATCATGAGCAGTTCTTTCGCGTCACGCTCGGCATCGGACCCTCCTTGGTCGTGCGCGTTGCGACCCCGATCGGCGTGTCATAGAGCCGCCACACCAGAACGAAACGCTCGATGCCGCCGGTCGGCAGCCAATTGCCCGGCCGCGCCCGCGGCGCGACGTTGATGGTGAAGCTGCCGTCAATGTCGCGTACGATTTCCTCGCTGGTGAAAACGTGGCGGTCGAGGGTGTTGGCGACCAGCCGGCCGTCGCGGTCGTAGAGCGCGACCGTCCAATAGCGCGCGGCGGGCGTCAGGCCGCTGATGGCGTAGGTGCAACGGCCGTCGAAGGGTTTGCCGAGATCGTCGGTGCGGGCATAGAAGGCGATGCCGTCGCCCATGCCGATCGGCAATTCGCCGCTGCGCGCAATGGTGGCGCGCGCATAGGGGTCGATGTCGGTTGAGCCGCTCTTCGGCCATGCGGTCCATGCGCCGATCGAGAGCGCGCCGAAGGCGATGCCACGCGTGATCGTGAGCCAGGTCGCCCCAAGCCCGATCGCGGCGGCGAGTATCAGTGTGAAGCATGATCCGAACAACAGGCGCATGGGATCCGATCCGAATTTGGCGGAGCGTCAGTCCCCGCGCGGCGCGCCGGCCGGCTGCGGATCGGTGGCCGCGGTAACGGTGGTGGCGCCGGCTTTGCCGGCAACGCGCTTGCCGTCGTCGACCGCGCCCGTGGGGCCCGGTGCCGCCGACTGCGCCGACAGCGCCTGGTTGGCTTCATCCAGCAGGCGTTCGATGCGCAGGAGGGCCTCGGTCCCCTTGCGCGTCAGCAGCGCCGGGTGCGGCTCCGCACCGCCCTTGAACGAGGCGTCGGCAATGGCCGGAGCATGGGTTGGCGGCGGCAAGCCCGGCAGCGGCCGCAATTCGATGCCTTGATGCGCGTAGGCCATGATGTTGTGCCAGGTCATGGCTGGCAACGTGCCGCCGGTCATGCGCTTGGTGGACGTATAATCGTCGTTGCCCATCCAAACAGCGCCGGTGAAGTTGCCGGTGTAGCCGACGAACCAGGCGTCACGCCATGAATTGGTAGTGCCGGTTTTGCCCGCCACCGGAATGCCGTCGAGCTTGGCGCGCTGGCCGGTGCCGTTTTCAACCACCGAATTCATCATCTTGATCATGTCGAGGGCGACGCTCGGCGCGATGACCTGTTGCGGCTTCTTGCCGTCCCGGTCGAAACGCCAAACCAACTCGCCATTGCCGGTGCGCACTTCGAGCGCCGCGTGGGGCGTCACCGCCTTGCCGAGATTGGGAAACGTCGCGTAGGCGATGGCGTGCTGGTAGACGTACACCTCGTCGGCGCCGATCGGCAATGATGGCGTATCGGGCAGCGGCGACTGGATGCCGAAATTGCGCGCGGTCTGGACGATCATGGCGCGGCCGATCTTGGGATTGCCGTGACCAAGCTCGATGGAGAGCTTCACCGGAATGACGTTGATCGAGTGCGTGATCGCTTGGAGCAGCGTCACCGCACCCGAATAGCCGCCGGAGTAATTGTGCGGGCACCAGTTGCCGATGCAGACCGGCGAATCGACGATCACCGACGTCGGCTTGAAGCCGTTCGCCAGCGCGGTGGCATAGACGTAAGGCTTGAACGACGAGCCAGGCTGGCGCAGCGCTTCGGTCGCGCGGTTGAATTGGCTCGCGCCGTAATCGCGGCCGCCGATCATGGCGCGGATGCCGCCGTCGAGATCGGCGATGACTACGGCCGCCTGGCTGGCGCCGTAGTCGCGACCGTACTGACGCAGATTCGTCTCGACCTGATTCTCGGCAAAGCGCTGAAGATTGGAATCGAGCGCGGTGCGGACCACGAAATAGCGATCAGTGACCGATTTCGGGAACGTGTCGACGAGCTTGCGCATCTCGTCGAAGGCGTAGTCGAGATAATAGTTCGGCGCGTCCTGCTGGGTGCGGTCGATCGGCGTCGCCGGATTGCGCCGTGCGCCGTAGACTTGGCCTTCGGTCATGAAGCCGTTGTCGACGAGGTTGTCGAGCACGACGTTGGCGCGCGCGCGCGCCGCCGGCAGGTTGACCAGCGGCGAGAATTTGGTCGGCGCCTTGAACAGGCCGGCGAGCATGGCCGCCTCGGGCAGCGTCACGTCGCGCACCGACTTGCCGAAATAATATTGCGCCGCCGCGTCGACGCCGAACGCGCCGCCGCCCATATAGGCGCGGTCGAGATAGAGCTTGAGAATCTCGTTCTTGCTCAGATGCGCTTCGAGCCAGATCGCGAGGAAGGCCTCGTTGATCTTGCGCTCGACGGTACGCTCGTTCGACAGGAACAGGTTCTTGGCGAGCTGCTGAGTGATGGTCGAGCCGCCCTGCACCACGCCGCCGGCCTGGGCATTGGTCATGAGGGCGCGGAAGGTGCCCATGAAGTCGATGCCGAAATGCTCGTAGAAGCGCCGGTCCTCTGTCGCCAGCACGGCTTTGATCAGATGGTCGGGAAACTCATCGAGCGGCACCGACTCGTTGTGCTTGATGCCGCGGTTGCCGATCTCGTTGCCGTAGCGATCCAGAAACGTGACCGCGAGATCGGACTTCTTCAGCCAGTCGTCATCCGAGGTCTGGCGGAAGGCCGGAATCGCTAGCGCCAGCATCAGGATGAGGCCGCCGGTGCCGAGCGTTGCCGCTTCCGACAGCGGCTCGACCAGGAGCCAGCGCCGCCAGCCGGCGACGTGGCAGCCGTCCATCAGATCGGTGAACCGCTCATAGGCGTCGCGCGCCCACTTGCCGCTCTGGAACAAGGCGGAATCGATCCGCGCGTCGAGATCGAGCAGCCCCCGCTTGAGCCTGCGCCGCCAGCCGTCGCCCGGATCGGGGAATGCATTCGTCAAGGTTGAGCGCTCCGGCAGCAGCCCCGGTCCGAGAGCCTTGCTCTCGAGAATCTCGCCTTTTTAACCGACCGGGCTTTCACCGGCCAAGAGATAGTCAACCGAGGCTCACCGTCCAATGCCACAAGACTCACAAGGTGAATGGATATTGAGGGCAAATTGGGCTTATGCATGGGATTATCGCGAGCGTCCCGCCGCGACAAATGGCGCGCCCGAAGGCGAGCCGGGGCGGCGGATCGGAGAACACCATGGCAACCAAAGATGGCCGGGATCATGGCCACGCTCACGGCCACGCTCATGGCCACGCTCACGGCCACGATCATGGCCGCGATGAAAGCGTGGATGAAAGGCCGTTTTGGAAGCGCAAATCGCTCGAGGACATGACCGAATCGGAATGGGAGAGCCTGTGCGACGGCTGCGGCAAATGCTGCCTCAATAAGCTTGAGGAAGAGGGCACCGATCGCACCTTCTATACCAATGTCGGCTGCCGGCTGCTCGATGGCCAGACCTGCCGGTGCCGCGACTATCCGCACCGCGAGGCGCTGGTCGAGGATTGCGTGCGGCTGACGCCCGAAACCCTGAAAACCATCACCTGGCTGCCGCCATCATGCGCCTATGTGCGCATCGCCGAGGGCAAGGACTTGTTGTGGTGGCACCCGCTGGTTTCGGGCGATCCCGAGACGGTGCACTTGGCCGGCGTCTCGGTGCGCGGGCGCGTCGGAGCCAGTGAGGTGGACGTGCCCGACGAGGACCTTGAAGATTGGATCGTCAGTTGGCCGCTGAAGATGCCGAGGGCAGCGCGGCGGCGGTAAAGACTTGCCGGCCAATGGCACCCCTGCCTTGCGAATAGGCGGGTTGCATTGCGGCCTTTGCCGGGCCAATTGGTGCCCGACATGGCCCAAAACGTCGCCCCGGATGACGCCCACAGTATTGCGCCCGACATCGTCGGTGACGCACTCGCGTCCGCTCGGCTCAAGTCCGGCACCAAGCGCGAGTCGGCGCCGGCGGCGCCGCTCGATCATGCCGCCATCCGCACCATCGTCGCCGGCATCATGCTGGCCATGTTTCTTTCCGCGCTGGAACAGACCATCGTCGCACCGGCGCTACCGGCCATCGGCAAAAGCCTGGGCGATGTCGACAACCTGTCCTGGGTGGTAACCTCCTATCTCCTCGTCGCGACGGCGGCGACGCCGCTATTCGGCAAGTTGTCGGACATTTACGGCCGGCGCACGCTGCTTCTGGTGGCGATCGGCTTTTTCATCGCCGGTTCGATCGCCTGCGCGCTGGCGCCGAACATCCTGACGCTGATCTTCGCGCGCGGGCTGCAAGGCGTCGGCGGCGGCGGCTTGCTGCCGATTTCGCAGACCATCATCGCCGACCTGCTGTCGCCGCGCGAGCGGCCGATCGTGCAAGGCCGCACCTCGATCATGTTCATGACCGCGAGCATTCTCGGGCCCGTGCTTGGTGGTTTGCTCACCGATCATCTGAACTGGTCGTTCATTTTCTGGATCAACGTGCCGCTCGGTGCGGTCGCGCTGGTAATGACCGAACGCGCGCTGCGCCGCCTGCCGCGGCATGACCGTCCGCATCAGCTTGATGTGATCGGCGCGGCGTTGATGGTTTGCGCTGCGCTATCGCTGATGCTGGCGCTCGCTTGGGGCGGCATTCACTATCCCTGGGGCTCGCTGCCGATCCTCGGACTCATGGCCGCCTCCCTGGTGCTGTGGGCGCTGTTCGCGGTGCGGCTTCTGACCGCGGGCGAGCCGTTCATTCCGCTTGCGATCCTCTACGGACGCGTGACCAGCGCCATCACCATAGCGGCGTTCTTTAGCATCGGCACGGTGATCGGTGTGACCATCTACACGCCGCTTTATTGCCAGAGCGTGATCGGCGTTTCGGCGAGCCTGTCCGGCCTCGCGCTGATTGCCTATATGGGGGGCGCCACGCTCGGCTCGCTGCTGTCGACCCGGATGATCGTGCGCATCAAGCACTATATGCGCGTGCCGCTGGCGGGCCTGATCGTCGCCGTGGTCGCGCTCACCGTGCTTGCATCCGATCCGGCGTCGCACTCGCTCGGCGAGGTCGTGCTTCTCCTCTTCATGCTCGGCCTCGGTCTCGGGCCGATGTATCCGGTCAGCACCATCGTGATGCAGAACACGGTCAAGCCGCATCAACTCGGCACCGCGACCGGAACATTGAATTTCTTCCGCACGCTCGGCGGCGCCATCGTCGTCGCGATATTCGGCGCCATCGTGCTTGGCGGCATCGCCCAGGGCTCGCCCGGCATGAGCCTCGACAAGTTCGCCGTCGGCCAGGGCGACCTGGCACCGGCGTTTCATTGGGTCTTCATCGCCGCCGCGCTGTGCCTGAGCGTTTCGTTCTTCTGCCTGTTTGCGGTCGAGGAGCGGCCGCTGCACGGGCCGCTTCACGCCGCCGAGGCTGCCGCCGAATAGGCGCGGCTCCGGCATAGCTGCCACGCCCGATGCGGCTTGCGCCGATGCGCCCGCGGCGCAAAGGTGCTGGCGAATCCTCAGAAGGCGGGCGGCTAAAAGAGTGTCTATTACAGCATCGCGAGATTGCACACGCGCCGCGCCTCCGCCGCCCGGAGTCGGGGGTCCGGA
>Ga0335085_10009957_pt1 | contig 14272 bp, 7 predicted proteins | sample Lox_Sample_45_FD_206712 | JGI IMG/M metagenome (GOLD analysis project Ga0335085, IMG submission 206712) | Soil microbial communities from Loxahatchee National Wildlife Refuge, Florida, United States - Lox_Sample_4.5 | ecosystem: Environmental > Terrestrial > Soil > Wetlands | place: USA: Florida...
TGACAAAGAGCCCCCCCTCGCGCAGCGTCTCCACGGTCTCCCCCCGCCTTACCACGCCCGCGTAGAGCCGCCCGGTGCGGGGGTCACGGGCCAGGGCTGAGATCTTCTTGCCCTCCAGCTCCCCCGGAACACGCACCCACCCGCCATCCCCCTCTTGTCTCGTATAGAGCCCCTGCTTGGAGGCCAGGTACAAGGTGGGCGGGGAAGTGGGAAGAATGAGCAGCGATTGATACTGCTGGCTGGCGGTAAAATCATCCCCCTGGTTGAGCGCGATCCAGCTTCTTCCTCCATCGGGACTTTTAAAGAGCCCCCCGGAGGTGACGACATAGACCGTTTCCGGGTCATTCGGATGCAGGACCAATTGGCCGATGTCGGTATTTTGCAGTCCGTCGTTCATTTCGATCCATGTCGCGCCGCCATCGGTGCTCTTGTACAAACCCGCCCCTCCGGCGCCCAGATAGATGATCTTGGGATTTTTCGGATGAACCTTCAAGTCATAAAGCGAGTAACTCCGGATCCCCCGGTTGATCTGACCCCAGCGTTCCCCTCCATCAGTGCTTTTAAGCACGCCAATGCTGTAGGTGGTCAGCGCATAGATATTTTTGGAATTTTGCGGATCGAGGGCGATCTGTGTGACAAAGGGCTCCTCTGGTCCGGCTGCCCATACCAAAGGGCACAAGCCCCATATCAGCAAAAGCAATGCGATGGTTCCGCCCTGGAGACGCATATGATCATCCCGCCGAGGATAGGACTGGCTTCATGCCACGGTGAAAAAGTTGGGGAAAAAAAGAAAACAATCGATCTTACTGCACGGCGTAATACATGGGTTGGATGACTTCACCCCTCAGCACCGCCATATTAAAGATGATTACACGATTCCCTCCCAACATATCAAGAATCTGCCGAAAGCGGTCCAGGGAATCAACACCCATGCCGCTGATCCCCACGATGAGATCGGTCGATTCCAGGCGCAGGCTTCTGCGGATTTCCGGATCGATGCCGGCCACACTGACCGCCGGGCCCAAAGAGGTCGTGACAAGCAGCGGCTCTTCGTCTTTCAATTGTGATTGAAAATTGTCGATAAAGTGGTGGACGTCATTCCGGGGAATGACTGTCTTGAGCTTTTCCACGCGTGGGTCATAGGGAGGAATCACTTTCGAGATGACGAACTGACGGGCTTGCTGCGAATCGCCCGCCGGCACCTGAATCGCAGCGTCCGGCGCGCTCTTGGCCGGTTCTCCAGCGGCCTGGCCTGGACTGCCCCCGGTGATCCGAACGACTACAAGTTCTTCTCCCCGCTTGAGGACGACCTGCTGGCGCTTGATCTCGACGATCGTCGCCCCGTCGACCAGATCACCGATGCGATAGGCCGTCTGCTTCTTCGTCAGGGAATTCTCAAAGACGGCCCCTGTGAGCTGTTGGCTGGCTCCTTCAACCGTGCCGGCCAGTTGAAGCCCATGAAGCGCCTGGCTTCCCGTGGGTAGCGATGGCTCTTCAGCCCAAGCGCCGCTGGCGGTGAGCCCCAATAAGAGCATCACACCAAGCCCGGCACCGTTCTTCGTACGGCTCATCCCGGCACCTCTCCCCTTGACCCGTTCTTTATATCACTCTACATCGACTCCTTCAACTACGGAACCGTGATCTGTGTGGGGGAGCAGCGCGTGTTGTTCGTCTCATCCAACTCAACGACCTGATTGATTGAGTCGACCAGAGAACAGACGTAGTACGTGCCCGGAGGCGTCGTTGAGGGCACCGTCAGCGAGGTGGAGCCCGTGCTGCTTGACCCTGCCGCCAGCGAGGTGACCGACCGGATGGTCGTGATGATCACGTCATCCCCATCCCCATACGTCGTGTTGGGGGAGAGATGGAAGGCGATCCGAAACGCGGTGGAGGCCAGCGCCCCGGTGTTCTTCGCGGTGCTGGAGACGGAGAACGCCGTCGCCCGATTGACCGTCGTCGCGCCGGTCGACACGTCCGTCAGGATCAGATCAGCCGCGCTCACCTGCACCGTCGTGCCGGTGCAGAGACTGTTATTGGTCTCATCGGTTTCATTGACCGTACCGCCGCTATCGGCCATGGCGCAGACGTGGTAGACGCCAAACGGCGTGCTGGTCGGGACGGTCAGCGAGGTGTTGCCCGTGCTGCTCGCGCCTGAGGCCAGCGTGGTCAATGAACGGGTGGCGGTCACGGCAATATCATCCCCATCGCCATAGGTCGTGTTGGCGGAGAGATGGAAGGCAATGGCAAAGGCGCCGGTCGGGAACAGCCCCTGGTTCTTCACCGTGTTCGAGAGCGACAGCGTCTTGCCCACCCCCACGACGGTTGCGGTGGTTGAGGCCGCCGTCATGGTCAGATCGGCCTTCGGCACGGTGACGGTGCCGGAGCTGCAGAGCGTGTTGTTCGTCTCATCCAATTCCGTGACCGTGTTGGCCGTGTCGGTCCTGGCGCAGACATAGTAGTCGCCGGGAGGAATCGTCTTGGGGAGGGTCAACGTGGTGGTGGCCGTATTGGTCGCTCCAGCCGCCAACGTGCTGACCGTCCGGGTGTTCGTTGACGCCACCGCCGCCGGATCATCATAGCTGGCCGTGGGGGAGAGCTTGAAGCCGACGGTCGAACTGCCGGCCGCAACCCCGCCGATGTTTTTCACGGAGTTGGTCACCGACAGTGTGGCCGTGGCGCTCACCGTCGTGGCATTGGGGGTCACGGCCGTCATGGTCAGATCAGGCCGGGTGACTTGAAGCTGCGCGGAAGTGCAGAGGGCGTTGTTGTTTTCACCCGCCCCATCAGCCGGCCCTTCGCTCACCGTATTGGCGCTATCCGCCAGAGCGCAGACGTAGTAGCTCCCCAGCGGGGCCGTCGCGGGCACGGTGAGACTGGTCGAGGCGGTATTGGTCGCCCCAATCCCCAGCGAACTCACCGCCCGGGTGGTTGTAAACGGAATGTCATCCCCGTCCCCATAAGTCTGATTGGTGGAGAGATGGAAGGCGATTGTAAAGGAGCCCGCCGCGCCGGTGCCGACGTTCTTGGCCGTGTTCGACAGCGTGAAGTTCCCTCCAGGGGCCGCACCGGTCGCGGTGGTGGAGACGGCCGACATGATCAGATCCGGCGTCGAGACGCTGATCGTGGCCGTGCTGCACAGAGTGTTGTTGTTCTCGTTCACCCCTTCGTTGATCACATTGGTCGAATCCGCCATGGCGCAGACATGGTACGTGTTCGGTGGAATGGTGGACGGCATCGCCAGATTGGTCGTGGCGGTGCTGGTCGCCCCCGGCGCCAACGGGCCGACCGCCCGCGTGGTCGTGATCGCCAGATCATCGCTGTCCCCAAAAATGCTGTTGGGGGAGAGGCTGTAGGCGATGAGGAACGACCCGCTGCTGGGCGCCCCGCCCTGGTTTTGCACCGAGTCGGTGACCGACAGCGCCCCGCCCGGCGCGACCGAACCGGCATTGGGGCTCACCGCGGTCATGACCAGATCAGGCTTGGTCACCTGGACCGTGGAGCTGCTGCATAGCGTGTTGTTGTCGGCGTTGCTTTCCGACAACGACTGGGTGGGATCCGCCTGGGCGCAGACGTAGTAGATGCCCGACGGGATCGAGGAATCGATCACCAGATTGGTCGTGGCGGTATCCGTCTCTCCCACCCCCAGCGGACCGACAAAACGGGTGGTGGTGATCAGCGCCGCATTGGGGTCGCTATAGTTGGGTGTGGGCGAAAGGACATAGCCGATGTCAAATCCGCTGACGGTCGAATCCGTTCCCTGGTTTTTCGCCGTGTCGGTGACCGACAGGGTGTCTCCCGGCGCGACCGATGCGGCGGCTGGGGTGACCGCAGTCATCACCACATCGGGGAGCAGAATGACAGCGCCGCCATGCCCCGGCGTGACGGCGATGTTAAAGGCTTTGGAAAAATCTCCCGTGATGGTGGCAATCCAATTGCCCGTGGTCAGCGTAGCATCATTGGCAAAGACACTGCCCAGCAGCGACGTATAGAGCCGGTTCCCATCCTTGGTGATGCCGATATCATAGCCGTGACTCGTTGCCAAGGGCATGGTGAAGAGCAGGGAATTGGTGCCGGGATCAATCACACGAATCCCCGCCCGGTTATCCGCGACAAACAGCTTGCTCCCGTCAGGACTAAATACTCCCCTGGTCGGCGAGGAGCCGTCCGGCATGGGGATCGACGCCACGTTGGCGCCGGTCGATCCGTCAAAGACCTCCACGGTGCTGCCGGAGCCGCTTTGACCGCCGTGGCCCAGGTAGACGGCCGAACCGTCCGGCTTCACCGCGATGGCATTGATGGAGGCAGTGTTGTATGTTCTGGAGAAGGTGGCCGTCTGCGTGACCGTGTTGGTGGCCGTATCGATGAGATAGAGCCGATCCGGATCCGGCGGGGTGTTGTTGCTGTTCAGCGCGCAGGGCAGATAGAGCTTGGTCCCATCGGGACTGACCCCCAGTCCCAGGGTGGCGGTGCAGCCGTTAAGGACCAGGTCTGAAATGGTCGTCGTCAATACGGGAGTGACTGGATCGGTCAGGTCAAACACCTTGACCTCAAGCCTGGGCGTGCCGGCGGGCGCCCGATAGCCCATATAGAGCTTCTTCCCATCAGCGGAAATCGCCAGAACATTGGAGGGACCTCCCAATCCCAGGAGGGAAGCCACTTCATTGACGGCTCCGGTCTGATCGATCGAGAAGACCGAGAGGTTCACCCCCACCACTCCATAGGCCTCAGTCCCGTCGGAATGGGCCACCAGGTCGGCGGGGTCCGTCCCCGTGATTTCAACATTGCCGATCTGCTTGTTATAGTTGGGGTTGGGGTCGTCCGTATTGGTGGTGGCGTTATGGATCGTCGGGTTGGGATCGATCACCACAATCCGGTCGTTTTCGGAGCCGCTGCCTGCAGATTCGTTCTCGGACACAAGCACCCGTGCGGGAATGGCGGCCCCGGGCTGCCCGCAGGAAGGACCTTGTGATTTCGTCCTAAAGGCGATCGCATAGCTGCTGGTGGTGCTCCCCAGCGTGGAATCGGTGGCCTGGTTGACCATAAAATATTTGGTGTTGCACGACAAACCCGTGAGGCCGGCGACATGGTGGCCCACCGGGGTGTTATCCACGAACAGATTGACGCCCGAACAGCCCTGAGGGTTCGCCGGATTGGATGACGAGGCGCAGTTCTGGACGTCCGCCTGGGTTTTGCCGTAAAAGAGCACGGTATTGCTCTGCGAATCCTCCCAGCCGTTGGCCGAGGTGCTCCAGGTCACGGTGGCGGTGGAATCGGTGACATTGCTTTGCACCGGGCTGCCCAGGATCGGCCCCGTGCAGGGACCTGTGGAGCAGTTTGCCCCGTAATTGGTATTCAAGTAGCCGGCGGCCTGATCAACGGTGACGACCGCTCCTTTCCCTATCATCGAGTTAACGATTGAGGTCCAATCGATTGTTGGAGGATCATCAATATGCCGGCCTATGATGTGGGTCACGATGCTTGTGATGATCCGATCGGTGCCGTTGCGGTTGCCGCCTTCGATCCGGATGCTATGACAAAAATTGCATCCCTTTCCACCGCCGATGACCGGATCTTCCACGCACGGGCTCGGGCTGCCGGTGGCGCATGTCTCCCCATCGGCCCAAGCCGGCTTCGCCCCGAAAAAGAAGAGCCAGGCGCCCAAGAACACCCCCCCGATGAACAACCCGGCAATCAGATCTTTTCGCACCCTCATGAGGTCTTCCCCCCTAATTTTCGATCACCATTTATTGAAATAACGGCCCGTGGATCATACCAGTAACCCCTTTTACGCCTATCTACAATGAAGACGCTTCTGGGACTAAATTGTCACATCACAATACTGTCGAGACTGGATCACAAGGTTTTTCAATCGGATACCCACAAGCCCGCATGACATGATCGGGCGGCCCGCCGGCCGACAGGCAGGCGCACGACCGGATGGAAGCCGCTCCTGGGGCCGTTGGATCGCTGATCGCGGGGCGTCAGGGATGGCCCGGCGTCATCGTGAGCAGATAGCCGCCGGCGAAGCTGCCCGTGATCGTGGCCGCCCAACTGTTTGTGGCCGTCTGATTGACGAACACGCTGGACAGATAGGCGGTATACAGCCTGGCGCCATCCGTGGAGATGGCGATATCATACCCGCGACTCTTTGATCCGGACAGTGTGAGCAGCCGCGTGTTCATGGCCGTATCGATGACGTGGACTCCCAATGCCTGGTCCACCACATAGAGTCTGCTTCCATCCGGCGAGACCGTTCCCGCCCTGGGGAGGGCGTTCGAAGGCAGCGGAATTCCGCCCACATTCGCCCCTGTGGCCCCGTCAAAAATCTCCACGTCGCTCAACGGCGCGGTGGAATTGCTCCTGGCCAGATAGACCGCGGTGCCATCGGGACGAATCGACATCGAGTTGATATAAGTGAGGTTCTGATCGCTCTGAAAGGTGGCGCCCATCGCGGCGGCGTTGGTGGTGGTATCGATCAGGTAGAATCGATCCGGCTTGGTCGAGTCCGTATCCCGGCAGGCCGCGTAGAGCGGGTTTCCGCTCGGGTGAATGGCTAAACCGACGGGCAGAAAACAACCGGCGAAGCCCGCATTGGTGATGGTGCCGAGCACGGCGTGGGTCGTCGCATCAATCACCCTCACTTCAAAGGCTGTGCCGGACGACGGCCGAGAGGCGATATAGACCGTGCTGCCGTCCGGGTGAACCGCCACCTGATTGGTTTCCTGCTGGCCGCCCGCGCCCACGATCGTGTCCACGATCGTGTTCGTGAGCACGTCGATCACGGCCAGATCGCTCCCGACGATCGCATAGACGGTCCGGCCGTCGGGGCTGGGCGCCAGCTCCGCGGGTTCTGCAGTCAGCGGGATGGAGGCGACCTGGGCATTTGTCTCCGGATCGATCACGATGATTTTATAGGCGCCGGGCGCCCTGTTGGAAAGATAGAGGCGGGACGGAATGGCTCCCACCGGCGCGGTAAAAGCTTGATCCTGTCCAGCGGCCTCGCCATCCCCCCGGCCGATCGCCCGGTAGTGATACTGTGTGCCCTGGGCCAACCCCGTAAGACCGACGCTGAAGGGCACCGCGGTCGACCCGTTGCCGGCATACTGCTCGGCCGTCACGTTGCCGTAGGCTGCGGTCGGCCCCCACTCGAATCGGCCGAAGGCGTCCATCCCCTTGGGGTTGATCGTCCCGTTCAACGTCACGGTCGTCGGCAGGATGTCGGTCGCCGGCTCCGTCGTGACCGTCGGCGGATTGGTGGTCACGGCCAGCGTCGCGCAGACCTGATCCTGCCCGAACGTCGTGCCCGCCGCGTTGTCGGCCGCGGCACGATAATGATAGGCCGTCTCCGCGGTCAGTCCGGCGACGGGCTGACCGAACGGCAGATCCAGGGAACCGTTGCCTAGCGATTGAGGCGACGTCGCCGTTCCATAATTGGTATCCGCCCCCCACTCGAACCAGCCCGTCGTGGGCGCGCCGTGCGGGTTGGCGGTCCCATTGAAGGTGCAGCCCGTCTGCGTGATGACGCTCGGCGCGGCGGTGGCCACGCCGGGCGCTTGCGGCGCCGGCGTGGCAAAACTCATGCTGCGGCCGTAGGCCGTCCCGGACTCGTTCGCGGCCACCAACCGGTAATAATAGGTTTGATTGGGCGCCAGCACATCCTGAAGGCGCTGATCCACGGCAATGATGTTCTTGCCGCCGCCGACGGCCTGCGCGTCGGTGCTGTGGCCATAGGTCGGATCAGGCCCCCACTCGAACCAGGCGGTGGTGTTCCCGCCGTTGGGGTTCACGCCGCCGTTGAGCGTGCCGCTGGTGAGATCGACCTGGCTGGCCGCCTGGGTATCGACGTTCGGGAGATCGGGTGGATTTTCAAAACCGCTGCCGCAGCCGGACGCGCCGATCAGCAGGAAAATGGCGGCCAGATCGCCAAGATGATAACGCCGCGCGCGCATCCCCCATCTCAGAAATTGACGGAGAGCCCGCCGGAAAAGTTGTAATAGATGGAGCTGGCGTTCGCCTGGTTCATATCGATGTTGGCGTAGTTGATCGCGCTCTCAACAATGAGGGAAATCCGCCGTCTGTACCGAAGGTCGAATCCGACCAGCCCGCCCGGCGTGACGGTGTGGACATTTTCCTGGCCGGTGGCGCCGGCCGACAGCTTCCGCGTCATGTAGAGTCCGCCCAGCCGGGGGCCGGCGTACCAGACGAACCACGGCGTCGGGTACCGATAAAACACCGACGCCCCATAGGCCAGTTGGGAGACATCGGCCGGGGTCGGGCCCGAGCCGACATCCAGGGTCTGGTGATCATAGCCATAGGCGACATCGGCGCGCACGCCGATGCGCGGACCGAACAGCGCATGGGTCGTATAGGCCAACCCGTACATGACCAGCGGCTTGGCGACTTGATCGTTCACTTGATTGGTCAGGAACCCCTGGTAGCCGACCTGGACGGCAAACCCTTGATCGTAACCGTTCAGGAGAAGAGGGATCGAGAGTTCTTCTCCGGCCCTGACCCGGACGTTTTCGTCAAAGATCGGCGCCGCGCTGCCCTGCGGCGTGAGGACCACCCGATGCTCCCCGGGTTCCACCGCGATGCCGGCCGGCAACGTCCCTTTTTTTTCGCCGTCGACCACCACGTCCAGATCCTGATACCGCGGCGAATAATCGTACAGGACCGGTTTGCCGGCATGGGTCACCTCTCCGGAGAGCACGATCGGGTCGCTGCCGAGAATGACCGATTCCATCGACGGCCGCTGCTCGCCCTTGGTGAAGTAGTAAGTCTGCTCCTTCGCATAGTCGTGGGCTTCCGTGACGGTCACCGCCCCGTCGCCGTTCCGGTCCTTGCCCTTGATGGCCTCGATCAGGAAGTGGGTATAAATATCGTTTTCAAGCGTGCGGTCTTCCCGGGCCGTCTCCCCCCAGGCGCTGGCGGTCAGCACGATCGTGGCTTCGCTGACCACGTCGATCGGCTTGACGAAAAACGGCCCCTTGAGCTCGGTCAGCGAGGTCTGCATCGTCTCATCGAGCTGGGATTTGCCCCGGCCGCTGTGGCAAAAGGCGAAAATCATCACCTTTTTCCTCGACGTCAACCGATTGAACGCCTGCTTGAGCTCGGCCAGATCGATGGCCGTGCCGGTTACATCGTCCAGTCGGGTGTTCTGCACGACAAGGTACTGATGCAGCCGCCCGTCCTTCGTGCGACCCAGCGTGCCGTGGGATGAGATGTAGAGGACCACGGTGTCGTTGGGGGAAAGATTGCGGCGCTCGAGCTCGTCAATGACGGCCAGAATCCGCTCTTTGGTCGTCGTCTCCGGGCTGGTCAGGAGCTGCACCCGGTCAAACCGGCCGAGATGCGGATCGTTGAACACGCCTGCGAGGTCCTGGGCGTCCTTGACGGCATACCTGAGCGATGGCCATCGGGGGTCCTGGAAGGTATTCATCCCGATCACGACGGCCAGCCGTTGGGGGCGGAACGCCGCGTCGACAGCAGGGTCCGCCGCCTCCGACGGGCCGCCTTTGAGGGCGACGGCCGACCCCGTGCAGCCGCTCAGCGCCAGTCCGGCGATCAGCGCGCAGCCCAGAGATGCCCTGGCCCGATCACGCCTGCACATCGAAATAAACCGCGTCGATCGCGATGCCCTCTCGAAATCGCGCCGCCGGGGCCGGATCGATCCGCCCGGTGGCCGGATCGACCGCCTGCTGGATGATCGGCATCAGTTGGGTGGCCTGATCAAGCGGCGTAGGCGACGCCACGCCCACGATGACGTAGCGCCCCTGAATTCCGCTGAGCGGAATCCCTCCGTCCTGCCCGTCCGGGCGCGCCTCATGCACGCCCGCGGCGTAGAGTTCGCCCGGATCGCCGGCACCCGGCAAAAGGAGCGGCATGTGACCGGCCTGATAGCCCACCAGATAGACATAACTGGGCGTGGGAATGTCGAAACGAAGGAACAACGATGACGAGGCGCTGTACCGCTCCCCGCGCACACCGCGGGTGACCGCCAACCGGCCCTGCGGCCGGTGGTCACCCACGGCGAACTCCAAATGGATGGAGGGGACGGCCGGCGCCGCCCCTTTTTCGGTCTGCAGCGGCTGACCCGATTGCCGCAGAAAGAGGACGGCGCCGATGGCCAGGACGACGACTGCTGCGCCGCCCGCGATCGCCGCCGCGGAGGTTCCTGTCAGAAGCGGCCCGAACCAGCGCCGCCACGGAGAAGCGGAACGGGCCGTCCTCGCCTCATCCACCCGGCGCATCACCGCCCGAAAAACCTCCCGCGATTCAGCCGCGACCGGCGCCTGCCGGGTCCCGGTCATCGCCCGCAGCAAGAGGCGCATCCGCCCTTCCGTCGCGTCGTCCATTGTTTCGAACAACCGCTCGCACGCGGGACATTCGGCCGTCAGATGTTCGAGGAGTTCACGGGATTCGCCGCTCATCAGGCGGTTTTCGAGCAAGCGTCGCCACCGATCAGGGCTCAGGATGGGACAACTCATTCCTGCTGCGCCTGTCGCTTGAGGATTTCCTGGGCCATTCGTTTTCTGAATTTGGTCCGGAAGCGGTTGAGCCGCGTGGTCACCGCCGTCTGGGAGATCCCCTGCGCGGTCGCGATCTCAGCCGTTTTTCTGCCTTCGATATAAAAGAGCCGGATGGTCTCCTGCAGCGCCGGATTGTCCATCCCGCGGATCAGCTCGTTGATCAGCTCGATCTCCTCCTCCGTCCACCGTGGCTGATTGTCCGTCATGACGGGTTTGAGGACCTCATAGGCCTGGAGCGTTTTGACAACGGCTCGCTGTTTGCGGGCAAAAGAGAGGCATTTATTCCTCGCAATCTCGGAGATCCAATGGGCAAACCGCGCCTGATCCCTCAACCGCTTCAAATGGAGAAATGCAGTGATAAACGTCTCCTGGCATAGATCATGCGCCTGATCCCGATCCCCGTTGCTGTATTGAAGGCAGAGATAGAGAATGGTCCTCCGGTGCCGAAGAAAAAGCGCCTCAAATGCCCCCTCATCACCCGTAAGAGCGGATTGGATGACGAGCGTCTCCCTTAATGTGGTTTGTCTAAGAAAGACGCTTGAGGGAGGGGTTTTGTCACCACCGACAGGCGGCGGGAGCGGATAGACCAGTTCCGAAACTGAAACATCGATCGGTGTCTTGAGAGAACCTCCTGTGAGAACAGGGGGTGATGAGACTTGAACCTGGGGTGATAGAGCGCCACTTACCCGACGCACCGGTCCGCCTCCCGGAAAGGTAAATCTGCAGTGCATCCAGCCCGATTTTTTTCTCATATTGCGCCGGGTCAAGTCAACAGAAAATCGACAGGAAATCGCATCACCGAACATTGTGGGAGATTGAAAAACGGAGGAAAATCAAGGCAGGGCAAAATTCTCCCCGGCGATCGGGGCAAAAATATTTTTCTGAACGTGTTACAGCGGGTGTGAGGGGCGTCCGGAGTGAGGCAGTCCTTTGAAAAGCTCGGCTAAACAGAGGCCGGTGGCCGAGCTCGGCCGCTTGGCCAGATCCAAGGGTCGCCCCTGGGCGACGATCCGGCCGCCCGCCTCGCCCCCCTCGGGCCCCAGATCAATAATCCAGTCGGCGTTCCGGATCACCTCCAGATTGTGCTCGATCACCACGACCGTGTTCCCCTGCTCGACCAATTGGTCAAGCACCTCCAGGAGCTTCTGGACGTCGGCAAAGTGCAGGCCCGTGGTCGGCTCGTCCAGAATATAGAGCGTCTTGCCCGTTGCCCGGCGGGAGAGCTCCCTGGACAGTTTGATCCGCTGGGCTTCGCCCCCTGACAAGGTCGTCGCCGACTGCCCCACGGCGATGTAATCCAGGCCGACGTCGTGCAGGGTCTGCAGCCGGTTTTTCAGATGCGGAATCGGCGCGAAGAAGGCCAGCGCCTGCTCGACCGTCATCGCCAGGACCTCGGCGATGGTCCGCTCCTTATATTGCACCTCCAGCGTTTCGCGATTGTAGCGCGCTCCTTTGCAGACCTCGCAGGTGACATAGACGTCGGGCAGAAAGTGCATCTCGATCTTGAGCAGCCCCTCCCCCCGGCAGGCCTCGCACCGGCCCCCTTTGACGTTGAAGCTGAACCGGCCGGGGCGATAACCGCGGGCGCGCGATTCGGGCAACTGGGCGAAAAGCTTGCGGATGTCATCGAAGAGGCCGGTGTAGGTCGCCGGGTTCGACCGGGGCGTCCGGCCGATCGGCGATTGATCGAGATGGATCACCTTGTCGATCAGCTCCATCCCGTCCAAGCCGGAGCAGCGGCCGGGCCGTTCGACTTGAAGCCCCAGCTTCTTCGCGACGTTTTTGTAGAGCACTTCGAGCACCAGCGTGCTCTTGCCCGAACCGGAGACGCCGGTAATGCAGGTGAAGAGGCCGACGGGAAAGCGGACGTCGAGTGATTTGAGGTTTCGCTCAACCGCGTCTCTGATGATCAACTGTCCCTTGGGCTTCCGATCCCGGACCGGCAGCGCCACCGATAGCTCGCCGGAAAGATATTTCCCCGTCACCGATCTGGGGTGGCGCATGATCTCCTCCGGCGTCCCCTGGGCGACGATCTCCCCGCCGTGGCTCCCCGCCCCCGGCCCCATGTCGAGGACGTGATCGGCCGTCAGAATCGTCTCGGCGTCATGCTCCACCACCAGGACCGTGTTGCCCAGATCTCTGAGCCGCTTGAGCGTGGCCAGCAAGCGCCGGTTGTCCCGCTGGTGCAATCCAATGCTCGGTTCATCCAGAATATAAAGGACACCGACGAGACTTGAGCCGATCTGTGTCGCTAAACGGATCCGCTGGGCCTCGCCGCCCGCCAGCGTCGACGCCGACCGGTCGAGGGTGAGATAATCGACGCCGACTTCCAGCAAAAAGCCGAGCCGGTCGCGGATTTCTTTTAAAATCCGGTGGCCGATAAAGGCTTCCCGTTCGGTGAGCTTTAACGTCCCGAAGCATTCCGCCGCATCTCTGAGCGAGAGACGATTGACGTCGACAATCGACCGGCCCGCGATCTTCACCCCCAGACTTTCGGGCCGCAGTCGACCTCCATCACAATCCGAACAGATCACCGCCCCAGTTCCTTCCTCATCCCCCCCGACCGCGCCGATCCCCTGACAGTTCGGGCAGGCGCCATGCGGGCTGTTGAATGAAAAATTACGGGGCGCGATCTCCGGATAGCTGAGCCCGCACTCCACACAGGCGCGCTGCGTGCTGAGGAGCCATTCCTCCGGCTTCGATCCGCCCAAATCGGCCACAACCACCACCTGGCCGTCGGACAGCCGCGTCACCGCCTCCAATGAGTCGGCCAGCCGCTGCATCACGCCGGGTTTGATGATCAGCCGATCGACGACGATCTCGATCGAATGCTGCTTGTGCTTGTCGAGCGTGATCTCCGCGCTTAAATCATAGAGCTTCCCGTCGACCCGAGCCCGGACGAAGCCGCTCGCCCGTAACGCGGACAATTCTTTTTTGTATTCCCCTTTGCGGCCCCGGACAATCGGCGCGAGCAGTTGCAGCTTGGTGCCCTGTGGCAGCTCCAGCAACCGGTCGACCATCTGCTGGATCGTCTGGGCCGTGATCGGCCGGCCGCACTTGTAGCAATGCAACCGCCCGATCCGGGCGAAGAGCAAACGGAAGTAGTCATAGAGTTCGGTCACGGTGCCGACTGTCGACCGCGGATTGTGGCTGGTGGTCTTCTGCTCGATCGCAATCGCCGGCGAGAGCCCCTCGATCGATTCGACATCGGGTTTTTCCATCTGTTCGAGGAACTGCCGGGCATAGGCCGAAAGTGACTCCACATACCGCCGCTGGCCTTCGGCGTAGATTGTGTCAAACGCGAGCGACGACTTGCCCGAGCCGGACAGCCCGGTCAGAACAACCAAGCGGTCACGAGGAATCTCGACATCGAGCGCCTTCAGATTATGAACCTTCGCGCCCTTAATGATGATTTTTCGATCAGCCATGGCAGACGATTATCGTACCATTTGGTGTGCAATTGACTCAACGACTGAGGCAGGCTCACCCGGGGGTGGTTTGTCGGCACGGACTCGGCTGCGCTTACGGTCCTCACCGGTCCTCCGCTCTCGGCCGCTCCGGTGATCAAGCCCATCGATGGAGCGGCCTCCGAGAGGGCCTCCTCACCACCCCCGGGTGAGCCTCGCTTCGCGTCGGCTTTTTAAATGAGAGTAATAAAAGTGGAGAGGGACACGTGATGCGACACGTGTCCCTGTTTATTTTGGTGTTATTGCTTTCCCTCCAGCCCCTGACAGCAAGGGAAC
>Ga0335085_10009958_pt1 | contig 14271 bp, 12 predicted proteins | sample Lox_Sample_45_FD_206712 | JGI IMG/M metagenome (GOLD analysis project Ga0335085, IMG submission 206712) | Soil microbial communities from Loxahatchee National Wildlife Refuge, Florida, United States - Lox_Sample_4.5 | ecosystem: Environmental > Terrestrial > Soil > Wetlands | place: USA...
AGCTGCATGAGAACCAGTGGGTGAAGGTCGCTGACGGGCCGCGGACCGAGTACCTGCACCTCGGCACCGTCGCGGCAGGGACGGGAACGAGCGATCTGCCGGTCACGCCCACGCTGCTCAGTTCACATGAGGCCGGAAAGAGGGCGACGGCTGCGACGGTACCCACGCCTGCCACGACGACGCTGAGCGTCGCGGCCACCACACAAGACGCGACCATCCGGCTTGCCGCGACAACCGACCTGAACCCCGGCGACTGGGTGGTCGTGGCGGGCAATACCGGCGCGGAAGACGAAGCGGTACGGCTCGGCCCGATACCGGCCGCGGCACCGTTCACTGTGCCTGTGAACCCGGCACTCCGCGCCGACCACAACAACGGCAACGAGGTGCGCAAGCTGACAGATGGCCCGACCAGTACCACTTTGGTCGCGGGGATCAGGCCGGCTGCCGCCGGCGGCCTCGCGAACGGCAACATCGTGATGATCGAAGACGGCGCCAGCACTGAGTTCGTGCAGCTTCAAGGCACGCCCACCGCACCTGACTTCGACGTGGCCGTAACCCCCTCGCTGCGATTCACCCATCCCGCCGGTGCTGCCCTGCGGCGAATAGAACCGCCAACGGCGACGACTGCCACGACCGCCCCAGCCCAGCTCTCGGACGCCGAACTGACGGTGACAGCAGCCGGCAGCCTCACCGAAGGTGACGTGATCGAGCTTGCCGACGGCGCCCAGACCGAGTACGCCCAAGTCGCAAAGCTGGACGCCTCCTCGAACACGGTGACCGTCAAGCGTCCGCTCAGGTACCCGCATCCGACAGGCACGCCAGTCCGGCGGCTGGCTGGCGTTATCGGGTTGACCGCCGGGCCCGCCCGTCCAGACCCAGCGTTCTTTCCTGACCCAGGCGCCTGGGCCCACGACATCCGGGTCCGGGTGGAGAATGCGACGATCCTGGCCACCAGGATGGCCCTGCCCGCGAAAGCCGGGGATCCCTCCTTGCAGCCTGTGACGGCGCACGGCATCGAAGTGGGCACCCTCTTGCAGCTCCCGGGCAACCGGTACGCGTCGGTCAGCCGGGTCGAAGGCGGCCGGGTGTTCCTTGACGGCGGTGTGCCCGCGGCCATGGCCGCGCAGGAGCCGCTGTCCACCCTGGAGTTCAAGCTGACGGTCTCGTGGTTCGGACGCGAGGAGACCTACGACAGGCTCTCCGTCGACCCGCGCCATTCCCGGTACTTCCCGGCCCAGGTCAACCCCGCCTCCCAGATCGTGCACGTGGACGACCTCGTCGCGCGGGCCAGGACGGCGGATGACCTGCCGTCGACCGGGGACTGGTACCTGGGCGGAGGCAGCGACGGCCTGGGCGGCATCGGGCCCGCCACGTTCGCGGGGAAGGATGACACGGACGCCGACCGGCGTTCAGGTTTTTTCGCGCTGCTCAACGCCGCGGACGTGAGCATCGTGGCGGCCCCGGGACAGACCGATCCCGTGGTGCAGGGGGCGCTTATCGCCCACTGTGAGTCGGCACGTTACCGGTTCGGGATCCTCGACGGAGCAGACAAGGCGACGCTGGGCGAGGTTCAGGTGCAGCGGTCGCTGTTCGACTCGAAGTACGCGGCCCTGTACTACCCGCGGATCCAGATCTTCGACACGCTGGCGAATCAGCTCGTGTACGCACCACCGAGCGGCTTCGTAGCCGGGCTGTATGCGGGCAGCGATGCCCAGGTGGGGGTGCACCAGGCCCCGGCCAACGCGGTGCTGCGGCAGGTGACCGACCTTCAGTTCACCATCACCAAGGGTCAGCAGGACGTCTTGAACCCGGTGGGCATCAACGCCATCCGGGCCTTCCCCGGCCGCGGTATCCGGGTTTGGGGAGCGAGAACCATCTCGAGCGACAGTCTCTGGCGGTACGTCAACGTCCGGCGGCTATTCAACTTCGTGGAGCGTTCCATCGACGAAGGCACGCAGTACGCGGTGTTCCAGCCGAACGACCTCCCCCTCTGGAACCGGCTGAAGGGCTCGGTCAGCGCCTTCCTGCGCACCGTATGGCGCTCAGGAGCGCTGCAGGGGGCCACGGAGGAAGAAGCGTTCTTCGTCAAGTGCGGCCTGGGCGAATCCATGATCCAGGCCGATATCGATGCGGGCCAGGTCATCATCTTGATCGGCATCGCCCCCGTGAAACCGGCCGAGTTCGTCATCTTCCGCATCGGCCAGAAACCGGGCGGATCTGATGTGTCTGAATGAGCCGCTTAACGACAGAAGGGAGGGCCGATGCCCCTCAAGCGCACCGAGACGGACCCCTACCGTAACTTCCTGTTCAGGGTGGAGATCGACGGCATCACCCAGGCCGGGTTCAGCGAGGTCAGCGGCTTCGACAGCACCAGCGACAACATCACCTACCGGGAGGGCGACGAGATCACCACGCCGCGCAGCGGCCCCGGGCTCACCAAATACGGCGACATCGTACTGAAATGGGGCCTGACCGACTCCCGCGAGCTGTGGGACTGGCGTCAGCGGATCATTGACGGGGCCATCGAGCGCAAGAACGTGTCCATCGTCGTCCTCGACAGCAACGGCGACGAGAAGATCCGCTGGCAGTGCGTCCGGGCCTGGCCAAGCAACTTCGACCCCACCGACCTCACCGCCAAGGGCAACGATGTCGCGGTCATGTCGATGAAGCTGACTCACGAGGGGGTGCGGCAACTGTGAGCGGCGCCCTGCAGACGGAGTTCCCGTTCACGCTCCCGCGCGGGTACGTCGACACCGACGGCAACCTCCACCGGGAGGGAACCATGCGGCTGGCCACAGCCGCCGACGAGATCCTGCCCAACAAGGACCCGAGGGTCCAGGCCAACCCCGCCTACCTGGTGGTGATCCTGATGTCCCGGGTCATCACCCGCCTCGGCGATCTGCAGGACGTCAATCCCCGGGTCGTAGAAGGGTTCTTCGCCTCTGACCTGTCGTGCCTGCAGAACCTGTACAACCGGATCAACAGCGACGGGGACGGCAAGGTCCGGGCGGTCTGCCCGCACTGCGAGCAGGGTTTCGAGCTCGAGGTGAGCGGCCTGGGGGAATCGTGACCTACCCCGCCGACGGCCTCTACCGGGAGATGGCGTTTCTCGCCTACTACCTGCACTGGCCATACGACCAGCTCCTTAACCTGGAGCACGCCGAGCGCCGCCGGTGGGTGGCCGAGGTCAGCCGGATGAACCGCGAAGCCGTGCAGGCGCTGGGGGGCCAGTGACATGCCGGAGCCCCGGGATTTTCCCTACGCCACGTTCAAGTTCCTGGTCGAGTTCGACGGGTTTATCGTGGCCAGCTTCGCCGAGTGCTCCGGTATGCAAGCCGAGACCGAGTTCGACGAGGTACAGGAGGGCGGGGTCAACGATTTCCGGCACAAGCTGCCCAAGGCCAGCAAGTACGCGAACCTCACGCTGCGCCGCGGCCTTACCGATTCCGACGTCCTATGGAGTTGGCATAGGGACGTGCTGGCGGGCCAGGTACGGCGGAAAGCCGTGTCCGTCATCGTCTGGGACAAGAAGACCACGGACGAAAAATGGCGGTGGGTGTTCGACCAGGCGTACCCCGTCAAATGGATGGGCCCTGAACTGAAGGCCGACGGCAGCGCCGTGGCGATAGAAACCCTGGAGCTCGCGCATCATGGTTTCTCCCGTTCGTAGCAGGGCTGAGGACCGCCTGGCCGGCGGCATCGCGGACCGCCTCGCCGCCGGCTTTGCCGGCCGCCTGACCCGCGCCCGCGAGCGCATGCTCGGGCAGGTTCGCCAGCGGGCGTCGGCGCCATCGTGGACTGTGCTCACCCGGCTGGTCCGGCTGACGCAGCCGACTCGGTTCAGGCGGGCGCGCGCCGGGGGGCGCCCGCTGCGCACGCCCGCCATGATCCACCCGGGCAAGCCCGTGCGCCCGTGGCACCGCGCGGGGACGATGTGGCAGGGGGTGGCGGAAGGAAGGCCCCGGCCGGCTCCGGATCGGCCACCGGCGCCGGCCCGGCGAACCTGGGACCTTCCGCTGTGGCCGTCCACCCGGCGGCCAGGAGAGCGGATGTCAGGTGATCTCCGGCCAGACGGGAGGACACCCGATGGCGGACCGCGAGCACAGCCAGGCCCGGTAGCTGGCTTTCCTCCGCCGCCAGCCATCGTCCGACGCTGGCCGCTGCTGCCACCTGAGGAGCCGTCCCAGCTCACGGACCTGGTTTCTGAGTGGGCATCGCACACCAGCTCCCGCGATCGCGTCCGCCGCCCTGTTGCCCGCGGCCCGGCAGCGCACGAACTGGCCGTACGCTCGCTCCTGCCGCCGAGCCCGGCCCGCATGCGCGGCGACCCCCGCCGTGGCGGGCAGACGGGCACGCCGCTGCCCGGGCGGTCCGCGCTCAGCCGGCTGGCCCGTTCCGGCGCTCGCCCGCCCGTCCCGGGCGAGCGGGCGCCAGGGCAGAAGGCCGTCAGAATCGAGCCGTCTGTCGGCTCGCCCCTCGCGCCGGCGCTCCGCGACCGCATCCGGGCAGCGAGCGGTTCCGACCCGGGCGATGTGCGCATTCACGCCGATGACGCGGCCGCGCGATCCGCGAGCGCGCTGCGGGCCGCCGCGTTCACGCTGGGCCGTCATGTTTTCTTCGCGGCCGGGCGCTTCGATCCCGGCACGCACGCGGGTTTCCGGCTGCTGGTGCATGAGATGATCCATGTCCGGCAGCAGCCGAACGGGCGGGGATTCCGTCCCGCTGAGGTGACATCTGCCCGGCTGGCCGTGCTTGAGGCCGAGGCCGAGGGCGGCGTGGCCGTGCGGCCGGGAGCCGGAGCTGCCGCGGTGCCGATGGCGCACGCGCCGCTGTCGCTGGCGACCTCTCGCGACTCGACGATGGTTCCGCTGACCGCCCCGCTCGACCCGGCGGGCGAGGCCACGCCGGCGGGCGAGGCCACGCCGGCGGGCGGAGTTCCGGCGGCTGACGGAGCCGGGGAGGTGGCGACGGCGGGGGCCGGGGCACAGCAATTCGGCCTCGCTGAGCTCGCCCGCGAGGTCTACGGGCTCATCGAGTGGCGACTGCTGGCCGAGCGCGAGAGCGAGGGAATACAGCGATGGCTGCAGTAAAGCATGTCGTCATCAGCACAGACACCGGTCTGCGCATCGAGGCCGCGGCGAACTCGCGTGTCTTTTTCAATCCCAGCCAGTACCAGCTGAGCAGGAAGGTCACGTGGAAGGAGCTCGGCGGGCAACTGCTTACCACCCCCCAGCTCCAGTTCACCGGCGGCGGCCCCAGGACGCTGTCCATGTCCCTGGTGTTCGATAGTTATGAGAACGGAACGGACGTGCGCGAGCTCACCGGACAGGTAGCCGCGCTCGCCGAGATCGACAGCTCGGACAATCCGAAGCAACGCCCGCCAGTGTGCACCATCACCTGGGGTGCCTACGAGAAGCCCCACGCGGGGCTGCCTTTTAAAGGCGTGGTCGAGAACCTCACGCAGAAGTTCACTTTGTTCCTGCCGGACGGCACCCCGGTGCGGGCCACCATCGACATCCAGTTCAAGGAGGGCGAAGCGCCTGCCAGACAACACCGCCGCACGCAGCTACGCCAGACCTCGCCGCTGCAGGCCCGGGTCCGGGTTATCCGCCAGGGCGACTCGCTGTGGGGTATCGCTGCCCAGGAATACCAGGATCCGGGGAAGTGGCGCCTTCTCGCCGAGGCCAACCATATCGACAACCCGCGAAGGCTGTCCTCCGGCTCTTCGTTGCTGATCCCGGAACTGGACTGAGGGCCGATGGACACCGAGCAGCAGACCGCGGCGGTACCGGCCGTGGCTGTCAAGGTGGGCGGATCGGACCTGCCTGCCGGGGCGGCGGCGGATCTTCTGCGGGTAAGCGTGCAGGAAAGGCTGGATCGGCCGAGCAGCTTTACGGTCGAACTCGCCAACCTTGACCTGAATACTCAGCAGCTCACGTGGAGTGACGCGGACCTGTTCGACCCGGGGGCGGTGGTCGAGATCCAGCTCGGTTACGGCCGTACGAAAAGGACCGTCCTGATTGGAGAGATCACGGGTCTGGAGCTCTCGTTCCCGGCCCACGCGAAGTGCCTGTTCACGATCCGCGGTCACGATCGCCTGCACCGTTTCCGCCGCGGGCGGCGTACCCGGTCGTATGTGCAGGCCAAGGACAGCGAGATCGCCGAGAAGATCGCCGGCGACCTCGGGCTCGGCTCTGATGTCCAGGACAGCGCCGAAGTACACCCGTACTTGCTCCAGGTCAACCAGACCGACATCGACTTCCTGCTCTCGCGCGCCCGGGCCATCGGCTACGAGCTCTTCGTCGACGACCGCACCCTGCGGTTCCGTAAGGTCGGCAACGCCCAGGGCGATGTCCTCACGCTGTCGCCTACTCACGGGCTGCTCACCTTCGCCGCCTATCTGAGCACCGCCGACCAGGTCAGCAGCGTGATCGTGCGCGGGTGGGACGCTAAGGCCAAGCAAGCCCTGGTGGGCAAGGCAGAAGCCGCAGATGTCACGGGAACGATGAACGGCAGCGCGGTTGGGCCAGCGGTCGCCGACCGGCTGTTCGGTCGTCGGGTCCTCAGCGTCGTGGAGCATCCGGTAGCCACGCAGAACGAGGCCGACCTGCTGGCCCGTGCCGTGCTGAACGAGATCGCGCTGCGGTACGTCCGCGGCCGGGGAACCGCCGTGGGCGACCCCGATATCCGCGTGGGGACGGTCGTCCGAATCGAGGGTGCGGGTAGCCGATTCAGCGGACTGTACTACGCGACCCAGGTGACTCACGTGTGGGACGGCGCATTCGTCACCCACCTGGACGTGAGGAGGAACGCGACGTGAATCTGGTGGAGTTGCTTGCCGAAGGGCAGCGCAGCCTGGCCGATGCCAGCGGCCGCGTCTACGGCGTGGTCTCTGGCGTGGTCACCGACAACAAGGATCCGGATGGCCTCGGTCGGATCAAGGTGAGGCTGCCCTGGCTGGCCGACGACGCGGAGTTGCCCTGGGCGCGAATCGCCACGCCCATGGCGGGACCGGACCGCGGCCTGTTCTTCCTTCCCGAGGTCGACGACGAGGTCCTGGTGGCGTTCGAGCACGGCGTGACGGATGTGGCGTACGTGCTCGGAGCTCTCTGGAACGGCAAGGACAAGCCCCCGGAGGCCAATGCGGACGGAAACAACGACAGACGGCTGATCGCCTCCAGAAGCGGCATGCGGGTCCTGCTCGACGACGCATCGGGCGCGGAGAAGATCGTGCTCGCCGACAAAAATGGCGATCTATCCATCACCATCGACGTGCCCGGCAAGAAAGTGGTTGTCACCTCGAACGGGGATATCGAGATCTCGGCCGCCAACGGAACCGTGACCATCAGCGGCCAGAACGTGAAGCTGAGTTCCAGTTCCGGAACGGAGATCAAGGCCACAGGTTCGCTGGATCTGGGGGGTAACACCGTGAACATCAAAGGCCAGCCGATGGTGAACATCAACTGATCCGGGAGGTGATCGCGATGGGCCAGCCAGCCGCGAAGCAGGGAGACCAGGTGACGGCGACAGATATCCATCTCATCCAGCCGCCGGCACCGGGCCCGCCGGTATCCACGCCCCACCCTTTCACCGGCCTAATCGACGGCGGCCTGTCCGCAGACGTGAAGATCATGGGGATGGCGGCCGCGGTGCAGGGCAGTACCGCGTCCAATACCCCGCCCCACGCCCCCATCGGCGGGTCCTTTGTCAGCCCGCCATCGAACAAGGCCACCATCCAGGCCGGCAGCGCGACCGTGAAGATCGACGGCAAGCCGGCCGCCAGGAATGGCGACATGGCCACGACATGCAACGACCCGGCGGATCTGCCGGCCGGCTCGGTGATCGCCGTCGGCACCGTGATGATCGGCTAGAGGGAGGGCGGCCGTGGCAGACCTGATCGACCCGCGCGGCGTGGGCTGGTCGTTCCCTGTCCATGTCGAGGAGGCCGACGCACACGGGCGGATCGCGCTCGCGCGGCTGGACGAATCGGTCCGCCAGTCGATCCTTGTCATCGTCGGCACGGCCAAAGGTGAGCGCGTCATGCGCCCGGATTTCGGCTGCGGCCTTCACGACCGGGTATTCGGTGCCGCTGACACGACCACCGCGGCTCTGATCGCGCTCGATGTCGAGGACGCCCTGATCGACTGGGAGCCACGCGTCCAGGTGCTCAACGTCGACGTCACCGCCGACCCGGCACAGGAGAACAAGCTGCTCGTCGCCCTCACCTACCGTGTCCGCAGCACCAACAATGTCTTCAACCTGGTTTACCCGTTCTACCTGGGCGGAGGCGCCGGATAATGCCAGCACAGCCGCCTCAGGTTGATGCCAGAACGCCGGGAGACGTGAAGGCGCAGGTCATCCGGCTGGCCCGCAGGTACGCTCCCGAGTGGCAGCTGGTCCCCGGGGACCCCGGCACGACCCTGCTCGCGGTATACGCGCACTACCTCGAGATCATGCTCGACCGGCTTAACCGGGTGCCGGAAAAGGACCTCCTGGTCTTTCTCGACCTGATGGGGATCGGCCTGCTTCCGCCGGGTGCGGCCCGCACGACGCTCGTTTTCAGTCTGGCGGCTACGGCGGGGGAAGCCAGGACCGTCGCCAGTGGCACCCAGGTCGCCACGGTGCAGAGTGAGACGCAGCCTGCAGTCGTGTTCGAGACCCTCCAGGACCTGAACGTGATCGCCGCACGGCTCGCGGCCTCCTTCACGGTGAACCCGCGGACCGACCGCTGGGCCGACCGCACACCGATGGTCTCCGGGCTGGATCCGGCCGTCTTCCCGCCGTTCGACGGCGACCTGCCGCTCGACCATCTCCTGTACCTCGGGGCTGATCAGCTGCTGCTCGTGCGGGCGGGGACGCTGGAGGTCACGGTAACCGCGGCGGGGGCCGCGCCTGCCGACTGGCAGAACTCATTCGATCCAGTGGAATGGGAGGCGTTCCGCGCCGGGGCGTGGGAACAGTTGCCGGCCCCCGCGATCATGAAGGACGACCCGCGCACGGCCCGGCTAGTATTCACGTCGTTCACCGGTGCGGACCTGACCGCGGGACCACCGGCTGCGGATGTCCCAGGCCCTGGCCGGTGGATACGCGGAAGGCTGCGGTTTCCGCGTAGCGAATACATCCGGATAACGACGACCGGAGCCGCGCTGACGATCGATCCGCCGCTTCGTGTGCCCCACGCCATGGGAGCACCGCTGGTCCGGCTGCAGCCGCACCCCGGCACCGCGCTCGCCGCCCGCGTTGACTCCGCGAGCGGTTCCATCACCGTCGCCTCCGGCGCGGGCCTCGGCCAGGCTGATGCGATCATGCTGGACACAGCGGCCTCCGCGGAGTTCCTGACGCTGGGCCCTGTTCCGCCTGCGCCTGCTGCGGTCACGATTCCCGTCACACCCGCCACCCGTCTTCCGCACGGACCCGGCGCCGTCGTGACCAGGCTGACCGTGCCCGGCCGCGCCAGCGTGACCACACTGGCCGCCGCCGCACCGGCAGGCACGCGCTCAATCAGCCCGGCTTCGACGGCGGGGCTGGCCGTCGGCGACGTGATGCGGATCGGCAACCCGGTCGGTGCTGATCCCCTCACCAGTGCCTTGGCTGTGGATGCCATCGGGGTTTATGTCGGGCAGGCCTCTGCCCTTCCCGACCACGCCCTGGTCAGCGGAGTCCCGGCCGACGCGACGGGCACGTTTCTTCCGCTGGGCCCGGACCCGGGCCCCGGCGACAGCTTCGCGCTGGCGAGCGAGGAAGCGTTCGCCAAGGTCGAGCGTGGCGCGCGCCTGCCGTCCGGGGGCCAGGTCAGGATCGCGATCGAGTACGACCCGAGCCCGGTCACCCTGACCTGGCAGTACTTCCGGGAAGGCTGGGAGACGCTGACCCCGCTGGGGGATGACACCGACCAGTTCAGGCAGGACGGAGTAGTCACCCTCCCGTTTTTTCCCCGGCCCAAGCCGATCGACACGCTGCCAGGTCATGAGGAGACCCTGTATTACCTCTTCAGGGTCCACCTCGATGATGGCGGTTACCGGCGAATTCCTCGTATCCAGAGCCTGACGTTCACCAGCGAGAGGGAGGTCGACATATTGACGTTCACCAGCGAGAGGGAGGTCGACATATTCGATCCCAACGGCAAATTCGTCAGCCTCACTGGGCTCACGCCCGTCGACACTAACCTTCCGTATTTCCCGTTCGGCACCAGCCCGCGAATCGGGAACACGCTCACCTTGGGCTTGCCGGCGAGCCTGCTGGACGGCAAGAACTCCGTTGAGCTTTCCGTGCTGCTCGCGCAGACCGCCCTGCTCCGGTGGGAGTACTCGAGCACCACCGGCTGGCGGTGGCTCGGTGATTCGTCGCCCCGAAGCCAGTCCATCGCGCCCACCGAGGCCGGGTTCTCCGACACCAGCCTGGCGTTCATCCGTGCCGGCGTAGTCAGCTTCCGCCGCCCCGCCGACTTCGCCCCCATCGAGGCGGGCGGCCAGGCCGGCTATTGGGTCAGGGCACGACTGGTGAGCGGGGAGTACGGCGAAGCCGCCCGGATGGTTCCCGCGGTCCCTGGCGACCCCACCAAGGGCTTCCTATTCCGGCAGGGCACCGGCTCGCCGAATCCGCCGATCGCCGACCGCGTCACGCTGACATATGAAGCCGATACCGCTGCTCCGTCCGTGTTCACCCGCAACGGCTTCGGTCTTGAGGACAGGTCGGCGCTGAACGCGCGGGGCGTTGGCGCCTACCGCCCATTCGAGCCGGAAGCGGACGCAGAGCCCGCCTTCTACCTGGGACTTGACCGGGCCCCGCCCAACGACTCGATCACCATGTATCTGGCTTCCCCGCCCCGCGAATACATCGAGCCGCTGCCGGCCGCCGAGGCGGGCGCGAGCGCCTCCGCAGGGGGGAAGAGGCTGCTGGACTGGGAGTACTGGAACGGCACCGAATGGTCGCCGCTGGCCACCTCCGACGACACGCTGGCGCTCGCCCAGTCGGGAATCGTGCGCTTCGTCGGCCCCGCCGACATGGCCCCCCTTGGCCTCTTCGACGAGCCCACGCCCCGGTACTGGATCCGCGTCCGCCGCCTCGATCCGGGCGACGACGTGCCGGTCCTGTCCGGGGTCTTCCTCAACGCGGTGGAGTCCGAGCAGGCAGCCACGATCCGCGGCGAAGTCGTCGGCTCGAGCAACGGGCAGGCCGCGCAGGTTTTCCGCGTGGCCAGGCCGCCGGTCCTCGCCGGCCAGGCGGTGACGGTGCTGGAGCCGGAACTACCGCCGGAGGAGGAGCAGACCGCCATCAGGGAGGAGGAAGGTGACGACGCCATTTTCGCCGGGCCGGGATCCGACGGCCGGCTGATCGGCGTGCGCTGGCACGAGGTCGCGACGTTCGCCCGCTCGGGCCCGCGCAGCCGCCACTACACCCTGGACCGCCACGCGGGCGAGTTCAGGTTCGGTGACGGCGTCAACGGCCTGATACCGCCCGCTGGCCGCGACAATGTCGTGGTCTCCAGCTACCGCTCCGGTGGCGGACCGCAAGGCAACCAGCCCGCCGGCGCGGTCACTCAGCTCAAGACTTCCATCCCGTACGTAGCCTCGGTCACGAACCCGGTGCCCGCCGATGGCGGCGCCGCCGCCGAGGACATCCAGGGCGTCCTGGCCCGCGGGCCGCAGTTGCTCCGCAACCGCCGTCGCGCCGTCACGCCTGACGACTACGAGTGGCTCGCCAGGGAAATCGCGGGAACCCGTGTCGCCCGTGCCCGCGCCCTGCCCGGTCGCGACCGCGCCCTGAACTTCGCCGGGGGCTGGGTCACGCTGATCGTGGTTCCCCAGGGGACCGAACGCAAGCTGCTGCCGTCTGCGCAACTGGTGCGCGAGCTCGAGGACGGCCTGGCCAGCCTGAGCCTAGCCACGCTAACAGGACCGGCGCCCGCCCGCATCAACGTCATCGGCCCCGGCTACGTGCCGGTCGAATGCGCCGCGGAAGTCGTCACGGCCGACCCGACGGCAGCAGACGCCGCCCGCAGGGGCGCGCTCGCCGCCATCGATGCGTTCCTGCATCCCCTCACCGGCGGCCCGGACGGCGGCGGATGGGAGTTCGGGCGGAATGTGTACCTGTCGGAGATATTCGCCGTCCTCGAGGCCGTCCCCGCCGTCGATCACGTGCGCTCGCTCGTGTTCCTGCCCACCGTCGGCGCCGTCCCGCTAACGCTGTCCGGGTCGCCGCAGACCGCGCCGGCGGACTACGCCGCGGGAACGCCGATCACGACGGACGACGCGTCCGTGACCGCCGTCATCACCGAGCCAATAGGGCAGGGCACAGTGCTGACGCAGGCTATGGTGGTGGTGTTCCGCGAGGGCGAGCAGGTGCGGCTGGGGACGGACACCGGCGCGGTCAGCACGACCGTCCGGGGGATCTCCGGAGCGACGCTCACGGTTGACCCCTTCCGCGCCCGTCGAGGCTATCCGGCCGGGACGGTGGTCGGCTCCGCCGATGGCACGGCAAGGTCCGTCCTCACCACGGCAATCGAACCGGAGGCGCTGATCAGCCAGCTGCCGGTGCGTGGCTTCGCGCCGGGCGACGCCCTGGTGTTCCCCGGGGCGCAGGGCGCAACCGGGCCGGTTGTCCCGCTCGCCACCACCGGTTCGCAAGCGCGGCGGAGCCTGGTCCTCGGCCGCCGGCTGCGGGTGCCGGAGTTCCATCTCACCGCGTCGGGCGCCAGCGCGGTGACCGTGTCGTGAGGCGCCACCGAACGGGAGAGGAGGGGTAGTGCCGCTGCATAACCCCAGCCTGGATGACAGGACCTTCGATCAGCTGGTCCGAGCCGGGCGCTCGCTGATCCCCCGTTACGGCCCGGACTGGACCAACCACAACCCCTCCGATCCCGGCATCGCGCTGATGGAGCTGTTCGCGTACTTCACCGAGACAGCGCTGTACCAGCTCAACCGGGTGCCCGATGCGAGCATCGAGGCCTTCCTTCGCCTGCTCGACATCTGCCGCGCCACGTCGGACGGCGAGGAGCAGCTGAGCGACGCGGTCACCCGGGCGCTGGATGATCTCACCGCCGTACGCCGCGCGGTCACCGCCGCCGAGTTCGAGTCGCTCGCGCTCGACATCGGCGGCGGACTCGCCACACCCGTCGCGGCAACGGATGGCTCAGGCGCCGCGTCGGTCCTCGTCAGAGCGTTGCTCGCGGGAAACTCGGCCACCCACCTCGACGTGCGTGATCCGGTTTTCCGCGAGGGCCAGCCGGTCCTCGTGGGGCACGAGCCGACCACGCAGGCGACCGTCGTCACCGCGGTAAGCGAGTCCGCGCTGACCGTCTTCCCGCCGATCATCCCGCCTGCCGACTATCTCGAGGCCGTAGGGCGGGCTGAGTTCGTGCTTTACCTGGACCAGGGCTGCGCTCCCGCGGGCCGGCCCGATCTCGCGCCCCCCGCTGCCCTGATCGTGGTCGTCCCGGACCGGCCCGGCGACCCGGCGCCGCTGCCGACGATCCCGCTGACCGACGCCCTGTTCCGCGCCCTGCTGCAGCACCGGGTACTGGCCACCAGGATCCATGTCGTGCCAGCGGTCTATGTCCCGGTGACCGTCGACGTGATGGTCACAGGTAGGCCGGGCCAAGGGCTGAAGGCAGCCGAGGTGGAGAGCGCCGTGCGGACCTGGCTGAGTCCGCTGAGGGGCGGGGCCGGGGGCAGCGGCTGGCCCTTTGGCCGGGCCGTGTATTCATCGGAGCTGAACCAGCGAATCGAATCGCTCGACCGGGTGGACCACATCGACGGGCTGGGGCTTCAAGGAGGGCCCCCGGGGGTGGCTACTGGCGAAGGCATCGTCATTCCGCCGTCCTCGCTGGTCGACGTGCGCTCGGTCGCCGTCACACTGGGGTGAACCGTGATCGGTCAGATGGGGGAGCGGTGACCAGGCCAGGCCGGAGTGCTGGGGCCGCGGCCTCCGCCATGTTTCTCGACGGGCTCCCCGCCGTCCTCCATAACGACTTCCTCGGACGCTTCCTGCGCTCGTTCGAGCTGGTCTTCGCCGGAATCCAGGACGAGATCGACGACATACCCGATCTGTTCGCGCTCACCCCCGCGCCGGCGCTGGCCGCCGCGGCCGATAAGGGCGCCCTAACGCTGAACCTGGATAGTGCCGCTGGTCTGTGTCCAGGCGACCTTCTGGTCCTGAATCCACCGGACCTAGCCGACGGTGCCGACCGTGACCTGACCATCCCAGTAGAGGTAGTACAGATCGCAGGCACCGGCGCCCCGCCACCCGACCAGCCCACCCTGGTCACCGTTG
>Ga0335085_10009959_pt1 | contig 14271 bp, 9 predicted proteins | sample Lox_Sample_45_FD_206712 | JGI IMG/M metagenome (GOLD analysis project Ga0335085, IMG submission 206712) | Soil microbial communities from Loxahatchee National Wildlife Refuge, Florida, United States - Lox_Sample_4.5 | ecosystem: Environmental > Terrestrial > Soil > Wetlands | place: USA: Florida...
TCAGATCCGCCAGTTCCACCACCGCGCCCAGAAGCGCGTCTATCTCCATGGGTCGGCCCCGCTCCAGGTCCTGCAGCATCGAAGTTTTATGCGCGCCCACTTCGCCGGCGCCGTCGATGCGCTTGTCGATACTGACCGCGAATTTCACGCCCAGCGCCTCGCCGATCGTTTGCGCTTCCTCCATCATGGTGCGTGCAACCGCGCGCAGGTCGGGGCGGAAGGCGAGGCGGTCAAGAGTGGATGTTGTCAGGGCGGAGAGCGGATTGAAGGCAAGATTGCCCCACAGCTTGACCCAGATCTCGTCGCGGATGTTGCTGCGCACTGGAGCTTTCAATCCGGCCTTCGCCAGCATCTGTGATAGCGCTTCGACGCGGGCGCTCTTGCTGCCATCCGGCTCCCCGAGGCTGAAACGGTTGCCATAAGTATGTTCGATCACGCCGGGTGCGATGACTTCGGCGGCAGGATAGACGATGGCACCGATCGCCTGACGTGGCGGCAGCAACTGCCAAAGTTTGCCGCCGGGGTCCACGCTCTCTACCACCCGGTCGCGCCAGGGTCCTTCGAGGCCGTAAAAATACCAATAGGGAATGCCGTTTATGGCGGTGACCAGGGCAGTGTCGGGACACATCAGTTTGGCAATCTCGGGCGCTGCTGGCGCAAGCCCATTGGCCTTGAGGGTGACGATCACATAATCCTGCAATCCTGCTTCTTCCGCCTTGTCAGTCGCGCGCAGCCGGACCGTGACCACATTGCCTTCGCTTTGCAGCGTGAGCCCATTGGCGCGGATCGCAGCAAGGTGCGGCCCGCGCGCGATCACGGTGACTTCGGCGCCCGCCTGGTGCAGCTTGACCGCCAGATAGCCGCCGATCGCGCCCGCGCCGAAGATGGCGAGCTTCATCCCGCCCGCCCCAGTTTGTCGGCCAGCTTCTCATGCAAGCCGATTCGCTGCAGCTTGCCGGTGGCGCCTTTGGGGATTTCGGTCAGGAAGACGATGCGGCGCGGCACCTTGAAGTCGGCAATGCGTGAGCCCACAAAGGCGCGCAATTCGCGCTCGTCGCAAGGCACGCCTTCACGCAGCACCACGGCGGCGGCGACATCCTCGCCCAGTTTGTCATGCGGCACGCCGAAGGTGACCACCTGCGCCACGGCCGGATGATCCATGATGACGGTATCGATCTCCAGCGGGCTGATCTTCTCGCCGCCCCGATTGATTAGCTCCTTGAGCCGCCCCGTCAGGCGCAAATAGCCGTCCTTGTCGATCACGCCCTGGTCGCCGGTTCGGAACCAGCCATCGGTGAAGGCCTTGGCATTGGCTTCGGGATTGGCTTCATAGCCTTTGGTGACATTGCGGCCGCGGATCACCACTTCGCCCAATTCGCCGGGCGCGAGCAGATTGCCTTTTTCATCCATGATGGCAACTTCGGGACCGGAGGCGATGCCAACGCTGCCGGCGAAACGAGATTTCGGGGGCAGCGGATTGGAGGCCATTTGGTGCGAGGCTTCGGTCATGCCATAGGCCTCGATCACCGGAACCTCGAAGGTTTTTTCCAACGCCTCCATCACTTGGGGCGGCAGCGAAGAAGATGAGGAGCGGATGAACCGCAGCCGGCCATGGCGGATGATTTCCATATTGCGGTCGGCGCGGGTGAGAATTGCCTGATGCATGGTCGGCACCGCCGTGTACCAGGTGGGATTGGCCTCCTCGAACCAGGCGAAGAATTTGAGTGCATTGAAGCCGGGCGTGCACACCACCGAGGCGCCCGCGGCAATACTGGACAGTGTAGCAGCAATAAGTCCGTGAATGTGGAACAGCGGCATGATGTTCAGACAGACATCTTGCGCAGTCAGTGAAAGCGTGCGGCCGATGTGATAGGCGGAAGCCGTAAGGTTGACATGTGCAAGCGGCACGATCTTGGGCCGCGAGGTGGTGCCGGACGTATGCAGAACCAGCGCGATATCGTCGGCATGGGCGAAGCCGCCATGTGCCGGCGCGCCCTCCATGTCTTCGGCGCTCAGCGTAAAATCACCCGCTGCCACTCCACGCACCAGTGTGACGATGGGGATGTTGCGCGCCGCCGCTACTGCCCGCGCCGGGCTCTCCATGCCCTCCAGGATCACCAGAGCCTTGGCATTGAGGTCGGAGAGGTAGAAATCGAACTCCTCGGCGCGATAGGCGGGATTGAGCGGCGCGGTGGTAGCGCCGCAGGCGATGGCAAGGAAGGCGGCCGCCATCTCCGGGCCGTTGGGCAGGACGATGGCGACCCGGTCATTGCGGCCGATGCCCATGGCATTGAGGCTCTCAACCGTGCGCGAGGCCAGTTGGCGCAGGCTTTTGTGCGTCAGCGAAGGCCGCTCCGGCGCGCCGATGGCTGGAGCTTCGTCAAGGCCTTGCCTGAGCAGCTCCCAGATCGTATCGGCGCGATAGATGCTTGACATCAGGATGTCTCCCAAAGCTATTTAGGTTCCAGACGGGCGGGATGACAAAAACTATAGCCGCCGCGGATACGGGGTTCCAGAGAAAAGAGGCAAGAATGGCGGACACGCTCAAGGACGAGGAGCATCAGGGCCGCTGGCTGCAGCTCGTTATCGGCATCGTCTGCATGGTGATGATTGCCAACCTGCAATATGGTTGGAACCTGTTCGTTGACCCGATGTCGAAGGCACAAGGCTGGTCGCGCGCTGCGATCGGCGGTGCCTTCAGTTTTTTCGTCCTGGCCGAGACCTGGCTGGTACCGGTGGAGGGCTGGTTCGTGGACAAGTTCGGTCCGCGCATTGTCGTGACCCTGGGCGGCATCCTGGTGGCACTAGCCTGGTCCTTGAATTCGATGGCAAGCTCCATCCCGATGCTATATCTGGGCGCCGTTATCGGCGGCATTGGCGCGGGCGCGGTCTATGGCACCTGCGTCGGCAATGCGCTCAAATGGTTCGTTGGGCGCCGCGGCATGGCCGCCGGCTTCACCGCCGCGGGTTTCGGGGCCGGCTCTGCTGCCACCGTGCTGCCGATCCTCTATGTGATCAACCATTACGGTTATCAGTCGGCCTTCCTGTGGTTCGGTCTGGCTCAGGGCCTCGTCGTCGTGATCATCTCCCAGTTCCTGCGCGCCCCGGCGCATAAGCTGGAGGCCACCATTCCGGTGCACAATCCACAGAGCAGCAGGAGCTATGCGCCGCAGGAAGTGCTGCAGACACCCTTGTTCTGGCTGCTCTATGTGATGTTCGTCGCCATTGCTTCGGGCGGGTTGATCGTGACCGCGCAGTTCGCCTCCATCGCGGCCGACTACGGCGTCGCCAAATCTCACGTCAACCTGTTAGGCATCGTCGGCATCGTGCTGCCCGTGGCGCTGGTGATCGACAATGTGCTCAACGGCCTGGCGCGTCCGTTCTTCGGCTGGGTTTCCGATCAGATCGGCCGGGAAGAGACGATGTTCATCGCCTTCATGCTGGATGCACTGGCGATCTGGGCCCTGGCCCAGTATGGCCATGACCCGCTGATGTTCGTGATCTGCTCCGGCGCGATCTATTTCACCTGGGGCGAGATCTATTCGCTGTTCCCCGCCACCTGCACCGATGCCTATGGCCCGAAATACGCCACCACCAATGCCGGCATGCTCTACACCGCCAAGGGCACGGCATCGCTTTTGGTACCCTTCACCGCCTATGTCGCAGCCAAGGGCGACTGGCACGCGGTGTTCTGGATGGGTGCGGCCGCCAATGTCATCGTGGCGCTGTTGGCCATCCTGGTGCTGCGCCCAATGCGCAGGGCACACCGGGCAAGCGACGCCTAGACGCATCCGGAGCGATTCCCCGCCCGCAAACCGCGGCATTCCGGTGTCCTCAGGGACGCTCGCTTTATGAGCAGAATTTCATCTGAATGGATTTTCATTCCGTTTCGGAGATTTTTTCAGTGCGCCGAGCCTAAGGGGGTGTCCAAACAGCAGAAGGCCCCATGTTCCCAAAGTTTTGCGAAGCCTTCACGATGCCCATGCTGATTGTCTGCGTCCCCCTCGCGCAAGCTCGGCACCTCCTGTCTCTTGGCGAGCTTTCCCTGATGGATCGGACTTGCACACAGGTTATGGGATTGGGCCGCCGCGATGGCTTGCCGGACGCGGTTGCAGCCAGAGACGAGGGTATGGCGTTGAGGTCCGGCCTTGCCGGCTCCCGCGGGCTCGCCCCACTACAGCTGTATTCGAGATCTGCTTGCTGGATGTGCCCAAAGCCGCCCCCGGACGAGCTACAGGCCCCTGCTATCGCCCGTACGGGCAGGCCACACACTGAAACCCGCAATAGCTTTTATAATGCCGCCCCCCGTGTGCGCTGGAGCCGCGAGCGCTATGCTTGCGCACAGCTGGGGCTTGTTCCCCGCAGCGTCTCCTTTGGCTAATACGTTACCGGTCTAGATGGCGCGTTCCTCGCAACTGCAAACTGAGCATATGCCCGAATTGCCGCCTCTGCTTCTTCCATTGCCGCACTTGAATTAGCGGCCCAGTATTAGGAAACGCCCGATAGATGATCGCCCATATTGTCCGCGTTGCGCTGAAGCGCCCTTTCACTTTCATCGTATTGGCGATCCTGATCGTCATCTTTGGCGGTCTGTCGGTGTTTCGCACGCCCACGGACATTTTTCCGGACATCCGCATTCCAGTGATCGCCGTAGTGTGGACCTATCGCGGTCTTTCACCCGACGAAATGGCAGGCCGGGTGATCTATTATTATGAGCGCCAGCTTTCCACGGTGGTCACCGACATTGACCATATCGAAAGCCAATCCCTGACCGGCGTGGGGATCGTCAAGATTTTCTTCCATCCCGGAACCGACATTCGCACCGCGACCGCCCAAGTCACCTCGATCTCGCAGACGGTGCTGAAACAGATGCCGCCAGGCATTACCCCACCAGAGATACTCAACTACAACGCTTCCACCGTCCCCATTCTTCAATTGGCCCTGTCCAGTCCCAGCCTGGCGGAAAAGGATATTTTCGATTTGGGTCAGAATTTCATTCGCCCGGCACTGGCCTCAGTGCAGGGAACAGCCATTCCCACGCCTTATGGCGGCAAGGAACGCCAGATCCAGATCAACCTCGATCCCGAGGCGCTTCAGGCCGATCATCTTTCGGCCCAGGATCTCGAGCTGGCGCTGGCGGCGCAGAACCAGATAATCCCAGCTGGCACGATCAAAATGGGTGATTTCGAATACGATGTGAAGCTCAACAACAGTCCCAGCGTTGTGGACGAACTGAATAATCTGCCCGTCAAGCAGGAGAACGGCACCACCATCTATATGCGCGATGTCGCGCATGTGGCTGACAGCAATCCGCCACAGCGCAATGTGGTCCGCATGAATGGCCGCCGGTCTGTGCTGATGACCGTGTTGAAAAGCGGTTCAGTCTCCACGCTAAACATCGTTGACGATGTCAAGGCGCTCCTGCCGCGACTAAGGCAGACTTTGCCGTCCTCCTTAAAGATATTGCCCGTGGCCGACCAGTCGATCTTTGTGCGCGCCGCCATCTCGGGCGTCGTGCGGGAGGGCGCCATCGCCGCGGCTCTGACCGCGCTGATGATTTTGCTCTTTCTGGGAAGCTGGCGCTCCACCCTGATCATCGTGATCTCAATTCCACTGGCAATCCTGTTCTCGATCGCACTTCTTTCGGCCACGGGCCAGACGCTTAACATCATGACACTGGGCGGTCTGGCGCTGGCCGTGGGAATCCTGGTGGACGATGCCACCGTCACAACCGAAAACATCAACTGGCATTTGGAGCAGGGCAAAGGTGTCGCGCAGGCCATTCTCGATGGCGCCCAGCAGATCGTGACGCCTGCTTTTGTTTCATTCATCTGCATCTGCATTGCTTTCGTACCCATGTTTTTTCTGCCCGGCGTGTCAGGTTTTCTTTTTGCACCAATGGCGATGGCGGTGGTTTTTGGGCTCTTAGGTTCCTTCATCCTGTCGCGTACCCTGGTCAATACGCTTGCTAACTATTTTCTTGTGGCACATGGCGATCGCAAGGATGTCGCCGTGGCGCGCTATCACGACGCCAGCAGGGGCCATTACCCTAAGAACGTACTGGTGCGCTTCCAGCACGGCTTCGAATTGCGCTTCGAATGGGTCAGGGCGAACTACAAGCGCTATCTCACTTTCGCCCTGGAGCACCGCGTGCGCTTCGCCGCCGGTTTCATCGGCTTCGTCCTGCTGTCATTCCTGCTAGTGCCGTTCTTGGGCAGGAATTTCTTTCCCGCCGTGGATGCAGGCGTCATCTCGCTGCATGTGCGCGCGCCCATGGGCACCCGCATCGAGGAGACCGCCTCGCTGTTCGATCATATCGAGGCCCGCATCCGCCAGGTGATCCCGCCCGATCAACTGGGCTCCATCGTGGATAATATCGACCTGCCCGTTTCCGGCACCAATCGTGCCTATATCAACACTGGCAGTGTGGGGCCGGAAGACGGCGATGTCCTGATCAGCCTCAATGAGAATCATGCTCCCACGGCCGACTATGTAAAGCGCCTGCGCCTTACACTGCCTCGCAGCTTCCCGGGTTCGACCTTCTCATTCCTGCCGGCTGACATCGTCAGCCAAATCCTGAATTTTGGTTCGCCCGCTCCCATCGATGTGGTGGTTGCGGGTCCCGATAAGGAAAAGGACGAGGCCTATGCAACAGAGCTGGTCAAGCAAATAGCGCCGATTCCCGGCGCGGTCGATGTACGGTTGGAGCAGTCGTCACACTATCCGCAATTCGGCGTCGATGTCGACCGGACCCGTGCGGGCCGGGTCGGCGTCACGGAACGCGATGTGACGAATTCGCTGGTTGTCAATCTTGCCAGCAGCTTCCAGGTTGCGCCCACTTTCTGGCTCAATCCCAAGAACGGGGTTTCCTATCCCATTGTGATCCAGACCCCGCAATATCGGTTGGATACGCTGGGGGGGCTCCAAACCATGCCCATTACCGGCGCAAAGCCGGGCAGTGTTCAGCTCCTGGGCGGTATCAGCGATATCCATCGCGAAGTCAGTGATGCGGTGGAATCACACTACGCAATCCAGCCGGCCTTCGATGTCTATGCGACGACCCAGGGCCGTGATCTCGGTGCTGTCGCGAATGCAATCCAGCATGTACTGGACAAAACCCAGCATGATCTTCCCCCCGGCGCCACTGTTACCCTCCGTGGGCAGGTGCAGACGATGAACGAGGCGTTCTCCGGCCTCTTCTTCGGCCTGGCCGAGGCGATCGTGTTGATCTATCTCTTGATGGTGGTCAATTTCCACTCCTGGACCGATCCCTTCGTGATCATCATGGCATTGCCGGCCGCCCTCGCCGGTATTGCATGGGTACTTTTCACGACCGACACAACCTTGAGCGTGCCCGCGCTCACCGGTGCCATCATGTGCATGGGAGTGGCCACGGCAAATTCAGTCCTGGTGGTGAGCTTCGCGCGGGAGCGGCTGGCTCAAACCGGCGATGCATTGCATGCGGCGATCGATGCGGCGGTCACCCGATTCCGTCCGGTGTTGATGACGGCCCTGGCCATGATCATCGGCATGGCGCCCATGGCGCTGGGGCTGGGCGAGGGCGGCGAGCAGAATGCGCCCCTGGGCCGGGCGGTAATTGGCGGCCTGCTTTTTGCGACCTTCGCAACCCTGTTTTTTGTACCTGCGCTGTTCGCGATGGTGCGTGGTCGCTCTTCGCAAAAGGCGCATATGACTGGAGAGGTTCATGTCCCCGCAGAATGATCCCACTCATCTGTCCGAGAATGACCCGGTCCAGATGCGCAACAGTCTCAGGCGCATTGCCATTGTGGCCGGATGCATTCTGGTTGTGATCGTTCTGGTCGGCACCTATGTCCGCTTCTCGCAGGCCAGTTCGGTGGCAAGCTGGACTCAGGATACAGATATTCCGACGGTTGCTCTCATCTCGCCCACCTCCTCGGGCAAGAATCAGTCTTTGAGCTTTCCTGGCACGCTCGAAGCCTATTATGCCGCCAATATCTATTCGCGCGTGCCGGGTTATGTGGACGCCTGGTACAAGGATATTGGTGCCCATGTGAAGAAGGGCGATGTGCTGGCCACCATCGATACGCCGGAATTGGACCAGCAGATCAGCCAGGCGCGCGCTGATCTCAGCAATGCCCAGGCTGCGCAGAAGCTCTCCGCCATTACCGCCCAGCGTTGGCAAAATCTCCTGCCATTGGACGCGGTCTCCAAGCAGGACGCGGAGGAGAAGGAGGAAGATCTGCAAGCCAAGACCGGCGCGGTCAAGGCGGCACAGGCCAATCTGGACCGCCTTCAGGCACTCAAAGGCTTCGCCAGGATCGTGTCGCCTTTCGACGGCGTGGTGACCAAGCGAACAATCGATATCGGCGGACTGGTCAATGCGGGCTCGCCGTCCTCCCCAAGCGAGCCGTTATTTGCAGTGTCCGACATGCACAAGCTGCGGCTCTACGTAAATGTGCCTCAAGACTACTCCGCCGAGATCGTGCCCGGCATGTCGGTGTCGCTGTCGGTGCCTGAATATCCTGGCCGGCGGTTCGCTGCGAAATTGCTCTCGACCTCCAACGCGATCAGTGCCCAATCCACCTTGCTGGTCGAGTTCGAAGCCGACAATGGGCAAGGCCTCCTTAAGCCCGGCGAGTATGCCCAGGTCGATATCGGATTGCCCAGTACCGCCAACAGGCTTCGACTTCCCGCCTCGGCGCTCATGTTCCGCGCCGCCGGGCTCCAAGTCGCGACGTTAGGGAGCGATGACCGCATTGTTATGAAGCCCATTACCATCGGCACCGATATGGGAACCCAGGTGATCGTCGCTTCGGGCCTGAATCCCACCGATCGGGTGGTAAACAACCCGCCGGACTCTTTGAGTAACGGCGACAAGGTGCGGGTGGCGTCCAGTGCGCAGTAGGGGCGTGCTTTGGCTCGGGCTGGCCACGCTACTGGCCGGCTGCAACCTGGCGCCGGACTATAAAGTGCCCGCAACTCCCTCAGTCACCGCCTTTAAGGATGAGGGTATCTGGACCACGGCCACACCCCAAGATAGCCTGCCGCGAGGCGCATGGTGGGAGATTTATGGCGACGCCACTCTGAATGGGTTGGAAAGCCAAATCGAAGGTGGCAATCCCACCCTGGCAGAGGCTTTGGCGCGCTATGATGCGGCGCAAGGCTTTCTGACCGAAGCACAATCGGGCCTATTTCCCCAACTGAGCGTGGGTGGACATGCCGATACTGACAGGCAGTCCGCTAACCGTCCGCTACGTAGCACCAGTCAGCCCACTTACTACGGCGACAACCTTGCCGCCGCCGCCGTCTCTTGGGATCTTGATCTGTGGGGTCGCGTTCGCAATGAGGTTGCGGCGGGCAAGGCGGAGGCGCAAAGCGCCTTTGCCGATGTGGCAGCCGTGCGCCTCAGCCTGGAAGTGCGGCTAGCCAACGAATATCTCGAATTGCGGGGGTTGGATGCCCAGGCCAAGCTTCTCGGCGATACGGTGACCGTCTACGACAAGGCAAATAAGCTCACCAATTACCGTCACGAGCAGGGTATTGCCTCAGGTCTGGACGTGGGCCGGTCGCAGACACAACTGTCTGCGACCCAGGCGCAGCTGGCCGATGTTCTGGCGCGTCGAGCATTGGTCGAACATGCCATCGCGAGCCTGGTCGGAACGCCGGCCTCCAATTTTTCGATAGGCCCCGCCGTCATCGCGCTGAAAGTTCCCAACATACCGACTGGCATGCCCTCAACCCTGTTGCAGCGCCGCCCGGATGTGGCGGCAGCCGAACGGTTAGTGGCGGCCAGCAATGCCGGCATTGGCGTGGCGCGTGCTGCCTTTTTCCCGGACCTTTCCCTGAGCGCGCTCATAGGTTTCCAGAATACCGGTAGCAATCCTTTGTTTACTGCGCCCAATGCTTTTTGGGCGCTGGGTCCGACCGCCGCGCTCACCGTCTTCGATGCCGGCTTGCATGAAGGCGGCCTTGCCGTGGCGAAGGCCCAGAATGCGACGGCTACAGCCGCGTATCGCGCCACGGTCCTGAAGGCCTTTCAGGATGTAGAGGACAATCTCGCCCTCTTGAACCAGCTCGCCAGCGAGGCCGATGCCCAGTCCACGGCCGTGACGTCGGCGGTTCGCACCGAAAATCTGGCCCTGGCGCTTTATCAGAATGGCGCCCTGAATTTCCTGGACGTAGTGGTGGCCCAAACCACGGCGCTTGAGGCGCAGCAGACCCAGATTGGCATCATTACCCGGCGCCTGGAGGCCAGCGTGGGGCTGATCGGGGCGATAGGCGGCGGCTGGTCCGCCAGCCAAGTGCCTGACATGGCCCAGGTTTCCACCGGGAAACCGACGTGACGTCTGAGACAAATTTATGAGGCAATGGACCCCCGAAAAATCTTCTAGGCACGTTTGCGGAAAGGCACCGGTACCCATGCGTATTTTGATCGTCGAGGACGAAAAGAAGCTCAGCGACATTTTGCAGCGAAGCCTGAAGTCGGAAGGCTATACGGTGGATTGCGTGCACACCGCTTCTGACGGTCTGGATTACGTGAAGACCTATCATTATGACCTTGTGGTCATTGACCTGCAGCTTCCGGACGGCACCGGCACCACGCTGCTCAAGCAGCTTCGCGAATTGGGGCACACCATGCCGGCGCTGATCCTCACCGCCCGCAGCGATCTCGACAGCAAGGTGGAGAATTTCCAGGCCGGCGCCGACGACTATGTGGTCAAGCCAGTGGCCATGGCGGAATTGTCCATCCGGGTCCAGGCGCTGCTCAGGCGCGGGCCGGCGCTCCAGGAAAATGTGCTGAAGATCGGCCCCCTGGAGATCAACCGCCTCACGCGCCAGGTCAAACGCGACGGCAAGCGCATCGAACTCAGCCCCAAGGAATATTCCCTGCTGGAGTATCTTTTTCTGCACTCCGGGCGCATCCTGTCGCGCAGCATGATCGTGGAAAAAATCTGGGATCAGTCCTTCGAGGGCCTGACCAACATCGTCGATGTCTATATAGGCCACCTGCGTCGCAAGATCGACGAGGGCCATGACCTCAAGCTGATCCGCACCGTGCGCGGACTTGGTTATATGCTCGATTCCGATCATCCCACATGATCCTCCGGTCGGTCACCTCCCGGCTGATCTTCTTCTATTGCCTGCTCCTGGTGGTGCTGGGCGGCGCCTTCCTCGCCTTCACCGTGTTAAGCTTTCAGCATTATACCCGCGAAACTCTCACCAGCATCCTTTCCATCCGTGCCCGCGAAGTACGCAACATTTCGGATGGCATGCTCGACCAGCCCGTTCGGCTGCGTGAGACCATCGAGCGCCGCTTTGCACCGGAATTGCAGGACCGTTTCATCCGTATCCGCACGGGCAACACGATCCTGTACCGCTCCGGCGATCCCAACAGTGGGGAATTCTCGGCCGCCAAGGTGCCAATGGTGCCGCCAACCGAGGAAGGCAGCGCGCCAACGGCGCACCTGCTCGGCAGCCTCTTGATCCTGTCCCGGAGCTTTCGGGACACCGACGGCAGGTCGGTGATCGTGGATACCGGTCAGTCGAACCGGATCGCGCACACCCTGCAGCAGCGCCTGGCGACGTCGCTGTTTGTTGGCCTGCCCTTGCTCCTGATGCTGGCGGCGGTGGCTGGCGTCGTGTTGATGCGCCGGGCGCTCACGCCGGTGGAAGTGATGATCAATGCGGCTGAGGCTTATACCTTCAACGAACCGCACAAGCGCCTGCCGACCGTGCATACCGAGCCCCGGATTGAAGCACTGGGCCTGGCCTTGAACCGCATGCTGGACCGGCTCGACAGTGCCTATTCCCATGCCAGCCGCTTTTCTGCCGATGCGGCACATGAACTGCGCACACCGCTGACGATCATCCGGGGCGAGCTGGAGTTGGTGGCCGCGGGCGAAAGGCTTCCCTCCGATATTGAAGATGCCATCAGCAACGCGCTGGAGGAGATGACACGGCTCTCCAGCATCGTCGACAGTCTGGTCACCCTGTCGCGCATGGAAAGCATGTGGGGCAAGAAGGCCCATGGGCCGGTGGATCTGAGCGCGCTGGCCGGGGAGACCATCGAACAAATGAGCCTGCTGGCTGAGGAAAAACAGATCAGCCTGACGTGCCCCTCCGCGCCGCCGGTAGTGGTGGCGGGGGATCGTGACCGGCTCAAGCAGGTGCTGGTCAACCTGATCGATAATGCCATCAAATACACGCCGCGTGGCGGCCGGGTGGCGGTGCAAACCGGCGTCGCCGGCGAGATGGGTTTTGTCACCGTCGAGGATAGTGGCATCGGCATCGATCCGGATCACCATGACCGGGTCTTCGACCGTTTCTATCGCGTCACGCCGGACCGCGGCGATGTCGGCGCCGGCTTGGGACTCGCAATCGTCAAATCCATCTGCAATGCCCATGGCGGACAGGTCACCTTGCGCAGCGCACCGGAGATCGGCAGCTGCTTCAGGGTCGAGATTCCGCTTCTGTCAGAGAAAACCGAGAACAAAATGGCCGCCGCGAATGCCGCGGCGGCCACTGATCTTGCAGGGTGACGGTCCTTAGAACGGATAATAGCGGATGCTGGTGAAGACCATGCTGTCGTCCGTGGTCGGCTTGATGCCGCCGGCGCCGCCAAAGCCGGTGATATGAATGTAGGAATATTGGGCGCCCAGGCGGAAGCTACCGAACTTGCCCTGATACATCCTCCACCACGTGCCAACATTGATCTGGTTTGTCGTCTCGATATTGGCCGGGCAGGAGCCGCTGGCACTATCCACCGCGACGCAGGCCGCCAGATTGAGAGTCGGGCTGCCCAAGCCAATCGTCGAAGCTCCGACCTGCCAGTACTTGGCGTGCTGCTGCTCCTGGCCGCCATAGGCATAGATGTCCAGGAGCGGCGTGGCGTGCAATGTGCCGCCGACCATCCATGTGGTTTCCTGGATCGGCGCGAGTGTGCCATCCGGACGAAAGGTCACGTCGGGTAGCTGGCCCGAACCATAACGGCCGATGCCCGATCCGGTGAGGGCTGTGGCCTGCAAATCCAGCATTTTGGGAATAGCGTTGTAAGTGATGGTACCGCCCACCCCGCCGCCGGAACGGTCGGCGTTCTGGTTGCCGACGGGGGAGCCGATGACGTTGCCGGCCGCGGTATAAATGCGGTCATAGAAGTCGCGATAAAGGCCATAGACTTCCACATGCAATGGCTGGGCACCGTCAATAAACGGTTCCCAGGCGACCTTTCCTATCACGTCGGGAATGTGGTTGATCGAGAAGTTGGTGCCATTATAGAGCAGGCCCCCGCCGGCATGGTTGTTCACCACCGTGATGCCTGTGGCCGCCGCGGCATTGCCCGCAAAGGTGGTCTGGGGATTTTCAATGGACACGGCCGCCCAGAACTCTTTGTTCCAGTTCTTGGTCACGCGCAGCTGCGGCTGGCGGGCCCAGTTGAAGCCGACGACATACTGCGCTTCGATGGTGGCGGGGACCAGTTCGTTGCGCGGCGTGATGCCATGGGTATTGGCGGTGGCCAGAGACCAGTTCTGCCCGGCAAGAACCTGCAGGCCAAGCGAGTCCCAGTCCACGGTCGTGTACATGTTGCGGATACGGAGGTTGTACGAGTTGCTCTCGTTGGAGTTTCCAGTCTGCGCATTGCCCAGAAAGTCCATTTCATTCCAGAAGGTCAGGTGGGTGTCGGAATTTACGTCGCCCGTCGCCAACACGGTCAACCGGCTCTGGCGGGCGGTGAAGCGGGTTTCCGAATAATGCGCGTTGGATTGGCTCTCCCAGGGTATTTGGGTGAAGTTCGAGCCGATATCGGCCGTCGTGCTGCGCGAGCGATAGACACCTTCGGAAGCGAGGAAGCCACCCAGTGCCACCGTCACCGGGCCCGAAGCCAGGGTGGTGTCTGCCAGGGCCGGCGTGGCCGCCATCATGGCCGTGACAGCCGCAAAATATCGAATGACCCGCATCTTTGCCATTTTCTCCAGCTTGTTCGACTGCGTGCACCCAGCATGCGGGCGCTTGTTGCAGGCAGGATTTCCGGCAGATTTCAAAATGTGGCCAGTTGTAACGGCGGTCGGCCAAGCCATGCTCGCGCCTACGCCTGCGCTCGCGCGTTTCACGAATCTGATCGTCATTTCGATTGTCCCGTTCCCACTCCACGGCCAAGAGCGGCCGCTGCGCCCCGTGGGTAGTCGGGACGTACGACAGTTCTGCAACAACCGCGAATTATAAAAATATTTTAATCTGACGATTATTCAGCGATCACAGGATGAACCGGCTGACAATCACAGGGGCGTGTGT
>Ga0335085_10009961_pt1 | contig 14269 bp, 18 predicted proteins | sample Lox_Sample_45_FD_206712 | JGI IMG/M metagenome (GOLD analysis project Ga0335085, IMG submission 206712) | Soil microbial communities from Loxahatchee National Wildlife Refuge, Florida, United States - Lox_Sample_4.5 | ecosystem: Environmental > Terrestrial > Soil > Wetlands | place: USA...
CTGGGCACGCTGGGCGGCATCGGGCTCATCGTGGGGCCGATTGGATTGATGCGGCTGCGGCACCGCCGCGATCCCGATCTCGCGGACCGCTCGCAGTCGGGGATGGACGCGTCCTTCACGGTGCTACTCTTGCTGCTGGGAGCGACGGGGCTTGCGCTCCTGGCGTTGCGCGAGACGCGGGCCATGGGCACGCTCCTCGCCCTGCACCTGGGCGTAGTGCTCGCGTTCTTCGTCACGATGCCCTACGGAAAATTCGTCCACGCGCTCTATCGCCTCGCGGCGCTGGCGCGCTTCCACCTCGAGCGGCGGCGACCGCTTCCCTCGATCGCCCCGGAGTAAAGGAGATCCCTTGATGTCCAACATGGCCCACCTTCCCATTTCGTCCATGAAGAACAAGGTCACCGCCGCCGAGTGGAAGGCGCGCGTGGACCTGGCCGCGTGCTATCGCCTGGTGGAGCACTACGGCATGTCGGACATGATGGCGAACCACGTCTCCGCCGCGGTGCCGGGCGAGGAGGGCGCGTTCCTCATCAACGCCTACGGCATGCTCTACGAGGAGATCACGGCTTCCAGCCTCATCAAGATCGACATCGACGGCAACATCCTGCTCAAGCCCGACTTCGGCGAGCTGGACTACGGCATCAACCGCGCGGGCTACGTGATCCACGGCGCCATCCACAAGGCGCGGCACGACGTGGCCTGCGTGATCCACACGCACACCTGGGCCGGCATGGCGCTCTCGGCGCTCGAGTGCGGCGTCCTGCCCATCAGCCAGACCTCGATGCGGTTCCTCAAGATCGGCTATCACGACTACCAGGGCGTGGTGCTGGACACGAAGGAGGAAGCGTCGCTCCTGAAGGACCTCGGCAAGAACGAGGCCCTCATCCTGCGCAATCACGGGCTTCTCACCGTGGGCAAGACGATCGGCGAAGCCTTCAACTGGATGCATCGCCTCGAGCTCACGGCGCGCTCCCAGCTCGCGGCCATGGCCACGGGCGCCAAGCTCGTGAAGGTGCCGCCGAAGGTGCTAGAGGAGACCTACATGAACTACCAGCCGCAGACGCGCCGTCCCTATGGCGTGATGGAGTGGCCCGCGCTGCTTCGCAAGCTGGACCGCATGGACCCGAGCTACCGGGAATAGAAGCTTGCTCGTCGTCGATTCCCAGGTGCACGTCTGGGCCGCGGACACGGCCGAGCGTCCGTGGCGCAGCGGCGCCCATGCGCAGGCGCAGCGCGCGGTGCCGGTCACCGCCGAAGAGGTGCTGGGATGGATGGACGAGGGCGGCGTCGATCGCGCCATCATCGTGCCGCCCTCCTGGGAAGGCGATCGCAACGACCTGGCGTGCGCCGCGGCGGCGAAGCATCCCGGGCGTTTCGCGGTGATGGGGCGCGTCGATCCGGCCTCGCCTGCGTTGGGCGCGCTGTTGCCCGCGTGGCGCGACCAGCCCGGCATGCTGGGCCTTCGCTTCGCGTTGCACACGCCGCAACTTCGCCAGCCGTTCCTCGAAGGGCGCTACGACTGGCTCTGGGGCGAGGCCGAGCGCAACCGGATACCGGTGATGGTGCTCGTCCATCATCCCTACATGCCCATGATCGACGCGATCGCGGCGAAGCATCCCGGGCTTCGCCTCGTGATCGACCACCTGGGCCTCGTGAACGGCGAGAAGGATGCGCACGCGTTTCGCGAGCTCGACAAGCTGCTCGCGCTCGCGAAGCGCCCCAACGTGGCGGTGAAGGCGAGCGCGCTGCCGTGCTATAGCGACGAGCCCTATCCGTATCAGGGCTTGCAGCGATATATTCGGGCGGTGTACGAGGCGTTCGGGCCGAGGCGCATGTTCTGGGGCACCGACCAGACGCGTTCCCCGATCGGTTACCGGGAGGGGATCGCGCTCTTCACGCAGCACATGCCCTTCATCGCCGAGGCCGACAAGGAATGGATCATGGGCCGCGGCATCTGCGAGTGGCTCGGATGGAAATGACAACAACAGGAGGAATCACAATGAAGCTCGCCCGCATGCTGGCCATCGCCGCATCGCTTTTCGCCTGCGCCGCGCTTGCGCAGACCTATCCCACGAAGCCCGTGCGCATCGTCGTGGGCTTCGCGCCGGGAGGAAACCTCGACCTCACCGCGCGCCTCTTCGGCGAGGCGATGTCGAAGGAGCTGGGACAGCCCTTCGTGATCGAGAATCGCGCGGGGGCCGGCGGGGCCATCGGCCAGGAGTACGTGTCCAAGGCGGCGCCCGATGGCTACACGCTCGCGATCGGAACGACCGGCACCACGGTCGTGAGCCCGCTGCTCATCGCGGGCGGCAAGCCGCCTTACGAGCTCAGGGACTTCGCGCCCATCGGAATGCTGGCCGTTGCGCCGCTCGTGCTCGAGGTGCCCGCGGCGAGCCCCTACAAGGACGCCGCGTCGTTCCTCGCGGCCGTGCGCGCCGACCCCGGCAAGGTGAGCATCGGCCACTCGGGCAACGGCACCACGAACCACATCGCGATCCTGCTCCTGCAGGACGCGATGAAGCTCCAGTTCAACGTCGTGGCGTACAAGGGATCGGGCCCGATGCTGGTGGACCTCGTGGGCGGCCAGATCGATTCGGGGCTCGACCAGACGTCGAGCTCGCTGCCGCAAGTCCGGGCGGGCAAGCTTCGCGCGCTCGCGGTCTGCACGCGCAAGCGCCTCGCCGACCTGCCCGACGTGCCTACGCTGGACGAATCCGGCGCGAGCGGTTACGAGGCGGTGACGCCGAGCGGGCTCTTCGCGCCCGCGGGAACGCCGCCCGAGATCGTGAGGGCGCTCAACGTGGCCATCGGCCACGCGCTCGCGCAGCCCGCGATCCAGAAGCGCCTCGCGGAGCTGGGATCCGAGATCCGCCCGATGAGCCCCGGGGAATTCACGAAGTTCATGCAGGACGAAGAGACGCGCCTCAAGGCGTTGGCGGCGAGGGGAGTGCTGAAGGGGAGCTAGGCGAGGCCAGACTGTGGAAGATCTCGGTGTTGGGGACCAGCTTCGCGGTCTCCAGCAGCGGCATCCCGAAGCCCCTCACGATCGCGTCGAAGGTCGAATACGTGTCGGACACGCGCACCTCGTTGGACGGGGCGTCCCAGAACTTGTACCGGTAGACGAGCAGGTGTCGCGTCTTCATCCGCCCACGATAGGCGAGTCCGCGTCCCGGCGAAATCGACCGGATGCCCCAGTACTTTCGTATGGGGTGTTACTTGGCCTTGTCCGCGGATTGCTCCTTCGGCGCCTCTTCGGGCTTCTTGTAGTCGCCGATCACGCCCTTGAGCGGACAGACGGAGAATGCGGGGCACTTCTGGCAGCCGGCTGCCAACGCGATAGGACATAGAGTCATTCTTTCCTCCTTTTGCGACGGGCGACTAGAAGGTCGCCCGCTTCTCGAACCGCACGAACTCGCCGTCGCCCTCGGTGACCTCCACCGCGACCACGCGCGCATCCTCCGGCCCGCGATGCGTCCAGCGCACGATCGCCTCGACCGCGTCGACCGATCCCTGCACGACGGCTTCCACCGATCCATCGGCCCGGTTGCAGACCCAGCCGGTGACCTCGAGGCGCTCGGCCTCGATGCGCATGGATTCGCGGAAGAAGACGCCCTGGACGCGCCCCCTCACGCGCAGCCGCCGGGTGAGCTTATCAGTCATCGTGCGAGACGCGCCCGCGGCCGCGCTTGATCGCGCCGCGCCCCTTCTTCGCTTCGATGCGGCGCTTTTTCGACGCCTTCGTGGGCTTCGTCGGCACCCGCTTCTTCGGCACGTGATTCAGGCGCTCCAGCCGCTCGATCAGGCGTTCGAAGGCGATCTCGCGGTTGCGGTGCTGCGACGGTGAATCCTGCGCGATCACCACCACGCCCGAGGGGGGGTGCGTGAGGCGCAGCGCCGATTCGGTGCGGTTCACGTGCTGGCCGCCCGGGCCGCTCGCGCGGAAGACGTCCACCGCGACCTCGCGCTCGAGCACGTCGCGATCGGTGGCATAGGGCGGGGGAAGGAGGGGCGCGCGGCGGCTCATGCCCCGATTTTGGGCGTACGCGCCCGATTCTTACAACTGTATTCGCCCAGTCTTACAACCGTATTCGAGCCAAGCCCGCTTTGTGAACGCCTTCACAGTGGCCGCCGCCACCGCTTGCAAAGATGCATCCATCGAAACCGCACGCACAGGAGTCGGCTCATGACCGCGAAGCAGCAGATCGCCACCGGGTTCCTCGCCGTGCTGATCGTTTGCAGCGTCGCGTTCATGCCGGCGAATGCCGACACGAGCCCGTCCGTGAAGGGCGCCGTGCATCGCGCCGCCGCGGTCGTCGCGGCCACGAAGGCGAGCGCGCCGGCGCCCGCGCAAGCTCCGCGCGACCTCACCTACAACTAGGATTTCCCCGCAAGGCGCACACTTGCGGAACCCGCCGGAGACCCCGGCGGGTTTTTTTTACTTGATGCGCATGCCGGGCATCGCGCCCGAGTCGGGGCCCAGCAGGTAGATCGAGCTTCCGTCGCCCGCGGCGAGCACCATGCCCTGGGACTCGCCGAAGCGCATCTTGCGCGGCGCGAGGTTGGCCACCATCACGGTGAGCCGCCCGATCAGGTCCTTCGGCGTGTACACGGAACGGATGCCCGCGAACACGGTGCGCGGCGCGTCGATGCCGATGTCCAGCGTGAGCTTGATCAGCTTGTCCGCGTCGGGCACGAGCTCGGCGTCCACGATGCGCGCGATGCGCAGGTCGATGCGCGCGAAGTCGTCGATTGAAATGGTCTCGCCCACGGGCAGGATCACCGGCGGCTTGGGCGGCTCGATGGGCTCCAGCTTGAACTCGGGCGCGTCGCTCGCGGCGGCCGCGGCCTTGGGAGCGGGCTCCGGCCTGGCTTCCGCGGGCGGCTCCAGCAGCGCGTCGATCTGCTTCGGATCGATGCGGGAGACGAGGTGCTTGTACGGCTGGACCTTGTGCCCGGGCTTGAGCGGCGTGGGCACGTCTTCCCAGTCGAGGGGCTTCACCGCGAGGAACTCCTCGACATCGGCGGCCACCTGCGGCAGCACCGGCTTGAGATAGATCGTGAGGATGCGGAAGAGCTCCAGGTAGAGCGTGCAGAACCACTGCAGCGCCGCGTCCTGGCCGGGCTCCTTGGCGATCTCCCAGGGCTTCTGCTCGTCCACGTACTGGTTCACGCGGTCGGCGAGGAACATGACCTGGCGGATCGCCTTGCCGAACTCGCGCGCGTCGTAGTCGGCGGCGATCGCGTCGGCGAAGCTGCGCACCTCGAAGAGGATCGCGGGCGCCTGCTCGTCGTCGGCCACGGGTGCCGCGAGGTTGCCGCGCATCTTGTGCTTGAGCTCGCGCCCCGCCGAGAGTGGCTCTTCGGAGAGCGCGCCGCCGAAGCGCTTGCCGATGAAGCCGGCGGCGCGGCTCGCGATGTTCACGTACTTTCCCACCAGGTCCGAGTTCACGCGGGCGAGGAAGTCGTCGGGATTGAAGTCCAGGTCCTCGACGCGGGCGTTCAGCTTCGCCGCGAGGTAATAGCGCACCCACTCGGGATTGAGGCCCAGCTCGATGTAGCGCTGCGGGCTCACGGAGATGCCGCGCGACTTGCTCATCTTCTCGCCGGACAGTTGCAGGAACCCGTGCACGTACACGTTCTCGGGCACCTTGCGGTCCGAGAACTTGAGCATCGCCGGCCAGAAGAGCGTGTGGAAGTAGATGATGTCCTTGCCGATGAAGTGGATCTGCTCCACCTTCGGATCGGCCAGGTACTTGTCGAAGTCCTGCCCCTTCTTCTCGAGGTAGTTCTTGAGCGAGGCGAGGTAGCCGATGGGAGCGTCCAGCCAGACGTAGAAGTACTTGCCCTTGGCGCCGGGGATCTCGATGCCGAAGTAGGGTGCGTCGCGCGTGATGTCCCAGTCGTTGAGGCCCCCGTCGAGCCACTCGAGGACCTTGTTGGAGACCTCGGGCTGGAGCTTGCCGTCCTGGGTCCACTCGCGCAGGAACTCCACGCAGCGCGGGTCGGAGAGCCTGAAGAAGAAGTGGTCCGACTTGCGCAGCACGGGCTTCGCGCCGGTGAGCACGGAGTAGGGATTCTTCAGGTCCGTGGGCGCATAGACCGCCCCGCAGTTCTCGCAGGAGTCGCCGTACTGGTCCTTGGTGCCGCACTTCGGGCACTCGCCCTTGATGTAGCGGTCGGGCAGGAACATGCCCTTCACCGGGTCGAAGAACTGCTCGATTGTCTTCGTGTCGATGAAGCCGGCCTTCTTGAGCGCGAGGAAGATGGCGGCCGAGAGCTCGCGGTTCTCTTCCGAGTGGGTCGAGTGGAAGTTGTCGAAGCTGATGCCGAAGCGCTGGTAGTCGCGCCTGTGTCCCTCGGCCACGCCGGCGATGAGCTCCTCGGGGGTGATGCCCTCGCTTTCCGCGCGCAGCATGATCGGTGCGCCGTGCGTGTCGTCGGCGCAGACGAAATTCACCTTGTGGCCCCGGAGGCGCTGGAAGCGCACCCAGATGTCGGCCTGCACGTACTCCATGATGTGCCCGATGTGGAACGGGCCATTGGCGTAGGGCAGCGCTGTGGTGACGAAAAGCTTGCGGGGCATTGAGCGATGTGATGAAGGCTCCGCGATGATAGCAAATTGCTTTAAAATTCAGCGTCCCTTCCGCGCATCACGACACTCCTACGCATGTCAGCCACCGAGAAAGACGTCACCGACGCGCTCTCCGAGCTCATCGACCCCGTCACCAGCCGCAATTTCGTCGAGCAGAAGAGCGTGAAGAACGTGAAAGTCGAGGGCGGGCGCGTCTCGCTGGACGTGGTGCTCGGCTATCCCGCGCGCGGCGTCATCGAATCGGTGCGAAAGAGCGTCACCGACCGCCTGGCCAAGCTTCCGGGCGTCACGCAGGCGAGCGCCAATGTCTTCTCGAAGGTCGTCTCCCACTCGGTGCAGCGCGGCGTGAAGCTGGTCCCGGGGATCAAGAACATCATCGCCGTGGCCTCGGGCAAGGGCGGCGTGGGCAAGAGCACCACGGCCGTGAACCTGGCGCTAGCGCTCGCCGCCGAGGGCGCCACCGTGGGCATGCTCGATGCCGACATCTACGGGCCGTCGCAGCCCCTCATGCTGGGCATCACGGGCCGTCCCACCTCCAAGGACGGCAAGAGCATGGAGCCCATGGAAGGCCATGGCGTGCAGGCCATGAGCGTGGGGTTCCTCATCGAGCAGGACACGCCCATGGTCTGGCGCGGCCCCATGGTCACGCAGGCCCTCGAGCAGCTCCTCACGGAGACCCGCTGGCGCGACCTCGATTATCTCGTGGTGGACCTGCCGCCCGGCACGGGCGACATCCAGCTCACCCTGGCGCAGAAGGTCCCGGTCACGGGCGCGGTGATCGTCACCACGCCCCAGGACATCGCCCTCATCGACGCGAGGAAGGGACTCAAGATGTTCGAGAAGGTGGGCATCCCCATCATCGGCATCGTCGAGAACATGGCGATCCACATCTGCTCGCAGTGCGGGCACGCCGAGCACATCTTCGGCGAGGGCGGCGGCGCGCGCATGAGCAAGGACTACGACGTGGAGCTGCTGGGCTCGCTTCCGCTCGACATCCGCATCCGAGAGCAGGCCGATTCGGGCAAGCCCACGGTGGTGGCCGATCCCGACGGCCCGGTGGCAGCGATCTACCGGGACGTCGCCCGCAAGGTCGCCGCGCGCATCGCCCGGCAAGGCGAGGACCGCACCTCCGTGTTCCCGAAGATCGTCATCCAGAACAATTGAATATCGTGCGTTGAATACAACCGGGGCGATCATTGGAGCGGACGACAAGTCGCCGCTCGATTGCGCGAGCATAAGGACATGAGCATCAAGAGCGACAAATGGATCCGCCGCATGGCGGAAGAGCACCGGATGATCGAGCCGTTCGAAGCCGGCCAGGTGCGCGAGGTCGGAGGCCGGCGAATCGTGTCCTACGGCACCTCGAGCTACGGCTACGACATCCGCAGCTCGAACGAATTCAAGATCTTCACCAACATCAACTCCACGATCGTCGATCCGAAGGCCTTCGATCCCAAGTCCTTCGTCGACTTCACGGGAGACGTCTGCATCATCCCGCCCAACTCGTTCGCCCTGGCCCGCACGGTCGAGTACTTTCGAATTCCGCGAAACGTCCTCACCGTTTGTTTGGGCAAATCGACCTACGCGCGCTGCGGGATCATCGTGAACGTGACGCCCTTCGAGCCCGAGTGGGAGGGATACGTCACGCTGGAGTTCTCGAACACCACCCCCCTTCCCGCGAAGATCTACGCCAACGAGGGGGTCGCCCAGGTGATCTTCTTCGAGTCCGACGAGGTCTGCGAGACCTCCTACCGGGACCGCGGCGGCAAGTACCAGGGGCAGAAGGGCGTCACCCTGCCAAAAATCTAGCCGGGTACTGAATTTTCGACAAAAAATTTACAACCGGGCCCGGTTTTTTGCCCTATACTTCGGCCCGTTTTCTCGAGAAATCCCGGTTCGATTTCTCCACCAGCTAAGGCCCGATTGGGACGATTGAGGAGGTCATCATGACAGGAGCGAGGAACTACTGTGGCCCGAATGCTTCCGGCTTGGCCGGCAAGCGTTTGCTGCCCGGTATTGACTCGACCCCTCGTCACGAAAGACCCCGATGCCCCGAACCGCCACTGTAAAGAGGCTCCGGCCCCAGCCGGAGTTTCCCCTCGATTCCCACCCTGAAGTCAGCCTCGACTTCACGCGGGTGAAGCAGTACCTCGCCAAGCACGGCTACAAGCGGCCGACCCTCCTCGTAGACCTCGACATCGTTCGCAACAAGACCCGCCGTTTCCGGGCCGCGTTGCCTCGCGTGCGGCCGCACTTCGCCGTGAAGGCGAATCCGGACCCGCGGGTGCTGAAGGTCCTCATCCAGGAGGGCGCGGGCTTCGAGATCGCCTCCATCGCCGAGCTGGACATCCTCATGGGCCTGGGCGTGCGGCCCGCGGAGATCTTCTACTCCAACCCGATGAAGTCGCGCTCGTACCTCGAGTACGCGGCCGCCAAGGGCGTGGAGTGGTACGTCGTGGACTGCGTGGAGGAGGTGCGCAAGGTGAAGGCGGTCAAGTCCGACGCCAAGCTCTACCTGCGCATCGACGCGCCCAACATCGGCAGCGACTGGCCGCTTTCGGGCAAGTTCGGCGCGCACATGAGCGACGTGCCGGAGATCATCGAGGCCGCGGTGCAATGCAAGGCGGACCTCGCGGGCGTCACCTTCCACGTGGGCTCGCAGTGCCTCAACCCCGAGAACTGGCGCGTGGGCATGGAGCGCGCGCGCAAGGTCTTCGCCTCGATGAAATCGGTTGGCCTGAAGCCGCGCCTGCTCAACCTCGGCGGCGGCTATCCGGTGCGCCACGTGAAGCCGATCCCGTCGGTGGAGACCATCGCCGAGGTGATCAACAAGGAGCTTCGCCACTTCGGCCCCGAGGTCCAGGTGATCGCCGAGCCGGGCCGTTACCTCGTCTCCGACGCGGGCTACTTCATCTGCCGCGTCGTCGGGACCGCGACCCGCAACGACCAGCGCTGGATGTACTGGGACGCGGGCGTCTTCGGCGGCGTGATCGAGACCACCGAGGGCCTGCGCTACAACATCTACACCGATCGCGACGGCGAGGCCGTGTCGTGGAACGTCGCAGGCCCCACGTGCGACTCGGTGGACGTGGTGATGCGCGAGGAGCTCTTTCCCGCCGACCTCCAGGACGGCGACTTCATCTTCATCAAGAATGCCGGCGCGTACACGACCGCGTACGCGAGCAACTTCAATGGCTTTCCGTTGCCCGAGGTCGCTACGCTCGGCTCCTAGTGGGATTCACGCCGGCCGATCCCGATTTCGAGCGCCGCACCCGCGAAAGCTTCGCGCGCCAGGGCGCCATGGAGTACCTGGGCGCGGTGCTGGAGAGGGTCGAGCCCGGCCGGGTCGAGATCTCGCTCGCATTCCGTCCGGAGCTCTCCCAGCAGCACGGCTTCTTCCATGCGGGCATCATCACCACGATCGCCGATAGCGCCGGCGGCTACGCCGGCTTCACTCTCTTCCCGAAGGACGCCGGCGTGCTCACCGTGGAGTTCAAGGTGAATCTCCTGGCCGCGGCCGACGGCGAGCGCGCCATCGCGGTGGGCGAGGTGATCCGCAGCGGCCGCACGCTGACCGTGTGCCGACTCGATGCTTTCGTCGAGAAGGGCGGCAGGCGCGTGCATTGCGCGACGGGCCAGCAGACGCTGATGGCGCTCGTCGGGCGTGCGGGCGTGAAGGACTAGCGCCCCATGGCTCAGGACTTCTGGGCCTCGAGCGGCTACGCCGACCTGCGCCGCGGCGCCGAGGGCCTCGCGCCCACGGGCGCCTGGCTCGCGCGGTTCATCGAGCGCGAGGAGCTCAGGCCGCCGCACGATGCGGGCCCGGCCGAGATCGCCTTGCACGAGCGGCTGCACGACGATCCGCTCGCGGCCGTGAGCGAGGCCGACCTCGCCGCGATCGAGGACGAGGACGCGCGCTCCAACTGGGAAGAGTTCCTGCGCTTCCGCGAGCGCCTCTCGGATTTCCCGACGCTCGAAGCGACCTATCGCGACCTCTTCGCACGCGAGTCCGTGGACCTCGCGCCGGTCTTCGTCGATGCGATGGTGCAGGCGATCCTGCGCGACCTCCTCGAGGGCGCCGACGCGTGGAGCTGCCGCGCGGGCGAGATGCTCTTCCGCCGCCAGCGCCTGTCCACCGACGGCGGCCAGGTGCTCGCGGCCGACGCGGCCACGCTCGAGTCCTACCACGACAGCGGCGGATTCGGGAACGTGGGGCGGCTGCTGCGCCAGAACAACACTCCGATCGCCTCCGTGAAGATGGACGTCCTCAATCACGAGAACGCCCCGTTCTACTGGATGCGCGACGAGCTCTACAGCTTCGCGCTCGACGTCACGCCGGGGCGCGAGGGCGCGCGGGCGCTCGCCGCAGTCCTGGAACGCTGGGTGGCGCGCATGACGGGCGCGGAGGTGTCCATCGAGCCGCTCACCGCCATCGAGGACGAGCGCTGGCGCTGGCACACGGGCCTCGATGCGGACTCCACCGCGATCCTGAACGCGCTCTATCGGGGAGAAGAGCCGCCGCCCGAGGAGATGGAGCGCCTCGCGCTCCTCTTCCGCCTTACGTTCGCCGATGCCTCCGTCGTGCTGCCGGAGATGCGCGATCGCCCCGTGTACCTGGGGCTCGCCTGCCGGCCGGACCGCACGCTGAAACTCAAGCCCCAGAACCTCCTCGTGAACCTTCCGATTTCGCGGTCGTAGCCGGCGCTCGTGCCGCTGTAGAATCGAAGCTTCCCCCAGGAGCTCTCCCATGACCGCCGCCCTCCAGAACACCGGTACCTTCATGCTCAGCAAGGAAATCGAGATCCTCATCGCGGAGCGCGCGAAGCTGCTTCGCGTGGCGGGCGCCGCCGCGCAGTTCGTCGCCGCGATGGACGCCGCGAGCCTGCCCAAGCGCATGGCCACCGAGGCCGACATCCTCGCCGAGAGCGTGAACGCGTTGCCCGAGGACACGCTGAAGGATGCGCTCGGGCTCATCTCCACGCAGCGCTGAAGGGTCGAAGATGAACCACGATACTTTCAACATGAGCATCCGCAAGTTCCTGAAGACGGTGGGCGTGCATTCGCAGCGCGAGATCGAGGCGGCCATCGACGAGGCGATCCGCTCGGGGAAGCTGAAGGGCAACGAGACGCTCGACGCGAAGATGCATCTCACGCTCGGCGGCACCACGCTCTCCGTGAGCTTCGACGGGAAGATCTCCCTGGAATGAACGATCGCGCGAGCGTCGCCGCGGTCGGCTACGCGGACGTCGAGGCCGCGGCCTCGCGCCTGGAAGGCGTCGCCCATCGCACGCCGGTGGCGACGTCCTCGCAGTTCGACGCGCTCACGGGCGCGCAGGTGTTCTTCAAGTGCGAGAACCTGCAGCGCATGGGCGCCTTCAAGTTCCGCGGCGCGTACAACGCGCTTTCGCAGCTCGGTGCCGATGAACGGCGCCGTGGAGTGGTCGCGTTCTCGTCGGGCAACCACGCGCAGGCGGTGGCGCTCGCGGGGCGGCTGTTGGGAGTGCCGGCCGTGATCGTGATGCCTGCCGACGCGCCCACGGTGAAGGTCGCGGCCACCAGGGGCTATGGAGCGGAGGTCGTCTTCTACGATCGTGCCGCCGGGCAAAGCCGAGAGGAGGTCGCGAAGCGCATCTCGGCCGAGCGCGGCGCGACTGTCGTGCCGCCGTTCGATCATCCCTGGGTGATCGCGGGGCAGGGCACGGCCGCCAAGGAGCTCTTCGAGGACGTGGGCCCGCTCGACCTGCTGCTCACGCCGTGCGGCGGCGCGGGCCTGCTCTCGGGCTCGGCGATCGCAGCGGCGAGGCTCTCGCCCGGCATTCGCGTGATCGGCGTGGAACCCGCCGCGGGCGACGACGTGCAGCGCTCGTTTCGCGCGAAAAGCAAGCAGCACATCGCGGTCCCCGACACCATCGCCGACGGCGCGCGCACGCAATCGCCGGGCGACTTCACGCTCCCGCTCGTGCTCGAGCACGTCCACGACATCGTGACAGTCACCGACGCCGAGATCGTCGAGGCGATGAGGTTCCTCTGGGAGCGCATGAAGCTCGTGGTCGAGCCCACGGGCGCGCTCGCCGCGGCGGCGGTGCTCAAGGGGCGCGTCGAGGTGCGCGACCGGCGCGTGGGCGTGATCCTCTCGGGCGGCAACGTCGACTTGAAGGCGGTCGCCACGCTCTTCGCGTGATCAGCGCGCGAGTCGGCGCCTCGATCCCGCGCCGCGGCAGCGCGCTCATGCGCGCGTTCGGCCGGTTCGTGGTGGCCGCGATGCGCTTTCGCGTCGAAGGCGAGATCCCGGATTGGCCGAAGCTCGTCGTGAGCGTCGCGCCGCACACCTCCAACTGGGACTTCCTGATCGGCATGGGCGCGATGTTCGCGCTCGATCTGAAGCTCAACTTCCTCGCCAAGCACACGCTCTTCCGCGCTCCCCTCGGCCCGCTCTTCCGCTGGATGGGCGGCATTCCCGTGGATCGCACGAGCGCCCACGGCGTGGTGGGCGACGCCGTGCACGCGTTCGAGGCGAGCGACCGGCTCATGCTCGCGATCGCGCCCGAGGGCACGCGAAGCCGGGTCTCGCACTTCAAGTCGGGGTTCCTGCACATCGCGCGCGGGGCGCACGTGCCGTTGCTGCTCGCATCGTTCGATTGGGGCAACCGCTGCGTGCGTCTCGGACCGCCTTTCGAGACGAGCGGCGACGTCGCGTCGGACCTGCAGAAGATCGAGGCGTACTACGCCACGATCCGTGGCAAGCGCCGCTAGCCGCATCGTTCCACGTTGGTGCCGCAGTGCACCAAAGTGTCCCGCCGGCCGTCGCGGCCGGCCGCGCGCCCTTCGGCTAAGTCCTTGAATGCAATCGCCGCTTGGGATGGCACGATTGCTGCAATGCAGTAGGCGTCGGCTTCGGCCGACGTTTCTCCTCCGAGAGCGGTTTGGCCCCGCCGGTGTCCCCGGCGGGGCCTTTTTCTTTTCGGCATCGGGCGTCAAACTGAAGGCGATGGGCCTCGCAGCGATCCTCGTTTGTCTTCTCGCGCAACACACGTATCCCGTGAGCGGGCGTGGGCCTGTCATGGAGTTCTACGGCCGCATGTGCCTGTCGGCCGCCAAGCGCATGAACGCGGGCGATCGCAACTCCGGCATCCTGGCGTGGATCGCGCTCATGGGCGCGGTGCTCGTTCCCGTGATCCTCGCAAGCGTGCTCGCAGCCGCGGTCCATCCAGTCGTCCTGTGGCTCCTCGATGTCGTCTTTCTCTACACGACGGTCCGCTTCGTTCCGACGGCGCGTGCGCTGAACGCAATCGAGCGCGCGCTTCGCGAGCAGAACGTGGCTTCCGCGCTGAACGTGCTCTCCCAATGGCAGGGCGAGCCCGCCGGAGCGGACGATGCGAGCAGCCTTGCGCGCCTTTCCGCCGAGCAGGCGCTGCGCGAGGCGCACTACGGCACATTCGGGCCGCTCTTCTGGTTCCTCGTCCTGCCCGGGCCCGTCGGGCTCGTGATCTACCCGCTCGCCCTGCGTGCGGCGCGCACCTGGGAACGCGTGGTCGAGGCCGACGAGCGCGAGTTCGGCTGGTTCGCCGCTCGCGCGTTCCACGCGATCGACTGGATCCCGCAGCGCGTGAGCGCTTTCTTCTTCGCGGTGGTGGGCAACTTCGAGGACGCGCTCTTCTGCTGGCGCTCGCAGGCGGC
>Ga0335085_10009962_pt1 | contig 14269 bp, 13 predicted proteins | sample Lox_Sample_45_FD_206712 | JGI IMG/M metagenome (GOLD analysis project Ga0335085, IMG submission 206712) | Soil microbial communities from Loxahatchee National Wildlife Refuge, Florida, United States - Lox_Sample_4.5 | ecosystem: Environmental > Terrestrial > Soil > Wetlands | place: USA...
CGCGTCCAACCCCACTTAAAAGCCCTTTCTCCACCCCGCCTTAACTGATAAAATTCAAAAAGTTTTTGGTCGCAAATCCTTTGGGCCGAGCCAAGGAATTTTTTGAGACCCTCACCCTCCCTCCCCAAGCTCTTTTTCGGTTTTTTCTTCATCTCGGGCTTTTGCGGACTTCTCTATCAAATCGTGTGGATCCGGCTGGCTTTCGCTTCTTTCGGCATCACCACGCCGGTCCTTTCGGTGGTCCTTTCGGTTTTCATGGCCGGCCTCGCCCTGGGTTCTTGGGCGGGAGGCCGGTTGGTTTCACGGGCCGCCGGGATGACGGCGAAGAAAACCGTTTTTTATTACGCGCTGACGGAAGGCCTGACGGGGTTGGGCGGCCTTACGGTCCCCTGGCTTTTCCATTACGGAAAATCGGTCCTTCTTCCCTTGGGGGATATGGACTCGGTTTCTTATTTGTCCTTTTCCGGGGCGGCCCTGGCCTTGTCCCTCCTGCCGTGGTGCCTTTGCATGGGAGCCACTTTCCCTTTCGCCATGGCCTTCCTGCGCCACAACGGATTGTCCCAGGGAAGCTTCAGTTTCCTTTATACGGCCAATGTTTTAGGGGCCGTGACTGGAACGGCGGCCTCGGTGCTGCTGATCGAAATCCTTGGGTTCCGGGATACCCTGGTGGTGGCCGCCTCCCTCAACGGGGCCGTCTTGGGGATGGCCCTTTGGCAAAGCCGGCGGGCCGGGCCACCGTCCACCCTTACCCGGGAAGCCCTTCCAGACCCGGGGCCAAGCCCAGGCGCCCAACCCTTCCATTTACCTCTTCTTTTCCTCACCGGTTTCGCCTCCATGGCCATGGAGGTCCTTTGGACCCGGGATTTCACCATCGTCCTCAAGACCCAGGTCTATTCCTACGCCTCCCTGCTGTTGGTTTACCTTCTGGCGACCTTCCTGGGTTCCCTTCATTATCGGCGGAGCCGCGGCCGGAAGGTTTATCCGGCCCCCCTGCTCCTTGCCGCCGCCTTCGCGTCGGCCTTGCTGACCGTGGTCCTCAACGACATCCGGGTCCAGGCCACCATTCCGGGGGTATTGCTCAGCATCGTCCCCTTTTGCGCCGTTCTGGGTTATATGACTCCCAAATGGATTGACGATTATTCCGGGGGAAATGCCCAGAGAGCCTCCCTCGCCTACGCCGTCAATATCCTCGGCTGCGTCTTGGGCCCCCTGGCGGCGTCTTTCTTGCTCCTGCCTTGGGGAGGGATCCGCTTATCCCTGGTGCTTCTCGCCGGGGCCTTCCTTCCCTTCCTGTTTTGGACCTTTCGGCCCGCGGGGCGCCCCTCGTCTTCCTTCCTGGCCATCGCGGGACTGGGGGTGGTTCTATCCGTTCTTTCCTTGTTTTGGTCCCTGGACTACGAACAGGACTTCGGCATCTTCTTCCCGGACTGCGTCATCCGGAGGGACTACGCGGCTACCGTCGTCAATTGCTCCCGGGATGGTGAAAAACGGTTGTATGTCAACGGCATCCCCATGACCGCTCAGGGTACGGAATGCACCATCATGGCCCACCTGCCCCTGGCCTTCCTTTCCCATGCCCCCCGTTCCGCGCTGGACATCTGTTTCGGGATGGGCACTACCTTCCGGTCGCTATTGAGTTGGAGCATCCGCGGCACCGCCGTGGAACTGGCCCCGGGAGTCCTGAAATCCTTCGGTTACTATTACCCCGACGCGGACCGGCTGGAGAATTCCCCTTCGGCCCGGCTGGTGGTGGACGACGGACGGCGTTTCCTGGAAAGGACCCGGGAACAATATGACCTTATCACCATCGACCCGCCGCCACCGCCCGAAGCGGCCGGTTCCAGCCTTTTGTATTCGACGGAATTCTATGAGATCGCCAAGCGGCACCTGGCCCCGGGGGGCATCCTGCAGCAATGGCTGCCCGGGGGGGAGATCCGAAATTTCCAGGCCGTGACGGGTTCCCTCGTCCAGGCTTTCCCTTATGTAAGGGTTTTCACGGGGATCAACGGGACCGGCTGCCATTACCTCGCTTCCCTCACGCCTCTTCCCAACCTGGATGCGCGGCAACTGTCGGCCAGGCTGCCCCCGGCCGCGAAAGCCGATTTTGTCGAATGGTCCCCGGGGGCGACCCCGGAGGAACTGTTCCGAAAACTTCTCGAGGGTGAGATGCCCCCTTCTTCCCTCATCAATCCCAAAGTGGACCGTAGGATTGAAGACGATCGCCCCTATAACGAGTACTACCTTTTACGCCGCCTGTCCTTGTGGCTTCGGGGAAGGCCCATCTAATAAAAGGGTGGCGGTTGGGGCAAGGGGGACCCACCGGTCCTTTGAAACACCGCCAATCCCCGCTTTGCCAGGCAAATCTGTCCTACAAAGCGCTTTTCTCTACCCCGCTTTAACTGATAAAATTCCAAAAGTTTCTATTCGGACACCCTTTGCCGGGCCAAGGAAGTTTTTGAAACCCTCACCGCCCCCCCAAAAACTCATTTTCGGCTTTTTCTTCTTTTCCGGTTTTTGCGGGCTCCTCTACCAAGTAGTCTGGATTCGCCTGGCCTTCGCCTCCTTCGGCATCACCACCCCGGTCCTTTCGGTGGTCCTTTCGGTCTTCATGGCCGGCCTGGCCCTGGGGTCCTGGGGAGGCGGCCATTGGGTTTCCCGGCGCCGGGAAACCCCCGCCCCGGCTTTCCTTTATGGTTACGCCCTTTGCGAGGGATGGATCGGCTTGGGCGCCTGGGCCGTACCTCTCCTCTTCGGCCTGGGGGAGGCTTCCCTCCTGCCGCTTGGCTCGACCGACTCCACCCGCTATCTTCTCTTTTCCGCCGTAGCCCTCCTGGTTTCCCTCCTGCCCTGGTGCCTGGGCATGGGAGCCACTTTTCCCTTCATGCTGGCCTATCTCCAAAAGAAGGACCGCTCGACGGACGGTTTCAGTTTTCTCTACACCGCCAATACCTTGGGAGCCATGGCCGGCACTTTCATGGCCCCACTCCTGGTGGAAGAATGGGGCTTCCGCCGCACCCTCTGGGCCGGGGCGGCCTTGAATGCCACCATCGCCTTGGCCGCCCTGGCCCTCGCCCGGCGGAAGACGGCAAGGCCCTCGCCGGAACCGGCCGCCCCCCGGCGTCTCCCGGCGCCGGACCGGAGACAAGGCCCGTCTTTTTTCCTGCCCCTCCTGTTCTCGACCGGCTTTATTTCCATGGCCATGGAAGTGGTCTGGACCCGGGACTTCACCCTGGTTTTGGGCAACCAGGTTTATTCCTTCGCTTCCATTCTTTTCACTTACCTCCTGGCCACCTTTGCCGGCGCCTGGCATTACCGGTGGAGCCAAAAGAAAGGGCCTATGCCGTCCTTGCCCCTGGGACTGGGCCTGTCCTTTTTCTGCGCCCTGCTGACTCTCGGCCTCAACGACCCGCGGATTCAATCCTCCAAGGCCGGGGTCCTGCTCAGTATCGTTCCCTTTTGTTTCACCTTGGGGCACCTGACTCCCCGGCTGGTGGACCACTATTCCGGAGGCGATCCCCGGAAGGCCTCCGGGGCCTACGCCGTGAATATCCTGGGTTGCATCCTGGGCCCCCTGGCCGCCTCCTACCTGTTGCTTCCTCTTTTGGGCGTCAAGCTGTCGCTGGTACTTCTTTCATTTCCCCTTCTTTTTTTCCTTCTTCAAAGCCTCCCCGACGTAAAGAAGAAGAACGCCGGGGCCTGGGCCCTGGCCGTCTCGGGGGCCCTTTTTGCCGTCGCCTGCCTGGTTTGGGCCGGTGATTTCGAGGAAATTTTTTCCTTTCATTCAATGCCCTATGTCTTGCGGCGGGATTACTCCGCCACGGTGGTCTCCTGCGGCACCGGCATGGACAAACAGCTTTACGTGAACGGCATCGGGATGACCTCCCTGATCGAGGACACCAAAATGATGGCCCATCTGCCCCTGGCCTGCCTTTCGGACAAGCCCCGGTCCGCACTGGACATCTGTTTCGGCATGGGGACCACTTTCCGCTCCCTCTCGCGATGGGGTATTAAGGTAACCGCCGTGGAACTGGTTCCCAGCGTGCCCAAGGCCTTCGGTTTCTTCTTCCAGGACGCCCGGGAGGTCCTTTCCAACCCCCTTTGCTCCGTCGTGGTGGATGACGGAAACCGGTTTCTGCGCCGAACGAATGAAAAATACGACGTCATCACCATCGACCCTCCTCCCCCCCTGGAAGCGGCCGGCTCGAGCCTGCTCTACTCGGCGGAATTTTTCGGGACGGTCAGGGCCCACCTCCGGGAAGGCGGCATCTTGCAGGTGTGGGTTCCCGTGGGCGATTATTCCATCACCCAGGCCGTGGCCAGGTCCTTGTCCCGGGTTTTTCCCCAAATCCGGGTTTTTGCAGCTGCTGACGGCTGGGGCTACTATTTCCTGGCCTCCGGTACGCCGATGCCGCGCTTGAAATCCGCCCAACTTCTTGCCCGGATGCCCGCTGCGGCCCGCGCGGATATTTCGGAATGGGCCGGCACAGTCCCCGCCCAAGAAGTGGTTCATCAACTGCTTTCCAGGGAAATCATCCTTTCCAGCTTGATGAGTCCGGATCCCCGTCTTGTGATCACCAACGACCACCCTTATAACGAATACTTTTTTTTGCGGCACCTGAGGGGCCGGCTGGCCCACCTTTAATTTCTTTTGGAAAAGGAAACGGCATGAAAGTTCTCTTGATCGGCGGAACCGGGCTTATTTCCACGGCCATTGTGGATCAGTTGGTGGAACGGGGCGACGAGGTGACGGTTTACAACCGGGGGGTCACCCCTTGGAGAATTCCGAAAAACGTGAGGGTCATCCACGGAGACCGCTGGAAATATCCCGAGTTCGAGAACCAAATGGCGCCCTTGTCCTTCGACGCGGTCATCGACATGGTGGCCTTCGCGCCCGAGAACGCCGAATCCCTGCTGAGAGCCTTCACGGGCCGGGTAAAACAGATCGTAGTCTGCTCCACAGTCTGCGTCTACGGCGGCCCCATGACCAAGCTTCCCGCCACCGACGACGAACCCCACCGGCCCGTGGGGGATTACGGCAAAAACAAGTCGAAGATCGAATCCATCCTGCTTTCAGCCAACGGCAAGGACGGACTTCACACCACCGTTTTGCGGCCCTCTTTCACCACCGGCGAGGGCGTTACCGCCTCGGGCATCCTCTTTGATGACAGCCTTCCCAACCGCCTCAAGCAAGGCCTGCCAGTTATTATTATGGACGACGGCCGGGCCGCCTGGGCGGTGGCCCATGTTTCCGACGTGGCCCGGGGCTTCGTCAATTCCCTCTTGAACCCCAAAGCCTTTGGACAGGCCTATCACTTGACCAGTGACGAACATATGGACTGGAACGGTGTTTTCACCGAGTTGGCCAAGGCCGTCGGCGGGAAGCTGAACGCCGTCCACATCCCCACCGACTGGCTCTATGCCCAGGCGCCCCATCGCGCCGTTGGGGTGAAGTACATCTACCAATATCCCTCCATCTTCGACAACTCCAAGGCCGCGCGGGATTTGGGGTTTAAGACCACCGTTCCGCTGGTGGAAACCTTCCGGCGCCAGGTGGCCTGGTCGGAGGAGACTGGTAAGTTGAAGAAAGTGGAAGAGGACCGGTTCGAGGACCTGATGATCGAGGCCTACCAAAAAGGCGCCACGCCGAACCTGCCCGAGGGGATGGATTGGAATCCCTGGGGAAACGGGACGACCGGCTAGCAGGCGTCCCATTTGTGCTGTTCACATTGTCATGCCGATAAAAAAACACTAAAACGGAACAACGGGCTGAAAGCCCTTCTTCCTTTTGGGTTGTTCACAGTGGGTTCTTATAAAAAGACAGTAGAACGGAACTTCCGGCCAGGTTGGAAAACTTGACTTTTAACGAGGGTGAATTAGACTATCCCTCCCCCGAAAGCCTTGGTTTTCGGGGTTTTTTGTTGCCTTCTCCTACAACTTAAAATCCCGTGTTTTCGGGAAAATTCCCCGGTAGCTCAATGGTGGAGCATGCGACTGTTAATCGCAGGGTTGTTGGTTCGAGTCCAACCCGGGGAGCCATTCTGACCCGTAGAGGGAACTCCGTTAATCAGGGGTTCCCTTTGCTGTTTTAGAGGTTTTTGTAGTAGGGGGTGTGTGTATTCAATCTCAATACTTTCACCACGTATTGTGATCTTTTTGATAAAAGTTCTAATTAATCTTTTCTGAAGTTGAACATTTAGTCCCGCCAAGACTTGACGAAGGTTTTGAAGATAATTCCTTAAACTGGTTGCAGAAAGTGACAAATTCAAATTCTCCTGGTTAGAGTTTTCTAATATCCGTTTTCTTTCTAGTAGGGAGTTCTTTTCTACGTTTAGGGCCTTTATTCTTTCCCCAACTGTATTAATTGAAATCTGGCCATTTTCAATCATTAGAAAATGTTTATTCAGCTTGGAATCAATAGTTGCCAGTTCCTGATTTATGTTGGTCAAATTTTTAAAATTATCTTTTTTACTATAATTCAGCTCATCGTTAATGTGTTGGGATAATCTTTCCAAATTCTCATCGGTTAAAATGCGATCACGAATTGCATTCAAAACAAACGTTTCAAGCTTCTCAGCATTCCTCATTTTTTGATCACAGGCAGCCCTTCCTGACTTTTGGTACTTACTACAGGAATAATAAGCATATTGGCCTGATTTAGCCCTACATCCGGTCATCTTAGAACCACATTTTCCGCAACGAACTAATCCACTCAAAAGATAATCACTTGCAATTTCCCAGGGATTCATAACTTCCCTGCGTCTTCCATCTAATAATGCTCGAATCTTTTTAAAATCTTCTTGGGAAATAATGGCTGGATGATGATCGCAAAATCGAATAACCTGATCTGGGCTATTAACGCGAATTACACCGGTTGATTTTGACATGCGATTCCAAACAAATGTTCCTGTATAAGTCTCATTTCGTAAAATGTTAGAAATGTGGTTCTTGGTCCAATGCCTACCTGAACGCGTTTTATAACCTTCCTTGTTAAGATTACGGGCAATGTTTTTTGTTCCTTCGCCATTAAGGGCATAGTTTGCTATTTTTTCAACGATTGAAGCTTCCAGGTCCACCCGAGCATAATTTTTTCTCTTGGTGGTTTCGTCTACAACTAATTTATAACCAAAAGGGATATGACCACCGTTAGAACCTCCCCTGCGAGCATTTTCTTTCATTCCACGTTTAGTATCCTGCGCGAGGTTTGCACTATAAAATTCATCCATAACCTCAATTAGCCCTTCCATAACCGCGCCCATAGGGCTGTCATCCATTGGTTCATTTATCGATATAACTTGAATTCCTATTTTTCGAAGTATCGATTTATAAACAATTGAATCCTCTCGATTACGTGCAAAACGAGATAATTTCCAGACTAGTATTTTTTCAAAAGGTTTATTTTTTTGTTTAGCTAAAGCAATCATTTCTTGAAAAGCTGGCCGATCTACCGTACGAGCACTTTTCCCCTCATCAATAAATTCCTTAAAAACACTCCAACCATGTCTCGTGGCATATTCTCGCATAGCCCTTAATTGAGCTGGTATCGATAGGTCCTTTTCGGCTTGTTTTTCAGATGATACACGTGCATATAAAACAGCTATCATTTTTTATCATCTCCTTCATCGGGTGATTCTTTAACTACCTTTCCGCGATAAATGGACTTCTTCGTCATACGACCCGTTTTAAAATCAAATAGATTAACTTTGTGAACTCGATTCATTGGTTCAACTTTTAGGATCATTTGAGACTTAAGTATTTCTTTTTCCAATTGATCTCTAGTTCCATCAGGATCGTGCTGCCAAATAGACCTAATCAGATTAGGAACATCGGCTCGGTCCATTTTCGAATAAACTTTTAAAAAGAATTCAATGGTTGGATCACCAGGGGCAAAATTAGATATTGCTATCGGAAAATTGGTCCTGCCAATTAAGTAATCGACTGTTGTATTCAAAGCTGTTGCGATTTTCCCTAAAACATCCGGCCCTGGTTGTTTTACATCATTCAACTCAATCCTTGAAACAGTAGCCTGTTTTAAACCGGACTTATAAGCCAGTTCGAGTTGATTAAGACCCATCTCTTCACGAAGGCGAACAATCTTGTCTCCAAGCTTTTCCTTTATTGCCGAAACCATTCCCGCGCCTCCATCTCTTTTATGTATATTACATATACTTATTTGTGTAATCTAATTCAAGAACAAAGTTCGTTTTTATGCTACAGGCAATGAAAAAAATCGCAATTTACACTTGTTTAAATATACATATAGTAGTATTTAATAAACAATAATACATATTTTTTTAAAGTGAATGTTTTGGATTGAAAGCAATCGGGAGGCGGATGTGGCAAAAAGAAAAACAGTTCAAAGAATTGAAAACACTTATCAAAATCGGATTCGGAGTTGTCGGTTGCGGGCAGAGATCGTCCACCAATCGGACCTTTCTCGCCGAACTGGTATTTCACGAAGCACCCTTAACGCCCTAGAAAACAACAAGCTTTTTTTATCAAGTACCTATGCGTTACTTATTTCCGAAACATTAGGGTGCAAATTAGATGATTTATTTGAAAAGAAACAGCGAGCCAACGAATCTGACATCAACTGAAAAGGTTCCGGGATCACTAGATCCGAAGCCACCAATGGAAAATACGGATGATGGCCTCCGTATTTTAGCTCGTCTTATTGCACCAGACTTGATCGCGATTCAGTTATTTGAGGAAACGGAAAATAAATTGTTAAAAAATCAAAATAAAATAATTACTTAAATGATAATTAATTACATTTTTGAACAATTTGAAATAATAACTTTTTTGCAATTAAACTTAATTTACTGTATTACCGTTCTTTTTGGATACTTTTTATATCAACCTTTTTTGCCTTCAGCTACCCTTGGAGGTTCACATTTTAGCATTTGACACCTTTCACTTAAAAGTCCTTACCGAATATATTAATATCCTCGCAAAACGTTATTTCAATGTTAAGCAAAATGCCGATGGTATCTTAATATCTCAAACGCTTGATATGTCGAAGCGTACCGGTCTCTATCTTCCTGGCCTAGAAAGTCTTACTGTTGGTTCCATGTGGACTTATTTAAAATTTTCCGCAAAGATACTCAAAGATAACTATCCCGATCTTCTTCATCTCGGTAACATCAATCGCCTTCAAGAATTGCTAACTGACATTATCGATATTGATTGGAAAGAGTTCTTAAATACTGCTCAAGTTACTCGTTGTGATGTCACCCGCAATTTCATTTGTACACATCCCATTGATGATTACATTCTTGCTCTTTTTTGTATCAGAAATCCTAATTATATTAGTTCTCCATATCTTCCGAATGGCGTTACATTTCATAAGATATGCCAATCCTATACCTCCAATGAACGAATTATTTTTTACGACAAAAGCACCGAATTACGAAGCAGTAGAAATGGGAATAAAAAGTTTCTTAATCACATATTCGATCCAAATGTTTTAAAAACCAATTTCAAGAATGTTCTCCGTTCCGAAATCAATCTACGTACTTCCTCCCGCATCAGTAAGGCCCTCAAAATATCCAAACCTTGTCGCCTTATTGATGTCCTTTCAAGTGCCGCCAATCCCCTTCTAGACCTTTTTCTTAAAATTCGGGGTAATCATATTATTTCAGTTACCGACAGGTTCTTTAAACCAGATACATTTCTCAAGGAAATGAAATCTTTAGGCATGGATGTAATTATTGAGCAGTGTAATAGAAATATTCACGCTGTGGAGAAACGGATAGGCATTAAAACCCGAGGTCGCCCGGTATTAATGCTCCGTCAAGTCAGAAGAAGAATTGAAGAATTAGAGTTATCCGACAAACTAGGCTTAGGTTATGGCATCAATCTTTTAGATCAACTTCAAAACTTTCTCGCTTCCGATAACCTACAAAATGCTGAAAACAAAGTCTGTGACGGCAATTCGAATAAAACTAATGGACCAGAAGATATCATTTCGAAATATTTATAATTAATGGGTGGCATGTAATTAAATATTTGACTCGACACCCATCGAACGGATCGGTGATTCTTTTTGGAATTGGTTACATGGAAACACATAATAAAATCGATCAATTCATAATGCTCCGGGCCGATGGGCTGAGTTATGACAAGATCTCCCAACAAATCTCCGTCAGCAAACAAACACTTATAAGTTGGAGCAAAAAATATGAAATTAATATTCTAAATTTTAGAAGAATTAAAGAGGAAGCCTTAAAAGAGGAATATGGGGTTCTCCAACATAAGCGCATACAAATTCTCGGAACAATTCTTAAATCTATCATCGGTGAAATTAAAACTCGCGACCTCAAAGAAGTATCCGCCGAAAATTTAATAGTTCTACTGATGAAATTAGTAGAAAAATTGAAAGAAGAAGAAGGTAAAAACATTTTCTTTCAAAGCGAACCTGAAGTGCTTGAACCGGACAGTGCCATTTTAGACGGTATGGACGTCGATCAACAATTGATCATTCGCCGAATGATGCACAGAAGAATTATTGGCCACATACCTTTGGAACTTTCAACAATGGAAGAGCTTAAAGGAGGAAAAGAAAAACTTAATTGGCCTCAAACAAATGAAATCATTTCTTCACCAAAACTTGACCAAAATCCTATCCCGCTAGAAAAAAAAATAAAATTAACCCCCAAAACCAATTTGCAAGATATTTTATAAACCCAGATAAACCTCTGCAAACAGATCTTTTTGATATAACCAAGGCAACCCTTTGCTTCCCGCATCAATAAATATTTTTCGTTAGCTTTATATGGTTAATAATTAGAAGTAATTCGTAATCATCGAGCTATATTTGGGTTCTGAAATGCGAAAGAATTTACGGGAGCAACCAAATAAACACAATAACCAGAACAACTCATATAAAGATAGTCGGTGTCGGCGGGGCTGGGACCTGCATTCTGAACCACATTTCCAGTAAATTTGATGAACCTGTACGGCTTCTTGTCGCCGATACAAATTTAAAAAACCTAAACCGGTCCGTCATAAAAAATAAACTCCAACTTGGTAAAAACATCACCAAAGGCCAAGGGTGCGGAGGTAACACAAAAATCGGCATGGCCGCCACATTAGAGTCCTCCGAGGAAATAAAAAAATCACTGAGAGATGCCAAGATAGTGGTGATCGTCGCGGGAGTTAGCGGAGGGACAGGTTCTGGCGGAGCCCTGGTAATTGCGGGGATCAATAAAGAAGTGGGGTTAAAGACCGTTTCGATCCTTCTTTTCCCATTCGATCACGAGCGTCGCGGTAGCCAAGCAAAAAATACGATCGAAATGATGAAATCCGTTTCAGACTCAGTGGTGGTTTTGAACAACTCGGATTTAAATTGTATCTTAGGAAAAGTGCCTGAAATGGATTTGAATTTGGCGTTTGGCTATCAGGACATCAGAGTGTACGAAGAAATTAAAAAGATAATTGAAGCGCTTTAGGTAGACAAAAGGTCAAGAGTATTGCGAAGGTTGAACATTGAGTTTTGTTTCGACCCCTTCCATGTTTTTATTTTGATCTGTCCTGATGCTTTGTTTTGAGGGGTCTGCCCGCGCCTGCCTTTTTGGTTGTTGGTTTCTTAAAGAATTCCTCAATAGGAGAATCCAAAACCATTGAAATGAGAAGTAGAGTCCTGACAGTGATTCCCTTCCCTCTTTCCCAAACCTGGACCATATCCAACGATCTTTCCAATCGTTCGGCAAGCTTAGCCTGAGTGAGCCCTTTCGCGGCTCTTATTTCACCGATTCTTCGACTTATGTTTTGAAGTCGGGCATCGATTTGTTTTTCAAACATGCCCGCATACTGCTTTAAACATTCCTCAAGTAAAACCGATGATATTATCAGTAATATTGACAAAACAATATTTACTCTATTAACTAAGGAAATGGGTTTGTTTCAACTTGCGAGATTGAAAAAAAAACGAAAAACGAGTTACGAAGTGGAATCAATAAAAAGATACGACAATGGCCATAAATGAGAAGGATCGTAATCTTTGTATCCCTAAAACCAGAGGATGCTTTAGTGGCTTTATGAAGATAGACCCAAAGAAAATATGAGGCAAAGAATGAAAGTCTTTAAGATATTTGCCTGTTCGGCGATTTTCCTGTTTTCTGTGGTTGTAAACGCTCAAAGCGTTAGTTCCCCGGTTACGGTAGGGAAAGATTTATTCGATAAACCCATTGTTAAATGGACTAGCCCAGATGGTATACGTTATTTGACCGTGGGCGACGGGGATGCGATGTTGTTTGATACTTCTAAAAATTATGATCTTTCTAAAAAAGATTCTTCTACACCCAGGATTTTAAGTTCGAATGTAAAGGATGTTAACTTTATCGGCGACGGCGATTCTATGCAAATAGAATTAATTTTAGACACCGTTCTAAGTGATATGACAGGTAGCGGCGATATAAAAGTATTTGATAGAGATGGTAATTTCATTAAATTTGAGCGAACTGCCGAAGCGACCAAACTCCTTCAGACTGAAATAACCAAGACTTCTCGGACTTCTATGGATGAAGTCAAAACTGCGGGAGAAATTTATGTAAATTTGCTTCTACAGTATCGTAGTCCTCTTGATCACGTAACTCATGCATTAAATCCTGCAAGTTATAGGCGTATGAGGCTATGCAATGAATGGACTGCTCGGGTCGCGTATTCGACTACCGTTAAAATGAAAATTAAGGAGATTTTTACTCTCGGTGATTCCTCTAATATTCAAAGAGCATTAGAAATTTGGATGGCACTATCTTATTTGGAGTCCGTGGATTCAGAGGAATATGATAAAAAATATGCTCGCACATCTGACCATATTTCACCCAAGGAATTCTTGAGATTAAAGAAATCTATTTCCCGGAGTCTTTATTTAGGTTTCATAAAAAAGATGAACCAAAAGAATGGGAATCATATGGCGTTTGTGGATGGAGATGATGTTCCCATAGAACCAGAAGAAGTAGATGGCGGAGATAATTAATAAGACACTTAAAGAAGAAAACTCAAAAAATGAAGATCACAACCGAGATAAACGGAAAAGGAATAAAAATCCGGATAAATCTGACGAAAATATTTAGAATATATACGTGAATATTTTCCGATTTCATTGCCGCATATCATTGCGGTATTTAGCCCCTTTCTAGCTTGCAATCCAGCAAAGTGTGTTTACGAGAGCCATTTGTTCCGGTGTCTTGCAAGAAATAGACATCAAAGCCGGGCTTGCCACCAGAATGGTTAAGCATTTCGCCCGTGAAACGGCGACGTTAAGCCGGTTTTTGCTGAACAAAAACTCGATATTCCGTGGGAGATAATCCCCACCGGATGTGGCCATGGAGATTATGACGACCTCCGCCTCTTGCCCTTGAAACTTGTCCACGGTCCCGATCCGGGCATCCGCCGGGAGAGCCGATTTGAGCTTCAAAACCTGCATGTTGTAAGGGGCCACTACGAGGATGTTTGCCGGTGTCATTCTCTGGGACTGACCCTTGTCATCCAGGTAGGACTGTCCCAGAAGACTGTCGTATATCTGCTTAATCCGATCGGCTTCTTCCTGGCTGGCTTGAGTACAGCCATCATGCTCTACGGGGACAAAGCTGATCCCCGCTGTGCGAATGGCGGGATCGTGGCCTGTCTGAACCACGAGTTTCCTGGAGGCGTTTTTCCCCTCCGGCTCAAGTCTACCGTCATAGACCGCCTCGGAAATGAAGCTACAGATATCAGGGTGTAGCCGCCAAGTCGTTTTCAAGAAAATCCCACGGTCCGCCGGAATGGTGGCCTTCCCTTCCAGCAGATAGTCCAACGTGGATAACCCAGATTGCCCTGGGTGGACTCCCTGAATCGGTTGGGCAAGTTGCATCTGGTCACCCAGCAGGACTAGATTTCTTGCGCTGGTGCCAATTGCGACCAGATTGGCCAAGGCCACTTGCCCCGCCTCATCAATGAAGAGGTAATCAAGCTGCTGATCCATAAGGGGATCGGCAAACAACCAAGCGGTACCGGCTATCAGTTGAGCTCCACTGGCCAGAACCTGTTTGTTGTCAAAAACATCTGAAATAAACTTACCGTTGATCTGAGTGGCTGGGTCGTCTTTTGAGGATTTTTTAACACCTTTAAAAGTAAGTTTGGCGTCCGTCGCTTCTTTCTCTACCGCCTGTAGAAGATTGATGATCGCCTTATGACTGTTGGAGGAAACGCCTATGCGTTTTCCACGGCGGATGAGTTCCAGTATGACTTTGGCCCCGGTATATGTCTTTCCAGCTCCAGGTGGCCCTTG
>Ga0335085_10009963_pt1 | contig 14269 bp, 10 predicted proteins | sample Lox_Sample_45_FD_206712 | JGI IMG/M metagenome (GOLD analysis project Ga0335085, IMG submission 206712) | Soil microbial communities from Loxahatchee National Wildlife Refuge, Florida, United States - Lox_Sample_4.5 | ecosystem: Environmental > Terrestrial > Soil > Wetlands | place: USA...
GCCTGGGTGTAGCAAAGCGAGCAGCCTTGTGCTAAAGCGGCATGCGGCGTAGCGATGGCCATCACAGCAACCAGAACGATTGCTATCGCAAGCCAACGGAAACCACGCCCGTGGGAAGGTCTCATCTCGCCGGCTCCTGCTGAAAGCTCGATTCGGGTGCGTGGCCGCGCAACATCCGGAAGCTATCGGGCCTGCCGCACTGCATGGTCAGCAAAACGAAGATGGCAAGGAAGGCGATGCTATAGCGGAACCGTCGGTCTTCCGATCCCAAATGCATAAAAAACAGCACTGCCAAACCCGCTTCCAGGAAAGCGACAATCAGCATTCCGACTAATGTTACGCGAGCTTCCGCAGGCAGGGCCAGGTCAGAATGGCTCGCGGTTCTCCTTAATTCGTGCTCCTAAAGCTTCAGCCAAAGCAGCGCCAAAAGATAAAACCAGAGAATATCCATGAAATGCCAGTAGTAGGAGACCGCATTCAGCGTGCTGCCGCGAAGCGTTGGCACGCGGGCTCGCAGCCGCGAGATGACCAGGAGCAGCCCCGCCAGGCCTCCCAGCACATGCAGGACATGGGCAGCGGTGAGCACATAAAAGAAGGATGCGCTGGGAGTAGTCGCCAAATACAGCCCCGCCGCCTTCAGTTGCCGCCAGGCCATGTACTGACCGATGACGAACATCAAACCCAGCCCTAGGGTGACGTACAACCAGAACAGCGGCGCCGCCGCGCGACGCTCCGACGGGTGGCGCGTAAACCTGGCGAACTTGCGGCGAGCAATTTCGAGCGTCATGCTGCTGACCAGAAGAAGCACGGTGTTCGCATACAGAACGGGAGGCAGCGAAAAGCGGACCCAGTCATTCGACGACGCCTGGCGAACCACCAGGGCGCTGGTGAACGCCGCGAAGGTCATAGTGATGGCAGCCAAGCCCACCCAGATGCCGGTCCGGGACGCGGGTGAGTTGTCCTCTACCGACAACCGACGGCTCGCCGGAGGCAAATTGCCCCATCCGTTGTCACCGGAATGACTATTGCTGGGCGGTTCATGGATCGTGGTCGCCATGGAACGTACTCTCTGCCTCACTTCTCGTCATGCAGGGAGTCGACCTGCTCCGGCGAATCCTGCATGATGTAATCTTTTTCGGCTCCTTCCACCCCGTACTGATAGGGATCGTGGTAGATCACGGGAAGCTTTCCGCCGAAATTGTCGGATGGCGGCGGTGACGGAATCGACCATTCCAGTGAAGTGCCTTCCCATGGGTTCTCGCCGGCACGTTTTCCTCGGAAGCGGCTGTAGACCAAATTGAACAGGAAGATAAACTGCGCCAGGCCGGTGAGAAGAGCCGCAACCGTAATGAACTTGTGGACCGGCATCAAAGGCTGCAAATAATCGTCAACGAATGCCGGATAGCGGCGAACATTTCCCGCCAGTCCCAGATAGTGAAACGGCATGAAAATACAGTACGAGCCGACAAAAGTCAGCCAAAAATGCAGCTTCCCCAGGGTTTCGTTCATCATGCGGCCGGTCACCTTGGGAAACCAGAAATAGGTGCCCGCAAAGATCCCAAAGATGGCGGCGACGGCCATCACCAGGTGGAAGTGGCCGACGACGAAATAGGTAGCGTGGAGCATGATGTCGAGCGAAGGCTGGGCCAGGAAAATCCCGCCGACGCCGCCACTGACGAACAGCGAAATGAAGCCCAGTGCAAACAGTGAGGCTGCATTGATACGCAACTTCGAACCATAAAGGCTAGCGATCCACACCAACACGATGATGGTCGAGGGGATCGTGATCGCCAGCGTCGGGATGGAAAATGCGACCGACGAGAAGGGGTTCATTCCGCTTACGAACATGTGGTGGCCATACACCATATAGCTCAACGTTCCCAACGCGATCATCGAGTAGATCAGAACGCGATGACTCAGCATGGGCCGCCGCATATTGGTGATGAGCACGTGCGAGACGATGCCCATGCCGGGCACGATGGCGATGTAAACCTCGGGATGGCCGAAGAACCAGAAGAGGTGCTGCCACAGCAGGGTCGAACCGCCCGTATGTTGCGATTGCAGTTGATCGTTGATCACCAGGTTGGAAGGAACGAAGAAGCTGGTGCCGGCGACGTGGTCGAGAATGAGCAGAATGCAGGTGGGCATCAGAACGGCAAATGCCGTCAATCCCATGAGCGCGGTGATGAACCATGCCCAAACGGTAAGCGGCAGTCGCATCAGGCTCATGCCCGGGCAACGCATGTCGAGCGTTATGGAGATGAAGTTCAGCGAACCCAGCAGCTGCCCGACACAAAAGATCGCGACCGAGGCTGCCCACAGCACCTGGCCGGTTCCCTCGCCCGGTCCGGCGATTGCTCCCAATGCGCTCAACGGCGCGTAGGCGGTCCATCCCGACAGCGGAGGTCCCTCCGGTACGAGAAAGGCCGCTACGGCAACCGCGAAAGCCACCACCGTCACCCAGAACGACAACCTGTTCAGGCGGGAAAACGGCATCTCCTCCGCGCCAACTTGAATAGGCAAGAAATAGTTGCCGAAGCCCACGAACGGAGCCGTGGTCAGCACAAAGAAGACCATGAGGGTTCCATGCATGGTCATCAGTTGCAGATAGTATTCCGGAGTCATGATGCCGCCGGGTGCCCCGTTTCTGGAGAGGAGCTGGAGTCCGGGAATCGCCAGATTCGGCCACGCAAGATGAATGCGCATGATCCACGACAGCACCATGCCGATGACGACTGCCAGCAGGGCCAGGCCGTAATACTGCTGGCCGATTACCTTGTGATCGAGGCTGAAAACGTATCTGCGGAGGAAGCTCGTCGGCGCTGTACGCGGATGACCTGCCAGGTGAGGAGATGCGGGATCCATATTCTGATCTTTCGGGGCCGATGATTCTAACCGGCTGAGCTCGGGTTGCTTTACTGGTTCGCCGCTTGCTGCTTAAGCCAGTTGTCGAAATCCTGCTGCGTCATAACCTCCAGATAAGCCTTCATGTTGGAGTGACCCAATCCACAAAGCTGCGTACATACAATCTCATACTTGCCGACCTTGATGGCCGTAAAGTGCACCGACACATCCAAGCCGGGCACGAAGTCCTGCTGGATGCGCAACTCTCTCACAAAAAACGAATGGCCAACGTCCTTGGTGTGCATCAGGAGATGGATTTCGCGGTTGACCGGAATCGCGAGTTTGGCCGTTACGATGTCGTCCCTGGAATCGGGATCGTGATCGACGTCGAGACCGAAGAAGTTCTGCTCTCCTTCGTTGATCTTGTCGGGATGCAGTGGACCGAACTTTCCGTCCGGGCCGGGGTAGCGAAAGTAAAAGGCGAACTGTCCGGCCTGGACCTGGACCGGCATGGCCGTCGCAGAGGGCGGAGTCAGGTAGATGCTCGCCCAGGTCCTGGTGCCGAAGATGCCGAGGAAAAGGACTTCGAGTCCCACCAGAAGAAACGCGGCAACCACCAGCCCTTTGGCGCCTCCCGGGAAACGTTTGATCTTAGCGTCCCTGCGATAGCTGGAGAATCTCCAGACAAAGAAACCGAGAAGAAATTGGGCGGCGAGAAACGAAATGCCCGCCTCGGCCATGGTTTCCGACATCTGCTCGTCAATCGGCGCGCCGTGCGCGGAGATGTCTTCCGGAGGCGCCCATTTGTGCAGCAGGATTGGTATCGCGGAAGCAATTGCGATGAGGATGACCGTTGCGGCGAATGTCTTACCCATGTTCTTTGCTCGCCTTCCGAGCTGCCCATATTCGAACTTACTGTCTGGGCATCGAGTCGGACAAGGCCGCGAGGTTTTGAGGCTTAACGCGAATCAGACCGCCGCGCGGTGCATCGATATCGGCGATCAGCAGGAAAGAGATAGCGACCACCACAGGAAAAACGGTAAGGAGCATGACGCGGCCGCGATCGTTGCGCGAGCCGTAACCAATCAGCACATTGCAGCAGAGGGCCGTAAGAATCAATAAGACCCACGCGGACGTCGGAATGCGGTTCCACCACGCGGCCTGGGTGTATCCCTGTGAATTCAAGACATCGTTCATGCCCGAGACCACCAGGGCCAGGAGCGGGGATGGTTGCTGAAGGGCCGCCGCCTGCACGGTATTCCACATGTCGTTCTGCAATTGCGCGGTTTCGGCATTAATCTGCTGCAACTCTTCGGCCTCACGGGCCCGGTAAAAGGCAATGCGCAGGTCTGTATAACGGCGAAGCTGAGCGCGAACCCGTACCGCATCCGTCGGCGGCAGAAGACCCGCGCGAACCCATTCGGTGCCAATCGCATTGGCCTCGGCTTCCTCGTAATTCTTACGCAGGTCATAGCGGCTCGTCGCCATCGAAAAGCTGAAACCAATAATGAGGGCCAGCAGGGTTAAGGTGGCAGCCTGAACCACCCCAAAGTCCTCTTTCTCGTCGGCCGCCAGTGGCCGTCGCCGGCGCAATGCGACCCCGAGGCGGGCCGCGAGCCAAAGGCAGAACACAACGGGGAGGAAATAGACAAGCGGCATGCTCTTCATCAGCACGGACCTCCGATAGGACAGATTAGCGCATTGAGGTACGAACACCCTCGCCTTGGACGCTAACTGAGTATCGAACAAAACCGGTACCGCACGGTCTTTGCCCAATTGTTTGGCTCTAAGGTGGCGAATCCCCGCCAGCGGGGCTGCCTGCCCCTAAGCAATTAAAAACAAAAAACTTGTGGACGGGCCGCCAAGTAAATACTAAGATTTCACCACATAAAGCAGTCAAAACAGACGCGCCCAGGTAGCCCCTTGTCGTTCCTGTTACAGGTAACCGGGTCGGGTTCCATTACCGGGGCGCCCTCTCGCCACCTCGGACTGCTCGCCGCAGGGCATTCTCTCGTCCCGCGACGCAATTTGAAGTGATCACTGGCAGTTTTGACATTTGTCCCATTTTGGGAATCAGGAAAAACTGGACGGCATTCCTGACCGGACCCAACCTAAGCACACTGCAAGGAACAAGGAGAGGCACCATGCATTTCGTAGCACAGTTTCGAAAATCAGCGCTTGTCGCACTGATCGTTTCGTGTTCGATGGTCACGTGCAGCAGCGCGGCCGCAAGCGGTCAAGGCGGCTCCGCCAAACCGCCGAACATTCTAGTGATCATGGGGGACGATGTTGGGTGGTTCAACATCGGCGCTTACCACCGGGGCATCATGTCGGGCAAAACACCGCATCTCGACAAACTTGCAGCCGAAGGCATGATGTTTACCGACTACTATGCCGAAGCAAGCTGCACTGCGGGACGCGCCAATTTCATCACCGGCGAGATTCCTCTTCGCACCGGCATGACAACGGTAGGCCAGGCTGGAGCCGACGTCGGAATCCCGGCCCAGGCCGTCACGCTCGCCACTGTCCTGAAAGCGCTAGGGTACGAGACCGGCCAGTTCGGCAAGAACCACCTCGGCGACCTGAACAAGTTCCTGCCTTGCGTGCATGGGTTTGACGAGTTCTTCGGCTATCTTTATCACCTCGATGCCATGTCGGACCCGTACTGGTTCGACTATCCGCAGGACTGGATCGACAAGACCGGGCCGCGCGATCTGATTCACTGCTGGGCGACGGACACCGCTGACAACACAAGTCAGCCACGATGGGGGCCGGTGGGGAAACAGAAAGTAGAAGACGATGGTCCCCTGGCGCCGTTCCCCAATATGGAAGGGATGCAGAACTGGCAGAAGGGGCGGCCGGCCAAGTACGACATGGAGACCTTTGACGAGGTGCTGGTCCAGAACACGAACGGTTTCATGGACAAGGCCAAGAAAGACGGCAAGCCGTTCTTTATCTGGCACAACACGACGCGCATGCACGTCTTCACCTACATCCCGCCCAAGTACCAGGCGATGATGAACTACGAAACCAACTACGGGTTGGAAGAAGCCGGCATGAAGCAGATGGACGACTGCATCGGCGAGATCCTGCAGCACCTGCAGGACATCGGCGAGGCGGACAACACCATAGTCATCTTCACTACTGACAATGGAGCCGAGGTGTTCACATGGCCAGACGGTGGAATGACACCGTTCCGAGGCACGAAGGGCACCAGCTATGAAGGCGGTTTCCGCGTACCGGCGATCATTCGCTGGCCCGGGCACGTACAACCGGGCAGAGTTGAGAACGGTATCTTCTCAGGCCTCGACTGGCTGCCCACGCTGGCAGCGGCTGCAGGAAATCCGAACATCACCGAGCAACTACTGAAAGGTGTGAAGCTCGGCGACGCCACCTACAAAAACCACTTGGATGGTTACAACCAGATGGCGTTGCTGGAAGGGAAAGGACCTTCGGCCCGCCATGAACTTTTCTACTTTGCTGGTCCGGTGCTGGGGTCGATTCGCATCGACGACTTCAAGTACATGTTCGTGCAGCAACCCTACGGCTGGCCAGGCGAGAAGGTCACCACCGACATGCCGTTCATCGTCAACCTTCGTCAAGATCCGTTCGAGCGCACGCCATCGATTCGTGGCGAGACTTTGAACGATATGGGCGGTGGATACATGAACGAATTCTATGCGCGCGAGTTCTGGCGCTTCGTGATGGTGCAACAGGAGGTAGCGAAACTAGCACAAACAGCGATCGACTATCCTCCGATGCAGGACCCGGCCAGCTTCAACCTGGAGGCCGTCAAACGGCAGGTCCAGCAAATGATCAAGGCGCACGAAGGACAGTAGGCAAATCAGCAACACTTGGGGCGGCCGCAAGACGGCCGCCTTTCTCTTCGACCGAAAGAAATTCGCAGATGAAAATGCACATCCTGTCATTGATGACAGATTTCCAAGCCCTAGCTCTTCAGGTGAAATGGCGCGACATCGAAAAGGAGCCGGCAACGTCACCGTCGTGGCTCGTGGACTGCCCACGCAGTCTTCCGCATGGAGGTATGCAATGCCCCGGGTGAACATGTTCGTATTGGGGGCCCTGGTCTTATGCCTGATTCCGCTGGCCGGCTGCCAGGCGCTGGTGATCGACAAGGAGAGGTTGCTCCGGCCGGGCGAAGTATCGGAGATTGTGGGCTTCCTGGCGGGATTTGGTACAACCTTTGCCGCGGTGCCGGACCTGCTGGCGATGCTCCGGCGACGGTCAAGCGAGGGTATGAATCCGCGGATGGGGACCATCATGGGTGCCTTCCAGGTGCTGTGGGTTTACTACGGGTTCCTGATCGCCTCGCGGCCGGTGATCTTGTGGAATGTTATTGCAGTGTTGATCAACTTCGGCACGATTGGCGCATACGCTTATTACCTGCGACGGGAAAGGCAAGCACGCGCAGCGGGAACGAATTGACTCTTCAGGACATCATCGCGGTGGCTGCTGGCCCTCGTCCGAATCGGAATGAGGGGTGAGTGAGAGGCTGTGATGAACTCCGCACATCCCGGCCGTAAGGAGAAGATAAAGCACGAGTTTCGGGAGATGCTCGAGCTTTTCTCCTACCTGGCCTTCTTTTTCGTCGCGCTTGCCATTTACGACATGCTGCTGTTGAAACAGTACAGCGTCGAGTATTGGACCATTGCGTTTGCCCTCATCAACGCAGCCGTAATCACCAAGGTCATCATGATTGGCGAGTACGCGAAGCTTGGAAAACGCTACGAGTACAAGGCGCTCCTGGTTTCCGCGGTGTGGAAAGCCTTTGTGTTTGGCTTACTGGTGTTCGCGTTCCACGTGGTGGAGGAAGTCATCAAGCGGCTGATTCATGGAGCGGACCTGACAAAGGCTTCCAGCGACATACGGTTCGAGGAGTTCGCCGGTCGCGCCATCGTAGTCTTTTGCGTTTTCATTCCACTGTTTGCGTGGAGAGAATTCCGCCGCGCAATGGGAGAAGAAGAGTTCCGAACGTTGGTCTATGGGTCCAGGCACGACGCCGACTGACAGGCCCGCAGCTACTTCATACCCCACCAAAGGGGAGTGTGGGCGACGGTACACTCCCTTTGAGTTCCGACAAATGTCGGACATACAATCGGGAGCCAGTAAGTCTGACTCGAAGCATTGCACCGCGAGTTGAAACGGCGAGTAGCAATACTCTCTGCCATCGCATTGGGTAAAGAGGGTCAACACCGAAAGCTATGGCCCGGCCAGTCGATTTGTACTACTCGCATCGCGCAGTAGCGAAGCAAAGCAGGTAAATTCATGAATCGCCACTTGAGAACCTGGAGAGCTGTTGTGTGCGTGACGTCCGCGACGGCGCTTCTCCTTGTGGGCTGCAGCAAGAAACAAGCGCCTGCTGAATCTGCGACGCCTTCGCCCGCTCCCGCAACCACTGAAAAGGCGCCCGCGCCAGCCGCCGCGCAGGAAACGGCCGACGCAAACGTGAAGTTGCCGGCGCCGTTTGGACGCCGCACCGATGATCTGGATGCGATACTCAAGCGCCGTAACCTGCGGGCCCTGGTCATCCTTAACCCCGTCGACTTTTTCTACACCGGCGGACATCCCATGGGAGTCACCTACGAAGCCTTACGAGAATTGGAAAAGGTCGTCAACGACAAGTACAAGACGGGCAAATTCCCTGTAAAAGTGTCGTTTATTCCGCTGAGGCCGGACCAGGTGGAAGCTGGATTGATGCAAGGCGTGGGTGACCTCGTCGCCTATCCCCTGATTGTTACTCCAGAGCGACAGCAGAAGGTTGCGTTCACGGTTCCCCTGCGAAGCGATGTGAAGCAGGTAATCGTCTCCGGACCGAATTTCGGCACCCTGGCCAGCGTGGATGATCTGAGCGGGAAGGAGGTTTTCGTCAACCCGCTGACAGTGGCCTATCAGAATCTGCAGGGCATCAACGACAAGTTGAAGAGTTCGGGAAAGGCGCCCATCGTTATCAAGGCCGCGGACAAATACCTGCTCGACGATGACCTGGTCCAGATGGTGAATGCGGGGCTGATTCCGGCAACGGCCATGAGAGAAGGACGAGCCGCGCTCTGGTCGCAGGTGTTGCCGAACCTCAAAGTGCAAAAGGACGCAGTAGTAGCTAGTGGACAGCAGGTTGCGTGGGCATTGCGCAAGGACAATCCGCAGCTCAAACAGTTGCTCGACGAATTCATTACCCCGCGGGCAGTCGGCACCTCATTCGGGAATACGTTGCTGCGGCGTTATCTGCAGAACACCAAGTGGGTGAAGGATTCAACATCGCCCCAGGAATTGAAGAAGTTCGAGGCGCTGAGTGGAATCTTCAAACAATATGCCGCGCAATTCGACTTCGATTACCTGATGATCATGGCGCAGGGCTACCAGGAGTCTCTACTCGACCAGAGCAAGAAAAATCCCAGCGGTGCAGTAGGAATTATGCAGGTCATTCCCAAGTACGCCGCCGCCAATCCCATCAACGTCCCCAGCGTGGCAACAACGGACCAAAATATCCTTGCCGGGGTGAAAATGCTGCGCGACATCGAAGATCGCTATTTCAACGATCCCAAGCTCGATCCTGTGGACAAAACATTGATGGTCTTTGCCAGCTACAACGCGGGACCAAACCGAATTGCCCGGCTGCGCAAGCAAGCCGCGGACAACGGCCTCGATCCGAACAAGTGGTTTGGCAATGTGGAGCTGATGGTGGCCAAAGATGTTGGGCAAGAAACGGTCAACTACGTCAGTAACATCTATAAGTACTACATTGCCTACAAGCTGGCGCTGAGCGACAGTCAGGCGCAACAGAAGGCGGAGCAGGCGAACACCAAGTAAACCGGGCGATCCAGTCGCACTTGAGCCTCAGGAGTGACTCTTCATGACCTGGGCATCGCCGGCGGTGGCCATTCCACGACGCCCAACTTTCCGTCGGGCATTCGAGTCAGAGTCGGCGCATAAAGTCCAAGATCTTGCCTGCGCCACCACATGCCCGTCGCGTGCTTTTCGGCCAACGAGGTGAACCAGTAGCGCCAGATCACAGCGCGCACGAACTTCGGCGCGGTTTCACCAAACGGATTGCCGGCAAACAACGACAGGACATCCGGGCTATTCGCTAGCAGCCGCTCTTCCGTGCTGACAACGAACATGTTGTCGCGCCAGGCTCCGAGAGACGCGAACCACAGGTTCCAGTCCAAGCGAGGTTGGTACGGCGCGTAGATTCCCGGCGGCTTTGCCGGGTCCTGCGGTTTGTGGCGAAAGGGATAGGCCACCCAGTTTTCGCCATCGTTCGATCCCTGGAATTCGATCTCGTAGCGGCCACGCGTCATCACCGCAAAGAGCCCGTATCGATTCGCGATGCGGAATGGTTCCAGCGCGATTACCGGCGATATCGGCAAGGGAAGACGGGCCAACGGAATCCAGAGCATCTGAACGGTTGTGGCGTAGAAAATCCACGTCAGCATTACGCTGGCGACGGCCATCTTCAGCGCGCCGAGATGACTGAAAGCAGCGCGTTGCGGAGTGCCGTCTTCTGACGCAATCGATGTCGTCGCGTCGGGTGGAAATCGATAACCCACGCGCCGCAACATCGGCTGCGGCAGCCACTTCCCAAGGAAGCGATCATCGAGCAACAACACCCCCAGCAGCAAAACGAGATAGTTCAAGAAGGTATAGTTCGCGGTGAGAATCACGGGAATCTGCCACAGCGTCACAATGACAAAACACGCAATGCGCCAGCGCCGTGGCAGGAACAACATCCAAACCAGTCCCAACTCCAATGCCAGGGTTGCGCCTGTGGCGAACATATGTAGCTTGTGCGGAGAGTGCTGCACGTACCAGCCGATCCAGGTCGGGAGTGGTCCGTTCTGGTAGTACTCGTCCATCGCGGTGAAATTGCGCCACTGAGGTTCGCCGCTGGCCAGTTTCACCATGCCGGATTCGAAGTAGATGCGAAACCACTCCCATTGCAGCAAAAACAAACTCGCACGCGAAGGCGGATGATCGCGCCCCAAGCCCGGACGAAGCCCGGCAGGCGCGAAAAATAGTGCGATGAACCCGGCCTCCAGCAACATGCCGTCGGACTGGTAGCTGGAAAAATCCTGTGCCGCGCTCACAAACGACAGAAAGCACAGGAAACACGCAATCAGCATGGCGCGCGGCCACACGTTGGTCACCAGCAAAACCGCCGCGATCAGGCCGATGCAGCAAGTGGCAACGAGCATATGCGAACCGCTCGACAGCCAAAACAGAGTTGGTGCGTACCAGTACCGCACCGGCCCGAACTTCGCCAGCTCTCGCAGGTATTCCCCTGCGGGCAGAATGCCTTCCGGACCGATTAAGCCCTTGATCTGAAACACCAGCGAATAGAAGGCGGAGAAGTAAATAAGACCGAGGCCGCGAAGAAATAGCCAGCGGGGGAGCAACCGGTCGACCGCGCCATCTTCCGACGAGAAGAGCCAGCGGACGACCGAGGCGGGACTCCAGTGCATGACAGCGGCATTATATGAAAGCGGTCGAGGTAATCCCTCACCCACCCGATGGGCGCGGCTCGTCAGGTGATCGCACTGGCGCCCGGCTGAGAGTGCCAGGGCCGCAAATAAAAACGGGCGCTCCGAAGAGCGCCCATGCCGCTGCGCAGCGTCCTGACGGCCATCTCACCCCGTGCCCCGGACCACCGTCAGGTTAGTTAAAAGCTAAGCCGCAGACCAAACTGCATCTGCCGTTGATAGGTGAGCGTGCCGTTCGTTACCGAACCCGGCAGAGCCCCGAAACCGGCAGCGTTGCTGGTATCGAGATAATCGCCTGACGGATCCCCGAACTGGTCGTGATTGAAGAAGTTGGTGAATACGACCTGGAACTCCGCGCTGAAGCGCTCGGTGACCTTGAACATCTTCTTCACGCTCAGATCGACGTTCCAGTACGGCATACCGCGGTACACACCGAAGCCGCCGTCGCGTGTGTCGAGGCCCAGAATCGGCTGGCGAATGTTATTGAAGGCCGCCGCCGGGTCCGCGAAGATGTTGGCTCCATTCGGGCCGGAGGTGCCGATTGCGCCATTCGTATTCACGAAGTAGCGCGAGCCCTGCCCGAGGTTGGCAGGACTCAGCGGAATCGCATTCTCCGAAACTCCATATCCGAAGAAGTTCACCGAGTCGCCTTCGCCGAACGCCTGGCCTCCACCGTTGATCGTGCCCAACGTCATGGGCAGGCCGCTACCCGCCGTGAACACCGGGGCAAAGGTCCAACCGCCCAGCAGATGGCCTGCTAACCCCGACTGCGACTTGTACCAGTGAGGCTGGTACACGAAGAACAGGTTATAGACGAACCGGCGATCGAATGCCTGATAGCCATAGCCCGTCCGCAGATTGAATGGATCCGGGGGCGTAGCTGCACTGGTGGCCTGCACCTCTGAGCCGGTACCCAGCGCCTTCGACCACGTAAAGTTCGATTGCATGGTGAGGCCGTGCCAGTCCTGCGCCTTCAGGGTGATGAATAACGCGTTGTAATTGCCATACCCGACGCTGGCATTCATCCCTACTCCTGAGGTCAATTGACCCTGGCAACCGATTTCGTTGCCGGTCGGGCAGTTCAGCGGAGTGTTCATCATGCTGCGTGGGAAATTGAAGCCTCCATTGTCCAGATCGCTGTAGAGACTCCACACGTTGGCAATGGCGAGGTTGCCGGTGCCATTCAGACCTTCATTTGCCATCACCGCCTGGGTGCAATTGGCGAAGCCATTGCAATAGCCGGTTCCTGCCAGCGCCGCCTCAAAAAACGGCTGAGGCGCCACCGCATTGGGGTTGCCGATGCAGTTGCCGCCTCCCAGGTTTTTGACATTGCCGTTGCCGCAGTAGCCGACGACCGTATTTGCGTAGGCCTGCGCAAACGTTTGCCCACCCTTGGTGATCATGTAAGGAACAGCATTCAGGTTGATGGGCAGGAACTCGTTGCCGATGATTCGACCGATGTAGCCGACTTCCATGCTGAGCTTGTTGTTCAACTGACGGGCAAACGTCAGCGTGAACGTGTCAACCACATTCGGACGATAGTTCGGGTCAAGCGCCGAACCGGCGCCTGCGGCCACCCCATTCACGCCGGGGTAAAGCGGCTGTGGCAGGGTTTGCGTCGCCGCTGGTATGGGGGCGACGAGTCCGTCCGTACCCACCCGGAAGGCATTGGCCGGACTTGGTGACGAAGTTCCGCACGTACCATTGTCCAGCGCATTGAAGCACTGTACCGGCTGGATGAGGCCCGTTCCCAGCAAAGGCACCAGCACCTGGTTGACTCCGTTGAGACGGCCAAACGTGCGTCCATATCCGCCACGCAACACCGTTCTGCCGTCGCCGAAGATGTCCCAGGCCGCAGCGATGCGCGGGCTCCACTCGCCGTAGTACGGGTTATACGGATACTTCGAAGGATGTGCCGTGTTGCCGACAAGACTGAAACCGACTTGCGGATTGAACACCTGGCCCTGCAACGCGGCCGCTTCTCGCGCATTCAAGTACTGCTCGGTATTGATCGGATTGTTGTCCGGACCAACGAAGATCACCTGTTTGCCGGTTGCCTCCACCGGCGGCATCTCCAGCGTCCAACCCAAACCGTAGGTCAGAGTGACCTTCGGAGTGATCCTCCATGTATCGCTGGCGTAGAAGTTGTAATACGGAATCGTGACTTTGTCCTGTGCTGGCGTGAGCGGAGGATTCAGCGTCAGATCGTCCCCGGTGCGAGTGTAGGCGACCTGCGAGACCGATACGATGCCCAGCAGCGCAGCATAGTCCCGGCCCCAATTCCTCGTTGACGATACGGCAGCGGGCACATAGCCCGTCATGTTGATGCCGGCGCCGCCTGTCGTTCCTAGCTGATATACGGGGTAATAGTTGATGCCGCCGCCGTTGTCCGTGCGCTCGTGCCAGTTGAAATTGTGCTGGAACATGCCGCCGAACTGGATCATGTGCTTGCCCTTCAGCCAGGTCGCATCGTCGCGAATCATGTTGTCCTGGCCGTCCCAGAAACGGGTACGCGTCTGCTGCGTATTCACGTTGTAGGGCTGCAGGGGTCCCTGGTTGGGTTGGTTGGTCTCGCCGAAAGGCTCCAACGCTCCGCCCAGGCCTGCGAACTGTACAGGTGCGCCGGCTCTGCCCCACGCCCACCAGTTGCGCAGATAGCTGTAGCGGATGTCGTTTGTGAAGTTATTAGTGATGTTGCCGGTGAGGCCGGCAACCAGGAACCATGGCTGCTGTGGGTTATTCGAGAGCGACGCCGGGACGCCGAGGGTATCGCCCGGGAAAAACCCTCCGATATCCACCTGCTGCGTACTCGCGCTCTGCAGGTTGTAATAGCGATAGCTGCTCATGAAGTGCCACTTATCGCCAAAGTCGTGGTCGAGGCGAGCCACCCCGAAATTCGACGTCTGCGGGGTCGACATGTTCGCGGT
>Ga0335085_10009964_pt1 | contig 14266 bp, 14 predicted proteins | sample Lox_Sample_45_FD_206712 | JGI IMG/M metagenome (GOLD analysis project Ga0335085, IMG submission 206712) | Soil microbial communities from Loxahatchee National Wildlife Refuge, Florida, United States - Lox_Sample_4.5 | ecosystem: Environmental > Terrestrial > Soil > Wetlands | place: USA...
CGGTGCCCGGCTCCGCGTGGACGCCAACGAAAGAACGAAGGCAAGTCCGAGAAAGATTCCGCCGCACCACCAACTGGCCTTGGTCAGCAGGTTCCCCGCTTGGCGGGCGCCAAACAGCGTGCTGGCGGAACTACTGACACCGCCGAAACTGGCGGCCATCCCTCCGCCCTGCCCGGCCTGAAGCAAAACGACGAGAATCAAGAGCACACTGTCGATGAACAACAGGACGAGCAGAAAGTCGAAGAACATGGCTGCGGGTGAGTGCGTAAGCCGTAAATATGACTTGACTTAGGACGTTGCGTCAAGCCATGCAGATTCCGGCCCAGGTGATCGGATCCAGGCTCGCTCCCCCCACGAGGAGACCATCGATGCCTTGGCCATCGAGAAGGACCCGCGCATTGTCCGCGTTGACGCTCCCGCCATAGAGAATCGGAACATCCGCGCTTCCGCCAGTGATCCCGGCTAACGTCGACCGGATCACGCCATGCATGGCGGACGCATCGGCGACGCTCGCGGTTTTCCCCGTCCCGATGGCCCACACGGGCTCGTACGCGACGATCCACTCCGCGGCGCGCGAGGCCGGCACCCCGCCAATCCCGGCCCGCAGTTGTTCCACGACGACCGCCTCGGCTCGCCCGTCCGCTCTCTCGTCGAGCGTTTCGCCCACGCACAGAATCGGGATCAGATCGTTCTCAACTACCACCGCACATTTGGCGGCGGTGTCGGCGTTGGTCTCGCCGAACACGTGGCGACGCTCCGAGTGGCCCACGAGCGCGTAGCGTGCTCCCGCCTCTCGCGCCATTGGAGCCGCGTTCTCGCCCGTGAACGCGCCGCGCGGCTGGGTCCAGACGTTCTGGATGCCGGCTGCGGTGTCGGGCCGCTCCCGGAGGAGGAGCGCGACTGCCTCGAGCGACGACGCCGACGGGCAGATCACGACCCGGCGGTCGGGACGCGGAGCATAGGTCTCGAGAAAGCGTGCGACGAACGCGCGGGCCTGCCGCGGCCCGTGGTTCATCTTCCAATTCGCGACTAGAATCCGCTGGCGCGTCACGCGCGATCGTCGAGCGCCGCGACGCCCGGCAACACCCGGCCTTCGAGGAACTCGAGCGAGGCGCCGCCGCCGGTCGACACGTGCGACATCGCCCCGGCGAGGCCCGCCTCGGCAACGGCGGCAGCCGAGTCACCGCCGCCAACGATCGTCGTCGCGCCGGACCCCGTCGCCGCCGCCATCGCCTTCGCGATCGCGCGCGTGCCCGCGTCGAATGGCGGATGTTCGAACACTCCCATGGGGCCGTTCCACAACACCGTTCGCGCGCCGGCGATCGCCGAACAGAACGACGCAACCGTCTCCGGTCCGATGTCGAACATTGCTTCGTCCCGCGGAATTGCCGCGGCGGGCACCGATCGCGGAGGCCGCGTCGAGTCGAGACTCGGAGCCACCACCGCGTCGGACGGCAACAGCAACGCGGCGCCGCTCCGCGACACCAATTCCTTGGCCATCTCGACCCGATCCCCTTCCACCAGCGAGCGGCCGGTCTCGAACCCCATCGCGCGAAAGAACGTGCACGCCATCGCACCGCCGATCAACAGCCGATCCACTCGCGGCAGCAAGTGCTCGATGACGTCGATCTTGCCTGAAATCTTGGCACCGCCCAGCACCGCGACGAACGGCCGCGCCGGATGCTCGAGTGCGCGACCCAGGAATTCCAGCTCGCGTTCCATCAGGAGTCCGGCGACCGCCGGCTTGCACCAATGCGCGACCCCCTCGGTCGAGGCGTGGGCCCGATGGGCGGCGCCGAACGCATCGTTCACGAAGAGGTCGCCGAGTTCGGCGAGGGTCCGGGCCAATCGCTCGTCGTTGGTCTCTTCACCCTCGAGGAACCGCGTGTTCTCGAGCATCACCACGTCATTGGTCGCGACATGCGTCGCCTTGATCGCTTCGTCGGTATCGGTGCTCTCCACGAAGCACACGGCGTGGTCCGGCAGGAGGTCACCGAGTCGACGCGCGACCGGTTCGAGCGAAAACGCCGGCTCCGGGCGGGCTTTGGGCCGGCCCAGATGCGACAACAGGATCACGCGAGCGCCGCGCTCCCGCAGGTACGCGATGGTCGGAAGAGCGGCGCGAATGCGCGTGTCGTCGGCGACGGTCCCATGGGCGCTCAGGGGCACGTTGAAGTCCACGCGCACGAGCGCCCGCCTCCCTCGGAGCGCCTCGTCGGGAAGATCGCGCACGGTGGCCTTGGTCATGACGTCGCGAGGCGGGCGCCGATGTAGCGCAGGAGGTCCACGCAGCGGCACGCGTAGCCCCACTCGTTGTCGTACCAGCCGGACACTTTGAGCAACGTCCCGTCGATAACCTTCGTGCACTTGGAATCGAGGATGCACGAGTGCGAGTTGCCCGTGAAATCGACCGACACGAGTTCCTCCTCCGTGTAGGCGAGGATGCCCGCCAGCGGGCCGCTCGCGGCCGCCTGGAAGGCCGCGTTGACCTCCGCCGCGGTCACCGGCCGCTCGACCACCACGGCCAGGTCGGTAAACGACACGTCCGGCGTCGGCACCCGGATGGCGATGCCGTCGATCTTCCCCTTCACCTCGGGAATGACGAGGGCCGTCGCCTTCGCCGCGCCAGTGGTCGTCGGAATCATCGACATCGCGGCGGCGCGCGCGCGCCGCAGGTCCTTGTGCGGAATGTCCAGCACCGCTTGATCGTTGGTGTAGCTATGCACCGTCACCATCGACCCGCGCACGAAGCCAAAGTTGTCGCGAACCACTTTGACCATCGGCGCCAGGCAGTTGGTGGTGCAGGACGCGTTCGAGACGATATGGTGCGCGGCGGGATCGTACCGGCCCTCATTGACCCCCAGCACGATCGTGAGGTCTTCTCCCTTCGCCGGCGCCGAAATGATGACTTTGCGAGCCCCGCCCGCGAGGTGGGTCCGGGCGGCGTCCGCCGAGGTGAACTTCCCGGTCGATTCCAACACCAGGTCGACGCGCAGGTCGCGCCACGGGAGTCTGGCCGGGTCCTTCTCCGCCAACACGCGGACATGGTCGCCGTCGATCGTCAACACGCCATCGCCAGCCGACACCGTTCCGGCAAATTCGCCGTGCACGGAATCGTGCTTGAACAGGTGTGCCAACGTCCGCGTGTCGGTGAGATCATTGACCGCGACAAAATCGATGTCGGTCGCGTGTTGTTGTTTCGCTGCTCGAATCACTTGGCGCCCGATCCGGCCGAAGCCGTTGACGGCGACGCGTATGGCCATGCAGAGTCTCCAGTTTCCCCAGAGCGCGCGGCCCGGGTTCAGCAGCGATCGCTGAGTGCCGGCGCCCGTGCGAAGGTCACATAACTGACAATGCGTGCACCGCCATCACATAGCGCGGCGGCGCACGCGTTCATGGTCGAAGCGGTCGTCACCACGTCGTCCACCAACACGACATGGGCGCCGCCGAGCGATGTCCGCATCGATGGACTGGCGCGAAACGCGCCTGAAACGTTGCGGAGGCGGTCCGCCGGTGTCAACCGGGTCTGCGTTTCGGTCGCGCGAACCCGTCGAATCACCTCGCGCCAAACGGGAATCCTCCACCGGTCCGAAAGAACCTCGGCCAGCACCTCGCTCTGGTTGAATCCGCGATCCCGCATTCTGGAGTCCGCAAGCGGCACGGGAACGAGCGCCGTCCGTTCAGCGAGAACGTCGGCCGGCCAGTCGAGGCGCGCCATGCGTTCGGCCATCTCATCAGCCACACGACGCCAGCCGCCATACTTCAGCGCGACCACGATGGACTGGGCGCTCGTGCCCGCGCGTTCCCAGCAGACGCTGCGCGCCGCCCGCACGTACGCCGGGAGCACGCGGCACCATCCGCATGGCCTCCCATAGGTCGGATGACCACAACGGTCGCAACGCGGCGAGGGAAGCGTCGGCAATCGCGCCCAGCAGGCGCCACACACGATGCCGCGCTCCACACCAAGCCCCGCGGCGCAGCACACGCACACACGCGGCAGGATGAGGTCGAGGAAGTCGCGCGCGATCCCGTGCCGCCAGCCGCGCGAGGGCGTTCCTACGTCCGCCTTACCGCCTCCCACATGATCTCCCGATTCGGTGCGACACCACACCACAGCTCGAAGGCCCGCGCCCCTTGCTCGACCAGCATCGTGAGTCCGTCCAACGCCGGCAGCCCGGCCGCGCGCGCCGCGCGGACCCACATCGTCTCGCCCGGTCGATAGACCAGGTCGAGGACGGTCGCGGATGATCGGAGGAGGCGTGGATCGATTGGGACGGCATCGTCGGATAAGCCGATCGGGGTGGCGTTCACCACAAGGTCGGCGCGTCTCGCCAATTCATCAGCATCGGAAACGCGCGCGATGGACCGAAATCGCTCGACGAGGGCGAGTCCCCGCCCCGCCGACCGACTGCAGACCACTGCCGTGCAGCCGCCCCATCGTTCGACCGTGGCGAGGACCGCCGCCGCCGCGCCCCCCGCGCCGAAGATGCCCACGACGAGGTCGTTCGGCGGATACGGGCGAACGGCCGCAACCATGGCGGCAAATCCGTCCAGGTCCGTGTTGTCGCCAACGAGGTTCCCGTGCTCGATCCAAAAGGTATTGACGGCACCGGTTCGGGCCGCCGCGGGCCGCACGGCGTCGCAGAGGGTGGCGGCCGCCGCTTTGTGCGGAATCGTGACGTTGCCCGCGACGCGTTCGCCCCGAAACCCTTCGAGGACCCGGCCCAAATCGGCGGGGACGACGTCCAGCGCTTCGTACCGCAGTGGAATCCCGGCCGCCGCGAGAGCCGCGTTCTGAAAGGCGGGCGAGAGTGAGTGCGTCACCGGGTGGCCCAACAACACCAGGCGCCTGGGCCGATCGATCACGATGTCTCGATCACGATGTCTCGATCACGACGTCTCGCGCGCCCGGTCCGCCGTGATGCGATCGAGGACCCGTTCGATCTCCTGCTCCAACTCATCTGCCGTGCCGCGGTAGACGTCCAACTCCGCGCCCACGGGATCGCTGATCGCCCGGTGCGAGGCGCCGCGCGAGGCGAACTCGGAGAGGAGGAAGCTCCGGCCCGGGCCGCCCAAGGCTTCGATCCGTTCGAGGTGGTGGGGACCCATCGCGAGAATCAGGTCGCTGGATTGCACCAGCTCCCTGGTCAACGTGCGGGCCCGGTGTTGACTCAGATCCATTCCCCGTTCCATGCCGACGAGGAGCGCCCCGTCCGACGCGGGAGCCCCTTCCCAGGCGCTCGTCCCGGCGCTGGCGACCTCGACGTCGTGCAGGCCGCGCGCGATCGCGACCTTGTGCGCGATCACCTCGGCGAGCGCGCTCCGACACGTGTTGCCCGTACAGACGAAAAGTACCTTCATGCTAATATGCTTCTCCCGTCGGCGCACACCGCGGATCACCCGCGCGCCGGTCGCGGCGGAGCCCCCGAGGGCACGCCTGGCCGCGTCCCGCCGCACCGTCCACGTTCGTTGCCGGCGCCGGCGGAATCAAGTGACGAGCCGGTTCGCCCGCGGGGGCCGGTGCCGTCGTCTGTCGCATTGCGGTCTCATTCGGGTAACGGAAACTGGCTTTCGGCCCGCGCGAAGTCGGCCTCGTCCGTGATCTTGAGCGCCCGCTCGCTCCCGCGAACGGTGGCGACCGGAATGCCCAGCCGTTCGCAGAGCCCCGCGTCGTCGGTCATGGTGACCCGCGCGACCTTCGCCTCCCGATGCGCACGAACGATCACGGCCCGGGAGAATCCTTGCGGCGTCTGGGCGCGCCAGAGACCCTCCCGATCGAGCGTGCCAACGATTCGGCCGTCCGGATCGACCCGCTTGATCGTATCCACCACCGGCAACGCCGCGATTGCCGCCCCGGTCGCTCGGGTGGCGGCCACGACGCGGTCGATCGTGTCGGACCCGACCAGCGGCCGCGCGGCGTCGTGGACGAGAACGATCTCCGCTTCGTCGGGCAGGTCGTCGAGCCCATTGGCGACGGACCCCTGCCGGGTTCGGCCCCCGACCGACAGCATGAGCCGCGCGACGTCGCACTGAAAGAGCCAGGGCGGCGGGTCACCGACCGCCGCCTGCGGCAGCACGCACACCACGCAGCAGACGTCGGCGCGCGCCATGAACGTCTGCACGCTGTGGAGCAGCATCGGCTTGCCCGCCACCCATCGGAACTGCTTCAGTTCTCGACCGCCGACGCGGGTGCCCGCGCCGCCGGCGACGATGACGACCCCGACGTCGGGCCGCGGCGCGCCTGCGGTCATGCGAACAGGACCTGAACGAGGTCGCCGATCGTCCGCACGGCGACGAGCGCGACGTCCTTGGGAATGCGCCGCGGCGTCCCCCGATGGGAGAGGAATACGCGACGCAGTCCCATGTTCGCCGCCTCGCCGATGCGCCGCTCGGTCTGCGACACGGAGCGCACCTCCCCGCCGAGCCCGATCTCTCCGATGAACACGGTGTCGTCGGGCAACATGCGATCGTACGCGCTGGAGGCGAGCGCCGCGGCGACCGCCAGATCACCGGCCGGTTCGCTGAGCCTGAGGCCCCCGACCACGTTCAGGAACACGTCGAGCTGCGCGAACGACAGGCCGGCGCGCTTGTCGAGCACGGCGAGCAAGAGCGCCAGACGCCGCGCGTCGTACCCCGTCGCCACGCGCTGCGGCGTTCCGAATCCCGCCTTCGTCACCAGGCCCTGAATCTCGACCAGGAGCGGCCGCGTTCCCTCCAGCAGCGCCGTCAACGCGCTCCCGGACGCATGGAGGGCGCGGTCCCCGACGAAGAGCTCCGACGGATTCACCACGGGATCCAGTCCCTGTTCCGTCATGCGGAACACTCCGATTTCGTCCACGCTGCCGAATCGATTCTTCGTCGCGCGCAGGACGCGATGATCGAGCGTGCTCTCCCCTTCGAAATACAACACCGTGTCGACGATGTGCTCCAGGGTCTTCGGTCCCGCGATCCCCCCGCCCTTGGTGACGTGTCCGACCACGAAGACGGTGGTCCCGCTCTCCTTCGCGAATCGCATCAGGCGCCCGGCCGCTTCCCGGACCTGGCCCACGTTGCCGGGCGCGCCTTCGAGATCGCTCGTAAATACCGTTTGGATTGAATCGATCATGAGCACGGCCGGACGGAGCGCCCCCGCGCTCGCCAGAATCGTCTCCAGATTCGTCTCCGCCAGGATCGCCACGTCGCCGGCCGCGCCGCCCAACCGGTCGGCGCGCAGCTTGACCTGGAGCGCCGACTCCTCGCCGGACGCGTACACGGTCCGGTGCCCGCCGGCTTCGAGGCGCGCCGCCGCCTGCAGCAGCAGCGTCGACTTGCCGATCCCGGGCTCGCCGCCCACGAGGATCATGGACCCCGGCACGATGCCCCCGCCGAGCACGAAGTCGAGCTCCCGGAGGCCGGTCGTCCACCGCTGCGCCGCCGTCCCCTCGATGTCCCGCAGTCGCGGCGCCGCCACAATAGCGCCGCCGGCGCCGAACGCAGCGGGTCCCCCCGAGCGGCGCGCCGCCGCGGACGAGACCGCCTTCACGGCGGCCGCCTCCTCGACCAGGGTGTTCCACTCGCCGCACCCCTCGCAGCGGCCGGCCCACTTCGCCGCCTCCGCGCCGCACTCGGTGCACCGGTACACGGATCGCGCCTTTGGCATGCCGAAAATGCGCGCGGTCCTACCGGCCGGCCGTCGTCGCGACGTCGTCACGCATCGCCGTTCACCGCGGCTCCACGGCCGGCCCCGGCGTCCGATTCGCGTAGCTCTCGAAGCGCGTGTACTGCTTGTGAAAGAACAGGTTCACGATCCCCGTCGGTCCGTTGCGTTGCTTGCCCACGATCACCTCGGCCTTGCCCTCCAGCGAGTTGCCGTCCTTGTCCACCGGCCCGTCGTAAAACTCCTGACGATAGAGAAACATGATCAAGTCGGCGTCCTGCTCGATGGCGCCGGACTCGCGCAGGTCCGACAGCTGCGGGCGCTTGTTGTCGCCGGTCCGCTGCTCCGGCGCGCGCGACAGCTGCGACAGCGCGATCACCGGCACGCCCAGCTCCTTCGCCAAGCCTTTCAGGCCGCGCGAAATGAAGCTGACCTCCTGCTGGCGGCTCTCGACGCTCGTCGGGCCCTGCATGAGCTGGAGATAATCCACAATCACCAGGCCCACGTCGGACTCCGCCCGGAGCCGCCGCGACTTCGATCGCAGCTCCAGCAAGCTCAGCGACGGCGTGTCGTCGATCCAGATGGGGGCGGAGCTCAGGATGCCCGCGGCGCGCGCCAGCCGCGCGAAGTCGTCGTCGCGCAGCTGCCCCTTCCGCAGCCGCTGTGCGTCGATCCGCGCTTCGGAGGTGAGCATCCGCTGCACCAACGATTCCTTGCTCATCTCGAGCGAAAACACCGCGACCGGGACGTTGTGCTCGATCGCCGCGTGCTGCGCGACGTTCAGCGTGAAGGCGGTCTTCCCCATCGAGGGCCGGGCCGCCACGATCACCAGGTCGGCCGCTTGAAAGCCGGACGTCAGATCATCGAGATCGCTGAACCCGCTGGGCACGCCCGTGATCGACTTGCCGCGCAACGATTCGATCCGCTCCATGGCCGGCCACAAGAGCTCCTTCAGCCGAACGACGTCGTCGCGCGACCGTTCCTGCGCCACCTGGAAGATCTTCGACTCCGCTTCGTCCAGGAGCGCGGCCGCCGTCGTGCGCCCCTCGAACGCCAGATGGACGACGTTCGTCGAGACCTCGATCAGCCGCCGCAGGAGCGCCTTCTCCCCGACGATTTCCGCGTGGTACTCCACGTTCGCGGCGGTCGGCACCGCGCCCACCAGCGATCCGATGTAGTCCTTGCCGCCCGACGCCTCGAGCTCGCCTCGGCGCGCCAACTCGTCCGACAGGGTGAGCGGATCGACGACCCCGCCGCGCTCCGCGATGCCCACCATCGCCCGGAAGATCCGCCGGTTGCGTTCGGCGTAGAACATCGAATCATTCAGGAACTCTACTGCCCGGAGCACGGCGTCCTGGTCCATCAGCATCGCCGACAGGACGGCCTGCTCCGCGTCCTCCGAGTACGGAGGATGGCGGTCGCGATACGGATCGGTCACGCGCCGGCGACGGGTGTGGGCGCGGCGTCGAGGATCTGGCGGGCCAGTTGAACATCCTCCCAGGTGGGGCGCTTCCAGGCCGGATTGCGAAGGAGCGCCGCGGGATGGTACGTCACGACGAGCGGAACACCATAGTACCGGTGAACCTGCCCGCGCAACTTGCCGATCGTCAGCTTGGTGTCGAGCAGCGTTTGTGCCGCGAACGTGCCCAACGCGATGATGACCTGGGGTCCGATCAATTCGATCTGGCGCAGCAGATACGGACGGCACGCCCGCACCTCCTCAGGCAGCGGATTCCGATTGCCCGGCGGCCGATGCTTCAGCACGTTGCAGATGAAGACGTCGTCCCGCTCCAGCGCGATCGCCTGCAGAATCTTCGTGAGCAGTTGGCCGGCGGCGCCGACGAACGGCCGCCCCGTCTCGTCCTCCGTGGCACCCGGCGCTTCGCCAACCAGCATCAGCCGCGCCTTCGGATGTCCCTCGCCCGGAACGGGATGCTTGGCCGTCGCATACAGCGGACATCGCGTGCAGGTCGCGACCGCCGCCGCGATCTGGTCCAGCGATTCGAACGACGCAAGCTCGCTCGCGGCGCCGCCGGCAGCAGGCTCCGCCGGCTCTCCAACCACGAGACCGTCGCGCACGGTCCGATCCAGATGCTCACGTTCCACGACCCCGCTCCGCTCGGGTAATCCTGATTCGGCAACGCGCTCCCCTGCCGGCGCGGCTCCCGCCGCGCGCAGCGCGTCACGCCAGTTCCCTCCGACATCGACCGTTCGCTCGGTCGGTTCCGGAGAGGAGTGCCCGCCGGAGGCCGTCCCGAGAGGCCGCGCCTCGCCGGCGGCCGCCTCCAATGCGCCCGCGGCCGTCAGCGTGTCGAACACGATCTCCCGCTCCCCGCCTTCGATTCGCTGCTCGAGGTACGCGCGCAAGGCACTCCGGGTCCGGCTCATCGAGACGGACGATCCCGCGCGGGGGCGGCCGCTGCCTCGCGCCGGGCCGCCGCGATCAACAGGACCCGGTCGAGAATCGCGTCGGCGACCGCAAGCTTCGACTGCAGTGGCAGGGCTTCGCGGCCCCCGTCGCGCGCAAGCAGCGTCACCCGGTTGGTGTCGACGCCGAAACCGGCGCCGGGTTCGGTGGCATCGTTCACGACGACCAGATCGAGATCTTTCTGCTCGAGCTTCGCGCGGCCGCCGGATTCGGGGGCCTCCGTCTCGAGCGCGAATCCGACCATGATCGCCCCCGCGCGGCGAATGCCGCGCGTGCTCGCGAGAATGTCCGCTGTCGGCTCGAACCGGACCGCCAACGGGCCGCGCGCCCGCTTGATCTTGGACGGCTCCGCCGCCGCAGGTCGGAAGTCCGCCGGCGCGGCCGCCATCACGAGCACGTCGGCCGCCGGAAGCTCCGACGCTACCCCCGCCGCCATCTCCGCCGTTGTCTCCACGTGAAGCGTGCGCACGCCGACCGGCGGCGGCACTTCGAGCGGCCCGGCGATGAGCGTGACGAACGCCCCCCGGCGCCACGCCGCCTCCGCGACCGCGACCCCCATGCGCCCCGAGCTTCGGTTCGAAACGTAGCGCACCGGATCGAGCGCCTCCCGTGTCGGACCAGCCGTCACGAGAATCCGCAGACCCGACAAGCCCGACTCCCGCTCCAGCATTCGCCCCACATGCGCCAGGATGGTGTCGGGTTCCGGCATGCGGCCTGGCCCGGCACCTTCGCCGGCCGCCAACGCACCTGACTCGGGGTCGATGACCGTGTAGCCAAGGGACCGAAGGTGGCTCACGTTCGCTGCCGTCTGCGCGTGCGCCCACATCCGGTCGTTCATGGCCGGGACCACGAGCACCGGCGCCGTGGTCGCCAGGAGCGTCGCGGTCAGAAGGTCATCGGCTTGACCCATCGCCGCGCGAGCCATGAAGTCCGCGGTCGCGGGCGCGATGACCGCCGCCTGGGCGCTGCGCGCGAGCGCGATGTGATCGAGGGCCCGGCCAGGATCGAACAGGCCCGTGTGCACGGGCCGGCCCGTCAGCGCTTCGAACGTCACGGCGCCCACGAACTCGGCGGCCGCGCGCGTCATGACCACGTCCACCTCCGCCCCGGCCTTGGTCAGTAAACGTGCCAGCCACGCCGACTTATAGCTCGCAATGCCGCCGGTGACGCCGAGCAGAACCCGGGCGCCGACAAAAGGACGGCGGAGGTCCGTCACGTCACGCGCGCTCCGCTCGCGCGCTTACTCGGCGCGCCGACGCGGAACGACGCGGTAGTCGATGGCGCCCTGCGCCAACTCTTCCATGGAGCGGGTCGTCAACTTCTTCTCCCTCGACGGAAGGCGGTCCCGGGGGAACTCGTTGAGCACCCGGGCGTTCTTCGCGGCGATCAGAACGCCGAGGTATTTGTTCGCGGCGTGGTTGGCAATTTCGCCGGGGGTAAAGACGCGCATGACGGGCATTCTCACGATGAGGGAGGGTGGAGCTCGGCTTCGAGGCACGCGGTGAGTTCGGCCACCTGTCGGCTCAGCCCAGCCACACGATATCGACGGACTACTTCTGCATCAATTATAGACCCGACGCGCCGGATTGCGTCATCCAACGAGTCGTTGACGATCACGTACTCGAACCGGTCGACCTCGCGCAGCTCGTTCAACGCCGACCGCAAACGCTTCGCAAGCTCGTCCTGCGATTCCGTGTGCCGATTGCGAAGCCTGTCCAATAATACCGGGCCCGACGGCGGCAAGATGAATATCGCGACCGAGGACGGAAACGCGTGCCGGATCTGCGCCGCGCCCTGTACGTCGATATCCATGATCACGTGCCGGCCCGAACCGAGCACCCGCTCGATTTCGACGCGGAGCGTGCCGTACAGATTGCCGTGGACCTCCGCGGATTCCGCGAAATCGCCGGCGTCCCGTCGGCGGGCAAACTCCGGCCGTGTCAAAAAGTAATAGTCGCGGCCGTCAACTTCACCTGGCCGCCGCGGTCGCGTCGTGCACGAGACCGAATAGCCAACGTCCTCGCGCACCGAAAGAATCCTGCGCGAGATCGTGGTTTTCCCGCCGCCGGAGGGCGACGACAGGATGACGGGGAACGCGCTCATTCCAGATTCTCGACTTGTTCCCGGACGCGTTCCAGCTCCTCCTTGATCAGCACCACGTCGTTGACCATCGCCGAATCGTTGGCCTTGCTTCCGGTCGTATTCGCCTCGCGGAGCAGCTCCTGGAGGAGGAATCCAAGCCGCTTGCCGACGCCGTCGGGGGGAGGAGACGCCAGCGTGGCCCGAAACGCGTCCAGATGCGCCCGGAACCGATGGATCTCTTCGTCGACGTCGAGGCGATCCGCCAGGATCGCGACCTCCTGCGCGACACGCTGCTCGTCGATCGCGACGCCCTCGGCCAGCTCCCGAACGTTGCGGCGGAGGCGGTCCCGCAACTCCACGAGCCGCAATGGCGCCCGTTCCGCGACGCGCGAGATGGCCGCGGCAATCAACGTGAGCCGATCCCGCACAAACACCAGGAGCCGCTGTCCCTCCGCCACCCGCATCGCGTCCATCGCGTCCGCCGCTTCCTGCACGATCCGCAGAAAGGCGGACGGATCGTCGACCGAATCGACGACCTCGTCCGACACGATGACATTGGGCAGCCGAACCACCGATCCGAGATCGACCGGACTCGAGAGCCCGAGGTGCTTGCGAAGCGCCTCCAATTGGGCCACGTACGCGGCGACGACCGTTGAATCAATGCGCGGAACGTCAGGACCAGTCGTGCCCAAACGCGCGATCAGCGTGACATGGCCGCGACTCACCCGGGCACGCAACACCTCCCGCGCGTCGCTTTCCCAACGCGACAGGACAGTCGGCAACTTGATGCTCGGGTTGAAAAACCGGTGGTTGACCGCCCGCACCTCGACCGCCAAGCGCCCGCTGCCCAGCTCGCCTTCGGCGGCGCCGAAGCCCGTCATGCTCCGTATCATATGACGCGGCGTAACCTCCACCCGGACATACCGATTGTCAATCGCATCTCAGTTCCAGAACACCCACCGGAACCCGTAGAAGTTCGAGATGCGCGGCATCAGATAGTCGGGCACTTGAAAGTATTTCTCGCCCAGCGTGTTCGAGAAACGCCAGGTGATGGTCGCCCGCAGAATACGGATCGCGACGAGCGTTGAGAACGTGCGATATCCCGACGTCTCCGCCAGGCCTCCGCCCGCCAATGGAAACGCGGTGCCAGATCGGTACTCGTGAATGATCGATCCCGAAAACGAGAAGTTCCCCGTGGGAAACCGCTTGATGAGATCCGTCTTGAGGGTGAGTTCGGCCCGCGTTTGATATTGCGGTCGATACAGGCCGATGGAGTCGTTCCAGCGAATCGCCGAAACGTCCAAGTACCACGGTCCCCCCAGCTGACCGCGAACGGCCGCGACCGCCCCGGTGGCGGGACCATCGATCGCCCGAGCCAGATCCGGGCTGAACACCGACGGCGCTTCCACGCGGACGCTATCCCGGTGCAACACGCCGCCCGACACCCACAGGTCGTGCCGAATTCGGAGACCGAGTTCGACGTCGGCCCCGCCGGACGTTGGCACGCCGACAATCGTGTCGAGTCCGGGAACCGCCGCGCCGGACGCGGAGACCACGGCGGTATCGCTGTTGGCGACGCCCCGGCTCGCACTCACGCTGCCCGTGAACCGGAGCCACGGCAGCGCGTCGAGCTCGGCCGCCGCGTCCGCCCGCATGAGAGAATCCGGGCCCCGTCCCTCGGCCACCGCGGACACCTGGAGCGGGCCGCGCGCAAAATCAGCCCGGACCGACGGCGTCGACAGCGTGGCACCATCCCCCGATCGAATCCGCTCCGTCGCGGAGACGCGGAAGCCGAAGCGGCTGACCCCCGCCGCGATCACGTACTGCCGCCTGGTGCGTGCCGTGTCGGTCGAGACCGAGTCCGCGACGCCGCTCGCGTTGACCGCCGGCTGGCCCGCGAACGAATACCCGTTCGACGACGCCACGAGCTGAACCCAGTGTCCGCTCGTGTCCGGGTCGCCAAGACCCACCCGCACGTAGCCGAGCCGACGCGTCGAGCCCAGGGTCGGAATCGAGTCGCCCGATTGATCGAACGCCAGGAGGGTCCCGCGGTGCCGGTTGGCCGTCAGGAGGAACGCGTCCACGCGAAGGCCGTTGGCGGCGGCCCACCCGACCCGCCC
>Ga0335085_10009966_pt1 | contig 14263 bp, 15 predicted proteins | sample Lox_Sample_45_FD_206712 | JGI IMG/M metagenome (GOLD analysis project Ga0335085, IMG submission 206712) | Soil microbial communities from Loxahatchee National Wildlife Refuge, Florida, United States - Lox_Sample_4.5 | ecosystem: Environmental > Terrestrial > Soil > Wetlands | place: USA...
TCTGCAGCAGCGCCAGGCTCGTCATGCTGCGCGCGGAGGCTGGGCCGCGACTCGAGCTTTCATTGGTGATTTGGATATCGGCGCGGTAAGGGCTCAGGGCGCGAATCAGCGTAGCCGCGGGACGGGCATGCAGTCCGTGCTCATTTTCTACGACCAGGACGAGTTCATCAGTAATGGATGGTGTCGCCGACCGAGGAGCGCTCAAGGGGGCAACTTCCTGGAAATGGGCCGCCTTCGCTGAGAGCGCCTGTTGCGCCTCGCGAAAAACGTCTTCCAGCGGGCTGTTCGCGGCGGCTTGCACCGCCGCTGCCAGGGTTCCCTCCACCAGCGGCCCGGAACACAAACGAATTCTGGCGCGGAGATTGGGATCAAGCAGCTCGAGCGCCATTTCTGCGCTCAAAACGGCGCTGCCGAGATCCATGAGGACGAGAGTGCCATCAGGGCCGCAAGCCTTGCGAAGCATTTTCGCGATGTAGACGGCGTCAGTGCCTAGTTCCTGGTGTCGAGCCCCTACGCCTGAGGCAAGAGCGATCGTCAACTCTGCGCCCGCCATCTGGCGCGCCAGGTCCCGTACCGCCCGCGCCAGTTTGCTGCTGTGCGAAACCAGGACGAGGCTCACCATGGCTGTGCGCCTCGGCGAATTGGTAGGGACGATGACATCTTCAGCTGCAGACTAATGACAAGCTTTCGCCAGCGCCTGCAATAGCAACCAGCATGAAGTGGCCCCGGGATCCTGGTGACCGATGCTCCGTTCTCCCAGATAGCTCGCGCGCCCTTTTCTGGCCAGCAGCGGGATGGTCGCTTCGGCTGCAGTCTTAGCCGTAGTCTCCGCCGAATCAGCAGCTCTGGCCAGGTCGCCGTTGGGCTCGGCTTGAAAGGCAGCCACTGCCGGCGACAATGCGTCGACGATCGTTTTGTCGCGCAACTCGGCATGGCCCCGCCTCTGAATGTCGCCCAAGCCTCGTTCCAGCATCTGGCCCACGTCGGCCTTGGTCAATTTCGCCTTACCTGCCGTGGTGCGCGCAAGTTCGAGGAAGAATCCGCCATAGAGAGGCCCGGCGGCTCCCCCAACCGTCGAAAGTAGCGTCATACCTACCAACTTGAACAAGGCGCCGCAATCCGGGACGGAGGTGGACCCAAGTTTTTTCTCCACCGCCGAAAAGCCGCGGGACATGTTGACGCCATGATCACCGTCCCCGATGGCTGTATCCAGTTCGCTGAGCATCACGGCGTTCTCAGCCATGGCCAGCGCGGCCGCGTGGATCCACGACCGCGCCTGATCAAGTGTCAATTCATCCATGGTCGCCTCTCGGTCAGTCGCACGCCCATCGCAAAGCCGGAGTATCCACCGGAGCGTCCCACAGCTTGCAGAGCTGATCGTTCATCTTCAGCAAGGTAATCGAAGCGCCGGCCATCTCGAGGCTCGTAATATACGGCCCGACCAGATTGCGCACGATCTTCAACCCGTGCTTCTTGGCGATCTCCGCGGCTTTGCGGTAGACGATGTAAAGCTCAATTGCGGGCGTCCCACCCATGCTGTTGACGAACAACAGGACTTCATCGCCGCTCTTGAACGGCAAGTCGGAGATGACCGGCTCCATCAGCATCGCAGTGATTTCGTCCGCCGTGGCCAGTTTGATCCGCTTGCGGCCGGGCTCGCCGTGAATGCCGATGCCCATTTCGATCTCGTCCTCCGCCAGAGTAAACGAAGGTTTCCCGGCGTGGGGCACCGTACAAGGCGTAAGCGCCATGCCCATGCTGCGGCCCGAGTTGCGGATGTGGTCGCCAAGCTTCTTCAATCCGGCAAGGTTCATCTTGTTCATGGCCGCTGCGCCCAGCAGTTTTTCCATCAACACCGTCAGACCCACGCCCCGCCGGCCGGCGGTATAAAGACTATTTTCGACCGCCACGTCATCGTCAACCAGCACGCTTTCGACCGGAATATTCTCGTTGCGGAGCATCTCAGCAGCCAGATCAAAATTCATGACATCGCCGGTATAGTTCTTGACGATCTGCAGAACGCCGGCCCCGCCGTTGACCGCCTTGCCGGCCTCGAACATCTGGTCCGGCGTCGGGCTGGTAAAGACGTGGCCCGGACAGGCCGCGTCGAGCATGCCTTTGCCCACGTAGCCTCCATGCATGGGCTCGTGGCCGCTACCGCCGCCCGAAATCAATCCCACTTTCCCGCGCACGGGAGCGTCCTTGCGCGCGACATAAAACGGGTCGTAGTTGATGCGGAGGCGGTCGCCGTGCGCCGCTTCCATGCCCTCAAGGGCCTGCCTGACCACATCCTCAGGAGAGTTAATGAGCTTCTTCACTGTACTGCCTCCCTTCGCTTGATGCGGCGCCGCACCCGACGCCGGATGACCGTCCGCGGCCAGACGCAGATGATTGCCTCATAAAATCCATTATCGTCGGCCGCGAGGTTGTTCGCCCCGTTGGCGGCAAAGAGAACGCCCAAGAGCCAACCGCCGCCGCCAGTGCGGTGCGGTACAACCCTTGGGCGCAACACTCTATATTCTCTGGCGCGCCAATAAGTCTTTGGTACCAGTTACAGGCTAGGGGCCCGTTGTCGGGACTGTCTGTGATTGCGGTCACCGAAGGCCCGTGCAACATTTGTTTCTTGACCCTGACGTCTGTCATCTAAGAGATTTTGAATTCACTGCACAGGAGCAAAGCGGCATGATCGATATTTCGAAGATTGAAGAGGTTCTGCTTCACGACGGGCAATGGCACAAGCTGGAAAAGAACTCTTTCGGTATCGGCGATTACGTCATCGGAAGACAGTCGCAGGGCGGCAACAAGATCAACTTCGAGACCAACCGCTGGGATGGCGACGTGAAGTCGAAGGCCGCTTTCTGGCAGGAGGATGGCCACACCATCGTCGTTCCCATGACCGCGATCTTCGGATATCGCAGTACCCCGTAAGCTGCAGTCCGGATGTGCCCGTCCAGAATCTCAGAAATATGGCCCGGCATTGAGCTCGGGTTTTCTCGATTTGCCAACCCAGGCAACACCGTGCAAGCTAGAGCGCATGCCGGAATTGCCCGACATATCCGCCTATCTCAGTGCCCTGGACTCGCGCATTATGGGCCAAGCACTCGAGCAGACACGCATCGCCAGCCCCTTCCTGCTGCGCACCGTCGATCCTCCGCTCACCAGCGTCGAAGGCCGTATCGTCCGAGAACTGCGGCGCTTGGGTAAGCGTATCGCCATCGGCATGGACAACGATATCTGGGTCGTCCTGCACCTGATGATTGCCGGGCGCCTTCATTGGAAGAAGAAAGGGGCAACGCTAGGCGGTCGCCAGAACCTGGCCGCTTTCGACTTCCCCGGCGGATCGCTCGTCCTCACCGAGGCTGGGGCCAAACGGCGAGCATCGCTGCACGTGGTGAAAGGCGAAGAAGGCTTGCGTTCACTTGATCCGGGCGGAATTGAGATCTCTTCCAGTACCCTCGACACCTTTCGTGACGCGCTCATGCTCGAGAATCGCACCTTGAAGCGTGCCCTCACCGATCCTCGCCTGCTGAGTGGGATCGGCAACGCCTATTCTGACGAGATCCTGCACCAGGCTCAGCTTTCGCCCATCGCCCAGACCCATAAACTTAAGCCGGAAGAATGGGATCGCCTTTACCAGGCCACACGCCAGGTGCTGCAGCTTTGGATGGATCGCCTGGGCGCTGAAGCGAACGCCAGATTCCCGGAAAAAATAACCGCTTTCCGTGAGGGGATGGCGGTTCATGGACGATACGGACAGCCCTGCCCCCGATGTGGAGAAAAGATTCAGCGCATCCGCTACGCCGACAACGAAACCAATTATTGCGCGCGCTGCCAGACCGGAGGGCGCGTGTTAGCGGACCGCAGCCTGTCCCGCCTGTTGGGTACAGATTGGCCGCGGACACTCGAAGAATTGGAAGCTCTGAAGCGTAAGTAGCGAAACTACGCCCGGCATGCAGCCGAATAGATCCTCAGAACCCTCCGAATGTGATGTTCAAGCAGCGCGTTCGGTTCGGCACCCCATTCTCCCGCTCGCATTCGGTCATATTGGTCGGGAAAATACTGGCTGATAAGCGTCTGCGGAATCGGCGCCTGCGAAAGATTGTGCAACAGCAGCTTTATTTCGCGTTGTACCGCCGCATCGGGCCAGTAATATCGGCAGCGGTCGCTGTAGCTGAACTCTCGCCCAAACGCCTGCGCCGCCTCATCGGCGTCGGCGTAATAGCCCTTCCAATAAATGGGACTTCGCAGCATCGCCGACCGCAAAACCTCACGCACCCTTGAACACTGGACGCTGGCTCGTCGCCCCAGATAGTCGCGCTCCATCGCACTTAAGGCAAAGATCGCTTCCCGGTAGGCAAACGTCAACCAAGGGCCCACCTTCAAGATGGCGAAGTGGTCTTCCACCATGTTCTTCAAGGCACCGGGTCTCTGATAGTCGGTGGAATGCCCCTCGTACACCAGAGGCGGCGATTGCGGCAAATTCTGTCGTAACTCGCGCGTTTTCGCTGGATCGTAGTCAAAAACATGCGTGTCACCGAACTCAGCTCCCGATTGCACGACCAGCCCGATGACACGGCCCCATGCCCGCTCCAGCCCGCGGGTCTTGAACGCCTTTTGAAAAGTCTCCAGGGTCTGGAACACGTGGCTGGGGCTCGTCGGCTGCGGAGCTTCGGATTCGCCGCTCTCACCGCCGGGAACGGGCACTTCGGTGCCGATGACGTAGCGCGGCTCAGTAGCGTCAGGTCCTCGCTGCTGCACTGCTTTTTCAGCCGCGACGCACAACTCCGCTGCCCGCTCCGCTACCGTTTCGTCGGTAATAACCCTGGGATCGTCAGCGCAGGCCATGGAGGCGTCGAGATGAATCTTCGGGTAGCCCGCTAATACGCACTGGCGCACCAGCTCCTTCCCCTTCTCGAGCGCGTTGGCGTGGGGTTCGGTGCGCCAGGGATAGGGACCAAGATGATCGCCGCCCAGCAGAATCCGGTCCGTGGCCAGGCCCGCCTTCTTAGCCTCCGAGCGGATGTAGTCAGCAAAATCTTGCGGCATCAGCCCGGTATATCCGCCAAACTGGTTCACCTGGCTGGAAGTTGATTCCACCAGCAACGTGGTGCCGTCCTCCAGTGCTTGCTGGATCGCGGCCTCGACCACCTGGGGATGTGCCGAGCACACGGAGTAAATACCGCCCTTACCGGAAACACGGTTTCTCTCGATAATGTGGGAGAAAGACTCCAGTGCTGAATTTGTGGATGCGTTCGGCATCGCGGCTCCTACCCTGGCACATTGGCCCGATCAAGCGCAAATATTCTGGGGGTGAGAACAGAATCCCGCGAATGCGGGACAGAAATTTGGCTGCCCCCCAGGGATTCGAACCCCGATATGCTGATCCAGAGTCAGCTGTCCTGCCGTTGAACGAGGGGGCAGCAGTTGCGGCCAATTGATGCGGCTCTTTGATTTTATGGGCCAAGGGCAGGCCGGTCAACTCACCCAGTCACACCCAAGTATCCTGCCGACTAACATCACCTCGCGCGCTAGAATGAAGGTCTGCGAGGACACTCATGTCGACGATTACCGACGGCTTCGTCACCGACAGCTATGCCGAGATTTCACGCCGTACTCTGGAAGCCAGCCAGTGCGCCCTGATTGTGATCGATATCCAGGAGAAGCTACTGCCTCCGATCTTTGAGAAGGAACGCCTGGTGAAGAACAGCAAGCTGCTGATCCGGCTGGCGGGGATTCTCAAGATCCCCACGCTCATGACCACGCAATATTCCAGGGGCCTCGGAAACACGGTGCCCGAAGTCTCCTCCCTGCTTCCTGGCGCCGAACCCATCGACAAAACCATGTTCTCCTGTTTTGGCAGCGATGTTTTCTGCTCCCTGCTCAAGCGCCTGCCCGGCAATCGCACCACCGTCTTGTTATGCGGAATGGAAAGTCACATCTGCGTCACGCAGACCGCCCTCGGCGCGTTGCGCGAAGGCTACCTGGTGCACGTCGCCTCCGACGCCGTCAGCTCTCGTACGGAATGGAATTGGAAGATCGGCCTGGAGCGAATGAAATCAGCCGGCGCCGTCATTTCATCCACCGAGATGATGATGTACGAGCTGCTGCGTGCGTCAAACGCCGCCGGCTTCAAAGAATTGTTGCCCTACCTGAAGGAGTAGTGACGCTACTCCTTCTGCTTCACCCGGACCACGGTAATCTTCGAGAATCCTTCTTCGAACGTGGGCGGCTTCAATTTACCTGCCATTCGCCGCATCACATCTTCCTGCACCACGCGCGATCGCTTCTGGTTTCGCTGCAGGCAGACTTCTACCGGAACGTCGAAATACACCGCTTGCACCTCATATCCAAAGTCTTTCGCCAGTTTGATCCAGCCGTGGCGATCGTGCGGGGTGAGATTGGTGGCATCCACGTAGTTCATGGGACGGCGTGCGATCAGCCGGGCTTTCAGCATGGAACGGAGATTCGAGAAAACCAGATCCTGAAACCGCTGCTCAGTCGCGTCATCGAAGAGCAATGCGCGCAGCAGGTCGCTCGAAAGCGGTGTGATGTTGTGGCGCTTGAACCAGGAACTTTTGCCCGATCCGGGGAGGCCCACCGCGAGAACCACGACTCCCTTCGATGGACGGGTCGCAGCCGGCGCTACAGGGGCGGCAACGGCTGCCGGGGGTGCTGCCGGCTCCTCTTCGGCGGCTGGCGCAGGTTCGGCAGCGGCTTTCGTCGGAGCCGCAGATTGTGCCCCGCGAGTGCGTCCCCGCCCGCCTCGACCGCGACGGCGGCGGCGGCGCGGCCTCGTCTCGGCTCCTCCGGCCGATTCTTCGGCAGCGGGAGATTCCTGAGCGGGCTCAGCCTCCGGTGATGATTCTTCAGGTGTTTCGACAGGAACCGGTTCCTCAGCCGGGTGCACTTCGGGCACCGCATCAAAATACGCAGGCTGCAAAGGAGCGGGCGCTGCTGCTTCCGCAGCTTTCTCTTTTGGCTTACCGCGGCGCTTCATGCGCTCGCGCATCCATTTACGCATGTTCAGGCTTTTAACACACCCGCGCGCTTGGGAGCAATCTGCCGGAACCACGCGCGCCAGCGGTGCCTTCTTTCTCTACAATGGCAACTATGAGCATCCCTCCCCAAATTCGCGGTCAGAGCTACGTCAATCTCGCGACCTTCCGCAAGAATGGCAATCCCGTCCTGACTCCGGTGTGGTTCGGAGAGCAAAACGATAAACTTTACGTCATGAGCCAGCCGCACTCGGGAAAGTGCAAACGCATCCGAAACAATCCGCAGGTCCAGGTGGCGGCCTGCACCATGCGGGGAAGAATTACCGGCCCCACATTCTCGGGAAAGGCACGAATCGTGTCTCCGGAGGAGACCCCCGCCGCTCGCGAGACCGTCAGGCGCAAGTATTGGCTCGCCCGCCTGCCTTTCTTGTGGAGCAAAGACAACGTTTAACTGGGGATTGACCTGGCGGCTTAGGACCGGGCGACGATCGCCTCGACGAGGCCGGGGATGGTGTACTTCTCTGCTTCGACGTCGACGCCAAGGCCAAGTTCACGCAGTGTGGCCGATGTTACCGGGCCGATCGACGCAAATTTCATCTGCGCGCGGACTGGCGGCGAAAGCCTTCCCGCCAGGGTCTGGAAGTTCCGAGCGGTCGACGAGCTGGTGAACGTGACGACCGCCGGACGCTTCCGGGAATTCTTGAGAATCGTCTGCAATCGAGTCCGCGATCTTGCCGGTACCACAGTCTCGTAGGCCTCGACCACGTCGACCGTTGCCCCCAACTTGCGCAGTTCGCGCGGAATAACATCCCGAGCAACCTTGGCCCGCGCCAGCAGAACACGCTTGCCCCGCACCTGGGTCCGCAGACTCTCGACGACCGATTCGGCAACATATTCGTCAGGGACCATGTGGACTTTCAGCCCCCGTTTCTCAATCGCTTTCTTCGTGGCCGGACCAATCGCAGCAATCTGCAAATGCCGCAGGGCTTTCTTGGTCAGCTTCCCCTTCTTCAACCTCTCCCACAACGCCTCGACGCCGTTCACGCTCGTCAAGATGAGCCAATCGTAGGATGAAAGATGCTTGAGAGCGGTATCCAGGGGTTGATACGACCGGGGACGGCGAATCTCGATGAAAGGAATCTCGAGAACTTCCGCGCCCAACTTGCGCAAGCTCGAGGATAGCGCCCCCGCCTGGTGGCGCGCCCTTCCCACTAACACGCGCACACCGCTCAGCGGGCGTTGGCTGCGCGGGCTCACGGCTGCTGCGGCGCGGCGAGACCCTGGCCGTAAACTTCTTCGAGAATGCCTTCCCCACCACGTGCCAGCAGCGTGTCGCCAACCTGCTCGCCCAGTTCCACCGGGTCGCTGCCGTCGCGCGACTCGCGGAGCACCACGCTTCCGTCGGGATGAGCAACGATTGCTTCCAGATGAAGCTTGCCGCCGCGCATCTCGGCCGAGGCGCCGATCGGCACCTGGCATCCTCCGCCAAGCTTGTTAAGAAGAGCCCGTTCGCAGGTGCTTGTCGCTCGCGCAGCCGCATCATCCAGGAACGCGAGATGCTCGCGCGTCTCCGTGTCTCCCGCGCGGATTTCAATTCCCAAAGCTCCCTGTCCCGCCGCCGGACACATGATCTCGGCTGGGATCACCTGCTTGACCAGTTCCGTCTTTCCCAGGCGGTTTAGCCCCGCCGCAGCCAGAATAATGGCGTCGTACTCGCCGTTCTCCAGCTTGCGTAGCCGCGTGTCCACGTTTCCGCGCAGAGGATGGATCTCCAGATCGGGTCGCAGCGCCTTCAATTGCGCCTGCCTGCGCAAGCTGCTGGTCCCGACCCGCCCCCCCTGCGGCAACTCATCGATGCTCTGGAACTTTGTTGAGCAAAACACATCGCGCGGATTCTCCCGCTTGGTAATGGCCGCAATCTCAAATTCGCGGGAGAGTTCAGTGGGTAGATCTTTCAGACTGTGTACCGCCAGGTCAACCCGGCCCTCCAGCAACGCCTCTTCGATTTCCTTCGTGAACATGCCTTTGGTACCGACTTTCGCCAGAGCCACATCCGTGATCTTGTCCCCGGTTGTCTTGATGATCTCGAGTTCCACTTCGTGGCCGCGCTCGCGCAGCAAGCCACTGATGTGGTGCGCCTGCCAGAGTGCCAATTGCGATCCTCGAGAACCAATGCGCAGGCGGGCCATCAGTTCTTGCCTCCATTCGGCCCTGACTTCGCGGCCTTCTTCTCCTGCAGATTGAACAGGCGTCGCACCAGGTCAACCACAGTCGTGGCTTCCGACTCCCGGGCGGCCGTCTTCAAGGTAGTGATCGGGGTATGCATAATCTTGTTCACAATGCCGCGGGTCAGGGTTTCGATCGCCATCTCCTGCTCCGGCGAAAGCGGGCCCAGACGGCCCCGCACCCGGTCGATTTCCGCCTGCCGAATGGTCTCGAGGTGATCCTGCAGTGAAACAATGGTCGGGACCACATCGAGGGTCTGCAGTCGCGACTGGAAGCGCTCTACTTCGCTGGTGATGATCGCTTCCGCCCGTTCCGCCTCTTTTCGACGATCGGCAACGTGGGCGCTCACGGCCTGCTGCAGATCATCAATGTCGTAGACAAAGATGCCGTCCAGCTTGTTCATGCCGGGGTCGACGTCCCGCGGCACCGCAATATCAATGAAAAACATCGGCCGGTTCTTACGGCGGCTTAAGAATGCTTCTCCATGCTCGCGCCGGAAGATGGCGTGCGGCGCCCCCGTGGAAGTAATCACGATGTCGGCGCGGTCACACGTGTCGTACAGGCGGCTGAACTCGATGGCTTGCCCTTCAAACTTCTGCGCCAGGCGAATCGCACGGTCGTAGGTCCGGTTCGCGACAAAGATGGAAGCGGCGCCATGCGCAATCAGGTGCCGCGCCGCCAATTCGCTCATCTTGCCGGCGCCAACCAGGAACACACTCTTGCCGTTCAGCGAACCGAAAATCTTCTTCGCCAGTTCCACCGCCACCGACGCGACCGACACCGCCGAGGAGCCGACGGCCGTCTCTGTCCGCACCCGTTTTGCCACCGCGAAGGCGCGGGTCAGCAGCAAATCCAGCTGCGAGTGGACGGCTCCCACCGCTCGTGCCGTCGCATAAGCCTCTTTCATCTGCCCCAGAATTTGGGGCTCGCCCACCACCATGGAATCGAGACTGGAGGTGACCCGGAAGACATGGTGAATCGCCTCTCGTTCGCGGAATTCGTAGAGGTGGGGAGTGATATCCGCAGGGTTGATCTGGAAATAGGTGCCTATGAATCCGCGCAAATCGGCGCTGCCGTTCTTGGTCTGCGCCAGCAGTTCCACCCGGTTGCAGGTACTGATGATCAGGGCCTCGTCAATCCCGGGGTGCTGCACCAGGCGCTTCAGCGCTTCCGGCAGACGCGATTCAGGAATCGCCAGGCGCTCGCGCACCTCGACCGGCGCCGTATTGTGATTCACGCCGATGAGCTGAAAGTTCATGATTGGACGAACCTGTGCACGGTATTGAAGTACCAGGCCACGACTGCCGCCAGGAATGCCGCGCTCGCCAGATAGGCCGCACGGCGTCCCCGCCAGCCAGCCGTCCAGCGCGTGTACAGCATGATCAGGTACACCACCCACATCAGGATCGAAAGGAAAATCTTGGGATCCAGAAAGTCCACGCGGCCGTAAGTCGCCTGCGCAACCACCGTACCCGCCACCAGGCCCAGCGTCATGAAGGGAAATCCCAGCAACAGCGAGCGGTAGCCGATCTCATCAATGACTTCCAGTGCCGGCAGCCGCCCCAGAATCGCCGAACCCCGCTTCGACTTCAGACTGCGTTCCTGGATCAGGTAAAGCACGCTCGCCACGAAACTGAGCACCAGCGCGGCATATCCGGTGAAAATCAGCGCAATGTGAGTAAACAACCATCCTTTATGGACCACCGGCGAGCTTAAGGAAAACGGTTGCTGTGTTGTGGCCGCCACGAAGGTCAGCAAGAAGACCAGCGGGAACACCACAATGCCCAATGAAGTGGTCTGGTAGATCAGATAGGTGAGCATGAACGACGTCATGATCAGAAACGCCAGCAGGGACTCGGAGTTATGCACGTGAATCAGGCTCATCCCCCCGGTGCTGAGGGCGACTTCCATCAGTGAAACGAAGTGGAACACCATGCCCAGATAGGCGGCGTGCAGCGCCACTTTGGTCAGCAGGTCGCTGGTGCGGCTTAAGGCCACCAGGGCGTAAATCAAGCCAACCGCATAGCAGCCCAGCGCTACTCGCAACCAAAGTAAGGACATAGGTTTCGGGCCCCCGTCCGGGTTCCGGCATCCTCTCCGGATCCGCCTGGGTGATTATAGTCTGCACCGCTGCAGGCGCCGAGAGCAGCGGGTAACGTCACAGCCTGTTGTGATTTGGATCACAACCGGTCGGTACTCGGAACCTGGCCGGTTAGCCCAGCCTCCCACCGTCGCGTCACGCCACGCCCAACCCGCCCAGAAGTTCCTCCACCGAGACTGGGTCCAGGCGCAACTCCCGGCCCCGGATCATCATATCTTCGACTTCGTCAAAGGCCTGGAACAATCGCATCTTGGCGGCGGCGTACTGCTCGGCGTCGGTAAGCGCCCGCCCATGGCTGCGCCCCCACGCCTCCAACGCTTCTTCGGGGAGAAACACGCTGACCGAAAATATGGTCTTCCGGTCGGCGGTGACGTCAAAAATAAACTCAGTCGTGGAGGGATCGCCGAGAGCCGCACGCTTGCCGACAAAATAATACTGGTATACGTAGCCTTGGCCGCCGGTGTAGCTCTTCATCCGGCGCACGGCGGGTTGATCATGCCCTTTAGCTGGTTGCTCGTTCGGCAAAATCAGCCCTCCATCTCCTTATGCACGAATCTCACCCGGTAACGGCCTAGTTGCTCCCGTTGCCCGGAGATACTACCCGGCCGTACTCCGAAGCCCGTCCGAAGCGATCGAACATGCGATAGGCGTCAAGGCTGATACGGCTGATGGCATCTTCCCCATCGCGTTCCTTGCGCAAGTAGCTCGTCATCACCGAGAGCGCATAAGGGCGATTCGCCACAAATACCACCCCCGAATCGTTGCGCACGCCTTCGAGCGCGCCGGGCTTGTCGGCCACCTTCAGCCCCTCGGGCAAATCACGCGGAATCCAGCTGTCTTTATGGGTGCTGAGCATCTTGAAGAAGTCGTCGGTCATGGCCTTGTTCAGAACCTTGCCGTCGTACACATCCTGGAGCAGCACCACAAACTCATGCGGGGTGCCAACGTTCTCGCGCCCTTCACTCGCGGCTTTCAAATCCATCATCTTGCGCCGCAGCCGCATGTGGGTCAGCCCCAGCGAGTCGAGCATGGCGTTGACATTTTCCATGCCAACCCGGTCGATCAATACATTGGTCGCAGCATTGTCGCTGACCGCGACCATCATGGTTGCCACATCGCGCAGCGTCACTTTGGTCACGCCCGGCGTCAGTCCGTTCATGATGTCGCTGTCGGGGACGAGATCGGAAGCTTGCAGGGTGTAAATATCCGTCAACTTCAGCTTGCCAGCCTGCGCCTGCCGGTACAGTTCCGTCAGCACCGCGATCTTGATCGAACTCGCCGTGGGAAAGACTTCGTCGGCGTGCAGGAAGTATTGGCGGTGGTCGGTCAGGTCCACGATGGCCACGCCCATCACGCCGTCGAGATTGCGGTCGACTTCGTTGATTGAGGCTTCTAATTTCTGCCACAGCACTTGCCGCTTGGCTTCGGCGGTATTGATTTGCGCGAACCCAGTGGCTGTAAGCAAAAGCAGGCAGATGAACGGTCTCAAATGTCCCCCACGAAGCGGCTATCCCTCGATCGCCGCCTCTCTCAGGCGTTTCACCGCGGTCTCAGAGGTCACCGGCGAATAATAAACCTCTTTGAAAGTGTAAGACTTCGCCTTGGAACTCAGGATGGGAAGAATCTCGATGTGCCAGTGATAGTCTTCGTCGATCGTCTTCCAATAGCCCAGGCTCTCGGAACGGTGAATGGTGTTGGGCGAAGTATGCAGGACCAGGTGAAAATCTTCCGTGACCGTCCGAATCCGGCGCAGCGTGCGCTGCAGCAGGGCGCCCAGGTCCCGCATAGACCCTGGGCGGCTTAGACTGAACCGCTCAAATGCCGCCTCGTGGGAACGCGGCAGAATCCATGTCTCGTAGGGCACCCGCGGCGCATAGGGACAGATGGCGATGTACTCCCCGCGCACCTCCAGCACCCGCTGATCCTGCTTTTCTTCCTGCACAATGATGTCGCAAAACACGCAGCGCTCTTTGGTCTGGTAATAGTCGCGGCCGGCACGGAGTTCGTAGAGCACGCGGCGAGGCACAAACGTGGTCGCGGTCAACTGCGACGTGGGATGATCGAATTCCTGCCCGGCGTGGGTTCCGTGATTCTTGAAGATGCTGATGTACTTCAGCCGGTGATCTCGCTTCAGATCATGGATGCGCTGTGCCGCGAGCATGAGGAATTGCTCGACTTCCGCTGCGCCGGCATTCCATAGGTGACGGTCGTGCTTCGCATTTTCCACCAGGACTTCATGAGCTCCCAGCGAACGCATGCGGTCGTACAGTCCATCGGCACGGCGTGACGGCTCCCCTTCAATCCGGTAAAGCGGCGTGGGATGAACCACCGATCTCGCCGACCAGGTGCCGCCATCCACGCTCGCCATGCTCGAAACCAGCTGCGGCGCCACCGGTGAGTCCACACAAAAAGGACACACGGGATCGGTGCGCGGGGGCTTGTCGGGAACGTCGTCTCCCGTAATCACCCAGGAGCGGGTGATGGGGTCTTTGCGGAGCTCCATGGCTGTAGGAAAGCACTGCTACGCGCCCGCGTCAACTGTGATTTCCACCGCCGGAGCCGTCGCGCCCCTTTGTTATAATCCGCCACGAAGCCGCCCCAAATGACTGAGCCGTCCACGCCGCTGATGCGGCAGTACGCCGCCATCAAGAAGGAGCATCCCAGCGCCCTGCTGTTTTTCCGCCTGGGCGACTTCTACGAGCTTTTTTTCGATGATGCCATCCTGGCGGCGCGCGAACTGCAAATTACTCTGACCTCGCGCAACAAGGAAAAAGGCGTCGCCATCCCCATGTGCGGTGTTCCCTACCATGCTGCCGAAGGCTATATCTCCAAGCTCATCCGCAAGGGGTTCAAAGTCGCCATCTGCGAGCAGACCGAAGATCCCAAGCTGGCGAAGAAGCTGGTACGGCGGGAGGTCACTCGAGTCGTTACGCCCGGCACG
>Ga0335085_10009967_pt1 | contig 14263 bp, 12 predicted proteins | sample Lox_Sample_45_FD_206712 | JGI IMG/M metagenome (GOLD analysis project Ga0335085, IMG submission 206712) | Soil microbial communities from Loxahatchee National Wildlife Refuge, Florida, United States - Lox_Sample_4.5 | ecosystem: Environmental > Terrestrial > Soil > Wetlands | place: USA...
GCGCCGTCTTGGCCCATTCCCCCTGCAAAGTGGCGATTTCTTTCTCCGGCATCGCCTCTTTCACGCCCGCGATTTTAGCTTTAATTGCTGCCAATTGTTGGGCTTGCTCAGGCGATGGCAACTGCACAATCGGTGCGGCATTCCCACTAGCTCCATCCAACCCTTTTTCCGGAATGCTGTTGAAGAACGCATAGAACCGGTAGAAATCCTTCTGGAGAATGGGATCATACTTGTGGTCGTGGCAACGCGCGCAGCCCATCGTCAATCCCATCCAGGTGGTGGAAGTGGCTTCCACACGATCCACGACATACTCGTTTTGGTACTCCTCGGGGATGGCCCCGCCCTCGAAGTTGATCATGTGATTCCGATTGAAGCCCGTGGCGACCTTCTGCTCGATTGTGGCATTGGGAAGGAGGTCGCCGGCGATCTGCTCAACGGTGAACTCGTCGTAGGGCATATTATTGTTAAACGCGCGAATAACCCAGTCCCGCCAGGGCCACATGTGCCGCTCGCTGTCAATATGGTAGCCGTGCGTGTCCGAGTAGCGCGCCAGATCCAGCCAGAACAGCGCCATGCGCTCGCCGTAGTGCGGGGAGGCCAGCAGTGCATCGACCCTCTTTTCGTATGCATCAGGAGAGCGGTCAGCCAGGAAAGATTCAACCTCGGAGGGGGTGGGGGGCAGGCCCGTCAAATCAAGCGTCACGCGCCGCAGTAGGGTGACCTTGTCGGCCTCGTGAGCAGGCTGCAAACCTTCCTGCTCCAGGCGCGCCAGGACAAAGGTATCGATCGGATTCCGAACCCACTCCTTCTGCTTTACCTCGGGCGCCGCCGGCCGTTGGGGGGGCACGAACGCCCAGTGCATTTCCCACTGGGCGCCCTCATCAATCCATTGCTTGATCAACGCGATTTGGTTCTCGGTCAACTTTCGATTCGAAACGGGCGGCGGCATACGAAACGACTCATCATTAGCGCTGATCCGCTGGTACAACCGGCTCGCCGCGCTATCCCCCGGGGTAATGATCCGGTACCCATCCCGCTGGGTATATGGGCCCTGCGCGGCGTCCTTCACGTCCAGCCGCATGTTCGCCATACGCGTTTCTTCATCCGGGCCATGGCACGAAAAGCAATTGTCCGAAAGGATGGGGCGGATTTGGCGGTTGAAATCGATGGGCTTGGTTTTTCCCTTCTCAACCGCTTGGGCCCTTGTACTTGGGTGAGATAAAAGCAATGACCATGCGAGAATGCCCGCAACGAGCAGCGACCATACAAATCGCCTTCTCAAAGCGAAACCTTCTGAGGAGAACATTTTGGTTACCCTTGCCCTGAATTTCCGATGGGTGTGGAATACTGCCGAGAAATTGCTGTTAAAACAGCCATCGAACAATTTCTCTTATATCGAGGATACACATAATCGTGTGTTTACGCAATCCTAAGGTTAGGCGGGTATCGATGAAGGCCTGACGCCCGTGCGCAAGCTGCGTGACACCTTTGGAAATGACATTGAGATCCTCATGGAATTTCACGGGTGTTGGGACCTGACTTCAGCGGTATAAAACGGTAAACATGTTCGTCCTTAAAACCCTGTCCTTAATCCTTGACCACCGGCTCTTAATTTGTTACAAAGGAGTTTCCAGCTCAGGGCGTGAATTCAAAACTTAGGGGGGCGCAATGTCTTCTAACCGTGGAGTAGCTTACATGGGGCCAGGGAAGGTCGAGGTGCAATCCATCGACTTCCCCAAGCTTGAACTGGGATCACGCAAGTGCCATCACGGCGTGATTCTGAAAATTGTGACAACCAATATCTGCGGGAGCGACCAGCACATGGTACGCGGCCGCACCACCGCGCCTAAAGGCCTAGTGCTCGGCCACGAAATTACGGGCGAGATCATCGAGGCAGGGCGCGACGTGGAGTACCTCAAAGTGGGCGATCTGGTTTCCGTACCCTTCAACATCGCCTGCGGTCGTTGTCGGAACTGTAAGGAAGGCAAAACCGGAATTTGCCTGCATGTCAATCCCGCCCGGCCAGGTGCGGCGTATGGCTACGTGGATATGGGCGGATGGGTGGGCGGCCAGGCGGAGTATGTCATGGTTCCTTATGCGGATTTCAATCTGCTCAAGCTGCCCAAAGACCGGGCGATGGCGAAGATCACCGACATCACTTTGCTCTCGGATATCTTCCCCACGGGGTACCACGGCGCGGTGACGGCCGGCGTGGGTCCGGGTTCCATCGTTTATGTGGCCGGGGGAGGGCCGGTGGGCCTTGCCTGCGCCGCCGCCTGCCACTTGCTGGGCGCCGCTTGCGTCATTGTGGGTGACATGATTTCGGAACGCCTGGCGCAAGCCCGCAGCTTCGGGTGCGAAACCGTCGATTTGCGGAAAGACGCTTCCCTGGGCGACCAGATCGATTCCATTGTCGGGGAACCGGAGGTGGATTGCGCGGTCGATTGCGTGGGCTTTGAAGCGCGCGGCCACGGCAAAGATAGCGTGGTCGAGCGCCCGGCGACCGTGCTCAATTCCTTGATGATGGTCGTGCGTGCTGGCGGCGGAATGGGCATCCCGGGGCTGTATGTCACGGATGATCCCGGCGGCGTGGACGACAACGCCAAGACCGGCAACCTCAGTATCCGCATCGGCTTGGGCTGGGCCAAGTCGCTGCATTTCATGACCGGCCAGTGCCCGGTGATGAAATATAACCGGCAACTTCTCCAAGCCATCTTGTTCGATAAGATTCAGATCGCCAAGGCGGTGAACGCGACGGTGATCTCGCTCGATCAGGCCCCGCAGGGTTATAAGGATTTCGATAAGGGCGCGGCGAAAAAGTTCGTCATTGATCCGCACCACCTGGTGAAAGCGGCGTAGGACGTACCGTAACAATTGAACCGACGGCGAGGCGGGCTTGCTAGCCCGCCTTGGCGGGCGGCACAACCTGGCCCACGGCGGAAGCCGCGGGAATAAAGGGTAGAGGTTAATCTGATGTAGTTGTGTAAAGCCGGCGCCGCTACTGTACGGGTGCAGTTGCATCCGGCGGGGGTTCTGCCAAAGGCGTAGTGTGATGGTGGACCATGAGCCAGCGGTCCTGATGGCGCAGAAAGATGTTGGTGGCCTCGACCAATGCCGTGGAAAAGTCGTTCTTGTAGGCAGTGGTTACGTTTTCCAGGCAGGAAACCCAAGCAACCTCCCCCGCCACGTGCACCAGAGGTCGGGTCACCGATACCATCATTTGATCGGTGGAACGGAAGATTTCCTGCAAACTTCCCCGCACTTCGTCCCATCCCACCAGCAGGTCCCACCCCGGATGCAGGCACTTCACCCAATCATCATGCAACCAGACTTGCGTCATCAGGGAGATGTCAAGAGTATGCAGCGCGACATAGAACCTCCGGTTGGCAGCCAAAACCTCTTCCTCATCGGTTTGCAGTCTCTCGGGTGCCGCCATCAACGAACTCGCTTTCTTGAGAGGCAATTATGGAATCGGATGATCGGGTTATCGGATGAACCGCAAACCAACCAACTGGTCACCGGAACATCGCATCACCCGATTCCAAAAACCAGTAACCTTCTTAGCCAGGAAAACTCGGAACCCCACTAACTGAACCTTGGCTGTGTAGGCGTATCTTTGCGCGCCTCATATCCGCGCAAGACGCGGGGCAAGGTGCATCCCACCAGGACGACCTTAGCGATATCCGCAATCATGAACGGATAAAAACCCAACCGCCATGCCTGCGTAAAGGGAATGCGGAAAAGGAGGCACAACCACGTGGAGCCAGCCAGAAGAATTAGCACGTCAGCAGAAACCAGTGCTCCCGCCAGCTTCCAGGTGGAACGCCCCGCCCCTTGTTCCACCAGGAACCCCACCAGCGCCGCAGCCAACGGAAAGCACAGAAGAAACCCTCCCGATGGGCCCACCAGGTGCACGGCCGAGCCGCCTCCGTCCGCAAATACCGGAAACCCGGCTGCGCCCTCGGCAAGGTACATAACCTGGCTCAGAAAGCTGCGGCGCCATCCCAGCACTGCTCCACTCAAAAGCACGGAAAAGGTTTGGCCGGTGATGGGCACGGGCACGAATGGCAGGTGGACACTGATTTGCGCACAGATCGCCGTCACCAGGCTGAAGGCGATGACCCAGATCGCGTCCGTTGCAAGGTTCCTGCCGACAGGAATCCGGTCGATCAGAACATCCGTTGAGGCACGAGTCATCATGCTCCTCGATAATTTCGTTGTCCCTCAGAAATGAGATTACCCTGTTTTGAGCCGCTGGAATTATAACTTAGCTGACGTTTTTTGCAAAAGTCGCAACAGACGTTGGCAAACGGAATAGTGGTGGCACAGCTTGGAGTTACTTGCATTGGATGGGTGGGCTATAGCGGATCTTGGGCCAGCACATCCGCATTCACATCCGTGTTTTGGTAGGCGGCAATCTTCCCATCACCTCCGTCTTTCACCATGACCGCAAGCCACACTATGGCGCGCCTATCGGGGCTTGAATCTGTGTCGTGTTTCGCCTATTTTAGCGCTAACGGCCGAGTCCCGTTTTCAGTCGAACAGGGAAGTGTAGCAGATTCCCGCCCCCCCTTACCCCGAAGTCCGCCGGAGCAGATAGATGAATACCGGAGCCCCTGCCACGGCGGTCACGGCGCCCACTGGCAGTTCCGCGGGGGAGACCACCGTGCGTGCCAGCGTGTCAGAGAGCACCAGCATAATGGCGCCGCCAAACGCCGCCGTGGGAATAAGTGTACGATGATCATTGCCTACCAGCATCCGCCCCAGGTGAGGCACCAGCAATCCCAGATAACCAATCGCTCCGCTCACCGAAACAGCCAGGCCCGTCAGCAACGAGGCGAGCAAATAAACCGCCGTTTCCACGCGCCCCACATTCACGCCCAAGTGCGCCGCCTCTCCTTCCCCGAGCAGAAGCACATTCAAGTCCTTGGAGAAGGCGTAGAGCACCAGGATGGCAATGATGATGGCAGGGGAAAGGAATCGAATCTGAACATCCGTGACCACGCTCAGGTCGCCCATAAGCCAGAACGCCGTGCCGCGCACGTCGCGCGTGGACAGGAGAGTCAGGACGAATAGAATCATGGCGGAAAGGAAAGACGCCGTCACTACCCCTGCCAACAAAAGCGTGTAGCTTGACAGACGACCCGCGCGCCGCCCTAGCAGGTATACCCAGGACATGGTCAGAACCGCGCCGACAAACGCGGTGAGGGGGGTCGCTGAAGCCATCCGCCCGCCAATCCACAAGGCCACAATCGCGCCCAGCGCGGAGCCGCTCGATATCCCCAGAACGTAAGGGTCCGCCAGGGGATTCCTCAGCAGGGCTTGGAGCCCCGTTCCCGAAACTGCCAGCGCTGCACCTACCAGCATCGCCAGAAGGATGCGCGGAAGGCGAATGTCCCGCACAATGACACTTGCTTCCGACCCCGGATGCCTGCTCAGCAATCCCGACCACACTTCGCCCAAAGAAAGATGAACGCCGCCTAGCGCCAAGGCGCAGAAATCGATCAAAATGAGTGCTGCTGCCAATGCCAGCAGAAGGAGGAGTACGTTTCGGCGAGTGGGGGAAAGGGTCATGGATGCTCGCCCTGCTGCTTAGCCATGGGGTGAAGGATGTTTGCCAGTTCCTCCAGCGCTTCGATCAAGCGAGGGCTGGGCCGCATGATGGTTTCAGCGATAAAGTATAGGTGGTGGTTTCGGACTGCCGCCAGGTCTCGCCACCCCGGCAGCTTCTGAAACTCGTCGATACCGGGAGCGAAGGCGTCCGTCTGCGGAAATAAAATGACGTCCGGGGCCCTGTTCAAAACTTCCTCCAAACCCATGTGCGGCCATTCACTATTCAAGTCATCGCTGATGGAAACGCCCCCCGCGCGTTGGATGACATTCGAAATAAATGTTTGGCTTCCCGCTGTGATAAGAGGGCGGTACCAAACCACAAAAAGCACCTTGGGCCGGGACTGACCTTGAACCTGTTTTTCGATACCCTCCACCCTGACACGCAAGCTCGCCACCAACTTCTGCGTGGGCTGCTCCCAATCAAGAACGCGCCCCAGATCTTCCACGGATTGAATCGTGCCTTCCACCGTGTGCGCCGTCACTCCGTAAAGCGGAATGCCGAGGCGTTCCAGTTGGTCAGCGGTTTCACGCCGGTTGGCCTCATCTGTACCCAAAACCAAATCAGGCTTGAGCGCGACAATCTTCTCCAGATTGGGATTGAGCATGGCGCCCACGTGCGGTAGAGCTCGCGCTTGCGGGGGGTAGTCACAATAATCCGTATCGCCCACCAACCGGTCCCCCAGCCCCAACTCATACAAAGTCTCGGTGATGCTGGGCGCAATCGAAACCAGACGGTGGGGGTGATCCGGCAGATTCACTCGTCGCCCTGTCTGATCGGTCACGACACGCGCGGAGGTCGCACTCGCGGATAAGAGGAGCGCCAGGATAAGAACCCCGAGGGGTATCCTTTCCGCAATCTGTCTGCATTCGCTGCCGGTCCCCGAGGTTACCGGAAAGCCGTTTCGATTTTTTAAAGAAGAATCCCGCATTCCGCACGCGTCGCAAAAAATAAAAGCTCCGCGAGCTCTTCAAGAGGGCGGAGCTAACTCCTCGCGATTCAGTCTATGTCGCAAGAATCTGTTTGTCAAACTTCCGCGCCTCGTTAACAATAGGCAATGTTATGAAATCCCGAATACTTCTAGCTTTGCTGGTAGTTGTTGTTGCCCTGCCTGGGGCCGTGGCCGCCAAGGAAAAGAACCAGACGCAGGCACCTCACTCGCCAACACCGATCGGGTGGCTCGTTCTTCCGCCGGGCTCCCATAATCTTTCGGTTCCCGAGCCCGACTTTCAGAAGGTTTCACGGAATCTGGCCCAGGGGGCACTGCTCCCCGTCTTCAAGACGAAACAAAAACATGGCGCCACATTGGGGCAAGTGGGTGCGCTTAATTTGGAAACCGGGAGCTCGGAAGTGGGGTGGGTGGAAATAAACGAGGCCGACCTGAAACCGTTGGAAACCTATCCCTCGGATAGTGAATTATTACGACTGCTCGGGAGCCCCTACCTCGAGGATTTCATCGCTGCACACACGGATATCGCCAGATTCCTGGTCGGCCAAGCCCAAGGGCCCCCGACACTGCTCTGCTACGTGTATTCGGCGCCGTTATTGATGGCGAAACTGGTCATCTTCACGCCTGGGCATGGGAAGTACCTGCCCGGCGCGGCTTTGAATATCCTCCTGAGTGAAATGAAGGCCGGCATTACATCCCTGGAAGTCAAGGATCTAGTGGGCGATGGCAGCGCGTGCGTGATTACCAAGGAACCCTTCCGGGAGCAGGCACAAACTTATGGCACCACCCTGCGCATCAGAAGAATCGACAGCACCCAGTTTCAGGATTTGTGGGTGGTGCCCATCGATTTCCATAATCTTTCGCAATACGGCCCCAAGATGCAAATCCTCCAGCCGCCGGAGCAGAATATTGGCGCGCCGGGAACGGTAACGACCGGAGAAGTAACGTATCGCCCCAGCGGGAAGGGGCTAGAGCCGTTTTGGAAAGGGAAAGTGGAGTTTTTCGTTTTCGGGCGGGATAGTGCTATCGATTCCGTTGAAATCGAGAAGGCCTGCCCCTGGGATGGCCAGAGATTCGCGCCGCTGCGATGAGTTCCCAGGGCCATTGTGTTGCCGGGGGATCGCGTTATAATCGCGCCGCCTTTGTCCTGCTGGGCTTAAATGTGCGCCGGCAGAGCACGCAGGAGCCCGAGCACACGGAGCACACCTATGGAGGAAAACCTGCTTCCCCTGTTTCCCCTCGAGATTGTGCTCCTTCCGGAAGAACCACTCCCCCTTCACATCTTTGAAGACCGCTACAAGACTATGATTGGCGAGTGCCTTCAGGCCAAGGCCGAGGGAAGGGGCCAGCAGGAATTTGGCGTGGTCCTGCTGCAAGGGCAAGCCATGAGTTCCGTGGGTTGTTCCGCCCGCATCGTCAACCTGACCCGCCAATATGAAGATGGGCGCATGGATATTCTGACCGTTGGCAAGCGCCGCTTTGAAATACTCCTGACCAACGAGGAAAGGCCCTACCTGCAAGGCGCTGTCGATTACTTCGAAGACGAGGGCCCGGACGCTCCTAGCGACGAGGCGGCGGAACTTGCTATCGCGCACTTTCGCGAGGCCATGAGAAAGATGCGCCACTCCTCGGAAATGCCCGTTCACCTTCCTCGCCCTTACCGTTACCTTTCCTTTCGCCTCGCCGCCGCGCTTCCTCTCGACCTCGGATTTAAACAGCAACTCCTGACCCTCCGCGACGAACTGAAGCGCCTCACTCTGGTCCAACGCGCGCTGGAGATTCTCATGAACCAGCTTGATCAGGTTCAAAAATCCCAAAAGAAGGCCGGCGGAAACGGCCACGTCCGCCGCGGATAGATCTCGAGTCACGGATTGGGTAGTGGTGTCTTTTGCCTTTCCCAACTTTTGAATTAATGAGCGTTCGGGGTGTCTATGGGGTGGGTTTTTTTATTTGTGCCCATCAGAGGATGGGAAAACAAAAACGGCCAGCGGGCCATTAACTCGCCGACCGTCGAATTCGAGGCATTCCATGAGCAGAATGCCTGACTGGGTCCCAGCATAGTCTGAAGTTCTTCCACTGGAATCGCGCGTGGCAGACCTTCGCGGCCGAGTTCATCCATTGCACGCATACTTTGTGTATACCACTGTCGCTTGCCACAATTCAAGAGCAAATAACCCTGAGACCCATGACGCACTCCCGGATTGAGTTAGCTTACATACTGGCTTATAATGAATTTGGGGCAGGGCAAATGCAAAAACCAAAAACGCTGGGCGAGCTGAAGAAGTCTCATTTTCAGAGTGTCAGCATCAAAGATGAGATGCGTGGCAATCTTCTGCGCAAGCTCGGGGCGGGGGAAGCCATCTTTCCTGGTATCATCGGTTTTGACGACACGGTTACACCCCAGATCGTCAACGCCATCCTCTCGAAGCATAACTTCATCCTGTTGGGGCTCCGCGGCCAAGCCAAGAGCCGGATTCTCCGCTCGCTCATCTCTCTCCTTGACCCGGAAATTCCGATCGTGGCTGGTTGCGAAATCAACGACGACCCCTTGCATCCACTCTGCCGGGCATGCCATGAACGCCTGCAAGAGATGGGCGACACGATGCCCATCGACTATCTCGCACCCGAGCAGCGTTACATTGAGAAGCTGGCCACGCCCGATGTGACCATTGCCGATATCATCGGCGACCTCGATCCCATAAAGGCCGCTCGCGGAGGGCACACCCTGGCCAGCGAACTGACAATTCATTACGGCCTTTTGCCGCGTGCGAACCGCGGTATCTTTGCCATCAACGAGCTGCCCGACCTCTCCGGCAAGATTCAAGTGGGACTCTTCAATATCATGCAGGAAGGGGACGTTCAGATCAAAGGTTACCCCGTCCGCTTACCCCTGGACGTGGCGCTGGTCTTCACCGCCAACCCGGAGGACTATACGGCCCGGGGCAAAATTATCACGCCGTTGAAGGATCGCATCGGCTCGGAAATCCGCACCCATTACCCCGCGACACTGGAAGAAGGCCTCGCGATCACGGCGCAGGAAGCATGGACCGACCGCAAGGGAGAGAGACCCCTCGTCATCCCGCAGTTCATACGGGAGGTGATTGAGGCTATTGCCTTTGAAGCGCGCACGGACAAGCGCGTGGACAAACGTAGCGGCGTAAGCCAGCGCATGCCCATTACTTGCCTGGAGAACGCTGTGAGCAGCGCGGAGTGCCGCTCGCTGAAGCACCACGAAGGCAAGATCGTGCCCCGCCCTGCCGACATTTACGCATCGATGCCCTCCCTGACCGGCAAGCTCGAGCTCGAGTATGAGGGGGAGTTGCGCGGCGCCGATACCGTCGCCCGTGAGGTCATTCGCCAAGCCATTGCCAAGGTTTTCAAAAAGTACTTCGATAATGTTCCCCTCCAATCGGTCGTGCAGTGGTTCGAGCTCGGCGGGACTCTGAGGTATTCGCCCAACGCATCATCGGAAGAGCTTTTCCAACAGTTCAAGAAGATTCAGAACTTGCTGGAGAAAACTCAAAGTTTGGGCGTGAAAGCCAAGGACGACCCTGCTCTGCTGGCCGCGGGCGGGGAGTTCATTCTGGAAGGGCTGCACGCACTGAAGCGCATCAGCCGCAACGAGGAATTGGGCTACCACACCGAACATCGCCCGGCTGAGCGTCCGGAGGAGGAGCCCGCCCCGATGGCGCCCCGGCGGCGGCCGCTGAATTAGGAAGGGCGAAGAATGGAAACTAGAAATTGGAAACCGGAAACTAGAAGCGGGAAACTTGGGCGTAATGGGGCGACGTTCGAGTTCCGGATACCAAAACGAGGGCGCAATAATCGAATTGTCCGATTTCGAGTTTCTATTTTCCAGTTTCCGATTTCCAGGTTCGAGTTCCAAACCACGGACAACGGACAGCCATTGTGAAATACGTCAAATACTCCAAATACGTCGCGGACCCGTTCGACGACCTCAGCGCCGAAGACCTGCTCCATATGCTCGGCGATTTCTTGCTCGACAGCGGTTTCTACAACCAGTACCAAAACATGTACGAAATGGACCCCGAGCGCACGATGGACCAACTCCACCAAGCGCTCCTGGAGGCCCTGCGCGATCAGGGAAAGATTCCCGACGATTTGCTGCAACAGATGCTGCAGAATTGGGAGGACTACCAGAACTCCGAGTTGGCGGAGAAAATCAATAAACTGCTCGAGCGCCTTTCAGAGGAGGGCTACGTCTCCGTCGAGCAGCCCAACCCCAGCCAGGGTCAAATCTTGGAACGCCAGGGAGATTCTTCCGCCGGACCGCAAGAGGGCAAAGCCAAATTCGAAATCACCGATAAAGCACTCGATTTCCTGGGCTTCAAGACTTTGCGCGATTTGTTGGGCTCGCTTGGAAAATCCAGTTTTGGCCGCCATGATACTCGTGAGCTTGCCACCGGCGTCGAATCCGAGGGGTCCAGCCGCCGCTATGAGTTTGGGGACACCCTGAACCTGGACGTCAACGCCACCCTCTTCTCCGCAATCCGCCGCAATGGCGTGAAGACCCCGCTCGATCTGGATTACCAGGATTTGCAAGTCCACCAGTGCGAATATCAAAGCTCCTGCGCTACGGTGCTGATGCTCGATTGCAGCCACAGCATGATTTTGTATGGAGAAGACCGCTTTACCCCGGCGAAGAAAGTTGCTATGGCCCTCTCCCACCTCATCCGCAGCCAGTACCCGGGCGATACTCTGCACCTCGTCCTCTTCCACGACTCGGCGGAGGAGATGCCGCTCTCGGAGTTGGCGCGTGTTCGCGTGGGACCTTACTACACCAATACGCGCGAGGGCCTGCGGCTGGCGCAGCGACTCCTTTCGCGGCAGAAGAAAGATATGCGCCAGATCGTGATGATTACCGACGGCAAACCCTCCGCGCTCACACTCGAAGACGGACGGATTTACAAGAACGCCTTCGGCCTTGACCCGCTGGTGGTATCAGAAACCCTGCATGAGGTGGCACGGTGCCGCCGCAACGGTATCCTGATCAATACCTTCATGCTCGCACAGGATTATGGTCTGATAAACTTTATCCAGAAGGTGACGGAAATCTGCCGCGGCAAGGCCTACTTCACCACTCCCTACACCCTCGGACAGTACCTACTAATGGACTATATGAAAAAGAAAGTTAAGCACATCCATTAGGAGATCGGGAGATCTGTTGATCCAGCGATCGGGTGAATAGGAAACCACTCCCGCAAAATTACTCCGGCTGCTCATCAGGTCACCCGATCTTCTGCGGTGCGCCGCCATGCTGCGAGTTCTGCTACAATATTTCGAAAGGTTACTAAGGAAGAACCAAATGCCAACCTTGAACAGAGGGGCGATCGCACCAGATTTTCAGCTTGTGGCAACCACGGGCGAGCGCCATTCCTTGCCCGAAGCTCTTGCCGAGGGCCCCGCTTTACTTGCCTTTTTCAAGGTTTCCTGTCCTACTTGCCAGTTCACCTTCCCTTTCCTGCAACGCCTTCACGAGCAACTTCGTGAACAGGGCGCGCAAATCTGGGGAGTTGTGCAGGACGGCGCGAAGGACAGCGCACGATTTGCCTCCACCTACGGGGTGACCTTTCCCATTTTGATCGATGACGCGCCCTACAAGGTTTCGCGTGCTTACCATCTGACACATGTGCCGTCGCTTTTTCTCGTTAAGCCGGACGGTCGCATTGAGATTTTCAGCGAAGGCTTCTGCAAATCCGACCTTCTGGCCATCCAGAGGTCCCTAGCCCAATTGCTATCCGCCACCCCGCCGGCTCTTTTCCTTCCGACCGAGACAATTCCGGAATTCAAACCTGGGTGAGGGTCGAAAAACTAGGCTTGGTCCAAGCCTAAGGCAGTGGTTAGTTGCTGGCCACTAACCACGAGCAACTGATCCGCGCCTGGGCGCGCGCGATTAGGAAATCTCTGTCTCAACCTGCTGTACGCGCTTCTTGTGTTTGGGAAGTCTCTTTCGCCGGTCCTGGTGGGTTTGCGCCGCGGGTGGTGAACCCACTCGCAATCGTGCTTGGCGCTTGACCTCAGTGGTGCTTTTGAACGGCTTGGCCTTCTTGCGGCTCATAACCAAAGTGCCTGGTGATTAGTGACTAGTGGGTAGCGGCAACCGACTAACCACTAGCCACTATCCACTAACCACTTCACTTAAGATCTTGGCGGAAGTGTGTCGGAATCGAACCGACCGGCCCACCATAGGCAGGCCCACAGGATTTGAAGTCCTGGGTGAACACCAGCCCACATGCACTTCCGCTTTGATACTAAACAACTTCCTTTGCACCGTCAACTTTGCCGCCTTCCCTTGTAGTGAGAACCGTAGGCAGCGCGGGCCGATGCGCCCACAAATGATGTCTTCATGCGCGTCGGCGGTAGTGATAATGCGATGCACGCGGTAGGGAGCGAGAAATCCGTCATCAATCCCTTGCCTCAGACTATACGTGCAAGTCGGGTTCCCGATATAGGCGTAGGTGTCGCGGTCGTCCTCGCGCAGTGGAGTCGCAGTCATGCCTAGTTGGAACGCGGTTTCGAAGTATTCCAGAATTTCGCGACAGTTGCTCTCATCGCGGGCGCTGTCCCGGTGGCACTCGTCTGCGATGATGAGATCGAAAAAGTCGGGCGGGAAATCACGATACAGGCCGGGGCGGCGTTCGTCCTTGGCAATGGCCTGATACGTGGAGAAGTACATCTCCCGGCTTTTGTTCGCTGATCCGTTCGTCGTCCCAACCCGCGGCGTATAGCTTGGGCAGGACGTATTTCCGAAAAGTGTCAGCTTCGGTAAGACTGAGCATCGGCGACAAGGATTCAGTCCAAATCGGCAGCAGTCATTCGCGAGCAACGCCTTCCCTTGCTTACCGTGGCGCGTATCATTTCAGGAAAAGCGGAGATAATTTCAATGTAACTCAATAGGTGGGACTGAATGTCCTTCAAGCGTGCAGCAAACTCAGCGCGGCGCCGCATCCTTGCTGGATTTCCTGAACGCGGAGAGCGACTATCGCAGTGTTCAGGTAAATTACTTGACTCTAATCGGTGCTTATCTGAGCGCCGTGGCTCAGTTGAACCAGGCAGTGGGCCAGGAGGCTACTCCGTGAACCGCAGACTGTTTGATATTGGCCTATTGGCAGGCATTGGACCCATGGCTTATGGTGGTGGAGCAATTGCGCGAGGCAGTGGGCTCGCGGAACCTTCCCTAGGGAAGCAGGGGCCGGCAGGGGGGAAGCAGAGTCGATGGCTTTAAGGGGAATCACGCCGGAAGAGACGATGCTATCAAGAAGCGATTAAGACCGTTCGGGGCCGGAAGGCGCGCTTCATAAGGAGACGACCAAGTGAAAAGATTCGAGGTGCGAGGTTGGATTGAAGAAACCGGCATTGTCGCTGCGCTTCGCGTCAACTCCGCAGAGGACGCCCTATTCGCTGCCCAATCAGTCGCGGTTGGAGGGGTGGTTGTCATCGAAATCCCACTGACCGTGCCCCAAGCTTTCATGGTCATCGGTCAGTTAGCGAAATCTGTCCCCGGAATTGTGATTGGGGCGGGAGGGGTGACCAATCCGGCGACCGCACAAATATGCCTCGACGCCGGAGCGCAGTTTCTAACTTGTGATGGACTCCATCCTGCCGTGGTCGAGTTCGCCCCAACGAAGGATGTGGTGGCGTTGCCCGGTGCGCTTACCCCGACGGAAGTCATCACCGCATGG
>Ga0335085_10009968_pt1 | contig 14262 bp, 12 predicted proteins | sample Lox_Sample_45_FD_206712 | JGI IMG/M metagenome (GOLD analysis project Ga0335085, IMG submission 206712) | Soil microbial communities from Loxahatchee National Wildlife Refuge, Florida, United States - Lox_Sample_4.5 | ecosystem: Environmental > Terrestrial > Soil > Wetlands | place: USA...
GTACGGCGGCCGGGAGAACCCGATCACGGTGAGCCAGCCGATGCCGGCCAGCAGCACCGACGCGAGCGGCCCGGAGGCGAACGAGGCCGCGAACGCCACCGCAGCGCACGCGACCAGCACCCCGGTCGCGGTCAGGCGGCCGTGCAGCGCGGCGGCGGCCGTGCCCACGGCCAGGAACATGGCGAAGCCGGCCGGCAGCGCGTAGGGCGCCGGCACGGCACGCTGTCCCAGATGATGAGTCATCACGTGCTATTTCAGCCGCGATCCCGGCTTGCACCAGCGGTCCTAACGGATCCTTAACGCCCGGCCCGGGAATCTTGACGGTGCCCATACGGCGGCGCGCACCCGGCGCGAATAGCGTCGTCAGACATGATCAGCAACCGAGCGCCGCAGAAGGAGCTCGAGGCCTAGTGGCTGTGCGCCGAGCGGCCGGCCTGCTCAGCAACGGCCAGGCGGACGAACTGCCGGAGACCTTCTGGTACTCCGCCAAGCGCCGCATGCTCGGCCCGCCCCTGATCACCGAGCAGCTCAAGGAGGAACGGCTGTCCAAGCCGCTCGCCCTGGGCGTGCTGTCCTGCGACGGGATCTCGTCGGCGAACTACGGCTCCGAGCTGATCCTGTACGAACTGCTGCCGTTCTTCGGCCTGGTGTCGTTCACGCTGCTCCTGCCGCTGACCGGGGTGGTGCTGCTCGGCATCTTCCTGGTTGTGATGTCCTATCGCGAGGTTGTCTCGGTCTACACCCGAGCGGGCGGCTCCTACGTGGTCGCCCGGGAGAATTTCGGCCCGCGGGTCGCCCAGATCGCGGCCGTGGCGCTAATGGTGGACTACGTGGTCACCGTCGCGGTGCAGAACTCCGCGGGCAGCGCGGCGGTCCTGTCCACGTTCCCGGCGCTGGCCAAGCCGCTCGGCGACACCGCGACCCTGCTGCTGATCACGGTCGTGGCCACGCTCCTGATGTGCTACGTGAACCTGCTCGGCGTCCGGGAGAACGGCAAGACGTTCGCCCTGCCGACATACCTGTTCTCCGCGTCGGTCGGCCTGATGATCATCGTCGGGCTGGCCCGCGAGTTCTTCGGCGCCGGCCTGGGGCACGTCACCTGGCACGCCGGGACCGTGCCGATCGGGCACCACGCCGGTACCCTGATCAGCTTCGCCGCTATCTTGATCCTGGCCCGCGCGTTCGCCAACGGCGGGTCCTCCCTCACCGGCATCGAGGCAGTGTCCAACGCGGTCAGCGCGCTGCGCCCGCCCGAGGGCCGCAACGCCCGGCAGATCCTGGTAGCCCAGGGCTCCATCGTGATGTTCCTGATCGCCGGCATCTCCTGGATCGCCCACATCACCCACGCGGTCCCCTACGTCAGCGGCGTCCCCACCGTGGTCTCCCAGGAGGCCGACCTGGTCTTCGGGAACTCCGCCGCCGGGCGGATCCTGTTCTACCTGGTGCAGGCCGGCGCCATCACCATCTTGTTCACCGGCGGCAACACCAGCTTCAGCGGCTTCCCGTTCCTGACCAGCTTCGTCGCGGAGGACTCGTTCCTGCCCCGCTGGCTGAGCAAGCGCGGTCACCGCCTCGTGTTCTCCAACGGCATCATCGTGCTCACCATCCTGGCGCTCGCCCTGCTGTTCGCGGTCGGCGCGAGTACCTCCAAGCTGGTCGCGCTCTACGCGATCGGCGTGTTCACCGGCTTTTCGATGGCCGGCTTCGGCATGGTCCGCTACCACCTGAGGCGGCGGGAGCCGGGCTGGCGCCGCAAGCTGGTCATCAACCTCACCGGCGGGATCTACACCGCGCTGGTGGTCCTGATCTTCGCGACCGTGAAGTTCCGGGAAGGCGCCTGGCTGGTCGTCATCATCTTCCCGATCGGGGTATTCGCGTTCATCCGGCTGAACCGGCAGTACCGGCACGAGGCACGAGCTCTGGAGAACATCAGCGAACGCCGCGCGGCCGGCGAGGCACCCAGGCAGCCCAACTACACCCGCCGGGTGGTCATCGTCTTCGTCGACGACTTCGACCTGTCCACCATCGCCGCGATCCGCTACGCCAAGAGCCTGCGCCCCACAATCGTGCGAGCGGTGCACTTTGTCATCGACACCGAACGGGCGGAGAAATTGCGGGCCGCATGGCTACCCGACCGCAACGTGTCACTGGAGTTCGTGGACTGCCCCGACCGCAGGGTGGCCAGGGCCGCCGCCGACCTGGTCAAGCACGAGGCCGAACCACCAGGCACCCAGGTGACCGCGATCCTGCCCCGGCGCAGCTACTCCCCGCTGCTCGGCCGCCTGCTGCACGACCGCACCGCGGACAAGATCGCCGGCGTGGTCAGCCGGGTGCCGAACGCCGCCGCCACGATCATCCCGTTCGACGTGCAGAACCGGCTGCACGTCCTGCAGCGACGCCAGGCCGAGCGCGACGGGACCATGCCCGCCAGCCTGACCCCGGTACCCGGACCGCCCGCCGATGGCGCCACCGCCGAGCACCAGCACCTCAAAGCCGCGCTCGCCGCCACTACCCCGGCCGAGGCCAAACCCGAGCCGCTACCCGGCGCCGGCGGCTACGACCGGCCCGTCCCGCCGCCCGGCGTCACCCCTATCGGCGCGATCAACCAGCCGAGCAAAGTCAAAGTCGAAGGCCGCGTCCGCGTCGTCGAGATCCGGTCCGTGCAACAGAACTCCGTACTGGCCTGCGAGATCTCCGACTCCACCGGCGACCTGACCGCCCTGTTCTACGGCCCACATAACCGGGCTGATGTGCGGATCCCGGGTCCGGTTCCGCGGCCCGGTCGGCATCAAGCACGGCGCCCCGGTCATGGTCAACCCGGCCTACGAACTCATCGTCCCCCCCACGACCGGCAAACCCTCCAAGAATGGCGAGTCGACCTGATCCAGCGCGGGTACCGAGGTCATGGGCGACCAACTAGACCAGTTGACCGGGCCGCAGCCTTGGTTGCAGACAACAAATATTGCTTCTTACGATGTCGATCGTGGAGTCCTCCCGAAAAGCCGTCTATCGCAAGGCGAAACTGGCGCCTGATGCACTCGAGATCTTGCCAGCAGCGACTCGGGTCCTGGTCGGCGTTGCCCTGCGAAGCCTGGATGCCCTCGACGGGGCGGTGACCCTGCCGCAGTTCCGGATCCTGGCGGTGCTGGCTGATTTCGGGTCGGCACGCTCGGCACGGGTGGCCGAGGCGCTGGGGATCGAGACCTCTACAGTGACCCGGTTCGCTGACCGTATGGTTGCTGCCGGCTATGTGGCCAGGGACGATGAGCCGGCTCACAGTGACGCGGTGACTTTGGAGCTCAGCGCGGCCGGCGAGGATCTGGTTGGCCAGGTCACAGCTTGGCGGGAGCGGGAGCTGGCGCGGATCTTCCGACAGCTGCCACTGGCCGAACGTGCGATACTCACACACGCGCTGCACCAGCTCGTAGAGGCCGCGGGCGAGGGCTACGGGGCTATGTCCCGGCCTAATGCCAGTGCGACCTGATTAGACCTGGCTCAGGCGGCCGCCCGCCGCGCTTCCAGCATTGGAGCGAGGACCAGGCCAGCGCGGCGGGCCTGACGCATGTCCATCACCAGCTCTTGGTGACGATCAGCCCCGTACAGCGGGGAACAATTATTGCACTAGACAAATACTAAATGTATGTTTAGTGTGCTGTACATGCGTTCAGCTCCCGACGACCGGACCGCGCGGGCCGTCATCCGCGACGAGGCGCTGCGGCTATTCGCCGAGCACGGCCCGGACGCCGTGACGGTGCGGCAGATCGCGGCCGCGGCCGGGGTCTCGCCCGGCCTGGTCATCCATCACTTCGGTTCCAAGGACGGCCTGCGGGAGGCGGTGGACGCGCACGTCCTGGCCATGTTCGGGACCATGCTCGGCGAGCTGGCCACACCGGACCTGTACGACCCGGGCGCGGCCGGGTCACTGGCCGAGGCGGTCATGCAGTACCTGCCGCCCGGCTCACCGGTCCCGGGGTACCTGCGCAGGCTGCTGCTGTCCGGCGGGGATTCCGGCCGGGAGCTGTTCCGCCGCCTGTACCAGGGGAGCAGGACGGCGCTGGATGCCATGTCCGAGGCCGGCCTGGCCACCCGGGGCGCCGATCCCGCGGTGCGCGCGGCCATCCTCATGTCGAACGACCTGGCCGTGCTGCTGCTGCGCGAGCAGCTAGCCGAGATCCTGGGCTCCGATCCGCTGTCCGCCGCGGGAATGGCGCGCTGGGGCCGGGAGATGCTCGCGATCTACGCGGCGGGCCTGATGGCGGCGTCACCGGGAAGCCAGGGGCCGCCGGACAGCGAAGGAGGACGGTGATGAACCAGACCGTGCTGCAGGCCCGGCAGGTGCGGAAGGCCTACCGCAGGCACCAGGTCCTGCGCGGGGTGGACCTGGCGGTCCGGCCCGGGCAGCTGGTGGCCGTGGTAGGCGAGAACGGGGCCGGGAAGTCGACCCTGCTGAAAATCCTGGCCGGGACCCTGGCCGCCGACGGCGGCCAGGTCCGGCTGGCCGGGACGCTCGGCTACTGCCCGCAGGACCCGGTGCTCAACGACAACCTCACGGTTGCCCAGCACTTGCGCTATTTCGCTGCGGCCCGGCGGCTGCCCAGCCTGCACCGCGCTGACGAGCTGGTCCGCCGGCTCGGCTTCGAGCAATCCCGGGACCAGACGGCGAGCGAGCTGTCCGGCGGCACCCGGCAGAAGCTGAACCTGACCCTGGCGCTGCTGCACGACCCGGACGTGCTGCTCCTCGACGAGCCGTACCAGGGCTTCGACTGGGAGACCTACCTGCGGTTCTGGGACCTCGCCGGCGACCTGCGCGCCCGCCGTAAGGCCATCGTGATCATCACCCACCTGGTCTTCGAGCAAGACCGCTTCGACCTGCTCGCCGACCTGGCCGACGGCCACCTCACGCCCCGCGAGCGCTTCGGGAAGGGATGATCATGCCCGCAGCTGACCTCGCCCCCGGCGCCACCGCGCCAGCCGCATCCCCCGCGGCGCCGGCGTTCCGGCAGTTCCCCGTCGCGTGGCGGTTCGCGCTACGCAACCAAAGCCGTAACCGGCTGGCCTGGCTGCTGCTGGTCGCTTTCGTCCCGGCCTGGTACCTGCTCATGCTGGCGATCACCGGGCACACGACGCTGACGTTCCGGCTGTTCGCCACCGGCCGCGTCCTCACCGTCGACGGCGGGCACCTGACCCTGATCACCGCGGGCCTGAACTCGGTGACGATCATCGTCGGGTTCACCATCTTCGCCGCCATCCGCCGCACCCTGGCCTTCGACAAGCGCCTGGTCTTCGGCGGCTACCGGCAGGCCACCCTGATCGCCGCCAAGACCAGCGCCATCGCCATCGTGGCCGCCGCCGTCGCCGCCTTCACCTCGCTCGTCCTGCTCGCGTTCTGGCGTCCGTCCCTGTCCGGCTGGCTGGCCATCCTGGCCGCCTTCACCGTCATCGCGCTCGGCTACGGGGCGTTCGGCCTGTTCCTGGGCGTGCTCGTCCGGAGCGACCTGGAAGGATTCTTCCTGATCATCATGGGCGGGCTGATGGACACCTTCCTGCAGAACCCGCTCGGCAACCCGCTGGCCAACAACCCGGTACTGGAATGGTTCCCCTCGTTCGGCCCCACCCAGTTCGCGGTGGGCGGCTCGCTCGGCCACACTGCCCTGTGGGGGCATCTGGCCCTCGGCCTGGCCTGGCCCGCCGCCTTCGCCGCCGCGGGCCTGGTCATCTTCTGGATCCGGACCCGCACCCGCGTCCATTCCCGCTGAGGCACGGACCCGGGCGGTCTGGCGGAGCCGTGCGCGCCTGGCCAGATAGGCGGCATCGGCATCTGCTGGCGGCTCCTGATCAGGCGGGCATGCCCGCCTTATTGTGCTGACGCCGCCGGGGTGGGGCATCGGCGGTCCGGCCGGCCGCCGCCTGGTCATCTGGGCCGGCACGGCGTGGCGGTATCCGGCCGGGCAACAGGGCCTCAGGCCCGGGGCGGCGCCACCGGCACGCCATGCTGGAGGGCCCACAGCGCGGCCTGGGTTCGGGAGGCCAGGCCGAGCTTGGCCAGGATGCTGGACACGTGCGTGCGGGCGGTCCGCTCGGACACGCCGAGCCGGTGAGCGATCTGCCGGTTAGTGGCCCCGCTTGCGATCTGGGCGAGCACGTCGCGTTCCCGCATCGTCGGCGTGTCGATGGCCGGGCTCGGTGCGCGCAGCGAGTCGGCGAGGATCTTGACCACGGCCGGGTCCAGGTGACATTGCCCGGCGGCGGCAGCCCGGATCGCGGCGGCGACCTGGCCTGCGTCGGCGTCCTTGAGCAAGTATCCGGCCGCGCCGGCATGCAGCGCGGCGCGTACCTTGGCTTGGTCGGCGAAGCTGGTGACCGCGACCACCTCGACGCTGGGCCAGCGGGCCTTAATCTGCCGGATGGCTTCGACGCCGTCCATGCCGGGCATGACGAGGTCCATCAGCACGACGTCGGGCAGCGCGCTGGTCGGCTCGAGCACCGCGATAGCATCCAGTGCCTGCTGCCCGCCACGGGCTTCCCCCGCGACAGGGACCCTGGTGCTGGCCATGCGGCACCCGGGCCGGGAATTCCGCACCAACCCGCCGCCCACGGCGCAGATCGCCGGCGGGGAGATCCTCATCGTGATCGGCGACAGCAGCCAGGTAGCGGCTCTGCGGGCGCTGGCCGCCGAGACCAATGGACCGCGGCGGCCTCCGGGCTAAATAGCAACGGCACCAGGCCGATCTGCGGCCCGGCCAGCACGTCCGCGACCACGACCAGGGCATGAGGCAGAACGGGACAGCCACGACCGCGGCGCCCGGCCGGGGCCGGGCGACCGCGTCCGGTTTACGCATCGTCCCGCCTTCCGCACCGGGACGCCCCCCAGCCGAGGTCCCGGTACACTATATCGTAACGCGACGTTATGATCCGCGCCCGGACTTTCGCCGAAACGGAGCCTGGCAGCGATCCGACCGGAAAGCCCGACCGTCCTCCCCAGCCCGGTTTGTATCGGGCTGCGATAGGTGATGCGGCCGAGATGGAAACGATGACCGGCGGCCGGGACGTCTCCCGCATTTCCTGCGGCCGATCCGCAGTCCGCGCCCGCCGGCATGGCCGCGCTGGCCGGCGGCGCGTTACATCAGTAAGCGCAAGTGCGTCGGGAAGGCGGCGAGCTGCCTGCTGCTCCTGCTAGCAGGGCTGGCTGGGGCCGGACGGGTGTTTCCCGACGCGGCGGTGCTTGCGGTTGATCGCCGCCGGGGTAGCGCCAGCTCCCGACTCAGCCACCGTTCACCCACCCGGTGACTCGCCAAGAAGGGTGCACTGTCCTATAATTGCAGAATGCAAATATTGGCTGAGGCACGAAGATTGAACGGCCCGGCGCGGATGCGCCGGCCGGATGCCGACGCAGTGGACGCGGTGCTGACCGCGAGCCGGTCGCTGATCGCGGTCGCGACCCGATCGCTGGGCGCCGCGGCCGAGGAGACCACGATCGCGCAGTACCGGGCGCTGGTGGTGCTGGCCTCACGTGGCCCGCAGCGGATAGCAGCCCTGGCGGCGGCGCTGGGCGTGGCACCGTCGACCGCGGGCCGGATGTGCGACCGGCTGGTACGCAAGGGGCTCATCCGGCGGCACCGGGCGCGGGCGAACCGGCGGGCGGTGCTGGTGTCGGTGACGGCGGCCGGCCGGCTGGTGGTGGACCAGGCGACCGCGCGCCGCCGCGCGCTGATCGAGGAGATCCTGGCCACGCTGCCGGGGGACGTTCAGCGAGCGGTGGCCGAGGCGCTGCGGGCGTTCGCGGACGCGGCCGGAGAGGTACCCGACACTCAGTGGCCGCCGCCCGGGACAGCCGAGGAGGCGGCCCGGCCGCGAATGCCGGACCATCTTGCCCGTGCGGACGAGCGGGGCCAGCGGTGACGGGGGCGGCGGCTGACTGGGCCGGGAAGGCGGCCGGCTGGCTGCGGGCGGGCCGGGGCGGCATGTTCCTGCTCGCCCTGCTGATCGGGGCGGGATCGGGGCTGGGCGCGGTCGTGTTCCGGTCCCTGATCGACTTCTTCACCTGGCTGGCCACCGGGCACGGCGAGTTCGGCCAGCAGGGCCGGGTGGCCAGCGCGCACCTGCCGTGGCTGGGCCCGGCCTTCTTCGCGGTCATCCCGGTGATCGGCGGCTTGCTGTACGGGCCGCTGATCTACCGGTACGCGCGGGAGGCCCGCGGCCACGGGGTGCCCGAGGTGATGATCGCGGTCGCGGACAGCGGCGGCCGGATCCGTCCCCAGGTCAGCGTGGTCAAGGCGGTCGCCTCGGCGCTGTGCATCGGGGCGGGAGGTTCGGTCGGCCGGGAGGGCCCGATCGTGCAGATCGGCTCCGCGCTGGCCTCCAGCCTGGGCCAGCGGATCAAGATGCCGGAGGACCGGCTACGGATCCTGGTCGCCTGCGGCGCGGCCGGCGGCATCGCCGCCACCTTCAACGCGCCCATCACCGGGGTGTTCTTCGGCGTGGAGATCATCTTGCGGGAGTTCTCCATCGACGCGCTGTTCACCGTGATGCTCGCGGCGATGATCGCCGACATCACCGCCATCCCGTTCCTGGGCGACAAGCCGTTCCTGTCCGGCTTCCCGCCCGGCATCGCGCTGCACCACGCGCAGAACTACCTGCTGATCGCGGCGCTCGCGGTAATCGCCGCGCTGATGGGCCTGGCGTTCAAGGCGGTCCTGTATAAGACCGAGGACCTGTGCGACCGGGCGTGGCAGGGCCGGCCGGAGTGGGCCAGGCCCGCGGTGGGCGGGATCGTGCTGGGGTTGCTGCTGCTCGCGCTGCCGCAGATGTACGGGGTCGGCTACCCGGTGATGTACCAGGCCACCGCCGGCCAGTACGCGCTGTGGTTCCTGGTCGCGCTCGCGTTCGGCAAGATCGCCGCGTGCAGCCTGACCATCGGGATCGGCGGCTCCGGCGGCATCTTCGCGCCGTCACTGTTCATCGGGGTCACCTCCGGCATGGCCTTCGGCGACATCGCGCACCACATCTTCGGCCCCGCCGCCGGCAACCCGGCCCTGTACGCGGTCGTCGCGATGGGCGCGGTGTTCGCCTCCGCCGCCCGCGCCCCGCTGACCTCACTGGCCTCCGTGGTCGAGATGACCGGCGACTTCGCCCTCACCCTTCCGGTTATGCTCGCGGTCGCCATCGCCGCCACCATCTCCCGCGCGCTGTCCTATGGCACCATCTACACCACCAAGCTGCTGCGCCGCGGCACCGACATCGACCGGACCACGCCCTGGCGCGCCCTGTCCGACCTCAAGGTCGCCGACGCCATGCGCCCGCTGCGGCCTGCGCTAGCCGTTCCTCCGGCTCTCGCTGCGGACGGCGACGGGAACGGCGCCGCCGGCCTGGCACCGGACTGGGCCGCGCTGGCCGGCCAGGTCACCCACCAAACCGATCCGCAATCGGTGTTCGCCACCGAATCCCTGGCCCAGACCCTGCGCCAGCTCGAGGTCTACGGCCGCGACGGGCTACCCGTCCTGTCCCCCGACGGCCACCAGATCCAGGGCTGGATCACCGCTCCCGCCGTGCTGCGCGCCATCGCCCGCCAGATCGCCACCACGCAAGCCGAGACCGCGCAGGCCCAGGCCGCCGCCGACTGGGACCACCCCGACCCGTCCACGCTCACCCAGCACCCGCCGACCCCGCTGCCCGGATACCGGCTCGTCGAGATCACCATCGCCCCAGGCTCGCGCGCCGCGGGCCGCAAGCTCGGCGACATCACCTGGCCGCACGCCAGCACGCCCGTATCGCTCCTGCGCGGCCGCCAGCTCCGCCCGCCCCGCCCGGAGATCACCCTGACCCCAGGCGACCGCGTCAGCCTGCTGACCGTAACGCCCGGCGGCCCACCGTCGCGGCCCCCGGGGGAGGGCAGCCACGCCCAGCCGGCCAGTGAAATGAACGGTAGCCATGCGTGACCGCGACGGCGTAGGTTTCCGGCAGCGCAGTGACATGCGCCGCCGGGAACCGCCGCTGGTCACGATCAGGCGTCACGGGCCCAGTCGCAGCAGGCGCCACGCCTTTGATATCTTGCTATAGACAACTATTGTTCTTAGCAAGACATGTCCGGGGTTGGGCCTGGCTTCCGGGACGAGCCACGCGCCCGCTGATCTGAACCCGGCCGCCGGCGGCTGGCGCTGAGCGCGGACGGCGGGCGGGACCGCCCGGCCTCCTGCCGGGCGGATGAAGGCGGGCCAGCATGAATCTGTTCCGGGACCCCGTTCCAGCTGGTCCGGGCACCGGCTGTCCCGGATCTGCCCCGCAGGTTCGACGACTGGGCGGCGAGTTACGACCTCAGCCCGTTGCAGACCGTGCTCTACGGACCAGTCCATGACGCGGTCCTGCAGGTCGAGCGGGTCGAGCCGATCCCGTCCGTGGCCGCTATCGCCGACACCGTCATGGTCGCGGCCAGGACGATGCCGGTGCGGCAGCCACCAGGCCGGTCCGGCGTGGAACCACGGCCGTTCGGTCCCTATCTGGCCCGTGATCGTAGCCAGGCCTGACGGTATGAGGATCCCGCAAGACCGATCCGGGTGGTGCGGCTCGGCATGTGTCTAGGACAATAATTTGCCATGCCGGATATGACGTCTCCCGACGCGCACGTAGCACCCGACGAGCTGGTGGATACGGTGCTGGCGGCCAGCCGGGCGCTGGTAGCGGTGGCGGCACGGTCGCTGGCGGCCGCCGGGGACGAGGTGACGCTGCCGCAGTACCGGGCGCTGGTGGTGCTGGCCACCCGCGGGCCGCAGGGCACGGCCGAACTGGCGACGGCGCTCGCGGTCAACCCGTCAACAGCCACCCGGATGTGCGACCGGCTGGTGCGCAAGGGCCTGATCCGCCGTCACCGGCAGCCCGGCGACCGGCGCTCCGTCCGGATCGCGCTGACCGCGCCCGGCCGCGACCTGGTTGCCGAGGTGAGCAGGCGGCGCCGGGCCGAGCTCGCTCGGCTGCTCAAGGCCCTGCCGCCTGAGGAACACGAGCCGGTCATCGCGGCGTTCCGCGCCTTCGCCGCCGCGGCCGGCGAGCTTCCGCAGCCGGGGGCCGCGCTCGGCTGGGCCGGGCCGTGACCAAGTCGCATCAGCCAGCGTCGGCCCGGTTGACGATCCCGGCAGGAGCGGAAGGTCGGCGGTTACCGGCGTCTTGACACCCGGCGCAGTGTGCGGTCCCCATCACTCACTAGCCGGGTCCGGCCCGCCGCGCCCCATCGGCCAGGCAATTCACCTGCGCACCCCAGGCCAAATCTTGCAAAAGCCAATAGTTGCGTAAACCAATAATTCTCCGGCTGCGTCTTCCATGTGGGCCGGTGCAACAGGGGCGCCGGGCCTGCCGGGACGCCGCAGCGGCCGCCGGCCGCAGCGAAGGGGAGGGATGCGGCTAGCGGGACTCAACCCCCCGCGCGGCCGCGGCAATATGTCGCAACCGCCGCCGGCACGGCGCGCCGGCCGCTGCGGCCCGGCTCAGATAATTGCCCGGCCTTGTGATAGGCAACTATTGTCTATAGCAAGATCTCGGTTAGGCCTAGCAGCCCAGACAGGGGCGAGGAGGCAGGGCCATCATGACGCTGCTCCGGTGGCGCTTCGGCAGTCGGACCGGACGTGGTGAGTCGGTCCTCGGGTCCGGCCGGTGGGCGGCAAGTCATGAAGGGAGGACTCCGCAGTGCCAGCTCTGCCCGCGCGCACCCGCTACGGGCCCGGCATCGCCGCGGGCATCGTGATCACAAGCGTGCTGCTGCCGCCAGTGGCGGCCTATGCTCGGCAGTACGCTTACGCGCAGGCGCTGCAGTTCCTGATCTTCGCCGTCGCCGGGCCGGCGTTGCTGGTGCTGGGCACACCCTGGCGCAGCCGCCCGCCGGCCTGGCGGCCAGGCAGCGTCGCACGCTCTCGTGGACCCGGTGGCGGTGCTGCGATCCGGCTGGTTGGCTTCATTGCCCTGGTGATCAGCTGGCGGCTCCCCGTTGCGGTCAACGCGCTGGCCCGGAGCCCTGGCCTGGTTGCCGCCGAGATGGTTACCCTGCTGGCCGCGGGCACGGGACTCTGGCTCGAACTGGTCAGCACGCCGACCGCACCGGGTCAGCTACCCCGCCCGGCCCGCGCCGCCGTGGCCGCGGCGGCGATGTGGACGATCTGGGTACTCGCCTATCTCACCGGCATGTCCGGGGCTTCCTGGTTCGCCGCCTATCACCAGGGCGCGCCCGGCAGCCTGAGTGCCGCCGCAGACCAGCAGATCGCCGTGGGGATCTTGTGGGCAGTCCCTGCGCTGTGCTTCCTGCCGGTCATTTACGTCATGGTCATCGCCTGGCTGGGCGGCTCCGCCAGCTCCGCCGGGAACGCGCGCCCGGCCGCGTCTGCCGGCACGCCTGCCGGCTGGCCTCGCCCGCCCCGCGGCTGGCGTTCACCGCGCACCCGGGCGTGAAGACCTCCCAGGTGCACGCATGCCATCGAGATGAAGCCGAAGCTCGACACCCGCGGGCCACATTGCTGCCGGCCGAAGCCGGCCCACAACGTCGACGTGGCAGACAGGCACAGCCAGTTGACGCCGCGACCGGCGACAGGCCAGCTGGGCCAGGGATGAGCGGGCCGGCGTAGTCAGTGATGGGTATGGGGCAGCCCGAAGATCGGGAACAGGCCGGGTCGGGGAAGCCGGTAATGGTGGCGATCTGGCGGTCGGCGACGGTAAGGACCATGACGCCGTACCCGCGGCAGCCGTCGGTGCTGTCGTCGGGCGGGTAGGCGGCGAGTGACGGGTGGCCGTTCGCGCGGATGGCGACGAGCCGGATGAGGTCGAGCCGGCCTGCGGCGGGCACGGTGGCGAAGAAATCAGCGACCGCTTGGCGGCCGGTGATCTGGATCGCCTGCGGCGGCATGGTCAGCGGGCGTCGTCACGGAGCAGCGCGGCGAGGGCCGGGACGTCGCACGAGACCGTCCGTTAAGTGACCTGAGATCAGCGTGCCGCCAGTTGACGTGGGTAACTTTCGCCGCGGGTCTCCCTCGTGACCGGGCCTTACGTACTGGACCGTTTGGTACAGCGCGCTTAGCATGGGCGCATGCCGGGTGAGCCGAGAACCGGGCGCGGGCGCGCCAGCCGGGAGCGGATCGTCGAGCGGGCCGCGGACCTGTTCGCCGAGCGCGGGATCGCGGGCACCAGCGTGGACGAGGTGCTAGCCGCCGCGAAGGCGGGCAAAGGCCAGTTCTACCACTATTTCCGGAACCGGGACGAGTTGGCGGCAGCGGCGGTCGGGTACCGCTGCGCGCAGGTGGTTGACGGGCTTACCGACGCCCTCGGCGATGTGTCGTCGCTGGCCGGGCTGGAGCAGGCACTGGCGGGGTTCATCGCCGGGTTCGAGCAGACGGGACTGCCGGGATGCCCGATCGGGACGCTGGCCACCGAGGTCGCCGGGCGCAACGAGGCGGCACGGCTGCAGGCGGCCGCCGGTTTCGACGCCTGGGAGCGGCTGCTGGCCGACGCGCTGGAGCGGATGCGCCAGCGCGGGGAACTGCGCGCGGACGCGCAGCCCGCCGCGCTGGCCACGGGCCTGCTGGCCAGCATCGAGGGCGGGATGGTACTCAGCCAGGTTCGCCAGGACGTAGCGTCTCTGCGCATCGCGGTGGACACCGGGCTCGCGCAGGTGAGGGCCCACCGGAACTTACTCTGTACTAATTAGTCCACTTCCTGTTAGCCTCAGAACTGTACTAATCCGTCCAGTTTTGGAGGCTGATCTCGTGCCCGCCCGACCCGCTTCGCTGCTGGCCACCCGCCGCGGCAAGCTGCTGCTGCTTCTCCTGTGCGCGGTGCAGTTCCTCGACGTCGTCGATTCCTCGATCATGAACGTGGCCCTGCCGTCGATCCGCCGCGATCTGGGCTTCTCGGCGCAGGACCTGCAGTGGGTGCTGTCGGGCTACCTGGTCACCTACGGCGGGCTCCTGCTGCTCGGCGGCCGCGCCGGCGACCTGCTCGGACGGCGGCGGATGCTCGTGGCGGGGACCACGCTCTTCGCCGCCTGCTCGCTGACCGGCGGCCTGGCCGCGGACGCGGGCATGCTGGTCGGCGCCCGGCTCGGGCAGGGGGCCGGCGCGGCACTGATGGCGCCGGCCGGGCTGTCCATCCTGACCACCAGCTTCAACTCCGGCGATGACCGTAACCGGGCGCTCGGAGTCTGGGGTGCGATCTCCGGCCTGGCCGCGGCGGCCGGGGTGTTCCTCGGCGGCGTGCTGTCCCAGGGACCGGGATGGCGGTGGGTGCTGTTCG
>Ga0335085_10009969_pt1 | contig 14262 bp, 10 predicted proteins | sample Lox_Sample_45_FD_206712 | JGI IMG/M metagenome (GOLD analysis project Ga0335085, IMG submission 206712) | Soil microbial communities from Loxahatchee National Wildlife Refuge, Florida, United States - Lox_Sample_4.5 | ecosystem: Environmental > Terrestrial > Soil > Wetlands | place: USA...
CTCGACCAGGGTGGCCGGGTCCTCCGAGAAGACCTCCTCGGAGAGGTCGATCTGCGGGCGGAGCGGCCCCGCGCCCTCCGGCAGCGGCTGGACCGCCTCGCCGTCCTCGATCCGCTTCAGCGACAGCGAAAGCCGGCGGCGCTCCGCGTCGACCTCGATGATCTTCGCGTTGACGACGTCCCCCTGCGAGACGACCTCGCGCGGATTCTCGACGTGGTGCTGTGCCAGCTCGGAGATGTGCACGAGCCCTTCGACGCCGGGGAGGATCTCGACGAAGGCGCCGAACGTGACCACCTTCGTGACGCGGCCCTGGACGACGTCCCCCTCGCCGTAGCTGTCGAGCACCTGCTGCCACGGGTCGGTCTGCGTCTGCTTGAGCCCGAGGGAGATGCGCTGCCGGTCGCGGTCGATGTCCAGCACCTTGACCTTCACGGTCTGCCCGATCTCGAGCACCTCGGACGGGTGGTTGACGTGGCTCCACGAGAGCTCGGAGATGTGGATCAGGCCGTCCATGCCGTCGAGGTCGACGAAGGCGCCGAAGTCGACGATGTTCGAGATCTGGCCCTCGACGACGTCGCCCGGGTTGAGCCGGTCGAGGATCGCCTGGCGCATCTCCTTGCGCTCGTCCTCGAGGACGGCGCGGCGCGAGAGGACGACGTTGTTCCGCGACCGGTTGAGCTCGATCACCTTGCAGCGGAGCTCCTTGCCGAGGAACTCGTCGAGGTCCTGGACGCGGCGGATGTCGACCAGCGACGCGGGCAGGAAGCCGCGCACGCCGAGGTCGAGGATCAGGCCGCCCTTGACGACCTCGATCACGCGGCCGTTGACGGGCTGCCCGCTCTCCGCCGACTGCTCGATCGCCTTCCAGGCCATCTCGAAGCGGGCGCGCTTCTTGGAGAGGATCAACCGGCCCTCGGCGTCCTCCTTGGTGAGCACGAGCGCGTCGATCTCGTCGCCGACGTTGACCTCGTCGGCCGGGTTGATCGAGCGGCGGATCGAGAGCTCCGCGACCGGGATGACGCCCTCGGACTTGTAGCCGATGTCGACGAGCACCTCGTCCTTGTCCACCCGGACGACGGTGCCGTGCACGACCTCGCCCTCGTTGATCGTCGGAAAGGTCGACTCGTAGTCCGGGATCAGCTCGCCGTCCGGCCCTGTCGTCCAGACCCCGGGATCATTCGTGTCGATTGTCTCGTTGGCCATCGGAAGCGGGTCAGTATATCGACGCCTCCGTTAGACGCCCGGGATCCGAGCCGGTTAGCGGAGAACCGTTCCGGTCAGTGCTTCGCGTCGTTCCAGTCGGCCCCTGCGCCGACGTCGACGGCCAGCGGTGGGTCGAGCTCGTAGGCCCCGCACATTTCCTCGCGGACCAGCTCCTTGACGGTGGAGACCTCCGCATCGGGCGCCTCGAGCAGCAGCTCGTCGTGCACCTGGAGGAGGAGCCGGGCGCCTCGGCCCTCGTCCCGCAGCCGCCCGTGGATCCGGAGCATCGCGACCTTGATGATGTCCGCGTTCGAGCCCTGCATGACGAAGTTGACGGCGAGCCGCTCGCCGAGCGACCGGGTCTGGCGGCTCGAGGCGCGGATCTCCGGGACCGGACGGCGGCGGCCGAGCAGCGAGGTGACGTAGCCGTCGCGGCTCGCTTCCTCGATCGTCCGCGCGATGAAGTCCTGCACGTGCGGGAACCGCGCGAGGTACGCGTCGATGTACTCCTGCGCCTGCTCGCGGGGGATCTCCAGGTTCTCCGAGAGGCCGAAGGCGGAGATCCCGTAGATGATCCCGAAGTTGATCATCTTGGCCACCGCGCGCTCGCCCTTCGTCAGCGTGGCCGGATCCTTGCCGAGCACCTCGGCGGCGGTCGCGGTGTGGATGTCCTCCCCGCGCTCGAACGCCTCGCGGAGCTTCGGCTCGCCGGAGACGTGCGCGAGGATCCGCAGCTCGATCTGGGAGTAGTCGGCCGAGATCAGCTTCGAGCCGGGCTCCGCCACGAACGCGGAGCGGATCTCGCGGCCGAGCTCGGTGCGGATCGGGATCGCCTGCAGGTTCGGGCTCGAGGTCGAGAGCCGCCCGGTCGCCGCAACCGCCTGGTTGAAGGTCGTGTGGAGGCGGCCGTCCTCGCCGATCAGCGCCGGCAGGGGGCCGAGGTAGGTGTTGAGCAGCTTGGTCAGCTCGCGCCACTCCTCGATCACGCCGACGATCTCGTGCTCGCCGCGGATCGTGCGGAGGACGCGCGTGTCGGTCGAGTAGCCGGTCTTGCCCTTCCGGCCGGGGGTGAGCTGCAGCTTCTCGAAGAGGATGCGCGCGACCTGCTGCGTCGAGCCGAGCATGAACTCCTCGCCGGCCAGGTCGTAGGCCTTCGACTCGAGCTCCTCGACCCGGTCGGCGAGCCGGGCGGTGATCTCGCCCATCCGGTATGTGTCGATGCGGACGCCCGCGTCCTCCATCGCCGCCAGCACCTCGATGAGCGGCAGCTCGATGGTCTCGTAGAGCCGAAGGTTGCCGCGCTCCTCGAGCCGGACGCGCATGGGCTCGGCGAGGCGGAGCGGGATGGCGGCGCGGCGGATCAGCCCGGCGGTCTCCTCGTCGGCCTCGGGGCTCGGCCGCACGCCGACCCCGTACTCGGCGGCGAGGTCGTCCAGCTCGTAGGTCGCGCGCCCCGGCTCGATCAGGTAGGCGGCGAGGAGCGTGTCGTCGTCGGCGCGGACGCGGAGCGCCTTGGCATCGTGCACGGCCAGATTCAGTCCAAGTAACACTGTGTTACTTGGGCGCTCGCCGATGACGACGTTTTCCGCAGTCGCAAGCGCGAAACGACCGTCGGGCGCGGAGGCAAAACCCGCTCTCGACCCTTGTAACACTGTGTTACTTGTGTCGCCTTCGTGCCACGGGATCTCGTCGCCTTCCACCTCCCGCGGGGCGGCGGCCGGTAGGGCCTCGTCCAGCGTGTCCATCCGTTGCAGGAGCGCGCGGAACTCGAAGCGGCGGAACATCTCCGTGAGCTGCGAGCGGTCGGGCGGGCTGAGGACGAGCTCCGCCGGGTCGCAGTCGATGTCGAGGTCGCGGCGCATCGTCGCCAGCTCCTTCGACTGCTTCGCCTGCTCGGCGTGCTCGCGGATCGCCTTCGACCGCGCCGGCGTCAGCTCGTCCACGTGCTCGAGCACGCCCTCGAGCGAGCCGTACTTGGAGATCAGCTGCGACGCGGTCTTGTCGCCGATCCCGGGGACGCCCGCGATGTTGTCGGACGGGTCGCCTTTGAGCCCGATGAAGTCCGGCACCTGCTCGGGGGTGATCCCGAGCCGCGCCTCCACCCGCTGCGGCGTGTAGACGTTCACGTCGGCCACGCCGCGCGGGGTCATCATCAGGCAGACGTTGGCCGTGACGAGCTGGAAGGCGTCGCGGTCGGTCGAGACGACGCAGGTGCGAACGCCGGCCGTGTCGGCGCGGGTGGCGAGCGTCGCGATCACGTCGTCGGCCTCCCAGCCCTCGAACTCGAGATTGCGGTAGCCGAACGCCTCGACGATCGGCCGGAAGTACGGGAACTGCTCGCGGAGGAGGTCCGGCATCGGCCGCCGCCCCTCCTTGTACTCGGCCGAGATCTCCGCGCGGTGCACCGGCCGGGTGTCCCAGGCGACCGCGACGCCCTTCGGCCGGTAGTCGGCGAGCAGCTTGAAGAGCATGTTCGTGAAGCCGAGCAGCGCGCCGGTCGCGAACCCCTCGCTCGTCGCCAGCTCCTCGGGGAGCGCGAAGTACGCGCGGTAGGCGAGGTTGTTGCCGTCGACGAGGAACAGCTCCGACTCGCGGGCCGGGGCGTCGTCGAGCTCGAGCTCCGCTCCGGTCAGCGTCTTCGGGGCCACGCCTCAACTCTATTCTCCGCTCGATGCCTCCCGCCCGGCGGATTCCGCTCTTCCACGGCTCCCGGCTCGTCATGGTCCCGACCGGTGACGGCGGGGTGGTCGTCGCGCCGCCGCCGCCGCCCGAGCCGATCGCAGACGTCGCCGCCGCCGTCCGCGACGCCCTGCGTTTCCCGCTCGCCGGAAGGCCGCTCGAGTCGCTCGCTCCGCGCGGCGGCCGGGCGACGATCCTCGTCGAGGCCCCGGCCCTCCCGATCCCGGCCGCGACCCACGACCCCCGGCAGAGCGCGATCGCGGCCGCGTCGGACGAGCTCGCCCGGGTCGGCGTCCCGCACGAGCGTCAGACGATCCTCGTCACGGCGGGGCTGGCGCGCAAGCCGAGCCGGAAGACGCTCGAGAGCCTCGTCACCCCGGAGTTCGCGCTTCGCTTCCGCGGCGACCTGGCGGTGCACGACGCCGAAGCCGACGACCTCGTCGAGGTCGGTGCGCACGAGGGTGTCCCCATCCGCGTCAGCCGCGCACTCGTCGAGGCGGACGCGGTGGTCGTCGTCACGGCGGCGGAGACCGTCCTCAACGGCGGCCCGGCGGCGCTCCTCGCCGCCTCCGCCGCCGAGACCCAGCGCACCGCACCCGCGGAGTCGCTGCTGGAGGCGCACCTCGCCCCCGGCTGGGAGCGCGCGCTTGCGGTCGAGCGGGAGGTCGGCGCCCGCGTCCCGCTGGTCGGCGTCTCCCTGACCCTCGACCTGCCGCGCCTGTCGGGAGCGCTGCGCGGGTACCCCTACGAGCCGGGCGTCGTGTCGCGGATCGCCCGCTCGCCGCTCGCCCGCGCCTTCAGCCTGCTGCCCGCCTCGCTGCGCGCACAGGTGCTCTCGTCGCTGACCGTCGACCTGGCCGCATCGGCCGCCTTCGCCGGGCCGCCGTCGGCGGCGCACGCGGAGGCGCTCCTGCGCAGCGTCGACACCGAGTCAACGGTGCTCGGCGGACCGGTGGACGTGCTCTGCGTCGGGATCCCGCGGACGACCCCGTACCTCCCGCGCGAGCGTCCGAACGCGCTCGTCGCGGCCGCGCTCGGCCTCGGCTACGCGCTCCGCCTCTGGCGCGACGCGTTCCCGGTTCGCGACGGCGGTACGGCGATCCTCGTCACCCCGTTGCGGCGGCGCTTTGCGCATCCCACGCAGACGCCGTACCGGGCGTTCTTCCAGGCGAGCCGCACGAGCCGCGACCCCGCCATCCTCGCGGAGGCCGAGCTGGCCGCCGCCTCCGACCCGCGCGCGATCGAGGCCTATCGAGCCGGGCGCACCTGCCACCCACGGTTGCCGTTCGCGGACTGGGACGCCTGCCGGCCGGCGCTCGACCGGCTCGGCGCGGTCGTCGTCGCCGGCTGCCGCGACGCGGTCGCCGCACGGCAGCTCGGCTTCGTGCCGACACACGGCGTGAGCGCGGCGCTCGAGATGGCGCGGGGGCTCGCCGGCGACGGCGCGCGGATCGGCTTCCTGCTCTCCCCGCCCTACTTCCCGCTGCGGATCGGCGGCGGTTACTCCTCGCCGAGGTAGGTCTTGCGGACCTCTTCGTTCTGGCGCAGCGCCTTCGCGCTGTCGGCGAGGACGATCGCCCCGGTCTCGAGCACGTAGCCGCGGCTCGCGACGTCGAGGGCCATCAGTGCGTTCTGCTCGACCAGGAGGATCGTCGTCCCCTGCTTGTTGATCTCGACGATGATCTCGAAGATCCTCTCGACGAAGATCGGCGCGAGACCCATCGACGGCTCGTCGAGGAGCAGCAGGTTCGGGTGGGCCATCAGGGCCCGGCCGATCGCGCACATCTGCTGCTCGCCGCCCGACATCGTCCCGGCCTTCTGCGTCCTGCGCTCGGCCAGTCGCGGGAAGAGCTTGAAGACCCGTTCGAGGTCGTCCTTGAGACCGGTCCTGTCCTTGCGCTGGAAGGCGCCCATCTCCAGGTTCTCGAGCACCGTCATCCGCGGGAAGAGCTTGCGGCCCTCGGGGGACTGCGCGACGCCGCGGGCGACGATGTCGTGCGGGGCCGCGTACGTGATGTCCTCGCCGCGGAACGTGATCCTCCCCCGCCGAGGGTGGTTGAGGCCGTTGATCGAGCGGAGCGTCGTCGACTTGCCCGCGCCGTTCGAGCCGAGCAGCGTGACGATCTCGCCTTCGCGCACCTCGAGGGTGACGCCCTTGAGCGCGTGGATCGCGCCGTAGTACGTGTGGACGCCGTCGAGCGCGAGGACGGTGCCGTTGGTCTTCGGTGCATCGGTCATGACGTCACCGCCGCCTTTCCGAGATACGCCTCGATCACCCGGGGGTTCTTCTGGACGTCCTGCGGGCTGCCCTCCGCGATCTTCTCGCCGTAGTCGAGCACGGTGACGCGGTCCGAGACGCCCATGACCACGCGCATGTCGTGCTCGATCATCAGCACGGTGAGGCCGCGGTCGGTGCGCAGCTCCTGGACGAAGTCGGTGAACTCGGCCGACTCCTGCGGGTTCATCCCCGCGGTCGGCTCGTCGAGCAGGAGGAGCTTCGGCTCGGTCGCGAGCGCTCGCGCGACCTCGAGGCGGCGCTGGTCGCCGTACGGGAGGTTGCGCGCGTAGTCCTCGCCGCGGCCGGACAGCGAGCAGTAGTCCAGGAGATCGTTCGCCCGCTTCGTCGCGTCCGCCTCCTCGCGCTTGACCCTCGGCGTGCGCAGGACGCCGCCGACGATCCCGCTCTTCAGGCGGCTGTGCATCCCGACGAGCACGTTCTCGAGGGAGGTCATGTCCTGGAAGAGGCGGATGTTCTGGAAGGTCCGGCCGATGCCCCGCTCGGTGACCGCGTGCGGCGGCTTCCCCGTGATGTCGACGCCGTCGAAGACGACCTGGCCGACGGTCGGTTTGTAGACGCCCGTGATCATGTTGAAGAACGTCGTCTTGCCGGCTCCGTTCGGGCCGATCAGGCTGACGATCGAGCCGTGCGGGATCGTGAAATCGACGTCGGAGACGGCGACGAGGCCGCCGAACTCCTTCCGCATCGCGGTCGCCTCGAGCAGGTTGTCCATCAGTAGGCCGGCTCCTCGTAGAGCGCCTCGTCGTGGGTCTCGACGTCGTACAGGTACTCGTCGTGGGTGCCGAGCTGCAGCTCGCGTTTGCGGCGCGCGCTCGGGAGCAGGCCCTGCGGTCGGACGAGCATCACGACGACGATGATCACCCCGTAGATCCCGCCGGCGTACTGGGGTACGTCGAGGTGCGTGCCGAAGTGGCTGTTCAGCCAGGCGCCGGTGTTCGCCAGGCCCTCGAAGTTGAGATAGGCGAGGAACGCCGCGCCGAGCAGGACGCCCCAGACGTTCCCCATCCCGCCGAGGATGACCATGCACAGGATGAACACCGAGATGTTGAAGTAGAAGTCCTGCGGGAACGTCGAGCTCTTGAAGCTCGCGTAGTACGCGCCGGCGATCCCGCCGAAGAACGCGCCGCAGGCGTAGGCCCACGTCTTCGTCCGCATCAGAGGGACGCCCATCGCCGACGCGGCGATCTCGTCCTCGCGGATCGCGATCCAGGCCCGGCCGAGGCGCGAGTCGCGCAGCCGGACCGAGCAGAAGATCGTGAACAGAAGCAGGACGACCCCGGTCCAGAAGAAGACGTTCGCGCCCTGCGGGTGGGTCAGGTAGTTCGAGGGGAGGAATCCTCCCGTCCAGCGGGAGAGCGTGTTCCCGAACCCCGGCGTGTCGATCGGCGTGATCCCCTGCGGGCCGCCGGTGAGGTTGAATCCCCCGAGGTCGTTCCCGTTGCGGGCGATCTGGGGCATGATCTCGCCGAAGCCGAGAGTGACGATCGCGAGGTAGTCGCCACGGAGCCGCAGCGTCGGCAGGCCGATGACGACGCCGATTCCGGCGGTCAAGAGCCCGGCGAGCAGCAAGAGCGGCCAGATCGAGATGTGGATGCCCGGCAGCTTCGGGTCGATCCCGATCGCCCCGAGATGAAACGTCTGCTGGGGGAACTGGAGCGAGGCGAACCAGGCGGCGGTGTACGCGCCCATCGCGTAGAAGGCGACGTAGCCGAGGTCGAGCAGCCCCGCGTAGCCGACGACGATGTTCAGGCCGACGGCCATCATCATGAAGACGAGCATGGGGACGGCGGTCTCGACGGTCGGAAACGCGCCGAAGATCGGGATCGTGAACATGTGCCCGACCCAGAACGGCACCGTGAGCACGAGCCCGAGGATGGCGAGGGGGACGACCCGGTCGCCGATCGCCATCTCCTTCTCCTTCAGAGGCGTGTCCTCGGACTTGCTCCGCCACGGGGGCACCAGGAGCGCGATCGCCAGGCCGACCGCGGTGAGCACGCCGTTCAGGGTGCTGTCGGTCGCGAGCGCCATGGCGATGCCGCCGAGGGCGGCGGCGACGAGCGCCGCCGGGATCACGACCTTCATGGGCAGGACGGGGAGCTTCCCCCAGTCCGGAACGAGGATCAGCGCGAGGACGGCGAACGCGATGTACGCCGACGAGTCGAACGTGACGATCTCGGTGCTACCGCCGGTGTTCCCGAAGAAGCGCTCCAGCACGTTGACGAGGATCGCGATCACGAACGCGATCACGCCGGCGACCGCGACCTTGCCGAGCCGCTGCTGCCACGCCGGCCAGGCGTGGAAGCGCTCGCGGCTGAGCCCGACCGCGCCGAGCCCACGCCACCAGAGCGCTCCGGCCTCCCGGCGGCGGGCCCACAGCTGGGCCGGGGAGGCCAACTACCCGCCCTCCGGCGTTCGCTCGCCGAGCAGGCCCTCGGGCCTGAAGACGAGGATCAGGATCAGGATCACGAAGATCAGAGTCGTCTTCCAGTCGCTGCCCGGCGTGAACTTCGTCAACCCGTCGTTGAGGTTCTCGATCAGGCCGATGATGATCGCGCCGAGGACGGCGCCCGGCAGGTTGCCGATCCCGCCGAGCACGGCGGCCGTGAACGCGAAGAGCCCGATCCGGAAGCCCGTGTCGTACTGGACATTCGTCACGAACAGCGCGTAGAGGACACCGGCGACCCCGGCGAGCAGGCCGGCGACGAGGAACGTGAACGAGATCGTCCGGTTGACGTCGATGCCCATCATCGCGGCCGCGTCCTTGTCCTGGGCGACGGCGCGCATCGCCTTCCCCGGTTTCGTGCGCTGCACCAGGTAGACGAGGACGATCAGCGTCGGAATCGTGACCGCGAAGACGATCAGCTGGTCCCAGCTGAAGTCACCCTCGCCGACCTTGAAGATCGTTCCGGTCGGGAGGATGTTGTCCGGGAGCGAGACCGGCGCCGGGCCCTTCCAGACGAGGCCGACGGTCTGGAGGATGAACGACACGCCGATCGCCGTGATCAGCGGCGCCAGCCGCGGCGCGCCGCGCAGTGGCCGGTAGGCGATCGTCTCGATCGTGATGTTGAGGACGCCGCAGAAGACGCACGCGATCGCCAGCATCCCGAGGATCGCCGGGAGCAGGTGGCTCATCGGATCGCCGCCCTGGAGACCGAACCAACCGACGGCGGTCACCGTCATCATCGCGCCGAGCATGAAGACGTCGCCGTGGGCGAAGTTGATCAGCTCGAGGATGCCGTAGACGAGCGAGTAGCCGAGCGCGATCAGCGCGTAGACCATCCCGATCGTCAGGCCGAGGAGGAACAGGTAGGCGAAGTGCCCGGGGTTGTCGACCGCGTTGGCGATCAGCCAGAACGCGACCAGCCCGATGAAGACGATCGACAGCAGCTGCACCGGGCCCGGCCGGCTGCGTCCGCGGATCTTCGGCGCTGACTCGTCGAGGGTCTCGGTCGCCACAGCGAGCGGCAAGCGTAAAGCGCCGTGGGGCGATTTACCAGCGGGGTCCGGCTGTCCGGGCCGGGGGCGACCGGCTCTACAATCCGAGTGCGCGGCGGTGCCGGAACTGGTAGACGGCGCGGTCTCAAAAGCCGCTGTCCCTCGTGGACGTGTGGGTTCGAGTCCCACCCGCCGCACTTCGCGCAGGCCTGCGTAGACTCACGCCCGTGAAGCGCGTGGGGATCCTCACCGGCGGCGGAGACTGCCCCGGGTTGAACGCCGTCATCAGGGCGGTCGCGCGCCGCTCGTTCAGTCGCGGCTGGGAGGTCGTCGGCGTCCAGGACGGCTGGCGCGGGCTCGTCGAGAACGACATGACCTCGCTCACGGCGCGCGAGATCTCCGGGCTCCTCCCTCGCGGTGGGACGATCCTCGGCACCTCGCGGACCAACCCGTACCGGATCGACGGCGGGGCGGACCGCGTCCTCCGGCACTTCGCCGAGGCGGGCCTCGACGCCCTCGTCGCGATCGGCGGCGAAGACACGCTCGGGGTCGCCGCGCGCCTCTTCGAGGAGAACCAGCTTCCCGTCGTCGGCGTGCCGAAGACGATCGACAACGACCTCTCCGGCACCGACTACACGTTCGGCTTCGACACGGCGGTCGCGATCTGCACGGAGGCGATCGACCGGCTGCACACGACGGCGGAGTCGCACAACCGCGTGATGGTCGTCGAGGTGATGGGCCGCCACACCGGCTGGATCGCGGTGATGAGCGGGATCGCCGGCGGAGCGGACGTGATCCTGATTCCCGAGCAGCCGATCACCGTCGAGGAGGCCTGCACCGAGCTGCGCAAGCGGCACGACCGCGGCAAGAACTTCTCGATCGTCGTGGTCAGCGAGGGGTACAAGCTCACGTACGAGGCCGGCGGGCAGCAGGAGGTGACGCAGGAGGCCACGCTCGACCAGTTCGGCCACGTCCGCCTGGGCGGGGTCGGTGAGCTGCTCGCGCGGGAGATCGAGGAGCGCACCGGGTACGAGACGCGGGTGACGGTGCTCGGGCACGTCCAGCGCGGCGGCTCGCCCACCGCACGCGACCGGATCCTCGCCACGCGGTACGGCCTGAAGGCGGCCGACCTCGTCCACGAGGGGCGGTTCGGCCAGATGGCGGCGCTCCAGGGCGACGCGATCGTGGACGTGCCGCTCCGCGAGGCGACCGCGGAGCTGAAGTTCGTGCCGCCCGACCGCTACGAGGTCGCGCGCGCCTTCTTCGGCTGATTCGGCTGGTGTCCGATTCGGCCGGTGTCTGACACCACTCCGCATAACCATGCGGTTTCGCAGGATCCGGTGTCAGACACCAGCACACGGGACGTGGGCGTTCGGGACATGACCGGCCCGCTCCGGCGGGTGCTGCTCCGGCGCCCGCCGGCGGACTGCTCGGACTGGCAACGCCACGGCTGGCGGGCGGCGCCAGACGCGAAGCTCCTCGCCGCCGAGCACGAGGCGCTCTGTGCGCTCCTCGAGGAGGCCGGTGCCGAGGTCGTGGTCGCGGAGCCGATGACGCTCGACTCGATCTACGTCTTCGACCCCGTGCTCGTCGCCGACGACGGCGCCGTCGCTCTCCGGCCCGGCAAGGAGACGCGGCGCGACGAGCCGGCCGCGCTCGAGGAGGACCTCGACCGCGCCGGCGTCGGCGTGTCGGCCCGGCTCGAGGAGCCGGCGCTCGCAGAAGGTGGCGACCTGATCCGGCTCGGCCCCGGGACCCTGCTCGCAGGCCGCGGCTACCGGACGAACCGGCGAGGGATCCGGGCGCTCGACCGCGCGCTCGGCATCGAGACCGTCGCCTTCGACCTGCCCCACCTCCACGGGCCCTCGGCGTGCCTGCACCTGCTCTCGCTGCTCAGCCCGCTCGCCGACGACCTCGTCGTCGGCTACCCGCCGCTGATGCCCGTCGCGCTCGTCCAGCTCCTCGCCGAGCGCGGGATCGAGACGGTCCCGATCCAGGCGGACGAGTTCGAGACGCTCGGCCCGAACGCGCTGGCGCTCGCGCCCCGCGTCGCGCTCCTCCCGAAGCAGAACGCCGGTACGCGGCGGAAGCTGGAGGCGGCCGGAGTCGAGGTGCTCGTCTACCGCGCCGACGAGCTCTCGAAGGGCGACGGCGGCCCAACGTGCCTCACGCTTCCGCTCCTGCGCGGCTGAGCGCCGTGAGTCGGCTACGCGGCCAGCGGCAGCGCCGGACGTGCGACCGCGACCTCGAGCAGCGCGTCGACGACCGCCGGGTCGAACTGGGTGCCGGCGCACCGGCGGAGCTCGGCAAAGGCCTCTTCCCGGCCTAACGCCCTGCGGTAGGGACGGTCGGTCGTCATGGCGCTGTACGCGTCACAGGCACAGACGATCCGCGAGACGACGGGGATCTCCTCGCCGGCGAGACCATCGGGGTAGCCGGCGCCGTCCCAGCGCTCGTGGCACGAGCGCACGAGAAGGCCGACGTTCCCCAGCAGACCGCCGACCTTCTCGAGCATCGCCTGCCCGTCGATCGTGTGCTGCTCGACGACGGCGCGCTCCTCGGCGGTGAGCGGCCCGGGCTTGTTGATGATCTCGTTCGGCACGTGCACCTTGCCGACGTCGTGGAGGAGCGCCGCCAGCTCGGCGTCGCGCCGCATCCTGGCGTCGAGGCCGAGGTGGTCGGCGACCCCGACGACGAGCGAGACGACGTCCTGGCTGTGCAGCCCGGTGTAGGCGTCGTCGGCCTCGACCATGTCGCCGAGGAGCAGCGCGGTTCCCCGGTAGGCGTGCGAGAGCTCGAGCGCGCTGTCGATCCGGCGCCTGCGCTCGCCGGCGAAGTACGCGAGCAGACCGAGGAGCGGCAATCCGAGCAGGAAGGCGTACTCGTGCGCCCACGAAGCGTACGCCAGCGCGAAGCCCACGGGGGTGAGCGCCGCGTCCACCGCCCAGGCCGGGGCGAGCGCCTTGGCCAGCTGCCTCGTGGATACGCCGAGCGGGAAGGCCCGTGCGGCCGACGCGGCGAAGTCGAACGCGAACTGCGCCCCGAGTGCAGCCGCGAGCAGCGGCAGCCGCCCGAACCCAGGGGCCGGCGCCGAGGCGGCGGCGAGGACGAGCACGGGCCCGACGGAGTACCAGGCGTTGAGCAGTACGAGGCCCGCGCGGCCCGCGTGCCACGAACCGCGCACGTACTCGGGCAGCTTGGAGGCGAGCAACCCGGCCGCGACGTAGAGCGGGACGAAGCGAAGCGGAAGCAGGAAGAGCATCGGCACGAAGACCAGCTGCGTCGGCAGGGCGACCGCGAACCCGACCTCGAACTGGATCCGCGCGGCGACCGCGTAGCCGGCAACCAGCGCGATCGTCAGGAGCGCTCCCGGCTCGGGGCGCGTGTCCGGGAGCCGGAGGACGAGCGCGAGCGCGCACGCGACGAACGCGGACGCGGCGGCGGCGGTCGCCAGTCGCTCGCCAGCCGGGAGCGCCCGTGAGAGGTGCGAGCGCGCAGCCTCGACCAGCTCCTCGGTCTCGGGGTCGTCCGGGACGGTCCAGACTTCGGCAGCCGCCTCTTTCATGCCGCCTGTATCGGCACGGCGGCCGCGGAGTTGATCACCCCACCGGCCCGCCGCCGATCACTCGAAATGGGGACGACGATCCGCCCCGTCCGGAGATAGTGCGAAGTGGAGGCGGCACCGACGAGCACTTCCCTTCTCACCCGGACGCGTTTGGCCCTGCTGGTCGCCCTGGCGACCGTCGCCGGCCTCGCCGGCACGGCAAGTCCCGCCGGCGCGGGGCTGGGTCTCCTTTGCCCGGACGCGAACTCCCAGGCCTTCCGGCCCTGGGGCGATCCGGCGTTCTACGCCTTCGTCCCGAACGGCGGCTTCGAGTACGGGTCGGTGGGCTGGACGCTCACCGGCGGGGCGGAGGTCGCGAACGGGAACGAGCCGTTCTTCGTCCACAGCAGGGACGACGACAGCTCGCTCGTCCTCCCGCCCGGCAGCAGCGCGACGTCGCCGCCGATGTGCATCGGGCTGCTCTCGAGCAAGATGCGCCTCTTCCTCGCCGACGGCGGGAGCAAGGACGGCCGGCTGAAGGTTCAGGTCATCTACGGCGGCGGCCTCGCCGGCATCGTCAGCGGCGCCGGCCGCGTGCTCGGCGTCTCGGACGTCACCTCACTGAGCGGCGGCGACGACTGGCAGCCCTCGCCCGAGGTCTCGATGCTCGCGGGCACCGTTCCCCTCCTCACGCAGTACGTGCAGTTCCGCTTCACCGCGAGCGGTGACGGCGACTGGCGGATCGACGACGTCTACCTCGATCCGCTGGCTCACTGGTAGACGCCTGGCGCCGCCGGCCGGCTCGGCGGATCACCGGATCAGCTCGACGAGCGGGAACGAGCGGTGGCGTCTCGGCGGAACGAGGAAGTTCTGGCGGTGCGTCGTCCGCAGGACCGAGTTGATGCCCTGCCCGCGGTCGCGCGGCGCGAACGGCAGCTTCGTCCCGTCGGGAAGGACACCGTCCATCGCGAGCCGCCCGCGGTTGAAGTCGTCGCTGGACGGGTTGAAGACGACGAAGTGGACGCCGGCGGCCGCCCCCTCGGCCATCCCGTCTCGCGCCGGGTGGGCGCTCCAGAAGAACGGGTTGTCGAGCGTGTTGAAG
>Ga0335085_10009970_pt1 | contig 14262 bp, 10 predicted proteins | sample Lox_Sample_45_FD_206712 | JGI IMG/M metagenome (GOLD analysis project Ga0335085, IMG submission 206712) | Soil microbial communities from Loxahatchee National Wildlife Refuge, Florida, United States - Lox_Sample_4.5 | ecosystem: Environmental > Terrestrial > Soil > Wetlands | place: USA...
TGGAATAGCCCTCTTCAGCGACCACCCGGCCCCGCATCGTGTTCTCGATCGTCTGCGGCTGCTCGAAGATTTCCTTGAGCATGAAGTGCGCGTACCCGCCCTTTTCGATCTGGTCGAGATCCCAATCGATGCGGCTCACCCCTTTCTGGATCTGCCGCGCGTCGAAGTCGAGGACCTCGTACCCATCGCGGGTCAGGACACCCATTTCGCCGTCATCGAGGTAGACGACCTGCCGTGTGTGCTGGAGGATCGCCGCCGCGTCGCTCGCGACGTAGTACTCACCCTCACCGAGACCGATCAACAGTGGGCTGCCCTTCCGCGCGCAGACGATCTTGTCCGGCTCGCGGCTCGACAACACCGCGATCCCATACGTGCCTTCCACGAGATGCAGCGCGTCCATCACGGCGTCCTCGAGCGGGTCGCCGTTGAGCGCGGCTTCGATCAGATGGGCCAGCACTTCGGTGTCCGTGTCCGAGACAAACGTGTGCCCCTTCTGTTTGAGCATCTTTCGCAGGGCAACGTAGTTCTCGATGATCCCGTTGTGCACGACCGAAATCGTGCCGGTGCAATCGTGCTGTGGGTGCGCGTTGCACTCGTTCGGCGGCCCGTGCGTCGCCCAGCGCGTGTGCGCGATCCCGATGGTCCCGTGAACCGGACTCTCGTTAACGACGACCTCGAGCATCGAGATCTTGCCTTTGGCCTTTCGTGTTTCGAGCCCGGTCCCGTTGAGCGTGGAAATGCCGGCGGAATCGTATCCGCGATATTCCAGACGCTTGAGCCCCTCGATCAAGAGGGGGCTCGCCAGGCGGTTGCCGATGTACCCGACTATGCCGCACATGATGGGATGAATGAATTCGGGTTGAATGACGCGGTCATGATGAACGGCTAACGGGCCAGGGCGTCCAGCGGAAGCCGGGAACTCCTGACGAGCTCAGTCGCCTCCGCCTTGGTTGGGGCTTCGGCAATAACCCGGACGATCGGCTCCGTTCCGGACGGTCGAATGTGTACCCAGCGGTCGGGCCACGATAACCGGAGCCCGTCCTGAGTATCGACCGCAGCGCCAGGAAACGCCGCCCGCAGCGCTTCGTATACAGTGTGAAGGCCGGCGGACGGCCGGTCCAGCTTGTCCTTCACGATCACGTACGGCGGAAGCGACGCCACGATCTTCGACAACGGTTGATCGTCCTCCCGCAAGAGTTCGAGAATCAAAGCTGCCCCAACCGGTGCGTCCCGGCCCAAGTGCACCTCCGATAGGATAACACCGCCGTTCCCCTCCCCGCCGATCGGCGACCGAAGATCGCGCATCGTCGTCGCCACGTTCACTTCGCCGACCGGCGTCCGAACCACGCTCGACCCGCCCGCCGCCGCGGCGTCCTCCAGCAACCGGCTGGTCGACAGATTGGTGACGACCTGGCCGGACCGGTGCCGCAGGACGAGCCGTGTCGCCAGCGCCAACGTGTAGTCCTCGCCAATCGCCCGACCCGCGTCCGACACCAACGCCAGGCGATCCACGTCGGGATCCACCGCGAACCCCACCGCTGCCCCAGCGCTTAGCACAAGCCGTTCCAGCTCCCCGAGGTTTTCGGCCACGGGTTCCGGCGGCCTCGGGAATCGGCCGTCTGTCTCCATGTTGATCGCCGTCACAATGCAGCCAAGCCGGTCCAGCAGCGCCGGCATGATCACGGCCCCCGCGCCCCGTACACAATCCAGCGCGACCCGAAACCGGCGGCGCCGAATCCCTTCGATGTCGAGGTACGGTATCGAGAGGACACGTTCGACGTGTCGCTGAACGGCACGGTCATCCAGCTCGACGGTCCCGAGCTGGTCCCATTGAACCCGCCGTGTTCCGTGCTGCATGGCCTCGCGCATGGCGGCGCCTTCGGCCGCGTCCAGGAACAGGCCTGTCGGCGCGATGAACTTGAGCGCGTTCCACTCGATCGGGTTGTGGCTCGCCGAGATCATGAGACCACCGGCCGCGTGGTGGTGCTCGACCGCGAGCTGGCAGGTCGGCGTCGTCGTCAACCCAATGTCGATGATCGTGCACCCCACCGACTGGAGCGCCGAAACCGCGGCCCGATGAAACATCGGGCCCGAAACCCGGCTGTCGCGCCCCACGACAATCGATCGCGATGTGCCCCGGGCCGACGCCCATGCCCCAAAGCCGGCCGCATAGCTGGCCACAACCTCTGGGGTCAGCGCTCCACCCACGCGGCCGCGTATCCCCGAGACCCCAACCATCAACCCGTCGATCGTCATTCCACCTCCGCGAGATCAGGAAAGGTACCCCGTGCCCGTTGGGTTGACACGCGGTCGCGGCGGATCGCCAACTACCGTGGTGACGCCTCGCCGCCTACGCCGAGACTCCAGCGGCGATCCGCTCCCCGTTCGCGCCGATTCGGCTTCCGGGCGGCGTGATGATCGATCGAGGCATGAGTTGAAGGGTGCCGGCGGCCGCGCCCGCCACGATGGCCGCCACGACGTCGCGGTCGAACTGCGTCCCCGCGCACCGGAGGAGCTCATCGATCGCCATCTCGAGCGTCATCTCACTCGGTCGATACGGGCGATCGCTGGTCATCGCGTCCAATGAGTCCGCCGCTGCCGCGATCCGCGCCTCGAGCGGGATCTCCTCGCCGGCCAGGCCGTCGGGTATGCCCCGGCCGTCGTACCGTTCGTGGTGCGACCGTACGATGTGAAGGGCGTGGGGAGCGTCTCCCAGCAGCGGCTTCAGGATCTCCCAGCCCACCACGGGATGCGTCATGATGTGCTCGTATTCTTCCCGCGTGAGCGGTCCCGCTTTGTTGAGCACCGCCTCCCGGACGCCGATCTTCCCAATGTCGTGGACGTGGCCCCCCAGCTCGATCTGCCGGAGCAGCTCGTCATCGAGCGCCATCAGCTTGCCGATGACCGTCGAGTAGTGGCTCACCCGGTCCGAGTGGCCCCGCGTGTACGGATCCTTGTATTCCAGCGCGCTCGAAAAGCCCTGGATCGCCGCCAGGAAGGTGTGCTCGATTTTTCGCGTCTGCAGCAGAACCCGTTGTTCGAGCTGCTCCTGGTACGCACGATTCTCGATCAACAGCCGGCGCTTTTCGAGGGCCTGCTGGACCCGGGCACGCACCTCGTCGAGCTGATACGGCTTGACCAGGTAGTCCATGGCGCCCAGCGACAAGCATTGAACGGCAGCGTCGACGTCGAGCACCGCGCTGACCATCATGACCGCCGTTTCCGGGTACCGGGCGCGCACCTCGCGCAGCAGCTCGATGCCGTTCATTTCCGGCATCCGGATGTCGCTCATCAACAAGGTCACCGGGTGCTGTTCCAGTTGCCGGAGCGCTTCGAGCCCGTTGCCGCCTTCCAGACACTGGAACCCGTCGCTTCGCATCAGATGCATCAGCACCTGTCGAAGGCGGGGCTCGTCGTCAACGACCAAGCAATATGGCTTAGGCCCTTCTTCTACAGATGGCACGGGACGATGTTGGTGGTAAGAATCTGGCGCTCGGCGGGACAAAGGGTTAGATCGGTCGACTTGAGCAACGTTCTGTTATCTTTTTGAGCACAACCCGCCACCCAGAGCATCGGCATGACGCGCATATTCGATGACGATCTGGCCCGGGGATTCGGCACCCGCGCCATTCACGCGGGACAACGGCCGGACCCACTGGCTGGCGCCATCATGACGCCAATCTACCAGACGTCCACCTACGTCCAAGACGCGTTAGGCGAGAATAAGGGCTACGAATACGCGCGAGGCAAGAACCCCACCCGTGAGGCGCTCGAGCGCAACGTCGCATCGCTCGAAGGCGCTCGCCATGGGTTCGCCTTCGCGAGCGGATCGGGCTGCCTCGACTCGATCATGAAGCTGTTCCGCGCCGGGGATCACATCATCTCGGCGGAAAACGTCTACGGCGGCACGTTCCGGTTGTTCGATAGGATCCTGCAACACTTCGGGATGACCTTCACGTTCGTCGACACGCGCGACCCGCAGCGCATTGCGGACGCGATCACCCCGTCCACGCGCGCCATCCTGGTTGAGACGCCCAGCAACCCGATGATGTGGGTCACGGACCTCCGCGCTGCGGCCGACATCGCGCACCGCGCCAGCGCGCTGCTCATCGTCGACAACACGTTTGCGTCACCCTATTTCCAACGCCCGTTGGAATTTGGCGCGGACATCGTCTTTCACTCAACCACGAAATATCTCAACGGCCATAGCGACATGATCGGCGGCATCGCGCTGGTCAACGACGACGAATTGGCTGAGCGCCTGCAGTTCATCCAGAACGCGGCGGGAGCCGTCCCGGGCCCGCTCGACAGCTGGCTCGCGTTGCGCGGAACAAAGACGCTCCACCTGCGCATGCGGCAGCACGACGTCAACGGCCGGGCGATCGCGCACTGGCTCACCCGACAGGTGGGCGACGAGCACGTGATCTACGCGGGCCTTCCGTCGCATCCACAACACGAGCTGGCGAAGCGGCAGATGTCCGGCTTCGGGGGCGTCATTTCGGTCGAGATGGGCACCATCGAGCGCGCGCGCCACGTCATCGAGCACGTCCGCGTGTTCTCGCTCGCCGAATCATTGGGTGGAGTCGAGTCGCTGATCAGCCATCCCGCAACCATGACCCATGCCTCGGTGCCGGCCGATCGCCGAGCTCGGTTGGGAATCACCCCCGGCCTTATTCGCCTGTCCTGCGGCGTGGAAGAGCAGGACGACCTGCTCGCCGACCTGGAACAAGCGTTCGCCGGACTCGCCCGGGCCGCGCGCCCCGCCTCGCGCCGCGGAGACCCCGTGGCGGCGGACTGAAACCCAAACGGGACGAGCGCGTACTGATTGTAGACGACATCGCCGACCCGAGCGCCTGATCCGCCTTTCGCTGGTCGACGCCATACCCCAATCCCTCGTCCCATGGAACGCATCCGCCTCACCCAAATTTCATCGCGGTCCTGGGAACATCCCGCCGACCGCGCGGCGCTCAATACGCTGCGAGCCATTCCCGGCTTTGACGAGGTGGTGCGCAAAGTGGCGGGCTTCTTCGGCGAACGAGGGATTCGGCAATTGTTCCTCGCCAACGCCGTCCGCGTCGGCGCGCGCCAACGGCCCAAGCTCGACGCCCTCTACACCGAGGTCCTCGATACCCTCGACTGGCCGACGCGCCCCCAGCTCTACATCACGCAGACGCCGTTCGTGAACGCCGGAGCCGTGGGCTTCGACGAGCCCTTCATCGTCATGAACTCGGGGACGATCGGCACGCTGAACGAGGATGAGCAGCGCTTCATCCTCGCCCACGAGCTCGGCCACATCATGAGCGGGCACACCACCTATCGCACGATCGCCATCATCATCGCGACGTTCGGCATCAACAACCTGCCATTCTTGGCCGGGATCGCCCTGCTCCCGTTCCAGCTCGCCCTCATGGAATGGTCGCGCAAGAGCGAGATGTCATGCGACCGCGCGGGCCTCCTCGCCACGCAAGACCTCGACGTCGCCATGGGCACCTTCATGAAGCTCGCCGGCGGTGGCGCGCCCGAGGGCGACCAGTCCAGCCTCGAGGAATTCATGCAACAGGCCGCCGAGTACGAAACCGGCGGCTCCGCCATGGACACGGTGTTCAAGCTGCTCAACACCGCGTTCCGTGAACATCCGTTCAACACGGTACGGGCGGCGGAATTACTCCGATGGCAGCGCGGCGGCGGATACGACACCATCCTGGCCGGCACCTACATGCGCCGGGGCGAAGAGCGGCCCTTGAGCGACGACTACGTCGACGCCGCCGGCCACTACGGAGAGGAGACCCGCCAGACCTTCGCCCAGTTCGGCGACGCGTTCAACCGCGCCAAGGACGCCTTCAGCGCCACCTGGCGTAATCGATGAAGGTGTTGCTCGTTGGCGGCGGCGGGCGAGAGCACGCGCTCGCCTGGCGCTTCCTGCGAGACGCACCCCACATCGAACTCATTGTCGCCCCGGGTAACCCGGGCATCGCGGCCCTGGCCCGGTGCGTGGACGTCGGAGTACTGGACATCGACGGGCTCGTGTCGTTGGCCCGCCGTGAGTCCGTCAGCCTGACGGTCGTGGGGCCGGAAGCGCCGCTGGCCGCCGGCATCGTGGACCGCTTTCGGGAGGTCGGACTGTCGATCTTCGGCCCCACCGCCGCGGCCGCCCGGATCGAGACGTCGAAAGCATTCTCAAAAGATCTCATGCGCACAGCGGGCGTTCCCACGGCTGACGCGGTCATTTGCACCACGATCGGCGAAGCGCGCCGCGCCATCGACCAATTCGGTGCTCCGGTCGTCATCAAGGCGTCCGGCCTGGCCGCCGGTAAAGGTGTCGCGGTGTGCGAGACAATCGCCGCCGCGAACGACGCCGCCGCGGCCATGCTCGCCGGTGAGGCATTCGGCTCGGCGGGCACCACCATCGTCGTCGAAGAGTTCATGCGCGGCGAGGAACTGTCGCTCTTCGTCGTTACCGACGGAACCCGCGCGGTGCCCCTGATCGCGGCCCAGGACCACAAGCGACTGCTCGACGGCGATCGCGGCCCCAACACCGGGGGCATGGGCGCCTACGCGCCGGTCTCGCTCGCCCCGGGCGCCCCCACGGAATCGCCGTTGATCGATGACCTGCTCGACCGCATCGTCCACCCGACGCTCAACGCGCTACGCGAGGCGGGCTGCCCGTTCACCGGCGTGCTGTTCGTCGGGCTCATGCTGACGGACGACGGCCCCAAGGTGGTCGAATTCAACTGCCGGCTGGGTGACCCCGAAACCGAAGCGATTCTGCCCATCCTCGACGCCTCGCCCTCCCTGTTCGATCTCATTCGGGCAGTCGCGTTTGGCGATCCGCTGCCGGACGACACGCGGATCAAGGCGAACGGCTGCGCGGTGACGACGGTCGTCGCCGCGAAGGGCTATCCCGAAAAGCCGACCCTCGGCGATCCCATCGACCTGCCGCCGGCGGCGGACGGCGTGTTGTACTTCCATGCGGGCACCAAACGCAACGGGGCCGGCACGCTCGTCACAGCAGGGGGCCGTGTGCTCGCGGTTACCGCGACCGCGGCCACGGTCGCGGAAGCCGCGCACAAAAGTGTGGCGGCCGCCGCGGCCGTTGAGTTCGCGGGCAAGCAACTCCGGCGCGACATCGCCTGGCGGGAGCTGGGGCGAACGGGGGCCGTGGTTTAGCCCCCCGACCCTCCCTTTGGATTCAGAATGTCGTCGATCTCGTTGTGCGCGTCGGCCAGATGGGCCCGCGTCTCCGTGTCGGCGGCCTTTTTCTCCGCCGCGAGGATGTCGCCGTCCAGCGTGTGCAGTTCCATCCGCAGCAACGACCGGACGTCGCGCACGCCAGGGCCACCGGCGCGGCCTCCGCCGCCACGGCCTCCGCCGGCCGGAGCACCGGCAGCCGCCGCGGGCGCCGGTGGGTTGATCTTGGCTCCCACGTCGTCGAGGTACGAGTGCTGGAGCGCGCGCCGGAACGCGTCGATCTTGACCGACGGAGCGTTCAACTCGCTCCAGATTCCGTGCCGCACGTCCGCCAACATGTCGGGCAGCGGATAGATGTCGGCGGGCCGGCCGGGCATGGCCTCGATTTCGATCAAGCGCGAAAGCTTGCCGTCCTGCAGGAGCGCGGTCAACGCGCGCGCCTGTGCCGAATTGACCGACGCGAGCGCGCCCCCGTCTTCGATTCGATTCAGCACCGCCGGGTCCAGAAAGAACGTCGGCGTCTGGAACGCGTTCTCATTCAGGAACTTGACGGCCGCCCGCTGGCGCGTCCCGCTGACCGGCCAGAACACGGCCCCAGGCTGGCCGCCATACTTGTCCTGCGTTTCGACACCGCCGACGACGGCAGCAACGTGGCCCATTTCGGTCGACCACTGGCTGACGAGCTGCCCATACAGCTCGTTGAGGTCGGAGTTGTCCTCCGTCGGCTTCGTCGTAGCCGGGATCAGCATCGGCATAAGACGCTTGATGTTCTTGATGCCGTAGCCCGTGGACTTGACCGGATCATCATCGCCGACCGCCTCCGTCTCGCGGCGCGGATCCGACGTCGTTCCATCGGGGGCAAAGCGCAGCCACGGTTTCGTGTCCTGTTCGCGCGCCCATTTGTCGATCGTCTTTCGCTCATCTTCGGCGGTCTTCGCCCCGGGAATCGGCGTGTAGCCCATCTTGATCGCCCAGATATCGTAGGGCCCGACCTTGGGGATCAGATCCTCGAGCGCGATGCCGTCTTCGGGCTGGGCCGTGTAATTGAATCGGGCGTAATCCATCAGCGACGGCGTGTGCCCCATGCGATGCACGAAGTCCTTGTTGTGGATCGAGTCGGCCGGATACATCGCGCTCGCCTTCATGTTGTGCACGAGACCGAGCGTGTGGCCCACCTCGTGCGCCACGATGTACTGCATCAATCGCCCCATGAGCGAATCCGGAAGCGGCAGCGTCTTGGCTCGGGGGTCGAGATCGCCGACCTGCGTCCAATACCAGTCGCGCGCCAGGTTCATGACGTTGTGATAGATCTGGAGATGGGCGCTGACGATTTCGCCCGACCGCGGATCGACCGTGCTGGGCCCGACGGAGTTCTCCGTCGTCGACGGCAGCCAATCCACCACAGAGTAGCGCGCGTCTTCCGGCGACCAATCCGGATCCTCCGCCTTGGAGGGCGCTTCTTTCGCGACGATCGCGTCCTTGAAGCCGGCGGCCTCGAACGCGGGCAGCCAGGACTCGATCGCTTTCTTGATCCAGGGGACGAGCCAAGTGGGTGTCGCCGGATCGACGTAATACACCAGCGGCCGTTTCGGAACGCAGAGCGATCCGACCATCTGCGTCGAGCATTCGAGTCGCTGGCGGTTCATGAACGTCAGTCGCTCCGCCTTGTGCACCGGCAGAGAAAAATCGATCGTGCTGGTCGAGAAGAACCCCACGCGCGAGTCCGCGAGCCGCGGACGCATGGGCGTCTCGGGGAGCTTGACCATCGACCAATGCACGAGGAAGGTCGAAGACGGCGGCGAGCCGCCGCGCCCGCCGCGGCCACCCGCGGGCGCTTCCGCCGCACCTGCCGCGGCCGCGCCGGTCACTGTGACGTCCGACCGCACTTCGATGTTGGTGGGGTAGGTCGCCACGCTGTTGAGCAGGGTGCGCTGCCCGTCGATGCCACCCCGGTACAGCTCGGAGACGCTGATTTCCGCGGGCGTTCCGGTGGTATAGAGGGTCGAGACGTCGATCACCGCCACCGAGTCCGGCCCCCACGAAGCGACCGGAAAGATGCGCAGAATCGGCGAGTAGTTGGCGTCCGCCACCGCCGCGGCAATCGGGCTCGTCGAATCCGACGCCGAGATACCGTAGTTCATGTCGCGGAGGAGAATCCGGTTGTCACGCCGCTCCCATCGCACCACGCGGGACGTCACGGCCTGGCCGCCATACCCGAGCCCCTCGGTGGTCTTTTCGATCTCCACGGTGAGGAGCATGTCCTTGCTCATCTCGTTCTGCGGGATCTCATAATAGAGGTCGGCGCCAATTCGATCGGTCTTGAACAGTCCGGTCTTGGACTTGAGCCCAGCGCCTCGGATCACGGTCGCGTACGGCTGCGGATTCGGTTCGCCGTTCACCGCGCCGCCGCCGCCACCCCCACCTCCCCCACGACCACCGCGACCGCCCGCGGGCGGACCGGCCGGAGCGGGCGTCGTGTCCGTCGGGTTCGGATTGGTTGGCGCGGGCGTCGGAGTCGGAACCGGAGTTGGCGCGCCGCGACCAGCAGCCGTCGGTGGGGCAGCGGCAGGTGCTGGTGTCGGGGTGGCCGGCGGGGTCGCGTGACTGCATGCGACCGCGATACCGATAATCAGGGCGGCAGAAACGCCGAGCGCGGAGCGGAGGGTCTTCATCGGAACGATCCTTGAGCGGGGAGTGGCCTGGGCCACGGCTGGGGAGACGAAACTACAACCCGCTCCAGGGCTTCGCCATTCGGCCGGCGTCCTCTCGATACGGCTTGCAATGCTGGCGTGCCGCGCAGCTACCGTCCAACAGTCAACCGCGGCAGATCCGGACCTTCCATGGCGTGGCGCCCAAAAGACCGCCGCCCACCCGGTATCTTTTCTCGCGTGCCCGAACTACCGGAAGTCGAAACCATCGCCAACGATCTCGACGCCGCTATCAGACGTGCCTTCATCGTCTCGGTCGCCATCACACGGCCCGACGTGCTGCGCGAGATCTCCGCACCGACCTTCCGCCGTCGCCTCGCCGGCAAGACGATCGAACGGTGCTGGCGCCGTGCCAAGCTGGTCGTCATCGACCTCTCGTCGCGCGACCGGCTCGTCGTCCACCTGCGATTTACCGGAGGGTTGCTCATCGACGGCGGAGATCTCTCGCCCCGCGAGCGCCAGTACTCCACGCTCGAGATGCGCTTCAACGACGGCCGCTCCCTCCACTACCGTGACATCCGGCGGCTTGGCACCGTCACGCTGATGTCGCCAAAGCGATTCGCCGAGTACGAGGGCGCGTTGGGCTTGGAGCCGTTGGACCCCGCGTGGACCACGCAAGCGTTCGCAACTCGGATTCGCGCGTCACGACAAGCCATAAAGAAGGTGCTGATGGACCAGCGGGTCGTCGCCGGGATCGGAAACATCTACGCCAACGAAGCGCTCTGGCGCGCCGGCATCGATCCGTCGCGCGCGGCCCGGACCCTCGCGACCGACGAGACCGCGGCGCTCCGGGAGGCGTCCATCCAGGTGCTCACCGAGTCCATCGCCAACCGGGGCACCAGCTTTCGCGACTACCGCGACGCGCGCGGTGCCCGCGGGGAAAACGCTGCCCGGCTCGACGCCTATGGCCGCGCGGGTGAGCCATGCCGCCGCTGCGGCCGTCGGCTCGTGGGCACCCACGCGATCGACGGACGCGCCACCGTGCTCTGCGTACAGTGTCAGCGGTAGCGCTGCTTCGGCCGCCGACGTCCGACGCGCAGCTTCGCGCGATGCGGGAGCACGTGGCCGACCAAGCGCGCGACCGGCCGGGGGTCTACCGCATGATCGCCGAGGACGGCGAAGTGGTGTACGTGGGCAAGTCCAAGCGCGTGCGGACCCGGCTCCTCAGCTATTTCCGCGCGGAGTATCCGATCGACAAGGGCGCGCGCATCCTGCGCGAGGCCGATCGCGTCGAATGGGACTACACGCCGAGCGAGTTCGCGGCGTTGCTGGAGGAGCTGCGCTTGATCAAACGATTTCGGCCCCGCTTCAACATCGCGATGAAGCGGGACGACCGGCACTACTGTTTCATCAAGCTCACGCGCGGCCCCGCGCCCAAGCTGGTCGTCGTCCGGAACGCGGGGCACGACGAAACGAGCACGCTCTACGGTCCGTTCCAGGGCGCGGTGCGCGTCGAGGAAGCGTTGCGGGAGCTGAGCGACGTGCTGGGGCTTCGCGATTGCGCCGCGAGCCAGCCGATGCACTTTGCCGATCAGGAAGAACTGTTTCAGATCTACCCGCGCACCCCCGGCTGCATCCGGTTCGAGGTCCACAAGTGCCTCGGCCCCTGCGTCGGCGGGTGCACGGTGAGCCGGTACGCCGAACGCGCGGAGATGGCGCGAGCGTTCCTCGACGGCACGAGCGACGGGCCGATGGACGAGCTGCGGGCCGCGATGCACGCCGCGAGCGAGCAGTTGCAGTTCGAGCGGGCCGCCGTGCTGAGGGACAAGCAACGGCGGCTCGAGGAGCTGCGCGAGCAGTTTGCCGGCCTCCGGTTCGCGGTCGAGTCGTTGACGTTCGTCTACCCCGTGCCGGGATTCGAGGGGGCGGACCGCGTGTACGTGATCCGCCGCGGTCGCGTGCGGGCCGAGGTCGACGTGCCGAAAACGCCGGACGAGGCGGCCGAGCTCCTGCGGCTGATCGAGCGGGTGCTCGGAACGGCGGATCACGACACGGGGCGAATCCCGATGCACGAGGTGGACGAGCTGCTGCTGTTGTCGTCGTGGTTCCGCCGGTTTCCGGCCGAGCGTGCGCGGGCGAGCGGGCTGGACGCGCCGCCCGGGCGGACCCTCGACCGCGGCTAGGCCGCGCCTGCCGCTCCGAACCAGGTCGTCAGCGCCTCGTCCAGCCCTGCCTCGGCCAGCCCTGCTTCGGTCCGCTGTCCGACCCACGCCACATATCCGTCCGGCCGAACCAACACGGCGCTGGGGGCAGGCACCGCCGCGAGCACCGGAAGCTCCCACGGACCATCGTACGCAGCGTCGACCACCCGAACCCGGTCGGCCCACGGCGCGATGTCGCGGCCGCCGCGCTCGCCGAGGTTGAGCAGCACCGGCCGCGCACGATGCAGCAGCGTGAACAGCCGCACGGGACCGCCGGCCGTGACGAGATCCAGATCGGGCACACGACGCCCGAGCAGCGGATGCCCCGGCCCAAAATCATAATGAATGTCTAAACCAGACAGCATGCCGGCGAATCGCTTGCGGGGCTCATCCATCGCGAGGAGCTCGGCGATGGTGTCGCGGACCGCTGTCGTCCGTTCGTCCGGGCGCCGGAGCGCGACCGCCGCCATCGTGTTGCGCAGCACCCGCGCCGCGATCGGATGTCGCTCCGCGTGATACGTATCCAAAAGCGTCTCCGGTGATACCCGGCGGACCACCTGGGCCAACTTCCATCCCAGGTTCACCGCGTCTTGCATCCCCAGGCTGAGACCCTGGCCCCCGTCCGGCGCGTGCACGTGCGCGGCGTCGCCGGCCAGCAGAACCCGCCGGTCGCGGTACGCGGCGGCTTGCCGGGTCATGTCGGTGAACCTCGAGATCGTCGTGGGACTGTGGACCCCATAATCGGTTCCATAGACGTCAATGAGCGCTCGCCGGAGGTCCTCCAACGTCGGCTCGGCCGTGGAGCCGACGTGCCGCTCGGTCACCATCACGCCCAGCGGGCCCTCGTCCTTGTAGATCACCTTGCCGTCGCGAATCTCGTACTCCAACCTGCCGAACGAATGGATGCCGAGCGCATCCCGGCGGATGCCGAGTTCCGGCTGCTCCGTCACCTCGACCTGGGCGATCAGGGCGCTCGTGGTCGGATCCCAACCCGCGAACTCGATCCCGGCTGTTTTCCGGATCACGCTGCGCCCACCGTCGCAGCCGACGAGGTATTCGGCCCGCAGCGAGGCGCCATCCGAGAGCGCGACGTCGACGCCGGTGTCGTCCTGCGCGAATCCCGTCACCTCGCGCCCGCGATAAATCGGCACCGCCAGCTCCTCCACCCAGCCGGCCAGGATGCGCTCGATGTGCTTCTGCCACAGCCCGAGGCCGTAGTTGTGCCGCGTGGGAAAGTCGCTGATGTCCAGCGGAATCATGGCGAACGCCTGGACCTGCGCGATCTGCCCTTCTGAAAGGAACCGGTTGGCGATGCCACGCTGATCGAGCAGCTCAATGGTGCGCGATTGGAGACCGCCGGCGCGCGAGCCGAGGAGGTCCTGATTGGAGCGCCGCTCGGCGATGGCGACGTCGATGCCAGCCAACGCCAGCTCGCCGGCCAACATCAGCCCCGTCGGGCCGCCCCCCGCGAGCACGACCGCATGTCCGCTCATCGCAACTCCCGTTCAGAAGAGCGCGAAGGATGCGCGCCCGCGGGGGCCTTGCCGCAAGCCGAGGGCTCCGTGATAATGTCAATTGGCGGCCAAGGCGTGCGTGTCTCACGCGCCTCGTCCGACGGCATCCCGCTGCGCGTCTGTGGACTCCTCCGCTCCGCAGCTTCAGCTGCACCGCCGGCACTGGCTCGCGCCTTGCACCGCCATCTCCTGACACGGAGGGATGGCGCCATGACCAGCAAGAAGAATCGTCAGGCCAAAGGCAAGCAACGCGACCACAGCCAATCCGCGATGAGCGACCCGCGGGAAGGTCCGAAATCGCGATCCGTCGATCCGCGCGAAAGCGGAATGCCGGGAGGCGGCGCGGGACGACGCGACGAGGTCGGCCCAACCGGTGTCTACCCTATGTCCGCGGGCATCCCACCCGATCACCATCTGGAGATCCGAACCCCGGCGAGCTGGGGACAGGGCGAACGCGGAGCCGCGGGCTACGAAGATTCCGGCGGATCCGAGCTCGTCATGCGCGACGGCCAACTGCTCGGCGGACTGACAGCCGGGCCCGGCGGCGAGCCGACAATCGACATCCATGGCGGCGATCGCCCACCCAGCGTCCCGCCCGCTTCACGCGCGCCAGGCGCACCGAGCACGACGGGAGACGCATCCGCGGCCCAGCCCGATGATACGGCTGACCGCGCTTCGCGAAGGTGACGGTTCGGTAGAGCGCGCACGCCG